>Ga0214472_10001882_pt1 | contig 22760 bp, 14 predicted proteins | sample RVTome_6_FD_207662 | JGI IMG/M metagenome (GOLD analysis project Ga0214472, IMG submission 207662) | Soil microbial communities from uranium-contaminated site in the Upper Colorado River Basin, Wyoming, United States - RVT140D175 | ecosystem: Environmental > Terrestrial > Soil > Contaminated >...
CAAGTACATGTCGCCCGAGCAGGTCCAGGGCCAGCCGCTTGATGCGCGCAGCGACATCTTCAGCTTCGGCGTCGTGCTCTACGAGATGGCGAGCGGACGGCACCCGTTTGCGGGCGACAATCGCGCGGCGACGATTTCAGCCATCATCCTTGGCGCGCCCGAGCCCGTGGCGCAGGTCGTGCCCGAGACGCCGGCCGAGCTCGATCGGATCCTCACGAAAGCGCTCGCGAAGAACCCCGCCGAGCGGTATCAGTCGATCCAGGAGCTGCTGGTCGATCTGCAGGCGCTGGCCAGAGATCTCGAGAGCGATGCCCGGCCCAGGCGCACGACGGTATCGGCGCGAGGCGCGCCGGGTCGGCGACAATGGTCGCCATATCCGATCGCGGCCGCCGCGGTCGTGCTCGCGGCCGCGGTGGGCCTGAGCTGGTATCTGTCTTCGCCACGGTCCACCGGCCCGTCACCAAAGGACGCGACCTTCATGCAGCTCACCGATCTGCCCGGGCAGGAGACCGAGCCGAGCTTGGCGCCCGACGGCAGGTCGTTTGCGTACGCCAGCCTCGCCTCCGGCAATTGGGACATCTATTTGCAGCGAGTCGGCGGCACGACGGTCATCAACCTCACGAAGGACTCGCCGGCGATCGACCGGCAGCCGGCGTTTTCACCGAACGGGGAGCAGATCGCCTTTCGCTCCGGGCGTGACGGCGGTGGGATCTTCATCATGGGGGCGACGGGCGAGTCGGTCTGGAAGCTGACTGAAGGGGGCTATCATCCGGCGTGGTCGCCCGATGGGACGGCCATCGTCTACGCCACGCTGGGCTTCCGTGATCCTGACTATCGCTACGGGCTTGCGAGCCGGCTTTTCGTGATCGACATCAGCACCCGCAAGACGCGGCCCCTGTCCTCGGAAAAGGTGGACGCGGTTCAGCCGCGGTGGTCTCCACATGGTCTGCGGATCGCGTACTGGAGCCGGCGAGACATCTGGACAGTGTTGGCGGGTCTCGATCAAGCGGATGCGCCGGTCCGGGTCACGGATGACGAAGGGCTGGACTGGGGCCCGGCGTGGTCCGCCGATGGCCGGCACCTCTATTTTTCGAGCGACAGGGGTGGCAGCACGAACGTCTGGCGGATTCCGCTCGACGAGTCATCGGGCAAACTCCTCGGGCCAGCCGAGGCGGTGACCACACCGTCGACGTACAGCGGCCACATCAGTGTGTCCAGCGATGGGCAACGAGTCGCCTACGCCAAGCGGGAGCGGACCAGCAACATCTACAAGGTCGGCTTCGACCCGTCGACGGAGGCCGTGGTCGGGCTGCCGGTCCCGGTCACGCAGGGGTCCCGGGAATTCTGGATGGCCCAGCTGTCACCGGACGAGGACTGGCTGGCCATCGTCACAAGAGCGAAAGACGACTTGTTTCTGATCCGGCCGGACGGGTCGGGCTTGAGGCAGTTGACCCGAGGAGGGACAGATCGCGCGCCGATGTGGTCCCCCGACAGGAGGCGGATAGCGTTCATGAGGCGGATCGATCCAACGAGCACCATTCGAGAGATCTGGGTCATCGATAAGGACGGCAGCGGTCCTGAGCAGCTCACGTACACCAACGGCGATATTGGCACGGCGCCGGTCTGGTCGCCCGACGGCGGACGGCTCGCCTATGTCACGAAGAATCGGAGCACGTTCATCATGGACGTAGGAACGCCCTGGACGGCGCAATCCGTGCGTCCGATCCCGGCCATGACGAGTCCCATCGGAACCTTCGCAGGCCGGTCGTGGTCTCCCGACGGGCGCAGGATCGTTGGCGAACGACGCGACCAGGAAGGCGAACCTGCGGGCATCTTCGCGTACTCGCTCGAGTCCGGAACCTTCGAGCGGCTCACGGATTTCGGCGTCTGGCCACGATGGATGCCCGATGGGCGCCGGGTGCTGTTCTGCGAGGAGGGCAAGCTCTTCCTGGTCGACAGCATCTCCAGGAAGGCGCACGAAATCCTGTCAGTCTCACCGCGTGAAGTGTACGACTACCAACCAGCCGTCACACGGAGCCAGCGCCTGCTCTACTTCACTGTTGTGGCGCCCGAGGTCGACGTCTGGTTGATGAACCTGAAGTAGTTGCGGCAGAGCTATTGACGATGGCGATGGCTCCGGGCACGAGACTCGGCCGGTACGACATCCGCACGCCGCTCGGGGCGGGCGGAATGGGCGAGGTGTATCTCGCCGAGGACACGACGCTTCATCGCCAGGTCGCGATCAAGTTTCTGCCTGCCGAGACCGCCGGCGACGACCACGCGCGAAGGCGACTACTGCGAGAAGCGCAAGCAGCCGCCACGCTCGATCATCCGAACATCTGCACGGTGCATGAAGTCGGCGAAGCTGGCGGGCATCACTTCATCGTCATGCAGTTAGTCGAGGGCGAGACGCTGGCCGCGCGCCTCGCGCGGAAGCCGCTCGACGTCACTGAATCACTGGCCCTTGCCACGCAGCTTGCGGACGCCCTGACGGAGGCCCACGCGCGCGGCATCCTGCATCGCGACATCAAGCCGCAGAACGTCATGATCACGCCGCGCGGGCAGGCGAAGCTGATGGACTTCGGCCTGGCGATCCGCGCGCCGGACGCGTCGCCCATGGCCGGTGACGCAGTCACCGAGAGCATGCTGACCACGCCCGGCGCGATCCTGGGCACGGTCAAGTACATGTCGCCCGAGCAGGTCCAGGGCCAGCCGCTTGATGCGCGCAGCGACATCTTCAGCTTCGGCGTCGTGCTCTACGAGATGGTCAGCGGGCATCATCCGTTCGCCAGCGACAACCGCGCCGCTACGATCTCGGCCATCCTGACGCGGACGCCCGAGCCGGTGGCGCACTTCGCGGCCCAGGCGCCGGCCGAGCTCGATCGCATCATCACAAAGGCCATCGCGAAGGACCCAGGCGCACGGTATCAGTCGATCAAGGATCTGCTGATCGATTTGCAGTACCTCGCCAGGGCTCCGGCCGCGCCCGGCGTCACGACCGGGTCAGGCAGCCCGGCGCCTCGTGCGACCCAACTCCGGGCCGCGCTTCTTGCGGGCACGGGAGTGGTCGCCCTCGTCGCCGGTGGCTTCCTGCTCTGGCCGCACGTGTTCCCGGCAAGCCCCGTCATCGCGCCCGGCAGCAAGCCATCCGTCGCGGTCATGTACTTCCAGAACAACACCGGCAACACGCAACTCGACTGGCTTCGAACGGGTCTCACGGAGATGCTCGTGACGGACCTGTCGCAGTCGCCGGACGTCGAGGTGCTCGGCACGGATAGCCTGTACCAAATTCTCGCGGCGCTGAAGCGGCAGGACGATCCGGTCGTCTCGCTCGACACGGTACAGGAAATCGCCAGGCGTGCGGGCGTGAAGCACGTCGTGGTCGGCAACTACATGAAGGGCGGCGAGACGATTCGCATCAGCATCACCCTGCAGGAGGCCGCCACGGGGAAGATCGTGTCGTCCGAGCGGGTCGATGCCGTCGGCGAATCCAACCTCTTTCCGGCGGTCGACGATCTGATCCGGCGCATCAAGACGACGTTCGCGCTATCGGCCGCGCGCGGTGCCCCGACGGGCCTGATCGCTCCGCCTGGGACCGCGCCTCCCAGTGGGATCTTTCGTGACTTGAAAGAAGTCACGACGGCTTCGACCGACGCGTATCGCTATTACGTGCAGGGGGTCGATCTCAAGCGTCGAGGTTCGCAGGTGGAGGCCATCCCGCTCTTCGAGAAGGCGATCGGGATCGACAAAGACTTTGCCCTGGCGCTCGCGAACCTCGCCCTCATTCACAGGAACTTCGGACATTCGGAGGAGAGCGACCAGTATGCGCGGCGCGCGATGGCCCTGACGAGCCGGCTCAATCCGCGCGAGCGGTATTTCATCGAGGGTTTCTACTATTACCGGGATGAGACGATCCAGAAGGCGATCGAGACGTATACGAGCTGGCTCGCGCAGTACCCGAACGACGAAATGGCCAAGCACTTTCTCGCCATGACGAATTCTGACATCGAGCGGTTCGACGAGGCGATTCGCCTGAGCGAAGAACTGCGGCAACGGGGCGTGTCCAACGCCACCTCATGGGGGAACCTCGCCGGGTACTACAGCGCCGTCGGCAAGTTCGAGGCGGCCAGGGGCGTGTTGGACGACTGGCTACGCCGGAACCCTGACAGTGCGGGGGGCCATGCTCATTTGGGCGCCCTCCTGGTGCTCTGGGGCAGGTTCGACGAGGGGCTGAACGAGTATGTGAAAGTCGACGCGATCGAGGGTGGCCACTGGGCGGCCCTTGACTGGTTGGTGGCTGTCCTCCAGGACAAGTGGGCGGCGGCCGACGTCAGCGCCAGAAAGCTCGCTCTGGGCACGGACCCGGACTCCAAGTATGACGGGAACGTCTTCTTGGCCGTTGGAGAGATGTACCGGGGCCGAATGGCGTCCGCGCTGAGGTTGCTCGAGGTGGCCGCGACCAGCCAGGGGCCCCGCGGATCGATCAAATCGGCCCACGCCCGGCACCTGGCCGCCGCGATTCTTCTGGCACAGGGAAACAACGCGAAGGCGCTCGTTCAGGCGCAGCGAGCGTACGAGGAGGCAGGCGGCACCTTCGAGATGTGGGAGAGCCTGTACGACACGGCGCTGGCGCAGTCGCGGCTGGGTCAGGTCGCGGAGTCCGCCAGGACGATGGACACGCTGACCGCGAAGGCGAACGCCTTTCCTGGAAACCGCCCGAAGCGGCGCGTCCACGAACTGGCGGCCGTCCTGGCGCTCGATCGGCACGACACGGCGCAGGCGATCGACGCGCTTCGTCGCGCTGAGGACATGATGCCGGCGGGCGGGATTGGTGTGTTTCTTCCTGACTTCTTGAAGACGCGCTATCTGCCCACATGGTTCGACCTGGGCACGGCGTTCTTCGCCACGGGCCATGACACCGAGGCCTCTGTCAGGTTTCAGAAGGTCGTCAACAGCACCGAGCGGCGAGAATACCCCCTGCAGTTTGTGAGGAGTCTGTATTTCCTCGGCCAGATCGCCGAGCGGCGCGGCGACCGCGAGCAGGCGCGCGCGTACTATCAGCGCTTCGTGAACTACTGGGGCGACGGCGACATCGATCGCGACCGTGTAGCGGATGCGAAGAAGAAGCTGAGCGCTGCGGGAAGGATCGGCTCCTGAGCCCATGCCGCTGACCACCGGTACACGACTTGGCTCCCACGAGATCGTCGCGGCCATCGACGTCTGGTTGATGAATCTGAAGTAGGTGCGGCAGAGCCATTGACGATGGCGATTGCTCCGGGCACGAGACTCGGCCGGTACGACATTCGCGCGCCGCTCGGGGCGGGCGGCATGGGCGAGGTGTATCTGGCCGAGGACACGACGCTCGATCGGAAAGTGGCGATCAAGGTGCTGTCGTCCGCGAATGCCGGGGACACTCACGCCGTCAAGCGTCTGATCCGCGAAGCGAAAGCGGCCGCCACCCTCGATCACCCGAACATCTGCACGGTGCATGAAGTCGGCGAAGCCGGCGGGCATCACTTCATCGTCATGCAGTTGGTCGAGGGCGAGACGCTGGCCGCGCGCCTCGCGCGGAAGCCGCTCGACCTTGCCGAATCGCTGGCCCTCGCGTCGCAGATGGCGGACGCGCTCGCGGAAGCGCACGCGCACGGCGTGCTCCATCGCGACATCAAGCCGCAGAACGTCATGGTCACGCCGCGCGGCCAGGCGAAGCTGATGGACTTCGGCCTGGCGACCCGCGCGCTGGAGACGTCGCCTGCAGCCGGCGAGGCCGCCACCGAGAGCATGCTGACCACGCCCGGCGCGATCGTGGGCACGGTCAAGTACATGTCGCCCGAGCAGGTCCAGGGCCAGCCGCTTGATGCGCGCAGCGACATCTTCAGCTTCGGTGTGATGCTCTACGAGATGGTGAGCGGGCATCACCCGTTCGCCAGCGACAACCGCGCCGCTACGATCTCGGCCATCCTGACGCGGACGCCCGATCCGGTGGCGCGCTTCGCGGTCCAGGCGCCGGCCGAGCTCGATCGCATCATCACAAAGGCCATCGCGAAGGACACAGGCGCACGGTATCAGTCGATCAAGGACTTGCTGATCGATCTGCAGTCCCTCGTCAAGCACCCGGAGAAAGAGGCCCTGGCCGGGCGATCGCAACCACGCGTCGGCGTACCGCTCGCGACGCGCCGCCGCCGATGGCTTGCCGTCGCCTTGACGGCGGTTGTGCTGGCCAGCGTGGGCTGGTGGTTCGCTGGTCGCTCGTCGGCGATCGGCTCGCTGGCGGTGCTGCCATTCGTCAATAGTGGCGGCGATACCGACACGGAGTATCTGAGCGACGGGATCAGCGAGAGCCTGATCACCAGCCTGTCGCGCGTGCCAGACCTGCAGGTCAAGTCGCGCGACTCGGTCTTCCGCTACAAGGGGAAAAACACTGAGATCCGGACGGCGGCCCGGGAGCTCGGCGTACGAGCCGTCCTGAAGGGCAGACTCGTGCGGCGAGGAGAGAGCCTCTCGGTTGATGTCGAACTGGTCGACGGGAGAGACAACCTGATTTGGAGGAATCAGTACAGCCGGAAGATGGGCGACGTCCTCGCCATCGAGGAAGCCATTACTCGAGAAGTGTCGGACACGTTGCGGCCGAAGCTGACGACTGAAGAACGGCAGCTCGTCGGCCGGCCATCGACGCGCAGTGTCGAGGCCCACGAGTTGTACCTGAGAGGACGCTACGCCTGGCAGCGGCGGACGGAGAAGACGCTGAGAACCAGCCTGGAGTATTTCACGCAGGCGAGCGACAAGGATCCGACCTACGCGGCCGCGTGGGCCGGCCAGGCCGACTGCTACAACATGCTCGCGGCCTGGGGCGTCATGCCGGGCGCAGACGTCTATCCGCGCGCCAGGGACGCGGCCAGGAGAGCGTTGGAGCTGGACGACACCCTTGCGCAACCTCACGCGTCGATCGCCCGAGTGAAGACGGATTACGAGTGGGACTGGGCGGGCGCGGAGCAGGAGTACAAGCGGGCGATTCAGTTGGATCCAACCTATGGGACCGCGCACCACTGGTACGCCGTCCATCTGGCGGCCGTTGGAAGGCGGGCGGAAGCGATTGACGAGGCGCTTCGGGCTCGCGATCTGGACCCGCTGTCTCCCGCCGTCAACTTCAATGTCGCCTGGTTTCGGTTCATCGCGGGCCAGTACGTCCAAGCGTCGGCGGATGCCCTCAAGGTGGTTGAGCTCAATGGCAACTACGCATGGGGGCACAACGCGCTTGGATCCGTGTATCTGCAGACCCAGCGCACCAGCGAGGCACTCTCCGAATTGCAGTTGGGCCTTGACCGGTCCGAGCGGGGAGTGTTGGAGCTGACGTACCTTGCGCATGCCTACGCGGTGTCTGGTGCTCACGCCGAGGCGCGGAAGCTGCTCGAGGAACTGCAACATCGGACGTACGTGCCCCCGGACGCCGTGGCGTTTGTTTATGCCGGGCTCGGCGATCGGGACAACGCGTTCACGTGGTTCGAGAAGGCCTTTGCCGAACGCGCCATCCGTGCATGGTTTCTCCCCGATCCCCGGCTCGATCCGATTCGATCGGACGCGCGATTCAAGGACCTCATGAGTCGCATGGGTCTTGGGCCATAGGTTCCACATGATCGGCCGCACCCTCGCGCACTACCGCATCCTCGAGAAACTGGGCGAGGGCGGGATGGGTGTGGTCTACCAGGCGCGCGACACGCACTTGGACCGGCTGGTCGCCCTCAAGGTGCTGCCGCACGATACGACGGCCGATCCGGAGCGCAAGCGGCGGTTCGTTCTGGAAGCCAAGTCGGCCTCGGCCCTGAATCATCCCCACATCGTCACGGTGCACGACGTCGCCTCGGCCGAGGGCGTGGATTTCATCGTGATGGAGTGTGTGTCGGGCAAGACGCTCGGGCAGGCGATCGGGCGGAAGGGGCTGAAGCTGACGGACGTGCTCACGTACGGCGCCGAGATCGCGGATGCGCTGGCTGCGGCGCATGGGGCGGGCATCGTCCATCGCGATCTGAAGCCAGGCAACGTGATGGTCACCGACCGCGGTGTCGTGAAGGTGCTCGACTTCGGCCTGGCGAAGCTGACGGAGATCGCGAGCGATTCCGCGACGACCGTCACGATGCCGCCCGAGACCGAGGCGGGCGTGATCGTCGGCACCGTCGCGTACATGTCGCCGGAGCAGGCAGAGGGCAAGAAGGTTGATGCGCGGTCGGACATCTTCTCGTTCGGCGCGGTGTTGTACGAGATGGCGAGCGGCCGGCGGGCGTTTGTGGGGGAGACGAAGGTCGCGACGCTGTCGGCGATTCTGCACAAGGAGCCGCCGCCGCTGGCGGACGCGCCGCCGGAGCTGGACAGGATCATCCGGCGGTGCTTGCGGAAAGACCCCACCCGTCGCAGCCAGCACATGGCGGATGTGAAGCTCGCGCTGGCGGATCTGAAAGAGGAGTCTGATTCGGGCACGCTGCCGGCCGCCGCGCCGAGGCGTCGGGCGCGCGTCAGTCGGTGGGCGATCGCGGCGCTGGCGGTGACCGTCCTGGCGGTGGCGTCGGTCGCGTTCTGGTGGCTGCGCCCGCCGGCGCCCCTCGGCGCGCCGGTCCTCACCCAGTTGACACGGGACACGGGGCTGACGATCAATCCCGCGCTCTCGCCCGACGGGAAGCTGCTCGCCTACGCGTCAGATCGGAGCGGCAAAGGGAACCTCGACATCTGGGTTCGGCAGGTCGGCGGCGGCGACCCGATGGCGCTGACACAGGACCCCGCGGATGAGCGCGAACCCGCGTTCTCACCCGACGGGACGCTGATCGCCTTCCGATCGGGGAAGGAGGGGGGCGGGATCTACGTCGTGTCGGCGTTGGGAGGCACTCCGAGGTTGGTCGCGCCGGCGCGGGAACCCCAGCGTCCCCGGTTCTCGCCCGATGGCAGCCAGATCGCGTACGGGTCCGACTACATCGGCGGAGGGGCAGGGTTCAGCATCCGTGACGCTCTCCGGATTTTCGTCGTCGCTTCCGCAGGAGGCGCACCCAGACAGTTGCGGCCCGATTTTCTGGGAGCGGCGTATCCCGAGTGGGCGCCCGACGGACGGCACGTGTTGTTTCTGGGGAATCGCGACGAGAAACTGCCGGCTGACGAGAGCATCGATTGGTGGGTGACCCCGTTGGATCAGGGCCCGGCGATTGCCACGGGCGCGTTCGGGGCAACGCGGAAGGCGGGGCTCACGGGCCCGTTCCTTGTTTACCCCTGGGCCTTGATCACGGCCGTGTGGCAAGAGACGGGCGACGCGCTGATCTTTGCCGCGCGCTCGGGCGACAGCAGGAATCTCTGGCGGATCGGCATCTCGTCCAGGACATGGAAGGTGACCGGCCTTCCCGAGCGGCTGACGTCCAGTCCCGCCATCGAGGAAAGCCCCTCGGTGGTCTCGGTCGCCCGGAGCTCCGTGAAGATCGCGTTTGCGAGTCTCGGTGAGAATACCGACATCTGGAGCCTGCCGATCGAAGCGAATTCGGGCAAGGTCACCGGAGAGCTGCACCAGTTGACTCGGGACTCGGCTGCGGACATCCATCCCTCGCTGTCCGCCGATGGTCGCAGGATGGTGTGGATCTCCGCCCGGTCAGGCAGCCAGCAGGTGTGGACCAGGGATCTGATCACCGGAGAGGATGCGGCCCTGACGGCCAGCCCCGGGGACAAGTACAGCCCCAGGTTTTCCCCGGACGCGCGGAAGGTCTCCTTCTCTGCCAATCAAACCGGCAAGTGGCACATCTATGTCGTGCCTGCGGCGGGAGGTGCCGCGGAGGTGACCTGCGGCGGCGCTAACGAAGACTGCGGGGCTGTCGGCGGGTGGTCGCCGGACGGCAGGTACTTGATCGGGAATTCCGTGGACGGACGGTTGCACCTGGTGGAGGTCGCATCGCATCGACGAATCGACCTCGTGGCGCTCAGCCCGCGGAGGTTCTGTTGCGGCGGATTCTCGCCAGACGGACGCTGGATCAAGTTTCACGGAGGGGACCGGGTGCACTTCGCTCTGTTTCAAGGCGAGATACCACCTCCGGAGAGTTCTTGGGTTTCCTGGGACTGGAACTGGATTGCGCTTTCCCCGGACGGGACGCTTGCGTACGGTCCCTATGACCACGACGGATTCTCATGCATCGGGGCGCAGCGTCTGGATCGGGCGACGATGCGTCCCGTAGGCGCCCGGTTTCCGATTTTTCATGCGCACGCCGCGCGGCTGAAGGTCGACTGGATTTGGGTCGGCCCCGGACGCATGCTGTTGGTTACGGCCGAGCGCACGGGCAACATCTGGATGGCGGAGTGGAAAGGCGGCTGGTAGTAGCGCCATGATCGGCCGGACGATCGCGCACTACCAGATCCTCGAGAAACTCGGCGAGGGCGGGATGGGTGTGGTCTACCAGGCGCGCGACACGCACCTGGATCGCCTGGTCGCCATCAAGTTCTTGCCGCACGATCGGACCGCCGACGCGGAGCGCAAGCGGCGCTTCGTCCAGGAGGCGAAGTCGGCCTCAGCGTTGAATCACCCCCACATCATCACCGTGCACGATGTGGCCTCGGACGATGGCGTGGATTTCATCGTCATGGAGTGCGTGGCAGGGAAGACGCTCAAGGAGGCGATTGGCCGGAAGGGCTTGAAGCTGAACGACGTCCTCACCTACGGCGCCCAGATCGCCGACGCGCTGGCGGCGGCGCATGCCGCGGGGATCGTCCATCGCGATCTGAAGCCCGGCAACGTGATGGTGACCGACCGCGGGCTGGTGAAGGTGCTCGACTTCGGGCTGGCGAAGCTGACCGAGATCGCCGCCGACGAGGATGCGGTGACCGTCTCGGTGATGCCGAAGACCGAAGAAGGCCTGGTGGTTGGTACGGCCGCGTACATGTCGCCGGAGCAGGCGGAAGGCAAGCGCGTCGATGCGCGGTCGGACATCTTCTCGTTCGGCGCGGTGCTGTACGAGATGGTGACGGGCCGGCGCGCGTTCTCGGAAGAGTCGAAGGTCGCGACGCTGTCGGCGATCCTGCACAAGGAGCCGCCGCCGCTGGAGAACGTGCCGCCGGAGCTGGACAAGATCATCCGGCGGTGTCTCCGCAAGGACGCCGGACGTCGCATCCAGCACATGGTGGACGTCAAGCTCGCGCTGGAGGATCTGAACGGAACAAGCGGTGCAAGCCGCTCCGGATCGGTTCGGCTGGTCCGAGGACAGCACGCGTGTGATCTTCTTCCGGCGTCTTCTGCCCGCAGGACGCGGGCTGATAATCTGGGACGGGCAGAACGAGTTCGTCTCCATCGATGTCGCCACCGGTCGCGAGGAGATTCTGGCGCCCAAGGAGCAACTGCCCCGCTTCATCCAGGCGATGGCGTGGACGGACAATCGCCTCATCTTTAGCGCGCCCGAGCTCGTGGCCAACGAGACGCCGACCGGCCAAAACGACGTCAATCTCTGGGACCTGCGGCTCGACACGAAGGCACCCGCCCGGCGCCTGACGAATTGGACCGGGTTCCACATCGCGTCGCTGAGCGTCACGCCGGACGGAAAGCGGTTGTCGTTCCTGGAGACGAAGAATCAAACGGCGTCTGGGTGGCGGGGCTTGAGGCCGGGAATCGGCGGCTCGTGAAGCCGCGGCGGCTGACGCTCGATCAGCGGCACGATAGCCCAACAGGTTGGACGGCGGACAGCCGGTCGGTCCTGTTCACCTCCAATCGCCTCGGCACCGACGACGTCTTCGCGCAGGACGTGGACAGCAGTACAGCCACGCTGCTCGCCGGCGGCCCCGGTTTCCAGATGAGCCCAAGATCGACTGGGGACGGACGATGGATCTTCTATTGGGATAGCGCATCCCATTGGCGTCTGATGCGCGTGGCTCGAGTTGCTGTCGCTCACGAGACGCGACGCCAGACTCCCGGCCGTGGCCGGCAAGGTACACGCGGTGATCGGGATGCGCCGCGCCGGGAAGACCATGTTCCTGCGTCAACTGCTGGACGAGCGCCGGCAGTCCGTGTCGGCCGGGCGAGCCGTCTATCTCAGCTTCGACGACGACCGCCTGGCGGGCGTGGAGCTGGAGCAGCTCAGCTTCCTGCTCGAGGAGTACTACCGGCGTCACCCCGTGTGGCGCGGGCGCGAGACCGTGTCCTGGTTCCTCGACGAGATCCAGCTCGTGCCGGGATGGGAACGCTTCGTTCGCCGGGTGCTGGACACGGAGAAGGCCGAGATCGTCGTCTCTGGATCGTCCGCGCGGATGCTCTCGCGTGAGGTCCACACCTCGTTGCGGGGTCGCGGCTTGGCAACCGTCATCCGGCCCTTCAGTTTCCGCGAATTCCTGCGCCATCGCGGCGAGGAGCCGAAGCTCGAGGCGCGCCGCTGGACGCCGGCTGGGCGGTCGCTCGTTGAGAAGCGGTTTCGCGAGTTCCTCGTCGAGGGCGGGTTCCCCGAAGCCCAGGGCGTGCCGGCGACGCTCGGGATCGAACTCCTGCAAGGCTACGTGGATACCGTGCTCTTCCGCGACGTGGTCGAACGCTACGCGGTGTCGCAAATGGCCGCGCTTCGGTGGCTCGTGCGGCAGTGTCTGCGCAACCCCGCCGGGAGCTTCAGCGCGCATCGGCTGCACCGAGACTTGAAGGCGCAGGGGCACGGCGTGGCGAAGGATGCCGTGCATGCGATGCTCGGCTATCTGCTCGACGCCTTCCTCCTCAGCGCGGTGCCGCTCTCGACCGACTCGGAGCGCCAGCGCAACTCGAATCCGCGCAAGCTTTATCCCGCGGACCCGGGCCTCATCAAGGCCTTCGACGCCAGCGGCCGGTCGAACCTGAGCCATGCGCTCGAGACCGCCGTGCTGAACGAACTGGACAGACGCGGCGCCGAGGTGGGCTACGTGAAGACCGGTGACGGGCTGGAGGTGGACTTCCTCGCGCGCCGACCGACCGCCGGAGAGGAGCTGATTCAGGTGTGCGCGGACCTGTCGGATCCCGAGACGCGCCGACGTGAGCTGCGGGCTCTGACCGCAGCGGCGAAGGAACATCCGCGCGCGACGCGGCGGCTGTTGGTGCTGGACCGCGATGCGCGCGGGCAGGCCGAGGCCTCAGGGATCGAAGTGCTGCCGGCCTACGAGTGGCTCCTCGCGGCGACGGACGAAGAGTGAACGAGAACGCGGCGCCTTCATCGGCCCCGAGTGAAGGCGACAACCCCGGCTGGCGTGTGCAGTATGTCGCCCGGTGTCTTTGCGATTGCATCGCCGCGGCATGGCGCGCAGCATGATGCACGTGGACCCATGCCGGTAGCGTCATGATCGGTCGAACACTCGGCCACTACCGGATCGACGCCAAGCTGGGCGAGGGCGGGATGGGTGTGGTCTACAAGGCCCTTGACACGCACCTCGACCGCGCCGTGGCGATCAAGGTTCTGCATCCCGACGTCGTCGCCCGTGCCGAGCGCCGGCGGCGCTTCGTCCTCGAGGCCAAGTCCGCCTCCGCGCTGAACCATCCCGGGATTCTGCACATCTACGACATCGGTCAGGCCGACGGCGTGGACTTCATCGCCATGGAGTACGTGCCCGGTAAGACACTCGACCAGGCGATCGGGCGCAAGGGGCTGGCGACGGGCGACGTGTTGCGGTACGCGGTGCAGATCGCGGACGCACTGGCCAGGGCCCACCCCGCCGGGATCGTCCACCGCGACATCAAGCCCGCCAACATCATGGTCACGGGCGACGGCCTGGTGAAGCTGCTGGACTTCGGTCTGGCCAAGCTGACCGAATCGGTCGAGAGCGACGAGGCCGCGCCGACCGAGACCGCGAAGCCGCGCACCGCTGATCTCGCACGAGCGGTTGCAGCAAAGGGTTCTGGGGGAACGGCGTTGCGGCCGATGTGCTGACCAGCACCATTGCCAACGAGAAGCGCAGAGTCCGCGGCATCAGCGGCATGGCCGGCGAAGAATATCTGAGCCGGACCACCAGCTGAAGCGAAATGAGCCCGAGCGAATGCAGCGGAGAATTCAGACGTCCCGCGAGTGAACTCGTGAGGGGTCCGATAGGTTGCGTGGCGCCTGCGGGCCCTATGACCACGACGGATTCTCGTGCATCGGGGCACAGCGTCTGGATCAGGCGACGATGCGTCCGGTGGGCGCCCGGTTCCCGATCTTCCATACGCACGCGTTTCGGCCGGACAGCGACTCGATTTCAGTTGGACCCGGACGCATGGTGCTGGGTATGGCCGAGCGCACGGGCAACATCTGGATGGCGGAATGGAAGAGTGGGTGGTAGCAAGCGGGCGGCAGGACGCGGCGTCAGACGACGCGCCACCAGGGCACGGCTCGTCAGTTCGGGACTGAACGTGCGCCGGGTGCGGCGACCCGGGACGGTTCCGGCCCGCGCGGCCGACTATAATCCGGTCACTTCTGGAGACGACCGATGAGCATGAGGCTTCGAACGACGGTCCTGGTTGCGGCGTCCGGCCTGCTCGTGGCGGCCGGCGCCATGCTCGAGTCGCAGGGCACGCAGGACGGGCGCTTCATGGCCCTCGCCCGCGCGGCGCTGTCGCAGATCGACGGCGAGCTGCGCCTGCCCGGCCTCCGCGCCGATGTCGAGGTCATCCGCGACCGATGGGGCGTGCCGCACATCTACGCCACCAACACCGACGACCTGTTCATGGCGCAGGGCTACGTCATGGCGCAGGACCGGCTGTGGCAGATGGAGTTGTGGCGCCGGCAGCGCGAGGGCCGGCTCGCGGAGATTCTGGGGCCGGGCGCTGTCGATCGGGACCGCCAGGCGCGCCTCCTCAAGTACCGCGGCCCGATGGACGACCGCGAGTGGACCAGCTACCACCCGGACGGCAAGCGTATCTTCGACGCGTATGCAGCCGGTGTGAACGCGTTCATCGCCGCGCGGCGCGACCATCTGCCGGTCGAGTTCGAGCTGACCGGCATCGCGCCGACGCCGTGGACGGCCGAGACCGTCGTGCTGCGATCGGCCGGCTTCGGCAACGCGACGGCCGAGCTCGCGCTCGCCCGGAACGTCGCGAGGCTCGGCTTCGAGGAAGCGAACCGGCAGGACCGGCCGGACCCCTGGAACGACCTCACGGTGCCCGAGGGGCTCGACGTGACGACCCTGGCGGACGTCACGACGGGCGGACGCGGAGGCCGAGGACGAGGACGAGGGGCGAACCAGCCCGAGCTGGTCGAGCCGTATCGGAGCTGGCGGTCGGGCGGGCTGAAGCCCGCCCCTTCGTCCGCAGCCCCTCCATCGGCTTTCGGAGGGGCCGGCTTCAGTCCGCCGCGGCAAGACGCGGGCGCGATTGCGGGACCGCCGGGATCCAACAACTGGGTCGTGAGCGGCCGGCTGTCGGCGACAGGCATGCCCGTCGTCGTCAACGACCCGCATCGCGAGGTGACCAATCCCTCGCTGCGCTACATCGTCCACCTCAACGCGCCGGGATGGAACGCCATCGGCGCAGGCGAACCGCCGTTTGTCGGTGTCGCGATCGGCCACAACGAGCACCTCGGATGGGGGCTCACGATCGTCGGCACGGACCAGGAAGACGTCTACGTCGAAGAGCTGAATCCATCGAATCCGAACGAGGTCCGCTGGCAGGGCGGCTGGGAACCGTTGCGGATCGTCCGCGAAGAGATCGCCGTCAAGGGGGAGGCGCCGGTCGTCGTGGAGCTGAAGTTCAGCCGGCACGGCCCGATCTTCTTCGAGGATCCGGCGCGTCATCGCGCGTACGCGCTGCGCTCGGCGCTCCTCGAGCCTGGCAGTGCGGCCTACTTCGGCGGGTTGCGCCTGTCGCAGGCGCGCGACTGCCGGTCGTTCCTGGACGAGGCGATGTACTGGAAGGCGCCGACGGAGAACCTGATCTGCGGCGACGTGGAAGGCACGATCTCATGGCAGGCCTCGGCGCTCACGCCCGATCGTCAGGGCGGGAAGTGGTCCGGCCGGCTGCCCGTGCCCGGCGACGGACGCTACGAGTGGCGCGGCTTCCGGACGGACCTGCCGCGCGAAGTCAATCCCGAGCGCGGGTTCGTGGCCACGGCCAACCACAACATTCAGCCACCCGGGTACGCGCCGCCCATCATGTTCAAGCGGCAGACGGAGGGGCTTGAGCGCATCGACCGGGTGCTGCAGATGATCCGCCCCAACCAGCGCTACACGATCGACGATCACCGGCGCATGCAGCTCGACGCCTTGTCGCTCCGGGCGCAGTCGGAGCTGCCGCTCTTCCGCGGCTGGACCGCATCGTCTTCTGACGTCGAGCGCGCCCGGGTGATGCTCGCCGGCTGGAACGCGGTGCTCGAGCGTGACAGTGCGGCCGGGGCGCTCCACAACGCCTGGCGAAGCGCCTCGTCCGCGGAGGAGCGCGACGCGGCCCGCCCCATCGACGCGCGCAAACCGGAGCACGAGGCCAGTCTCGCGCGCGCGATCGCACGGCTCGCGAGCGAGCAAGGTGACAACTGGGCGATGTGGAGCTGGGGCCGGATGCACACGCGCGCGTTTCCGCATCCGCTGGTCAACGCCTACGATCTGCCGACGGTGCCCCGGCCGGGCGGCGCCGGTACCGTGGCCGCCGATGGCGCGTCGTACCGGGAGATCCTCGACGTCGCCGACTGGGACCGCTCGATCGTGACCAACACGCCCGGCCAGTCGGGGCAGCCGGGCAGCAAGTTCTACGACAACCTGCTGCCGCTCTGGGCGGAGGACGTGTATTTTCCGCTGGTGTACTCGCGCGCGCGGGTGGAAGAAGCGCGCGCGCACCGGCTCGTGCTGCGCGCGCGGTAACGGGCCCGGGCCGGCTTCCGGTCCGGCGCGTCTGCCCGGCTGTGAAGCCCCGGGCCTCCTGGGGCCTTCAGATCGGGGCTCAGGCCGCCGGCAGGGTGAGCGTCGCGCGCAGCCCGCGCGTCGGCGACTCCGACAGCGCGATCGTTCCGCCGTACAGGTCGGCCAGGTCGCGAACGATGGCGAGGCCGAGCCCGGATCCGGGACCGGACTCGTCCGCCTTCACCCCCCTCCTGAGCACGGCCTCCCGGAACGGCGCCTCGAGTCCCGGCCCGTCGTCATCGACCTCGATGACGACCCGGCCGTCGCGGGCGCGCGACGACACGCGCACGCGCGTGCGCGCCCACTTGCAGGCGTTGTCGATCAGGTTGCCGAGCATTTCCTCGACGTCCTCGCGCTGGCACCGCACGACGTGCGACGCCTCGATCGCCACGTCGATGGAGACGCCGCGATCGGCGTGGATCCGGTCGAGGGCGCGGACAAGACCGGACGCGGCCTCGGCGAGCGGCGTGCCCGCGCCGAGGGTCGCGCCCGACGCGGCAGCCCGCGCCTGCGCGAGGTGATACGTGACGTGCCGCCGCATCCGCGCCACCTGCTGGCGGATGCCGTCAGCCAGCTCGCGCTGGCCGGCGGCCTCGGCGCGCTCGGCCTCCCGCGCGAGGACCGCGAGCGGCGTCTTCAGCCCGTGCGCCAGGTCGCCGGCTTTGCCGAGCGCGCGGGCCACGCGTTCGTCCCGCTCGGCCACGAGCGCGTTCAGCTCGCCGACGAGCGGGTCGATCTCGTCGGGGTAGTCGCCGGTGACGCGCGCGGCGCGTCCCTCTCGCACGTCCGCCAGCCGGCCGCGCAGCTCGGCCACCGGCGACAGACTCCGCCGCATGTGCGCCCAGCCGGCCGCCAGCAGCGCAATCGCGATCGTCGAGACCAGCATGCTGTGGACGACCGACAGATGGTTGGGAAAGCGATGAGCGATCGCGGCTGTCACCGCTCCGGCCAGCGCGATCAGACCAACCGCGCCGAGGAGGGCACCGACGAGCAGCCGCGCGCGCAGCGAGCCGGACTCCATCACGCCTCCGGGTCCAGCCTGATTCGATAGCCCATGCCGCGCACCGTCTCGATCAGCGCCGGTCCCAGCTTGCGGCGCAGGCGCCCGATGAACACCTCCATCGTGTTCGAGTCGCGGTCGGCGCTGTGCGCGTAGATGTGGTCGGTGAGCTCGGCCTGCGACACGACCCGTCCCCGCTGGTGCATGAGGTACGCCAGCACGCGGTACTCATGAGCGGTCAGCTTCACGCTGCGGCCGTCGAGCGTGACCTTCGAGGACCTCGGATCCAGGACGACCCGGCCCGCTCGCAACTCGGGTATGGCCCGGCCGGCCGACCGCCGGATGAGCGCGCGCAGTCGAGCCAGGACTTCCTCCATCTGGAAGGGCTTGACGACGTAGTCGTCGGCGCCGCCGTCGATCGTCCGCACCTTCTCGTGCCAGCTATCGCGCGCCGTGAGCACGAGCACGGGCACCGACACGCCGGCATCCCGCCAACGCCTCAGGACGCCGAGGCCGTCGAGACGAGGCAGCCCCAGGTCCAGCACGACCGCGTCGTACGTTTCCGTCTGGCCGAGGAATTCGGCGCGCTCCCCATCGCGTGCCCGATCGACGGCATAGCCGGCCTCTCCAAGCGCCGAGGCGATCTGCTCGGCGAGCGCCAGCTCGTCTTCAACCACGAGAACGCGCATGGGTACCCCTCGCTTTATAGCGCACCCGGTCCTGAACGGCAGATGAACATGCGGTTCAGGCCTGTGTCGCGCGCAGGCGGTTATGGTCGAAGCCACGATTCCCAAGGAGGGGTCATCATGAAACACCTCGGAATACTCATGGCGGCAGTCGCATGTCTCGCTCTCACGGCCGGGGCCCCCGCGGGCGGCAGCGGAGTCCAGCAGCCGCCTGCAGAGAGCGTCACGGGGACGTGGGCGCTGGACATCGACACGGGCAGCGGCCTCCTGTCCGCCGAGCTGGCGCTCCAGCAGGACGGCAAGGATGTCACGGGGACGTTCTCGGGCCTTCACGACATGACACTGGTCGTGCAGGGCCGCTGGGACGCCGGTGAGCTGACCTTGTCGACGCATGGGGACGGGCACGGCGGGGAGCAGCTCTCGCTGGGTTTCAAGGGCCGGCTCCAAAAGGACGCGACGCTCAAGGGAAGCCTGACGACGCACATGGGCGAGGTGACGTGGGTCGCCAGGCGGGTTCCCAGGGGTTAGACTCCCAGCGCGGGCGATGACCTGGACAGGCGCCATCCTGGCTGACGTTCGGCATGCGGCGCGCGCCATCCGCGGCATGCCGCTCGTCGCAACCGTCGTCGTGTTGTCGATCGCCTTCGGTGTCGGTGCCAACACCGTGGTGTTCTCGTGGATCCAGGCCCTCGTGCTGCGGCCGATTCCCGGCATCACGCGGGCGAGCGACTTTCACTTCGTGGAGCTCGTCACCGACTCCGGCGGGCATCCCGGCGTGTCCTGGCCCGAGTACCGGGATCTGCGGTCGCGGCTCGACGGGTTCGAGGATCTGCTGGCCTTCCGGATGTCCCCGGTCAATGTCGGCGAACCGGGCCGGACCGACCGGGTGTTCGCGCAGCTCGTCTCGGGCAACTACTTCGAGGCGCTCGGTCTCGACGGTGCGGTCGGACGACTGTTGATACCACGCGACGCCGAGCGGCCCGGCGGCGAGCCGGTCGTGGTCCTGTCCCACGACTACTGGCAGGCGCGACTCGCCGGCGATCCCCGGGTCCTCGGACGGACGCTTCGCGTCAACGGGCGGGACCTCCTCGTCGTCGGCGTGGCGCCCGAACGGTTCCAGGGCACCGTCCTCGGCCTGAGTTTCGATCTGTGGGTGCCGGCGACGCTCGCGCCCGTCCTCTTCGAAGGGTCGCGAGAGCTGGAGGACCGCGATGTTCGTGGCTACGCGATCGTGGGCCGGCTCGAGCGCGGCGTCTCGACACCTCAAGCTCAGGCGGCCGCGAACGCCACGCTCGCCGACCTGACGGCCATTCACCCCGAGACGCTCGGCGGGATGCGGGCGGAGGTGCTGCCGTTCTGGCAGGCGCCCCGGGGTCCGCAGCGCGCGTTCGTCGACGCCCTCGTCGTGCTGCAGGGTGTCATGGCGCTGCTGCTGCTCGTCGTCTGTTTCAACACGGCCAACCTGCTCGTGGCCCGATCGAGCGCGAGGCGGCTTGAATGCGCCGTCCGGCTGGCTCTCGGTGCCAGACCGCGGCACGTGCGGCGCCTCGTGCTGACGGAGAGCCTCATGCTGGCCGCGGCCGGATCTGCCCTCGGCGTGCTCCTCGCGGTGTGGGGCACGAACGCGGTCCGCGCCGTGCCGATGATCGCGGCTTTTCCGATTCGTTTCCAGACGGATCTCGACGTGACCACGCTCGGGTTCGCCTTCGCGCTCGGGTCTCTCTGCGGGCTCCTCTTTGGCGCGCCACCTGCCCTGGCGCTCTCGCGCGTGACCCTGCGCTCGGCGACGCAGGCGCGCGGGCTGGCCGGCGGCGCCGGGCTGCGGCGTTTGCTCGTCGGGCTCGAGGTGGCCGCGGCGCTCGTCGTGTTGATTGTCGGCGCGCTGTTCCTGCGCGGGTTCGAACAGGCGCGAGTCGCCGAGACCGGCTTCGATCGAGACGGAGTCCTTCTTGCCGCCTACGACCTGACGGGGCGGGACACGGGCCGGGAGGCGAGCCTGCAGTTTGTCCGGCAACTGCTGGACAGGGTCCACGCCTGGCCGGGGGTCGAGGCGGCCGCAATCGCCTCGAGCGTGCCGCTCGACATCCACGGCATGGGAGTGGTGTCGTTCTCGATCGAGGGACGCGCGCGCGACGACGGCTTGCCGGACACCGCGCTCATCAACCTGGTCACCCCGGGATACTTCGAAACGCTCGGCATCCCGATCCTGTCCGGTCAGGACTTTGCCGACCTGGGCGACCCGTCGCCCCAGGCACAGGCGATCGTGAACGACGAGTTCGTCCGCCGGTTCGTCGGCGATGCAGAGCCGCTCGGCCGGTTCCTCGACATGAGGGGCCGGACGTACGTCGTCGTCGGCGTCGTCCGGACGTCGCGCTACGAGGCGTTCGACGAGCCGCCCCAGCCGATGATCTATTCCTCGTATCGGGACCGTGCCGTGGCCAGGGGGGAGCTGCACGTCCGCCAGCGCGCGACCGCCGATCGTCCGCTCGGCCCGGAGATCGCAGTCGCGGTCCGCGAGATCGATCCCATGCTGTCGCCGTTCGACGTCCGGACCATGACCGAGCACATCGAACGCAACCTTTTCCTGAGGCGCATTCCCGCGCGCATGTTCGCGGTGCTCGGGCCGCTGCTGTTCGTGCTTGCCGCGACGGGCATCTACGCGGTGGTGGCCTGCGGCGTGGCCGGCCGCGCTCGGGAGATCGGCATTCGCTTCGCGCTCGGGGCCACGAGGCCGCGCGTGGTGGCGGAAATCGTCGCCGAGAACATGGGCGTCGTGGCCGTCGGCGCGCTGGCCGGCTGGCTGGTCGCGGCGATTGCAGCGCTTCGCTTCGTCTCCGGGGGATCGCTGGTCCTGCCGGTCTTCCTGGGTGTGCCGGCCGCGCTCCTGGCCGTCTCCGCGCTGGCGTGCTGGCTGCCGGCTCGCAGGGCCGCCCGCACCAAACCCGTCGAGGCGCTGCGGCAGGAGTGACGGCCGCTGAATGCTGGAGAGAGAGGACATGAAGAGACAGACGCGATCCCTGGTGGCAGTCACCGCCGCCCTGCTGGCCGCAGCGGCACTGATTCTGTACTGGACGCAGGGCGCCTCGCCGATCGACCTGCTCTACCGGCTCCACGGCCGGCCGGCTCCGCACGGCCCGCCTGCGGGCGGCCATGGATCGTAGGCCGCGCGTTTCCTCTATCATGAGGTCTACGATCCGACCCTCGGGAGGCGCAACTTCGCGTTTCCGCGGCTCGAGATCTTCGAGCAGTAGGAGGACATGCGCGCGTTCGCGAACGAAGTCAAATTCAAGGTCTCGGACGAACAGGCCGACGAGATTCGCGTCTGGGCCCGCGCCAGCCTCCAGCCGGACCCTCACGGATCCGGCGAGTGGGGCGACACGTACCGGACGACCACGCTCTACCTCGAGACGCCCGCCTTCGACGTCTACCACCAGCGGGGTTCGAACGGCCGCGCCAAGTACCGAATCCGGCGCTACGGCGACGGTCCGGTCGTCTTCGTTGAACGCAAGCTGAAACGCCGAGGCAAGGTCGCGAAGCGGCGGACGCTCGTCGGGGCCGACGGCCTGCTGCGGCTCGCGCATGTGTCGCGCAACGGACACGACGCCACCGGCTGGTTCACGCGCCGCCTCGACCGCCGCCGGCTCTCGCCCGTCTGCCAGATTGGCTACGAACGGATGGCCCGCACGGGGACGACGCCGTCGGGGGCCATACGCCTGACGATGGATCGCGACGTCCGGGTTGCCCGCGCGCGTGACTATGTCTTCGTGGACGATCCGGGACAGGCCGTGCCGGACCTGCCGGCGGTCCTGGAGCTCAAGTACCATGGCGACGTTCCGGCGCTGTTTCTGGAGCTGATCGAGCGGTTCAGGCTGGCGCCCGAGGCGATCTCGAAATACCGGCTTGGTGCTGCGACGCTCGGTCTTCTTCGCCCGGTTCCGGTTGCCGATCCGTCGGCGGGAGCCCGATGATGCCCGACTTTTTGAACGTCCGGGACGTGCTCGCTTCGGGCATCCAGCCGGACGTGGTCGCCATCCGCCTCGCCATGTCGCTCGTCGGCGGCGGACTGGTGGCGCTGATCTACCGCCGGACGCGCAACGAGGCCGACATCGTGCCGTCGTTTCCCGGCACCCTGGTGCTCCTCGCGGTGCTGATCGCCATGGTCACGCAGGTGATCGGCGACAACGTCGCGAGGGCCTTCAGCCTCGTGGGCGCGCTCGCCATCGTGCGGTTCCGGACCGTCGTCCGCGACACGCAGG
>Ga0214472_10001883_pt1 | contig 22756 bp, 21 predicted proteins | sample RVTome_6_FD_207662 | JGI IMG/M metagenome (GOLD analysis project Ga0214472, IMG submission 207662) | Soil microbial communities from uranium-contaminated site in the Upper Colorado River Basin, Wyoming, United States - RVT140D175 | ecosystem: Environmental > Terrestrial > Soil > Contaminated >...
CTACCGCATCGATCTGGCCGGCGCGGTGAGCAAGTACATCGGCGAGACCGAGAAGAACCTGCGGCGCATCTTCGACGCCGCCGAGGCGAGCGGCGCGATTCTGTTGTTCGACGAGGCCGACGCACTCTTCGGCAAGCGTAGCGAGGTCAAGGACAGCCACGACCGCTACGCCAATATCGAGGTCAGCTACCTGCTGCAGCGCATGGAGGCGTACCGCGGTCTGGCGATCTTGACGACGAATATGAAGAGTGCCCTCGACAGCGCGTTTCAGCGCCGCATCCGCTTCATCGTCCAGTTCCCCTTCCCTGATGCCGCGCAGCGGGCGGCGATCTGGGAGCGGGTCTTCCCCGCCACCACACCGACCGTCGGGCTGGACATTCGCAAGCTGGCACGGCTCAATGTTGCCGGCGGCAATATTCGCAACATCGCCCTCAACGCCGCGTTCCTTGCCGCCGACGAGGGCACGCCAGTGGGCATGGTCCATCTGCTCCGGGCAGCGCAAAGCGAGTACGCCAAGCTGGAGAAGCCCCTGGTCGAGAGCGAAGTACGCGACTGGACCGCAGAGCAGCACCATGGTCAGGTGACACGATGAGAGGCTAGTCAGGTTAAAGGAGGGACGGCCATGGCGGCACCGGCTCTCTTTTGGTGGCAGATGCCGTTGAAGATGAGTCAGCAAGACGGTGTGCAGCGCGCCCATGCCGCGCTGGCTAACACGGCGACGGGGAAAATCACAAAGAACGCCAGCTCAGCGACGCTCGTCTCTGGTAACTTCATCGCCACTATCTCGTGCCTTCCACGAGGCAAGAGTGAAGTCCAGGTGATCATCATTATGGCCGGTCAGGACGGCAAAGAGACACGCGGTGTCCTGGAGCAACTCCGGGGCGGCATGCGCACCGGGCTGTTCGAATAAGCAATGGCGCCACTTGAGGAGACCGAGATGATGGATCCGATGAGCGTGTCGAATGCTCAGCACGCACAGAGTGTTGAGCAACACTCTGTGCAACTGCACATCGAGCGACTGGTACTGCACGACGTTCCGGCGGGTGACCGGCGAGTGTTCGGCGCGGCGGTCGAGCGGGCACTAATGCGGCTGTTCGCCGAGGGCGGCGCCCCCGACCGGCTTACGCAGGGGGGCGCGCGGGCGTCGCTGCGCGGTGGGACCTTCGCCGTGCCGCCGGGAGCGGACCAGGAGTCGATTGCCGTGCAGGTGGCGCAAGCGGTGTATGAGGGGTTGCGTTCTGAATTCTAGAATGGAGAGGCAGAGCCGATGAGCACAAAGGCATTGACACCGGCGAAGCAGGGCAAGGCATCGACGCCGTCCTTCACACCCGCCGCGACGGGCCTGTTGCAGCGTGCCTGTGCCTGCGGCGGCCCTTCCGGAGTGGACGGGTCGTGCACTGAGTGCAAGGGCAAGCGGCTAACCGGCGAGCAACGCCCCCTGGTGCAGGCCAAGCTGAACGTCAGCCGCCCCGGTGACCGCTACGAGCAGGAGGCCGACCGCATCGCCGACCAGGTGATGCGTATGCCAGCGCCGCAAGTGCAACGGCAGGCAATGCCGGAGGAGGAAGAAGAGGACGAGACGCTGCAGATGAAGCCTCTCTCCACCCAGATCACCCCTCTTGTTCAGCGCGAGACGATCGACGAAGAGGAGGACAAGGAGGAAGATGTGCCGGTGCATATGGGAAGCATTGGCATTACCGGTCTCCCCTCGGCGCCATCTGAGGGGTCAGACGCCCGCGGGTATACTGGCCCCACAGCGGTGGTGCCTGGGCCGACCAACCTGTCGCAGACGAATGTAAAACCGGATGCCGAGACCCTTAACCAGTGGCGCCTCGAGGGACTCATGCTAGGAAAGCGTCCGGAACAGATGAGCATTTGGAATCTCCCCCGAGAGGCGGCACGGGAGAAGCTCGACAAAAGTCTCGAGGGCATCGCGCTCAAGTGGGGTATGAATCCGGTCCTGCTAAAGAAAGTAGTCCGCAGTGGCCTTAAGGGTTTGGGAAAGAAGGCGCTGGAGGCAGCGATGAAGGAAATAGCCCCCGACCCCAATGTAGAGGAGGGGCTCAAGAAGGATCTCGACGACCTGTGGAAAGAGCGTCAGGAACTAGAGAAAAAGATCAACATCGGTGGCGGGAAGAAGGGAGAGGCGCTGCAGCGCCAGGCGCTGACCGAGGAGAAAGAGGACGAAGAGGAGCTACTTCAAGCCAAGAGAGCGGACGCACAGGCCCCGGCCGTCACCTCTTCAACCGAGGCTGCCATACGGAGCGTGCGCCAGGGCGGAGGGAAGCCACTCGACGCGGCGACGCGGGCCTTCATGGAGCCGCGATTTGGCCACGACTTCAGCCAGGTTCGGGTACACACGGACTCCCGCGCGGCGGCTGCGGCCCGGGCCGTTAACGCGAGGGCTTTCACCGTTGGGCACGACATCGTTTTGGGAGCGGGGCAGTATGCGCCGGAGACCACGGCGGGGCAGCGGCTGCTGGCGCACGAACTGACACATGTGGCGCAGCAGAGCACTGCTTTTGCCCCAGCAATGATCCGTCGCGCGCCAACTGACGATCATGCCACGGAGGCAACTGGCGACGCAGACGTCGCGGAAAGCCGTGTGTGGGAGCAACTTGTGGCTGACTTCTTTAGCTACGTGGTCGGCATGGCGGAAGTCAACCAGCCATACCGGACGGACACCCGCGCACGATGGGGTGCAGCGTTCCAGGAGCTGTGGGCCACAGCCGGAGCGCCCGGCGAGCGGACAAACGCTGAGCTTCTCGAAGTTCGGCGCGCTTTCGAAGAACTGGAGGATCTGTTCGTCGACGAGAACACCGCCGCAATCGACGTCTGGCTGGACCTGATGCACTCGTACGAGGAGGAGCGGGCCGACTTGGTTGCTAGCGACTTCATCGAGGACGTGGCGGCGCTCGAGATCCTCGAGGAGTTGTTCAAGAAGACCGAGAAGCGCGTGGAACTGACGGACGAGTACCTGGTGTTGGAAGACCTCGTAGCCCTCCACTACATGCTGGAGAACCAGACCCACATCACCCGCGGCATGAAGGTGGCGGAGTGGGAGATGGAGCGGCGGCGAAGTCTGGAGAAGGAGTTCGCTGAGGAGGAGGACAAAGAAGGGCCGAGCGCTCTGGGGGTGGCCTGGGACATCGTGGGCTGGGATAGCGCTGGCGACTTTGCCCTGGACGTGTGGCTCACCTTGGTTACCGGAGCCCTGGGGAAGGTCACAAAGGTGCTGGTCAAAGGCCGCAAGGCGAAGAAGAAGCTAGAGAAGGTCAAGAAGCTGGCCAAGCTGAGGAAGCTGCGCAAGGCCAAGCGTCTCGAGCGCCTGCTCGAAGGGGCGACCAAGCTGGTCCGGTCGGTCGCGGAGGCGTTGGAGAGCTTCGAAGCGCCGAGCTACCTCGATTGGATCAAGAAGAACTGGAGGAAGACTCTCATCTCCTACGCCACCGACGAGTTAAGCGTGGTCGTGAGCGGTGGGGACGCCGCCGAGGTCCATAACCTCCTCGAAACCCTGAGCAGAGAAAAGGTCCAGGACTACGTCTCCCACCTCATCGGTATCAGTCCCGACGACGAGAAGGCGCAGTTCCGGGCGGCGGTAGTGGCCTACGCTGCAGGCCCGAGCGGCGGCGGCATGAAGGAATTTCGCCGCTACTTAGCGATGAACCTTAAGCGCCGTGGGCTCTCCAATGCCGTTTACTTCGGAGCACGGCTCGGAGTCGGCGAGACAAAGTTGGGCCGCGAGGTCGCCGTGGATGTGGCCGTCTCCACGGCGGGCCAGATGGCGCAGGACCTCGTGGTAAACCTAGTCCCGGGCGTGCCGAAGCCGTTGGTAGAGATGGCCCAGAAGACCGTTCAGAACACCGTGGCAACCTCAATCAAGGACGCGTTGACATAGCGTCGCGGAGGTCAGGAGTGGTAACGCTGAACCTTGGGTTCTCGAATCAATGAAACAGGAACTGAGCACGGTGTGGCCGGATTCCACGGCGAGGGACCAGCAGATCGCGCAGCTCACCCGAGAGCTCGGTTCGCTGCGCACCGAGCAGGCGAGGTGACCGACGCCTCGGACCTACTTGAGTTTCTAACCGAGGCGGGTGCGCGCCTCCTCCACAAGGACCAAGCAAGCGCACACGACAATCGCCGTCTGACAAGTCAATTGTGAGGCATTGATCTATGACCAACGAACGGACAACCTGGACAAGCCTGGGGAAGCCCGGCGCAACAAAGCGTTTCACCGCGCTAGTCCTCGGCAAACATCACGATGGCAGGTTGGCGCTCTTTGGCGGTAGCGATCGGGGCGAATTGTGGCACAGGGCGGAGGCCGGCGGCGGGTCCTGGAAGGAGCGGGAGCGGATCGGAAATGACAGTGCGCATGTGAAGTTTCACGACTTGGCGACGGCCGGCACCAGGATGGCCGTCTCGCCGTGTTTATGTTAAGTCGAGCAGGAGAGTCATCGCCGGAGGAACTTCGGCATCTGGCGCAGACGGCGCCCAACAGCGGCTGGGGCCGCTGGGAAAGTCTTGGCGCACCCGACGCACGACGCGGCCTCTCTCTGCACGGCAACACGCGACGGCGCGTCGCTTTAGGCTACAACGCGGACGGGCGGCTGGAAGTCTTCCCGCCCCATTGGGGCAACTTCGGTACGCAATCTCCCCCAGCGGATTTCTGGCATGTGTGGCAGACGAGGCCGAACGGGGCGTGGAGTCCCTGGCGGAACATGGGCGCCATTCCGAAAAGGTCGCCGGCGCTGCCATTCAACTTCGAGGCCGCTTCAAACCTTGATGGACGGCAGGAACTGTTCGTCGTCGCGGAGAGCGTGGGGCTCTGGCACATCTGGCAGACCGTTCCGAACGGTGGCTGGAGCTGCTGGCGCGACGAGGAGCATCGTTCTTGGAACAGCATCGCCGTGGGGAGGAACGCCGATGGACGTCTTGAGGCTTTTCTCACCGATGGACGTGGGAATGTGAGTCACACCTTCCAGACCGTGCCTAATGGCGGCTGGGGCGACTGGCTGGACCTGGGGAATCCGGGAGGAGTGCACCTAGAGACGCTGGCGGTGGAGACCAATACCGACGGACGGTTAGAGTTATTCGCCAAGGATGATTCGAATCAAGGCGTCTACAGGCACATTTGGCAAACGGAGCCCAACGGGAATTGGGGCGAGTGGACCAGTCTTGGCCGGCCCGAAGGCGCTGCTGATTTCCCGACGAATCCCAATCTCTCCGCGTTTGTGGTGGGGCGCAATCAGTCCGGCGGGTTTCAACTGCTCGCCTCCGACCGCAAAGGCGAGGTGTGGACAATCTCGCGACAGTGATGTGAACCCGATGTGATGAATCGCCCTAGCCCAGCGAAGCCCGTGAATTAGCCATCCCTTGACACGAAAGGCCAACAGCTTGAGGAGCCCTGAACCTATGACCTCATCACCCAACTCGCCGAAACTGACGAAGGGCGGCATCGTCCTGATGGACCCGGATACCGGCGTTGTGCTGCGGGTGATCTCCTTGCAGTACAACTCGGAGACGCTATCGCGCACGCTACAGGTGCAGGGCGCGGGCGAGGGCGGCGACCGCTCGGAGGCCCTGCGCCTGACCGGGCCGCCCAAGGAGACCTACAAGCTGGAAGCCGAGATCGACGCGACCGACCAGCTGGAGTTTCCCGACCAGAACCGCACGACGATGGAACACGGCATCTATCCGCAGCTTGCGGCGCTGGAGACGCTGATCTACCCGCCGAGCGAACGGCTGCAGGCCAACGACCAGCGGGCAGCGGCGGGCATGCTGGAGATTGTGCCGGCAGAGGCACCGCTGACGCTGTTCGTGTGGAGCAGGCATCGCGTGCTGCCCGTGCGCCTCACCGAGTTCAGTATCACCGAGGAGTTCTTCGATCCGGCGCTCAATCCCTTGCGTGCCAAGGTGAGCCTGGGGTTCCTGGTGCTCAGCGTTAATGACCTGCCCTTCGAGCATCGCGGGGCCAGCCTGTATATGGCCCACCACCGCCGTCTGGAGCGCCTGGCAGGGATGGTCAGCGGCGGTGCGCTGGGCGATCTGGGGATCACCGAAGCGGCGCTTGAGCCGTAGCACGGGAAACGTGGCGCTCAACGCCACGGCAGACGGGAGTCTTTGCGATGGCTGATAATTTTCCGATCACCAGTCGCTACCACGCGGCTGAGACGACCGAGCTCACGACACCGGACGGCCGAACCATTGCCTACCTGCGGCGGCGCTTCATCCCGCCGCCCGAGCGCTTCGAGCTGCTACAGGAACATACCGTCACCGACGGCGAGCGGGTGGACACCATCGCCGCCCAATACCTGGGCGACCCGGAGCAATTCTGGCGTATCTGCGACGCCAACGCGGTGTTGCATCCCGCCGAGCTCACCACCGAGGCCGGGCGCACGCTGCGCATCACGCTACCGGAAGGGATCAAGGGGCTGTCGCTATGAAGGGCATCCATCTCTCGCTGCTGATCGGCCCGGCGGTGCCGCGCCCAGTGCCCACAGGGGTGATCGAAGCGCTCACGGAGGTGCAGGTCCAGTCCAGCGCGACCGGCCGAAACGGCTTTCAACTGAGCCTCACCCTTGGCAAGGGCTCGAAGATTGAGCAACTGCTGCTGCAGGGCTACTTTGAACCGATCGTAACGCGGGTGATTGTTGTGCTCATAGTCAATGGCACGCCTGAAGTCTTGATGGACGGCGTCATTACGCAAGAGGATGTGGCGCCGGCCAACCAGGCGGGCCAGTCCACCTTGAACATCACCGGCCTCGACCTCAGCGCCCTTTTCAACCTTATCGACCTCACCGGCGTTTCGTTTCCGCCGGGGATACCCACTTTCGCCATTGTGGCAATGTTGCTGTCGAAGTACGCGACGATAGGCGTAATCCCAAAAGTCATACCTAGCGCAATCGAGTTCGTTCGCAATCCATTGGAGGGAGAGCCACGCCAAGTGGGTACGGATTTCGAGTACATTACCTCGCTGGCTCGCAAGGTCGGCTACGTCTTCTACGTCGAGCCCGGCCCGGCGCCCGGACTCAATACGGCCTACTGGGGGCCAGAAATCCGCGTCGGCCTGCCCCAGCCGGCCCTCAACGTCGGTATGGACGCGTCCACCAATGTTGAGTCGTTGAGCTTCGCTTACGACGGCCTGGCGAAGGAGTTGCCTGTCGCGTTCGTTCAGCCGAAGCGCACAAGAATTCCCATCCCGGTTCCGGTGCCTGATGTATCCGCGGTGAAGTTGCCGCTGGCTGCCGTGCCCGCGATTCCGCGGCGTGTCCGGCAACTCTCTGATACCGCCAAGCATGACTTTGGCGAGGCGATGCTGCTGGCCCTTGCTGGTGCCGTGCGGTCGGCTGACGCCGTAACTGGCTCGGGGCAGCTCGACGTTCTGCGCTATGGTCGCCTGTTGAAACCACGCCGCTTGGTCGGCGTGCGCGGTGCCGGTCTCCCATTCGATGGGTTCTGGTATGTGCCGAATGTATCGACAACGATCAAACGGGGCAGCGTCACCCAGAGCTTCTCGCTCGCGCGCGACGGGCTGATCAGCAACACACCGAGGGTATTTCCATGACTGAATCCCGGAGATTCTACGGCAAGTATCGTGGCGTCGTGGTCAATAACGCTGACCCGAAGCAGCTCGGGCGGTTGCAGGCCACAGTACCCGATGTTGGCGGTTTGACGCCGACGACCTGGGCCATGCCCTGCGTGCCACTGGCCGGTCCGCAGATGGGGGCGTTTGGGATGCCGCCGGTCGGCGCGGGCGTCTGGTGCGAGTTCGAAGGGGGCAACATCGACTACCCGATCTGGTCAGGCTGCTGGTGGGGCGGACGCGAGGAGATGCCCGCGCTGGCGTTGGCGACGGCACCGAACTTCACCAATATCGTCTTGCAGACACTCGGGCAGTGTACGCTGCAGATCAGCGATGCGCCACCGGGCGGAACCATTATGCTCAAAACCTCGGGCGGGGCGAGCATCACCATCAGCGACACCGGCGGGATTGTGATGACCGATGGTCAGGGCGGTACGATCGTCGTGACCAAAGGGATTGTCAGCATCAACGGCACCGCGCTCGTCGTGACAAAATAGGCGGGAGGAGACAGCATGCCGGGGTTCTTATTGCATGTCAATGCAATGGCAACCTGTTCCCATGTGGGGCAGACCACCATACAGCCAGGCAGTAGCCGTGTCTTCGTCAGCAATCAGCCCGTGGCCACGGTCAAGGATCTGACGCTGGTGGCGGGATGCACGTTTACGAATCCGAGCGGTGCGCCGCAGCCCTGCGTCAGCGTCCGCTGGTCGCAGCCCGCGACACGCGTGTTCGTCGATGGCCAGGCTGTTCTGCTCAGCACCAGCACAGGACTGTGCCTAAACGCGGCGCAGGGGCCACAGGGCGCGCCCATCATTACCGGTACTCAGCAAAGGGTGAGCGGAACATGATGCAGATCGATTTTCCATTCCACATTGACGGACGCGGGCGTACCGCTGCCACTGACGATGAGGACCATATCCGCGACCTGATCGAGCAGGTATTGTTCACCGCGCCAGGCGAGCGCGTCAACCGGCCGGACTTTGGCAGCGGATTGTTGCAACTGCTCTTCGCCCCCAACAGCGACGAGCTCGCGGGGGCAGTCCAGTTCACGATCCAGGCGGCGCTGCAGCAGTGGCTCGGCGACCTGATCCAGCCGGAGGCGGTGCAGGTCGAGAGCGAGGACGCCACACTGCGTGTTGCTGTGCAGTATGTGGTCACGCGTACCCAGCAGCGCCGGTTGGCGCAGTTCACTCGTGAGGTCTAGATGCGTCTACAGTACCGTTGCAACAATGAGCGCCGCCGTCAGGCCGTGCTGGCGCATGGCAGCTTGAACGGCATTGACTACCTGGAAGTGCTCGACCAGCAGGCGCCTGATGGCAGCCTACGCCAGCAAACCCTCCTGGTGTACTGCCTGAAACCGCTACCGCCTAATCTTGGCGCGGAAAACGTACGGATCAGCGGCGGTGTACGCATCACGTCGATTGGGGTCGCGTGGGCAGCTCTCGCCGTCGATGCGGCAGCGCTCCTCGACGCCGGGCGAATTACCCCCGCCGAGCATGACTTTTTGCTGAATGAGGAAAACCTGCCAGAGCCGGAACGGGTGCTGGTGGTGCGTTCCGATGCGGCCGGCGACTTCTCGACCTATCGGCTCTGCCTGGTCGCGACCAGTGGCGGTGAGCAGTCATTAAGAAGAGATTTCGACCCACTTCTCAGCTGCGTTGACTTCTCGTTCAAGGTTGAGTGCCCCGATCCGTTCGACTGTAAAACCGAGGTGATCTGCCCGCCCGCGAGCTTCCCCGAGCCGCTGATCGACTACCTGGCACGCGACTACGCCAGCTTCCGCCGCCTGATGCTGGATCGCCTGGCCCAGACGCTGCCTGCCTGGCGCGAGCGCAACCCGGCCGACCAGGGGATTGTTCTGGTTGAGCTGCTGGCTCACGCCGCCGACCAGCTCAGCTATTTTTTGGACGCCGTCGCCACCGAAGCTTACCTCGGCACAGCGCGTCAGCGCGTCTCCATACGCCGCCACGCCCGCCTTCTTGACTACCCGATGCACGAAGGCTGTAACGCCCGCGCCTGGGTCCACTGCCAGGTGGACGAGGGTGGACCCGTGGAGATCGGAAAGGGCACACCCCTGCTGACCCGCCTTCCCGGCCAGCCCTCGCGGGTCGCGCCGGAGGATTTTTCCCAGGTGCTGCAACGGCAACCAGTCGTCTTCGAGACCCTGCACGACATCGCCCTGCACGAGGCGCACAATAAGCTGCATTTCTACACCTGGGGCGCACAGGAGTGTTGTCTACCAAAAGGTGCGACCCGCGCGACGCTCGGCAATACATCGAACGTTCAACTTCAACCGGGCGACGTGTTGGTCTTCGAGGAGGTGCGGAGTCCGCTGAGTGGCGACCCCGTGGACGCCGATTTTGCGCACCGCCATGCTGTGCGCTTGACCGAGATGACGGTCAGCGAAGACCCCCTCGGTGGTCGGTTTCTGGACGACCCGAACGACGATCCTGTCTCCATTATCGAGATCGCCTGGGCTGCCGCCGACGCGATGCCCTTCCCGCTCTGCATTTCCGCGACCGTTGGTGGCCGGCACGTCGAAGACATCGCGATTGCTCGGGGCAATATCGTGCTCGCCGACCACGGGCGGACCATTATGGACGAGCCACTGCCGGCTCTACTGCCTGGCGGTCGGTACGACCCACGGTTGGCCGAACCGGACCTGACGCACCGGGTTCCCTACGACGAGGACGCTCAGAGCCGGCCTGCAAGCGCGACGCTGTCCCAGGCCCCCGCCATGGCACTGCCCGACATTACCCTGCACGGCGAGGCTGAGCCCTGGTCACCCAAGCGTGACTTGCTCGACAGCGATCGCTTTGCGCGGGATTTCGTTGTGGAGATGCAGGAGGACCGACGGGCACAGTTGCGCTTTGGCAACGGCGTCACAGGGCGGCCTCCTGCCGGTGGTTTGACGGCGACTTACCGGGTCGGCAACGGGCGTGCGGGGAACGTGGGCGCCGAAGCCATCGCACACGTCATCACCGACAGGGACGGCATCGCCGCCGTGCGCAATCTATTACCCGCTCAGGGCGGAACCGAGCCCGAGCCGTTGGAGCAGGTGCGACAGTTCGCGCCTGAGGCTTTCCGTGTGCAGGAGCGTGCCGTTACCGAAGCCGACTATGCCGCCGTCGCCGAGCGTCATCCGGAGGTGCAGAAAGCCGCCGCGGCCCGCCGCTGGACCGGGAGTTGGTACACGATGTTTCTCACCATTGATCGCGCCGGTGGGCGACCGGTCGATCCTGACTTTGAACAGGAACTGAACCGGTTTTTAGAGCGCTTCCGGCTCGCCGGGCATGATCTGGAGATCACACCGCCGCGCTTCGTGCCTCTCGACATTGCGCTAGTGATCTGCGTGGCGCCGGGCTATTTCCGCGCCACAGTGCAGCGGGCGCTGCTCGAGATGTTTAGCAACGCTGATCTGCCCGATGGCCGCCGCGGCTTTTTTCACCCTGATAACTTCACCTTTGGCCAGCCGGTCTATCTCAGCCAGATGATCGCCACGGCGGCGCGGGTGCCGGGCGTAGCGGCGGTACTCGATCTGGGCACCGGAGGCAAGCTGGGCTTCAAGAGGCAGAGAACTCGCACCCGCTTTCAGCGCTGGGGACACCAGCCGCGCGGGGAGCTCGCTGCTGGTGCCATCGCAACCGATCCGACAGAGATTGCCCGGCTGGACAACGATCCCAACCAGCCGGAGAACGGCCGTATCGTGTTTTTCATGGAGGCTGGCCTATGAATACGCCCGGCGACGCCATACACCTCGATACCTGCGGTTGCTGCAAGGCAGGACTCCCATTGTCCCAGCCGCACGATAATCGTCCCGGGTTGGACGTGCTGCGCTATCGGATCGGAACACATGGTCGCTTCCTGCAGCGTATGCTGGCGCGCCTGTCGACTGCACTGCCAGCGCTCACCAGCCGCGCCGATGACGATCCGGCAATTGCCCTGCTCGACGCCTGGGCCACTGTGGCCGATGTGCTCACCTTCTACACGGAGCGGACGGCGAATGAACACTACCTGCGCACGGCCACCGAGCGGCTCTCGATCCTGGAGTTGGCGCGGGCGATCGGCTACGAGCTGAACCCAGGCGTCGCAGCGGGCACCGTCTTGGCCTTCACGCTGGAGGATTTCCCCGGCTCGCCGGAGAAAGTCACCATTCCGGTCGGCACACGGGTACAGAGTTCGCCCGCGCCCGGCGATGAAGCCCTGACCTTCGAAACGGTCGAGGAGATCGAAGCACGACCGGCGTGGAATGCCCTGCGCCCCCGCCAGACGCGACCGCAACGTCTGGCAATACACGACAACGGCGAGCACCTCTACCGCTTCACTGTCCCTGGAGACCCACCGCTCAGCGGCTCCAGAGTGACAACTCTTCCTGTGGACCAACTCTTTCCCACCAGCGAGGTCGCGTTGGGCGCGGGGGTTACGGAGCTGCAGGTCCAGGGCGTCAATGAACTAGTGCTCGCGGGAGTGACCAGCAAAATCGCGGCGGGCGACCGGCTCCTGTTCGTTGGGGTGAGAGGTGATGCCACCCGCACGCTGGTGGCGCCAGTGCTGGCGGTCGATGCGAACGCGGAGGAGGACTACACTCGCGTTTCACTCGATATTCCCTTGCCGCCGCCGCCCTTATTTATCAAGCCATTGGTTCTACAACTGGCGGCACAGTTAATGCCGCTGACACCGACGCCGCTGCCCTTGAACACGCTGCACGCCACCCAGCTTCTGGCAAATAACACCTTGACTGAATCGGAGGTTTTGGCACTCACCACCACGAATCAATGGGCGCACAGCGATTTTGCGATTACCACCAAACCACCACCGCCGCCACCACCGCGGGCGCACAGCGATTTCGCGATTACCACCAGCCCTCCGCCACCGCCCCCCGCGATCTTCGCCTTTGGCGCCCGCGTCGCATTCTTCGGGCATAACGGGCCGTACTACCGTAGTTTACCAGAATCATTACGGGAGCCGCCCGGGAGTGGTGGATTTACCAGCCCCCCAGGAGGCATACTGCCGCAAGCCGTGTACCCAATCAACTGGGACGCCGATAATAGTCTATCGATCTGGAAAGACTCTCTGAGCCGTTCGACGCCATATTATGACGAAGGAGACACGAGTCTACCTGACGTCTACCTCGAACGGGTCGTCTCGGAAATCACCCCCGAGAGCTGGGTGGCGTTCGAACGTCCGACGAACACATACCGCGTCTACCGTATTCAGTCCGCCGTTGAACGCTCGCTGGTCGGTTTTGGAATTGGCGGCAGAACGACCGGACTGGTGCTCACAAAGGAAGACGGAAAACCTCTGGATAACGAAGTGCCAGAAGACAAACCTGAGGCACTCCATTTCCGTACCTCTACCGCTTATGTGCTGAGTGAACGGCTGGAACTGGCCGCCCTGCCCATTGAGGACGAGGTGCCCCAGGGGGCGACCGAGATCGTGCTCGACGGCGCGGTCTTTGAGCTGCAGGCCGGCCGGCAGGTGGTGCTGCGCGGTGAGCAGGCCAACAATCCGGGGGTCTACCAAAGCGAACTGTTGACCCTTGACGAGAGCCTGCATGTCTATATGCAGGAGCCGGCCGGAACCGTGGGTCATACGACGCTGCGCTTCAAGCCGGGGCTGCAGTATCCCTATGAACGATCCAGGGTGACAATCAATGCCAATATTGCCCGCGCTACCCACGGCGAGACGGTGCAGCAAGTGCTTGGCAGCGGCGATGGCGCCCAGGCCAACCAGCGTTTTCAACTCCGCAAGCCGCCCCTGACCTATGTCCCGGCACAGACGCCAAGCGGCGCGCGGAGCACGCTGGAGATCCGCGTCAACGGCGTACTCCAGGAGGAGGTCTTCTCGCTCTACGGCCTTGGCCCTCGCGACGAGCGCTATATCGTGCGCCATAGCGACGACGGCATAGAGCAGATCGTTTTTGGCGACGGCGAACATGGTGCACGGCTGCCTAGTGGGTTCGAGAATGTGACGGCGACCTACCGCAGCGGCACCGGTCTGGCGGGAAACTTGCCCGCCAACAACCTGACCCTCTTGCTGTCGCGCCCGGCCGGGGTGGGCCAGGTAACCAACCCGCTGCCGGCGAGCGGCGGTGCCTCGCCTGAGCACATCGCCGAAGCCCGGAACAACGCACCACTGACAGTGCTGACATTTGACCGCATCGTCTCCCTGCAAGACTTCGAGGACTTCGCCCACGCCTTCGCCGGAATCGGCAAGGCCCAGGTCCTGCCGCTCTGGAACGGCGAGCAGCAGGTGGTACATATTACGATCGCCGCTGCAAACGGTGACACTGTCGATCCGCAATCGGACCTCTATAACAACTTGCTGCGTGCGATTGAGGCCGCCCGTGATCCGCTACAACGCGTCTGCATCGGCGGCTATATCAAGCGCTTGTTCAGCGTCACCGCCAAGATCCTGGTCGACCCCCACTTTAACAAAGATGAGGTCTTTGACTCGGTCAACACCACATTGCGAGAAGTCTTTGCCTTCGAACGCCGTGCCTTTGGCCAACCCGTCACCGCTGCCGAGGTGATGGGTGTGATGCAAAACATGCCAGGGGTCATCGCCGTAGACCTGGATAAGCTCTATCGCAACCTCATCGATCTCAGCGGACGTACCACCTTGCTCCCCGCCGCGCCAGCGCGCTGGTCAAAGGGAAAGGGCGGTCCGACGGCGGGATGTGAGGCGATCCTGCCCGCCGAACTCCTGCTGATCAACAAGGCAGGCATCAATCTCAGGGAGATGCCACGATGACTCAGCTCGTATCGCTCTACGACCTGCTCCCGGCAATCTATCGCATCCGCGATACCGAGCAGGGAGAACCCTTGCGCGCGCTGCTGGCAGTGATTGAGAGCGAGTTGCGGATCATCGAGGAGGATATCGCAGGCCTGTACGACAACATGTTCATCGAAACCTGCGACGAGTGGGTGGTGCCCTACATCGGCGACCTGCTGCGGGTACGCGGGCTGCACGCCGCAAAACCGGGTGGCTTCAGCCAGCGCGCCTACGTTGCCAACACCCTGATGTATCGTCGGCGCAAAGGCACAGCCGCGGTGCTCGAACAACTGACCCGCGATACGACCGGCTGGCCCACCCGGGTGGTCGAGTTCTTCCAGCGGCTGATCACAACCCAGCACATGAACCATATCCGCCCGCACAACCATGCCACTATTGACCTACGAGATGCGAAGGCGCTTGAGTTGGTTGGTGGACCATTCGAGCAGACACAGCATACCGCCGATGTGCACCACATCGGAACAGGACGTGGACGTTACAACATCCCCAACATCGGCCTGTTCGTTTGGCGCTTGCAGCCCTACCCAGTGGAGCGTGCCACGTCCCGTGCAGTGGTCGAGCCGCCTGATGGACGTTTCCGCTTCAGCCCGATCGGCGTGGACACACCGCTGTTCAACCGCCCGCGGAGCGAGTTGGAGATCACGCACCTGGCTGGAGAAAGCAACGTTCCGGGACCGTTGCGCCGCCGGGTCCTGTACGACGATCTGGAAGCGCTGCGGCAGGCCCTCGTAGACGGTCAAACGAGTCCCCAGAGCCCGTTCTTAAGCGTCGACAACCCGGCTTTCCAGGTGTTTGTGGGTAATGCTGCCGGAGAGCTGACAGCGATCCCGGCGGAAGAGATTCTGATCTGCGACTTGCGCGATATAGATATACCAGGCGAGACGGATTGGCGCCGTCCGCCCACCAGTAAGACCTACACCTCGCGCACCCGATTCGATCATTCGGTGGACCCGCCAGTTCCCCTGAAGGAGGAGCGCCCGATCCAGGTGGCTGTTGATCCGGTGCTGGGACGCCTGGGCTTTCCGGCAGGCGTTGTCCCCGAACGGGTGGCAGTGAGCTATGCCTATGGGTTCAGCGGCGACATCGGCAGCGGTCCCTATGACCGCAGCGCAGCTGTGGCCGTCGTTCATGAGGAGCTAGGGCGCCCGATTACCTGGCAGGCCGCCGTCGGTCAGACATTTGAAGCGGTCGCCGGGGAGCCCATCTTCGCGACCCTAGAAGCTGCGGTCACGGCGTGGAACGCCCAGCCAGCCGGTACGGTAGGGGTGATTGTCATCACCGATAGTGCAATGTACGAGGAGAACCTCACGGGAGCGAATGTCATTCAGATCCCAGCAGCTAGTGTGCTGGTGATGGTGGCAGCCGACTGGCCCCTCCTCCACATTCCTGATAGCCCAGAGCAGCAACGGTTTGTCGGAATCCGGCCCCACATCCGCGGCAACATATCCATACGCGGCACCGCCACCAGCGACCCGGGAACGTTGGTGCTGAACGGCTTATTGATAGAGGGCACGTTGCGCTGCCTGGCAGGCAACCTGGGTCACCTGTGGCTCGATCACTGCACCATCGTACCAGGGGCGGGCGAGTTGCGGGTCGATACCGCCAACAACAGCCTGAACATTCGGATCGAGAGGAGTATCTGTGGGCCGATCTTCTTGCTCTCGAGCCTACTACTATTGCAAGTTTGCGACTCTATCGTCGGTAACGGTGCACAGAGCACTTCCAATGAGCCGGCGATCACTGCCGCAGGTACCGCCGTCACTCTGCAGCAGACGACGGTGTTTGGGACGATTGCCGTACGCAGTCTGGAAGCCGAGAACGCCATTTTTACTGGTCTCGTCGATGTCGAGCGCACGCAAATCGGCTGTGTGCGCTTCAGTTTTGTGCCGAACGGTTCGCGCACGCCGCAGCGCTACCGCTGTCAACCGGACCTCGCGCTGGAGGAATCGCTTGCGGCAGAGGAGCGGCAGCTGATCCTGGCCAGCCTGAATCCGGCGTTTACCAGTCTAGAATATGGTCAGCCGGGCTACGGCCAGCTTGCGCTGATGTGCCCAACGGAGATTCGCACTGGGGCTGAGGATAGTTCCGAGATGGGTGTATTCAGTCACCTGCAGCAGCCGCAACGCCTGGCTAATCTGCGAGTGGCACTGGAGGAATACCTGCGCTTTGGCCTCGAAGCGGGCATCATATTTGTTACTTAGCTTAGGGAGGTGACCGATGAAGGGGGATTTCAGCCGTCTCGATTTTCTGGAGCGTGGGCGAAAATACTATGGTGTGCTTGACCAGCAAGGGCGGGTGAAAACCGACGCGGAGAACAACGAGCGCCTGGCGATCCAACGTCACCACGACGAGACTACCCGCCGGCATGTGATCGGCCGCTGCGGGGCGCCACAGGAAAATCCCGGCTTTTCGGTGAGGCCATTCGCACTCGGCGATGTCAATAGTCTGCGCATCGGGGCCGGTTGTTTTTATGTCGAGGGTATGCTTCTCGAGAACGATACCTCAGTATTGATCGAGAATCAGCCCTTTTTCTCTGGCTTCACGCTCCCAAGAAACGAAGAAGAAGACAACGGTTTCTATGTCGCCTATCTTGATGTCTGGCAACGCCACATCACCGCTCTCGAAGACCCCTCCATTCGCGAAGTGGCTCTCGGCGGGCCCGATACCACCACGCGCCTCGAAACTGTCTGGCAGGTTTTCCTCGAGCGGGTTGCGAGCCTCGATGACCAGACGCCGACCTGTGACCAGTTCGATCCCGACTGGCGACCTGCGGGGGTGTCCGCCACATTGCCCAGGCTCAACGCCCGCGCCGTGCCTCCGGTTGAAGACGATAATCTATGCATCGTCCCAGCCCAGGCCGGGTATCGGCGACTGGACAACGACCTCTACCGAGTGGAGATCCACACCAGCAACCCCGCGACCTTTAAGTGGGCCCGTGATAATGCGAGCCGCGTCACACGCTTGAATCTGATCGACGGCTTGACACTGTCCGTGGCTGATCCGGGCCGGGATAAGACCCTGGGCTTTGCAGTGGGTCAATGGGTTGAGGTGACTGATGCGGGGCGTGAGCTCCGAGGTGAACCGGGCGTGCTAGTAGAACTGACAACTGTCAACGGAACCGAGTTGACGATCACTGCATGGCCTGACGGTGCGCCCCCTGAACTGGAGCTGCAGGAGGCAACCGTGCGGACATGGGACTCGCTAGGCGCGTTGCCTGTTGCAGCAGGCGACGAATGGACAAGGCTAGTTGACTGGAAAAATGCTGAAGACGGCATCGAAGTCAATATCCACAGCGAGGGATGCCGCACTGGCGATTACTGGACCATCCCAGGACGCACTGCTCTTGGCGATATTGTCTGGCCGCATGATGCGGTCGACGAGCCACTCGCTGAGACACGCCATGGTATTGTGCATCACTACTGCCCTCTTACGCTGCTGCGCAAGGAGGGCGACCAGTGGGACATCGTGACCGACTGTCGACGCTTGTTTCCAGCACTGACGGCGCTGCCGACCGGCGAGGATGACGCCGAAAGACTGCGCATCACTAACGTCCTCTTACGCGCGAACGATAACCGGGTACGCAACGGCCGACAGGTGACAGGTGCGGATCTCGCCAGTGGGCTGGAGATCGTATTTAACGACAGCATCGCTCCGCGCACAGCCCGCAGCACAACTATTTACGTCGAACTATATATCCCTTACCCTGTGGTGCCACAAGACATAGAGTTCTGGAATAGTGAGACCTTTTTTGGCCGGATGCCCGTGGTGCTCGACGCACAAGTCATTCCTGCCCCGACCGGCACATCCGTTCGGTGGCACCCAAGAGGTAGAGCCGTGCCGCTCCTTCGTACGGGCCTTTTTGAGCGTCTGGGCGAAAACGCTGTCGTTCCGGCCAAATTATGCATCGATGGCAAGTTCATCTGGGCCGAGAACGATCCCAATCGGTTGCTCGATGCCACGAACTTCGGGTCCCCTGCGTTGGATGAGCACCACATCGATCTCGTTCTGCCGAGTGGGGACGGTCGACGCGGCGGGGTGTTTGAACTGTGGATGTCGGTGGTCAGGCAAATCAATGTGAATCTTCATCCGCTAGGTCTCGACTTGGTCAACCCCAATACGGCTGATGAAGACGAATTAGGAGAATTGCTTGGGATTGGCGGTAGCCTAGTAAGCGTCATTGTCGACAATAGGCCTTTCGAGCGTCGCGAAGATCTCGAGAATTTGCTGCGTATTTCGGGCATGAGTGAGGCAACCCTGCGAAGGTTGCGAGAACGGATCACCCTTTGATGTCGATGTAGCCTCAATAGTCGGTTTGAGGCTGTCTCTCTCCACCAAGTCCACCTTTACCCCTAGGAGATCGCTGAGGTAATACTCAAGCTCAATGACTTGTATAAGTGTCAACGGGCGCTCGTCGAACTCCACCAAAAGGTCCAAGTCGCTGCGTGGTTTCTGCTCTCCTCGCACTTAAGAGCCGAAGACGCCGACCGTGCGCACCCCATAGCGCTTTCCCAAGTCCGGCAGGTGGAGGCGCAGAGTACGCAGGATCTCCGTAAGCTCCGGGTGAGGTTGCGTGTTCTGGTCCATCATTTTCCCTAGTACGACCGTGGCAGACCCAAGACATGCTGCCCAACGTAGGCCAGCACGAGGTTGTTGTTCACCGGCGCCGTCTTGTACAGACGCGCTTCGCGGAATTTGCGCTCGACGTCGAACTCGGTCGCAAACCCGTAGCCGCCATGGCAGTCGAGGCAGGCATTGGCGGCTTCCCAGGCAGCTTCGGCGGCCAGGTATTTGGCCACATTGGCCTCGGCCCCGCAGGCTTCGCCGGCATCGAACAACGCCGCCGTCTTCAGACGCATGCGATCGGCCGACTCCACTGCCATATGGGCCTTGGCGATGGGAAATTGCACGCCCTGGTTGGCGCCGATGGGTTTATCGAAGACCACCCGCTCCTTGGAGTATTTCACCGCTTTCTCGATAAACCAGCGCCCATCGCCGAGGGATTCGGACGCAATCAGGATACGCTCGGCATTCATGCCGTCCAAGAATACGCGAAGCCCTTGCCCTCCTCGCCGATCAGGCTGTCGGCTGGCACCTCGACTTGATCGAAGTAGAGCATGTTGGTGTGGTGGTTCAACATCGTCGGCAGCGGTCGGACGGTCAGGCCGTTGAGCCCCCGAATGTCAAAGAGAAACACCGACAGGCCTTCGGTGCGTCGACGCATCTCGCTGAGGGGGGTGGTCCGTGCTAGGAGCAGCATTAGATCGGACTGCTGGACGCGTGAAATGAAGATCTTCTAGCCGTTGATGACGTAGACATCGCCCTGGCGCACAGAGGTGGTCTGCAGCTTGGTGGTATCGGAGCCGGAGTTCGGCTCGGTGACGCCGAACGGGGCCACTACTACGTTGACGGCATCCTATGCGAAAACGAGCAGAACATCCCGTTTAACGAGCAGCCAGATCTTCCCGGTCAGGTCTTGAGCATTGAGGGTGACATGCAGCGTTTCCTGGCCTACCTCGACGTATGGGAGCGTCATATCACAGCCATTGAGGACCCTGCCATTCGGGAGGTCGCACTTGGGGGGCCGGATACCACGACGCGCAAGCAGACCGTTTGGCAGGTCAAACTCTTTCCGGTCCCGGCGGATACGCATTGTCTGAGTCCGCTTCAAGCCTGGGAACAAGCCGTCGCGCCCGGCGATGGCCGGTTGTCTGCGCGCGCGCGCCATCCTGAGGAGGACGATAATCTCTGTCTGGTCCCTCCCGACGCAGGATTCACCGGCCTCGAGAATCAGCTCTACCGTGTAGAGATTCAACAGAGCGGCGAAGCCGGAGAAGCGACATTTAAGTGGGACCGTGACAATGGCTCCATTACGCTCCCCATTGAAGCGTTCCTCGATGGGCAATTCACGAATCGTATCAGGCTAGGGAGCGCGGGGAAAGCTGACCTCCGTGCGCTCAATCCGTCCAAGGATCTGCTCGAGATCACAGACGATAGACGAGAGTTGAACGGGGAACTCGGGATACTCCGCCGGTTCCAGTTTGAAGGCACTGATCCTGCTACTGGTGTCATCCTCCTCAACGAGGAGATCGAGCGTTTGTCGCTGGATCATCACCCAAAGGTCCGGCGTTGGAGCGTTGGCGAGGAAATAGAGGAAATAACGGTTTCGGTCAATACCTTTATCCCCTTGGAGAACGGGGTTGAGGTTCGCTTCGAAGGGAATCAGTTTCGCACCGGTGACTACTGGCTAATTCCTGCACGGACTGCCACGCGAGACGTGGAATGGCCGATTCAAGATGGCGAGCCGCTCTTCCAGCCCCCACTGGGCACCGAACATCATTACGCCCGCCTGGCTTTGCTCGAGTTCGGCGACGGGGATTTCCGCATCGTGGCAGATTGCCGGCATATCTTTCCGCCTTTGGCGGAGAGCGCGGTCAAGCTAGTGGCCGTCGAAACCGAGATTGACGATCGACTGCTACCCAACAACGGTGTCGTCTCGGCAGCCAACCTTGCCCGGGGGCTGCGTATCCGGTTCAGTGCGCCACTCGCCTCCGAGGTCATCGATCTGGGTACGCCAGGCGCCTCGGGGACGGAGATGCATCCGGCATTCGTAGTCAAGCTCCACCTACCCTATCCGGTGAACGCCGACGACCGGGAGTTTTGGGGTCTCGGGGATGGCGAGATTGTCGGATTTCAGCCCACCGCCCTTGCAGCCCGCGTTTCGTTCGACGATGACCGACAAGATGTCGTGCGCTGGCGTCCCGAAGACCCCACGACAAGTTTCCTAGTGAGGATGTTTTCCAGGCTTGATATCGTTGATCGTGTGCTTTGCACGCTACGAATCGACGGCAACTGCGTCTGGGCGAACGGTCCCGATGGGAAGCAGGTTTTTCTGGATGGCGAGACGACACGAGATCCGACCAGGAGCGGCGGTCTAAGACTCCCAAGCGGTGACGGAAGGCGTGGCGGCATCTTCTCCATGTGGTTCTGGTTGGCCTCTGAACAACCCCCACAACTGGTACTATCCGCTGAGGGCGAAGTGAATGCCGTTTCTGGTTCTGTCCGTGACCCTTCGGGTAGCGCCATCAGCGGTGCTACGATTACTCTCACCAGACTGAGGTCCACGACGCCAGGTGCTGGGCTCGTCCCGGTTAAGAGGACCACGACGACGGACAATGAGGGTATGTTTCGTTTTACAGAGGTTGTGGCTGGGCGCTACAGGGTGACTGCTGCGTTGGCTGGTTCCTTCGATGCGGATGAGGTTGAGGTTCGCAATCCTTCTACCCCCATTACTCCTATTCCCCCTGTTATTGGTATCTTTAATCCGGCTGATTTCCCGGGACGTACGCTCGATGAAATTGGCGGTATTGGTCTGGCCCGCCGTGATCTGTTAGAGGCGAGGGGCATCACTCATCCAGCTGAGATCGCTTCGTTGGAGGAGCCGACACTCCTGGTGGAAATCCTGGGGATTTCGGAAAACCAAGCCACGACCATCATCGAGAATGCTCGGGGCTTGTTGTCTGAATAGAAACTGCACAGTGGCGAAAATTGCCCATAGACCTACTGTATGTCTCGGCGTAACTTACGTGGTGGTAAATACTTACGGGCACGATAATGGTAGAATCTAGCTGCCTCGTTGCGCTGTCATTGGCGCTGCACTTGGCGACAGATATATGAGTTTATCTCGATTAAATCATGGGCTGCCAAGGGGTTAGACGTACCCGGAAGTTGTGCAGGGCACAGCAGAGCTCCATCACCAAATCCCGGATGCCCTTCTTCCACAACCGAAGCCGGTCTTTGACGATGCGACAGCGCTTCACACTGCTGTTGACATGCTCAATCCGCAGCCGACGCTGGTGGAGGGCCTGGTTCGCCAGTTGCTCCTCCAGGGAGAGTTCTTGGACACGGGGTTTCTTCGTCGGCATGAGTATCTCCACCTTAGGTGTAAGAGCTTGCAAACGTAATGGGCTCTGCTTGCAAACATAACGATTCTCAGCTCAAATTCATTGAGAATGAAGCACCCTCTCTGCTCACAATCATTGCAAACCAGCTCACATTATTCGCAAACTGCTTGCAAACATCCGTCTCTGCTCACGATCATTGAGAATGACATAACACGTTACCTCACACTCGATCCTCAAGTTTTTTTGTAACTACTCAGGCCCTAAAATAGTTGCAAAACAAGGTCCATTCAGTTTATGCTCCGTTCCATAAACTTGCCAATGCCCACCGATGAAGAAATCCATACGGCCTTCGAACAGGGCGAAGCGTCGGTCATGGCCCTATTCCATGAGGTCGCTGCCCAAGTGACCGAGCTTGCCCAGCAACTGGCAAAACAAGGCGAGCTCCTGCAAGGGTTGCAAGCTCGTGTGGCCAAGAGCA
>Ga0214472_10001884_pt1 | contig 22751 bp, 23 predicted proteins | sample RVTome_6_FD_207662 | JGI IMG/M metagenome (GOLD analysis project Ga0214472, IMG submission 207662) | Soil microbial communities from uranium-contaminated site in the Upper Colorado River Basin, Wyoming, United States - RVT140D175 | ecosystem: Environmental > Terrestrial > Soil > Contaminated >...
TCGGCATAGGGTCGGTTCTGGGGCAAACATACGCTAAGCCAGCTCAGTGTAAATGTATTTTGTGTGGATAATGCCCACTAGAGACGGACTCTTCCGACTTCCACCGGCGTGTGTAGCAATCAAGAGACGACCAGTAGGAAGCACTCCGCGCCTCTTGTTGCATCCAATAAAGCGCATCGCACGAGCGGGTTGTGGTGTGGCCCCGGTCATTACCTTGAACGCTTTCTGGGCGCGGCAGGCGACTCATTTTCCGACTCCTTCTCAGTTCTTCAATGTGGGATGCCTTGACTTTTCACACCGTTTTGCTACCATAGGGCTATCGAAGGGGTCCGCTCATGCGGGCCTCGAATTGTATCGTAATCATCATTTATGGTCGTATGATAGATATCAAGCAGTTTCTCTCTGCGATGAAGCAAATCGTCGAGGAGAAAGGTATTTCTGAAGAAAGCGTACTTGAGACGGTCGAGGCGGCTCTAGCCGCCGCTTACAAGCGCGAGTACGGGAAAAAAGGACAGATTATCAAAGTGAGGCTCGATGCTGAGACGGGAGGCATGGCTATTACCCAGACTCACTATGTAGTGGAGGGCCAGGACGAAGAAGGGTACATCACGGGGCCGGTTCCACAGAGCGTGACGGAGGACCGGACCGATGAGCCACGTCGCCCTGCTCCCGGCGAGGAAGAACAGACAGTGGATGAAGAGGGTGAACTGAAGGTCAAATTTAACCCCGAGAAACACCTGGCACTTCCGGAGGCCCGGGAACAAAAGAAGGATGCTGAGGTTGGTGATGAGCTGGTTCAAAAATTGGAGGCCAAAAGCGATTTTGGTCGCATTGCCGCGCAGACTGCCAAGCAAGTGGTTATCCAACGACTTCGTGAGGCCGAGCGCGCCTCGGTGCTTGAGGAGTTTCGTTCTCGTGAGCACGCATTGGCAAGTGGCGTAGTACAGCGTCGCGAGGGCCCTCTGGTCTTCGTTGACCTGGGTAAGACGAACGGTCTACTGCCGACTGCCGAGCAAATGCCACATGACCACTATCGTATTGGCCAGCGGCTCCGTTTCCTGGTGCTCAAGGTGGACGAGGGAGCTCGTGGCCCCATGATTTTGCTTTCACGCGCCCACCCGGACCTGGTTCGTGAACTCTTCCGGATAGAGGTGCCCGAGATCGATGCCGGCTCCGTCGAGGTTAAGGGTATTGCTCGTGAGACCGGCAGTCGTACGAAGATTGCGGTCATCTCCAACGAGGATGGCGTGGACCCTATCGGTTCGCTGGTCGGCCAGCGAGGGGTTCGCGTACAAACAGTTATCAATGAACTAGCAGGGGAGAAAATCGATATCATCCTATGGGATGAGTCGGATGAGCAGTTCATCGCCAATGCGATGTCGCCTGCCAAGGTACTCCAGGTCAAATTGACCGACCCGGAGCATAAGGTTGCGCTCGTTGAGGTTGCTGAGGACCAGTTTTCGTTAGCTATCGGTAAGGGCGGGCAAAACGTTCGTCTGGCCGCGAAGTTGGCCGGATGGAAGATTGATGTCCGCTCGCCTCAGGAAAATCTCTCGCATGCCGAGGTTGAGCAGGACGGTGAAACTGGTAAGGAAGAAGAAACAGAAACGTCCGAAGAGGAGAGAGTATCCGACGCCGGAGAAGAGGGAAGCCAGACTGAACAGGGTTCGCCCGAAGAGAGCTCCACCGGAGCGAGTGAGGACGAACCTGGAGCCAAGGCTGAGGAAGAAGATGAGAAGGCGAAGACTGAGAACGAATAATAAATGAAAACAACGCTTAAGGAACAACAGAGTCCATGGACCCTGGCGGTCACTGTGTCCTTGGATGAGGGTGATTTGTCCGGACACTTTTCGGCCGCTCGCAAAGAGCTTGCCAAGGAATTAGCGGTTGAAGGGTTTCGCAAAGGAAAGGCACCCGATGACGTGGCCTCTTCCCAGTTGAGCGATGAGAAGGTTCGCCAGGCGGCCCTACAGATCGCCCTTGAGAAAAGCTTTTCCGACGTGGTACGCCAGCAGAACTGGGACATAGCACGGACAGAAGAATTACAGGTCTTGAAGAATACTCTCGAGGAACTCACCTATTCCGTGATGGTCTGCCTTTGGCCACAAGTGGACCTGGGTGGCGTCGCCGAGGTGACGGTTGCGCGCAAGGAGGTTTTGGTCGGACAGGAGCAGATGGAAGAGGCTCTTGATACACTCAGAAATATGCGTGCCTCATTCCTAGAAAAGGAAGGGCCTATTGCTCAGGGGGATCGGGTCGAGCTCGATTTTCGTGCGACCAGGAACGGCGTCGCCGTTCCTGGTGCTGAAGGAAACGCCCACCCGCTTATCGTAGGAGGCAAAACATTCTTGCCCGGCTTCGAGGAGGAGCTTGTCGGCTTGAGAACCGGGGACCGTAAAGAATTTGATCTCAAGGCGCCCGATGATTATCCATACCGGGAGATTGCCGGGGCGACACTTCATTTTGAGGTAACGGTGAGTAAGGTTCAGTTGGTTATGAGGCCTGAGATAAATGACGCGTTCGCCAAGGAGCTCAAGTACGAAAATACGGAAGCGCTCCGTGAGGCAATACAGCAGAGTGTGCAGGCACAGGAGCGAACTCGTGAGCGTGACCGAATCCGGCTGGCCATCATGGAGGCCATCATTACTAAGGCAGAACTGCCGACCCCTGACTTTATGGTTACCGAGGAGACCGATCGTATAATCGGGCGTTTCGAACAAGACCTACAGTCCAAGGGCTTGGGGCTGGAATTATATCTGTCTCGTCTGGGGAAGACTCGCGACGATTTGGTGTCCCAGTGGCAAGGAGAAGCGCAACGGCAGGTGCGTATGTCGCTCATCATTCGACAGGTCATCAAGGACCAGCGCCTGACGGCGGATACTGAAGAAGTAGAACAAACTTTCCGCGATACGCTTGGTAAGCTTTCGGGACAAGAGGGCTTTAACGAACAAGAGATCGATGCCGAAGCCTTGCGGCGGACTGTCGCTGACCGTATCGTCACAGAGAAGGCGTTCGCGTACTTGGAACGGACCCACGTTGCCTGATGGTGCTGTTTGCCGTACTTTCGGAGCACCCGTATAATAAAGGTAATGTTCCGCTCGCATCGCATCTCGCGTACCGCACTCCGCATAGGTTTGGCTATCGTGTTTCTTTGGTTCGGGGTGGATAAATTTCTAAACCCCACATACTGGCTTGATGCGTGGGTGCCCCAGGGCTTTCAAGCGCTCATCGAGTCGGTTGGCATGCCTGGGAGGAATTTCATATTTTTGAACGGTATCTTCGAGATACTTGTCGGCGTAAGTATAGTGAGCGGATTCTATGTGCGTGCATTCTCGGGTCTGGCCGCTCTTTTTTTGGTCGTCGTCACGGCCGTGCATATCGGTGGAGCTACCGAGGTTGTTCTGCGTGATGTGGGGCTCATTGGTGCACTGGTGGCACTTGCAGCCTGGCCTGAGCGTGCTGGCTGGGCATAAGGACGATGTTGTCGGGGCAGATGCATACGGTGCCCGTAGGGGCGTTGTTCGTATATGAAGAAGAAGCGTATTTATTTGGACTATGCGGCGGCGACGCCAATTTCTCTCGTCTCTCGACGAGCGCTAATGGCGTCTCTCTCGGCGGTCGGTAATCCGTCGGCATTACACCGTGAAGGTATTGTCGCAGGCGATTTACTACGGAGTGCCCGTGCGGATGTAGCGTCATTTCTGAACGCCCGTCCCGGGCAGGTCGTGTTTACCGCATCCGGCTCCGAGGCGAACACTATAGCCATTATGCGCTTGGCTGAGGCATATCCAGAGCGTCGACACATCGTCACGACCGATATTGAACATAACTCAGTCCGATACGCGTGTCGGGAGTTGGGACACCGGGGATGGAGTATTACGACCGTACCTGTTGACAATGGTGGCAAGGTGAGTCCCAAGGATGTCATCGCCGCTGTTCGTGAGGACACGCTCCTTGTTTCAGTGATGTACGTGAACAATGAGATTGGTACTGTCGAGCCGATTGCGGCCATTGGCCGTGCATTGGTACGTCACCGACAGAGAACGGGAGCACTGTTTCCACTCCTGCACACCGATGCTTGCCAGGCGGCCGGATACTTGTCCATGGATGTACAGAAGCTTCAGGTGGACCTTCTGACCTTCAATGGCTCCAAAGTATATGGTCCCCGTGGCATCGGGGCCCTGTTTATTCGCTCCGACGTACTACTCGTACCCCAGGTATTTGGAGGGTCGCATGAGCGTGGTATTCGTGCCGGCACAGAGAATGTTCCGGCTATCGTTGGGTTTGCCGCAGCGCTCAAGGATATAGCGTCCTACGAGGGAGAAACGCCCACAGAACTCCGTGACTGGCTTCTGGAAGAAATTGAGCGCCGCATTTCGGATATACACACGAACGGACCTCGGGGAGCGGATCGGGTGGCGAACAATGTACATATTTCGATCGCTGGAGTGACCGGTGAGCAGCTGGTTCTGGAGATGGATGAACGAGGGTTCGCGGTCAGCTCCGGAGCGGCATGTACGGTGCGCGAGAGCGGACCGTCACAGGTACTCAAGGCCATCGGCGTTCCCAAGCGATATCGAGAGGGCTCATTGCGTATTTCGCTCGGGCGTTCGACCATGAAGCGGGACTTGCGAGCATTCGTAGATGAGCTGGAGAAAGGGGTGGCGCGGCTCCGGGCGCGCAACGGCGCGGAATAGTTGCGTAAGCGCCTCTTTTCTGGTACTATATGTCCGATTCCCGAAGGACGGACGTCCCCGTAGCTCAACGGATAGAGCGCCAGCCTTCGAAGCTGTGGATGGGGGTTCGATTCCCTCCGGGGACACATGCAAAGCGTGAAGTTCCGAGTGAGTCCCATCGACTGGTCGGGACGGGAGACGAGGCCGATTCCCTCCGGGAACAGAGAATAGCACCCGCCCTTAGCTCAGCTGGTAGAGCAGTTGCCTCTTAAGCAAACGGTCGTAGGTTCGAGTCCTACAGGGCGGACAGAAATAAAAAGACCCCAACCGGGGTCTTTTTATTTCTGTGGCTGGGGTATCGGAGAACTCGAACGAGCGAGGCGAGTAATCTATTAAAATAGAAAACCACCCAGTTTGGGTGGTTTTCTATTTCGGTTACCACAGGACCTCGACGAGACACTGGCGGCGTCCGAAGGAGACAGCTTCCTTGTAGTCGGCCATCCAAACGTCCATGTAGGCGCGGCTATTGTAACGGCTGTTCATCCGGTCCTCAACCGTGAAGACAGTGTCCCCGAAGCAGTTCGGGATCTTCACACGAGTACCGAATCGAAACACGTTTGTGGCGACGATACCGTAGCGGACGTGAGTGTTGCTGGCCGTGATAAACGGCGAATCGTCGGTCTGGTTCGGCAGGGAGTTATATGCCGAGACCGAAAACAATTGCTGACGGCGAATCGCCTTTTCAGAGGTCTCCCACCCCAGGTCAGACCAGGCGACTACCGCGTTTCCGACAATTGCCGGTTCCGGAGTGGATTCGCTGGTGACAGAGGCGTACGACGGCGGGAGGAACATCTTATTGATGTTCTCCTGAGCGGTCACCGCGGCGGCCTCTTGAGTGAGGTCTCCGAACCAATTCAGGAACCCGGCGTGTGCGGTGGGGACCATCAGGTGACTCGTTCCGATGCTAACAAGGAGCATAACAGCGAACAGGCGCTGAAACCACTGAGTGCCTTTCTCCATAAGGCCGGAGGCCTTCTGGTAAATGGTCTGCATGGTGTCCTCTCGGTTATTGCAGGGTAATCCGCCCCATGGCCGATTTCTTGCTTTCCCGTGAGGGTAGTGCAATCGGAAGGACAGAGGACCAAGGTCCCGGGGACGAAAAAATGGCCTACAGAGCCATTCAAATGTCCGCCGTATATCCAATCTGATCGTATGTAGAGTATAGCAAATACATGTCGAAAAGTCAAATGCGACACAGATAGAAAATCAGTATATATTACGGCTCTTCATAAGGTAAAGCGGGGTTATTTTATGCAAATAACCCCGCTTTACCTTCCTTTCCCCGGAGGGAGAGGGTGATATATGAGCGGGTAAGGGGAATCGAACCCCTGTCTTCACCATGGCAAGGTGACGTATTACCACTATACGATACCCGCTTGATTAACCGCTTCATTATACCAGGAAAAACGGCGAGGACAACTTATGCAGAGTCGCATAACGTTAGCTTCGCACAATATAGTAAATAACGTAAGTATGTGGAAAACAGGCGTTGGTAAGTCATGTGTCGCAAAATGGAGTGAATTGCCGATCATTGTTGATATCACGCTGTGGATATGAAAAGATGCGACCATATGAGCAAATTACTTTTCGTGTATGGCACATTGATGCAGGGCATGCGCAACCACTCTTATATGGAGAAGGGGAAGTTCATCGGTTCGACCCAGACGAAGAACGGGTACGAGCTGATGTATAACGGTAGCATCCCGGCCGCCAGGGAAGGTGGTTCTGACGCTATTAAGGGCGAGATGTATGAGGTCGAGGACGAAGTCCTCGACCAGCTTGATATCATAGAGGGGGTACAAGTGGACCTCTATGAGCGAAAGGACATCGAGGTGGACGGTAAAGAGGCGGTTATCTATTTGGGTGGAGAAAAGATGTTCAGCTCAGATTCCTGGGAGCGGGTCCCAGACGGGGATTTCCGTGCATATATTGAACGAAAATCCACCTCCTAGAACACAAGCTTCTTTTCGAAAGTGACCTCATGACATCAAAAGAAAGACGACCCCTGTGGATCGTCTTTCTTTTGATGTGCCGCGGGAGGGAATTGAACCCCCGACGCCAGCCTCTTCCGAAGCTGAATTGGACTATATCATCCTCCGTTCTGGAGGTCGGGCGCTTGTGCGAGAGTATTGTTGGGACTCACTCGCTAGTCTCTACACCTTTCTTCGCTACTGAAACCCGGCGAAGCTTGGCTCGGGATTGTCCTGAATGGAGTTTCCCCGAATTCACCCAATTTTTCAATCCGTATTCCTACGGAAAGCCCCAAAGATTCAGGGCTGCGCTCTACCACTGAGCTACCGCGGCAACACAACTATCAAGCGCAAGGTACCATGAAAATAGTGATGTATCAATGTCCTTGGGGCAGACGCATAGGTACTCTGTTTATGGGAAGTATGGCTGACCCCTAGAGGCCGTGTGGCGAGTAATGTAATAACTACCAAGGTCCTCAGTCGCTTAGTTCCATTCTGGTGGGCGGTGAGGGATTTGAACCCCCGACCCTCTCAACGTCAATGAGATGCTCTACCACTGAGCTAACCGCCCCTTTTTCAAGAATTGTAACAGAGCCATCAGTGCGCGGGAGAGGACTCGAACCTCCACAGGATTGCTCCCACTACCACCTCAAGGTAGCGCGTCTACCAATTTCGCCACCCGCGCAGGCAGAGACGATATAGAGTACCCCACTTAATGTCTTTTTTCAAGAAAGAACCGCCTTACGCGGCGGCCTCTTTCTTGTCTTCGGATGCGGGCTTGGCCGCCTCCTCTTTTACCTTTTCCTCAGCGGCCTGAGCTTCAGCCTTATCTCGTTCCTCAAGTTCCTTGGCCCGGGCTTCGGTAGCCTCCTTCTTGGCCTGGCGGACCTCGGCCTGTTCGGTGCGCAGGGCATCGAGCTGAGCGGCTTTCTCGGCGTTCATCTCCGTACGAGTCTTGCGCCGAATTTCGCGTGCTGACTTCTCACGGAGGAAGTAGAGTTTGGCGCGGCGTACCTTCGAGCGCTTGACCACCTCTATCTTCTCAATGGTCGGCAGGTGCAATGGATAGCTCTTCTCTACGCCGTATACGCCCACGGTGCGTCGGACGGTGATGGTTGCCCCGGCTTCATTGCCGTGCTTACGACTGACAATGATACCTTCGAAAATCTGGCTTTTTCTACCTTTCCCCTTGTCGCCCTGGGCGATTTTTTGGTGGACGCGAACCGTCCAGCCGGGACGCAGGTCGGGAAAGCGAGGTTCTGGATTGTGTTTTGCCGCAAATGCGCTGGTAATATTGGTCATGGGGACAGATCTGATAGCGTTTGCCTATTGTAGCGAATCAATGACTTTCTGTAAAGGTTCCGGTAGAGCTGCCTCTAGAGCTAGACGAGATCCCTGAGGAGAGGTGATTTCCAGTCGCTGGGCGTGTAGGAACATGCGATCCAGTCCCGCAGGGCTACTACCCGATCCATATTCGGGGTCTCCGGCGATGGGATGACCAATAGCCTTAAGGTGGACGCGTATCTGGTGGGTACGTCCGGTCAGTGGATGAACCCGAAGGAGAGAATAGTCCGCATACGTGCGCTTCACTGCATATTCGGTACGTGCCTGGCGGACGGTTAGCTCCCGACGGCCTTTAAGCTGGACGGTCTGTCGGGTGCCGACTTTACCGAGCGGCAGGTCAATAACCCCGGACCGTTCTCGTGGCCTTCCGTGTACAAGGGCCAGGTACTCTTTTTTGACGGTACGGGCCTGAAACTGATGCTTGAGTATGTGAAACGTCTCCTGATCCTTGGCAATAACCATTACGCCGCTAGTACCTTTGTCCAGGCGGTGAACGATACCCGGACGGAGATTTTGAGGTGAGTGAAGTCCCTTCGCCGTATCTCCTACGGAAGCCAGATAGGGTCGTTCGGCAAGGAGAATGTCGGCGACCGTCTTATGAGGGTCGTCCGGATGGGTTTTGTGCACGGTGAGACCCGCCGGCTTATTAATAGCGAACAAGAAGTCGTCCTCGTAGATGATAGGGATGTTCATGCCGTGTTTTTTAGGGGAGTGGAGGGAAGCGGGAGTTCGCAGGAGATAAATATACCGCCAAACTTTTTCCGTGTCGTATATGCACCCTCAAATCCATCGTAGCAATCTGCATGGTAGAGAGTAATAGTCTTGTTTCTGGTGGGCGGTGAGGGATTCGGCTTCGCCTCTCGCGTCACCGTCGCGACGCTCGGACTAGCCATCACCTCGTGGCGTCCGCTACTGCGACCGCATCGCTCCGGTGTTCGATTCCCTCACGATTGTTTACTGATTTCAATGCAACATGCCAAACGGCATCCTGCATTGAACCTGTGGGCGGTGAGGGATTCGAACCCCCGACATCCTCGGTGTAAACGAGGCGCTCTAACCAACTGAGCTAACCGCCCGTGGTGGGGGTGCTTGGACTCGAACCAAGGACCACCAAGGTATAAGCTTGGCGCTCTAACCAACTGAGCTACACCCCCGTAGCACGGAATGATTATACCTAAGTTTTAGATACCTATCAAGGAGTAGAACTCCTTCTGCTCGAGGGTCTCTTTACTGATGAGCTCCTGGGCAACAAGGTGGAGCTTGTTCAGCCGTTTGGTGAGAGTATCCTTAGCTGTTTTCATTGCTTTTCCGATAAGCGCATTGACCTCGTCGTCGATATGTTGGGCGAATGCATCGGAGTAGTTGCGCTCATAGGACAGCTCTCGACCCATGAAGATGTTCTCGTGTTCGTGCCCATAGGTGACCGGACCGATTTTTTCGCTCATGCCGAATTGAGTGACCATCTTGCGGGCTAACTCACTGGCCTGTTTCAGGTCATTACTTGCCCCCGTGGTCATCTCCTTGAAGATGACCTGCTCAGCCGTATAGCCACCCAGGAGCACCGCCAGCTCGGCCTCAAACTCACTGCGGGACTTCATATGACGGTCCTCAGAGGGCAGTTTCATGGTGTATCCGCCAGCTCGGCCTCGAGAAATGATAGAAACCTTGTGGACGGGGTCCGAATGAGGAGTGGATGCGGCCACAATTGCGTGACCAGCCTCATGGTATGCGGTAATCTCCTTTTCCTTGGTGTTCAGTACATGACTGCGGCGCTCAGGACCCAGCATGACCTTTTCCACTGCCTCTGTCAGGTCTACCTGGGTGACGGTTTTTCGGTTCCGGCGGGCCGCCAAGATGGCCGCCTCATTGATGAGGTTGGCCAGGTCGGCTCCGGAAAATCCGGGCGTCCGTTCGGCGATGACATCCAAGTTGGTGTCCTGGTCCACGGGCATATTCTCGGCGTGCAGGCGCAGGATGGCTTTACGGTCGTTCAGTGAGGGCTCGTCTAGGGTAACCCGACGGTCGAAGCGCCCAGGACGGAGCAGGGCGGGGTCCAGAATGTCAGGACGGTTCGTGGCGGCCATGACGATGACCGCTTCGTGGGGCTCGAAGCCATCCATCTCCACGAGAATCTGGTTGAGGGTCTGCTCACGCTCATCATGGCCTCCGCCCAATCCTGCGCCACGCTGGCGTCCGACCGCATCGATCTCATCGACAAAGATAATACTCGGAGACGAGCGCTTGGCGGTCTCAAACGTATCGCGGACCCGGTTGGCACCCACGCCGACGAACATTTCCACGAACTCGGATCCGGAGACATAGAAGAACGGCACGTTTGCCTCGTTAGCGACCGCCTTGGCCAGGAGGGTCTTGCCGGTTCCCGGTGCGCCTATCAATAAGATGCCACGGGGGATGCGGGCGCCGAGCTTGGAGAACTTGTCCGGCTCGCGCAGGAAATCAATCAGCTCAGAGACCTCTTCTTTGGCCTCGATGAGACCGGCCACGTCCTTGAATGTGATACGTTTGCCATTGGTGGTGGTGCTGGAAGCCAGCTTAGCGCGGGATTTACCGAAAGAGAATGCCTGCATTGAGCCGCGCTGGGCTTGCCGCATGATATACCAGAAGACCAGAAAAATGAGCACAAACGGGATAATCGCTTGCAGGAAAGCGACGGCGACCGCCTGAAATCCTCCCTCGTCTTCGACACTTACGCGAACCGCGTTCAACGATGTACGTTCCGCGCCAGCATTCAAAAGAGTCTCCAATGCCGACACGCCGGCCTCTTTGGGGACTTCATGTTCAGTGCCGTCCTCGGTGGTGGCGGTGATGGTGTTGCCGTCCACGACGAGCACTGAGATAGTCCCCGCATTGATGCGTTCGGCCAACTCGGTCAGTGAGAGGTCCTCATTTTTCGTACCGGGGCCGCCCGGAAAGAACGACGCCAGGGCGCTGATAAAAACGATGACCGCTAGAACGATGAGGATGGAGCGTACGATACTGCGCATAATTGAGATGGCGTGAGCGTATCATGAAAAAGGCCCTATACCAAGGAAATTGACATTACACACTTTTATGTGATAAAATTTACTTATCTTTTACAAAAGGAGGGAGGGCACATGCTCTTCAGGAGAAAGGTACCGATACTCACGCGGTCCAGCCAGGAGCACTCTGTGCGAGTGTTTCTGGAAGGCGATGGACAGGCGTTCTTAGTACAGGAGCGGGGAAATCCCAGCGACCCCCGGTTTGACGACCCGGGTGGAAAGAATCCGGGCTGGAACCTGCCGGGAGGCAAGGTCGAGGGAACCCTCGACCAAATCATAAATGGAATACGGCGGGAAGTGGTTTTCCGCCGTATCGAAACAGAACGGCACCGCATAAACGCCATGTTTGTGCAGTGTCTGCACCTTGCGGACACGCGTCTCCTTCAGCGCATCCTCTTGACCGCGGTCAAGGAAGTATTGGAGGAGGCCGGGGTCCTCATCAGCCCCATCAGCGTCCAGGAGTGGGCCCGGACGGAAACGGACACCGTCTGGTTGGTCCGCGCCCACGCAATGGTTTTCGGGGACACCACTCGGGGAGGGGACGCAAAAATCGTCTCCGCCGCCTGGTATCCCGTGAACCAGCTACCACGGCCCATATTTCGCCGTGCGCGGAAAATGGTGCATGCGCTCACAAGGAGGAGGACGGCATCATGACAACGACGACGAGGAACGTATCAGGATACGTTCCGTTCACGGTGTTGCCCACCGTCATGGTGGGCCTATACGTTGCTTTGCCTGAAGGTAGGGTCCCGGAGCGTCTACTCCAGGAGAACGCATGGCTCGTGCATCATGGGCGGAACGGACGTCTGGGCTTGCTCCATCCGGCTTTTACCGACACGGACAGAAGGTCGTTCCAGGTTATCACCTTCGAGCCCTGGTGCTCGTGGGATGGAATCCTGGGTGCCCAGCTCGTCTTCCGCAGACAGGCCTCGGTCGACATCGTCGCCGGACGCCAGAGCGAACGAAAGGTCATAATCTTCGACCGGCCCAAGAGCGGCCCGTACCGCTTTGTCCGCCTGGACTTTCTGTATCGGACGAAGTGGTTCGTTCCGGTGACGCTCCGGGTGCGGCAGGATGACGGCGTCCACTTCGTCCGCATTTCCGGCGAAGTGCGCAGGGGACTTCCCCACGTACTCGTCGAGGAAGTCGCGGAAGGGGAGGCACCCTTCCAGCTTCGGTGATTCCCGCCCCGCCCGCCGGCATCCAGCCGGTCGGCGGGGCTCTTTTATAGGCCTAATCTCGACGATATTCGTCCAAGGTGACACCTGGGACGAGTCAGGAGTACGGGTCGTCCGAGGTCGGACCTCGGAAAGGGGGTAAGTGGCATCTTTGCACCGAAAAGGTGAAACCTTTTCTACTCAAACCTTCTTCACTCATAGGTGGGCAAGTAATCCTAGGGTACTGGGCCACAACAAATTCTTGACTTTATGCTCTTATACGTGATATAATATACCTATTCAGGACAGTAGCTACTTCCAGGCGGAAGAGAGGCGCTGTCAGTACGTTCACAAGAACAATCAACGGCGCGCATGCGCCATCACGAGCATGCGCGAACGCATGCGTGCGCTCCGTGCGCACGGGAGAAAAATAATGACCGATATGAAATCCGCACTAGCCGCATTGAAGCCGAGGGAAGGCTCGCCGAAGACGATCGAAGACGATCGCCTCGAGCGACTGCAGTCCCTGCAGTCGCCGTTGGCCAATATGACCCCGGAGGCCCGGGGAGCCCTCATTAAGAGGGCCCAGTGGGGCGTGAAGTACGAGGCGACTATCGTCGCCTCGTATCGGGACCAGTTCCCCAGACTAGTCAGGGACTATGAGTCCCTACCTCCGGATTCTCAGGAGGCACGGCAGATTCGCGAGCTCATCGAAAAGTTCACACACAAGGACAAGGACTCGCGGTACTGTTGGCTGGCCAGGGCCGCCCTGGCCTTGGCGCTCATCGAGTACACCCTGGAGAACCGGCCCGAGGTCGGCCTCAAGGGCGTCCGGACCCTCCTGGAGGGGGTGTCCGGGCAGGCGACTACTACCCGGCACTTGCGCCTCATTCTCGGTGAACTGTTGCTCATCGAGGATGCCAAAGGGTCAATCAGGTTCTTCGGCAAGCAGTATGCCTTGCCCGAGCACCTGGTGGATAGTTCCCTCGCCAAAGAGGCGCACACCAAGCTGGAGGCCCTCATCGAGAGGGCGGCGTTCAACGACCGTGAACATGACCGCTACGCGGTCGATGAGTGGACGAAGGGGTGCACCAGCACCCTGGAGGAGCTCATCGCCGGAAAGCCCGGCCGGGCGCGCGGCAACCTGCGTACCGAGCGTCCCCAGGGGATGGCCGTCCGTCAGGGTGGTGTCATCTTCTGGAATTCGACCGGCAAGGAGATTTTCATCTCTGCCGCATTCCGCGGCGTCGCCGGGCATGTGAACCAGGCGGGACTCGTCAACACGAAGGTTCCTCTGGGGGCCCTCGTGGCAGAGAGGTTGCCTGAAGAGTACCGCGCGCCGGTGGACCGGCGCCGGAAGTTCACTGCCATCCGTGGCTTGTTCGCCCGGTCCCGGGCGAACACCGTCGCCGGACGACTGCCGGCGACGGTGGGGGACAACAAGGCGACCGCCTAAAACGCGCACCGACCCCCGTCTTTCGCAAGGAAGGCGGGGGTCATTTATTTTCATGGCGGACACGAAGAAAAAGCCCGGTTCATCCCGGGCTTTTTCCGATGCGGCGTCGTGCGCTATGCGTCCGGTGTGGCCTCTTTCTTGTCGAGTTCCTGAGGTCGTTCCTTGAAGGTAAGGATAAGCTTGTGGTCCTTTGCATCCACGTTGACAACCAGGAGCTTCAGCTCCTGGTTAGGAGAGAGAATTTCACTGGGAGTGGTGTCTCCAAACTCGGCAGTCGGAATGAGGCCGACAATATCTTCGTTCAGAGAGATAAAGGCACCATTACTGCGGATTTTTAGGACGATGCCGGTGACCTCCTGGCCTGCCTTGAACTCTTCTTCAACCGTTAGCCACGGGTCCGGCCGTAGGGCCTTGATGGACAAGGCTACGCGCCCGCCATCCAGATTGATAATCTTGGCATCCACCTCCTGTCCGGGGGTAAGCACCTGGCGCGGATCTTCAACAAACTTCCAGTCAATCTCACTGGAGTGCACGAGGCCGTCCAACGCCTCGCTTATTTTGACGAAGGCGCCGAACGCGGTGACCTCGGTCACGACACCGTGTACGACTTGGTCGACTCCGAGGTTCGCGATTTCTTCCTTAGCGGTCTCTTCCTGAATGGCTCGTTCGGAGACGATGAGCTTGTTCTCTTCCTCGTTGAAGTCCAGAATCTTCACCTGGAACTCCTGACCCTTGAACTTTTGCAGGGCTTGGACGATGCGTGTCGTGTCGCCTCCCTCGACCTTTGGATAGTGCTCACTAGAGAGCTGGGAGAGGGGGAGGAACCCTTGCACTCCCTCAACCTGCACGATGAGTCCGCCCTTATTGATATTCAGAATAGAGGTCGTCATGACCGAGTCTGATTCTTTGAGTTCCTTAATACGCTGCCACGCAGTCGTCATTTGAGCCTCCTTGAGCGACAGCTCTCGATAGCCGTCCTCGTTCTCGAGTTCCACAAGCACTGCGGTAACCTCTTGGCCGGGCTGAAGCTGTCGCATGCGATCAGGACTGTCGTAGAATTGGCCGGGGTAGACGATGCCAATACCGGCGGATCCCAGGTCGATAAGTACCTGGCCCTTACCGACGCTAATAACCGTTCCCGTCAGAATTTGTCCTTCCTTGGGCAACTGAAACTCCTCCCGCATAAGGAGGTCCTTCATTGATTTGATATCCATCTGCGGTGTGTCCATAGCGAATAAAAATGCCTCTCCTCCCGGGCACTCATCCGACCACCGTATTGTTTCCGGTATGACGGGCGGATGAGTGCTCGGGTCCTTGAGACAGCGTGGACCATACATGAAAATAGTAGATTATGCAAGGATTTTCCGTCCTGTCGGGGGGAGTTGAAATGGCCGTATAAAATGGTATGCTTTGAATGATGAGTCCCGCACTTGAGAAGCAGTATTTTTTGGATGGTGAGCTCACCGCGCTGTATAGGTATCTCAATATGAGCAGATCGGAAGCGTATTGCGAATCGGTATACCGAGCGCATGGAGCCGACTGTTTCTTAAAGTGAGAGGTGAATATTTCCTGGCTCGGTTATCGGGCCATTCGCATTGAAGCCAAAGAAGGAGCCGTTCTCGTGGATCCGCACGGCAAGGAATCCGGCGTCAGGCCGCCACGTTTGCGTGGAGATTTACTCCTGTCTTCGTGGGGTGAGATGCCGGGCACACCGGAAGACGAGGGCGGTTTCGTCATCACCGGCCCAGGCGAGTATGAGCGTAAGGGCATCTCCGTGAAGGGCATTTTGACCTTTCGGGACGATGAACAGGGGTCTGTGCGGGGATTGAATACCGCCTACGTCATTCGGGCTGAAGAAGTCTCCGTGTGCCATGTGGGCGGCTTGGGTCAGAAGGAACTCACTCCCGAACAATTGCAAGCCATCGGCAACGTGGATGTGCTCGTTCTGCCGGTTGGCGGACATGGTGTGCTCAGCCCTAAAGAGGCGACCAGGGTCATCGCACAGATCGAGCCGAAGATGGTCATTCCCGTCCAGTTTGCCGTCAGCGGTTCGCCGTATCCTGCCGAGTCCGTGGACACGTTTATTAAGGAGGTTGGCTTGGAGGCCGAGAAGACCGATAAGCTGAAGGTCGCCAAGAAGACCTTGCCGGTCGACGAGACCAAGCTGATGGTCCTCGGTGCATGATATGCCGATGCTTCGTGAGATACATGAACAGCCGGAGTGGGTCCGTCTGGCCCTGTTTGGTCTGTCGTGCCTCATAATGCTCTCGTTCGTCGGTTATTTCTGGCTCACCTCGGTCGAGCGTCGATTCATTCTCGCTCTTGACCCGGGAGAAGAGGGACAGGCCCGTGTCGCTGAACTCGAACGGGAACGACCTGACCCACTCGGAGTACTCGGCGCCAGGGTCGGTTCGGCCGTGGCGGCTATCGGCAATGTGATGGGGTTCGACCAAGATGCCGGCTTTGACAGCGGAGAAGGGAACGGGAATAATCACGACCGGACCTATCTGCTCCCCTTGTCTGACTGACGGGTAGACATTTTTTATTTTCGTTATGGCCACCAAGGCTGAAAAACCCACAACGACGCCCCCGGCGACCCCGACGCGCGAGATTACCCAGGAGATGCAGCGCTCCTATCTTGAGTACGCCATGAGCGTCATTGTTTCGCGTGCCTTGCCGGATGTTCGAGATGGTCTCAAGCCGGTGCATCGCCGTATCTTGTGGGGTATGTGGGAGGGCGGAAATGCCGCGGGCTCAAAGCTCCGCAAATCGGCAAACACGGTTGGTGAGGTCATGGGTCGATATCACCCGCATGGGGATTCGGCTATCTATGATGCGCTCGTACGTATGGCGCAGGACTTCTCTCTCCGCTACCCGCTGGTTCAAGGACAGGGAAACTTCGGGAACATCGACGGCGATGCCGCGGCGGCAATGCGCTATACCGAGGCGCGGCTTGCGGTTATTGCAAACGATATCCTTGGCGACATTGAGAAGGATACCGTCGATTTTCGTCCGAACTACGACAATTCCCGTAAGGAGCCGGTCGTTTTGCCGACCAAGATACCGAACCTGCTCGTGAACGGTTCGATGGGTATCGCGGTAGGCATGGCAACTAATATCCCCCCCCACAATCTTGGGGAGGTTTTGGATGCCCTCATGTATCTGGCAGACCACCCGGACGCGAATACCAAGGACCTCATGCAGTTCGTCAAGGGTCCGGACTTTCCAACCGGCGGAACCATCTACAACGAAAAGGACATCCTCACCGCGTATGCGACCGGTAAGGGGCCCGTTATCGCCCGCGGAACCGCGGAAATCAAGGAAGCCAAGCGCGGGTTCCAGATTATCATCACTGAAATTCCGTATCAGGTGGTCAAATCCGATTTCATCCGCCGCATCGCCGAATTGGTCAAAGACAAGAAGGTCGAGGGCATAAAAGACGTTCGTGACGAGTCTGCCAAGGACATCCGCATCGTTATTGAACTCAAGATGGATGCGTTCCCCAAGAAGGTGCTCAACGCGCTGTATAAGTACACTGAGCTTCAGAAGACCTTCCATTTCAACATGTTGGCCCTTTCGAATGGCATCCAGCCCGAAGTTATGGGGCTTAAGACGCTCCTGGAGCACTTCCTTGAACATCGCCGCCAGGTGGTAATCCGACGTTCAAAGTTTGAGTTGGAACGAGCGAAGGAACGAGCACATATCCTGGAAGGTCTCTCTCAGGCACTCCAGCACATTGATGCGATTATAGAAACCATCAAGAAGTCCGCGACGCGCGAGGAAGCGCACGTGAACCTGGTGAAGAAGTTCAAGCTCTCGGACCGACAGGCGACCGCTATTCTGGAGATGCAACTTCAGCGACTTGCTGGCCTGGAGCGCAAGAAGATCGAAGACGAGCTCGAAGAAAAGCGCAAGCGTATTGCCTATCTGGAAGCACTTCTGAAGAGCCCCAGGAAACTGCTGGAAGTGGTCATTCAGGAATTCAAGGAGATGAGAGAGGCCTATGCCGATGAGCGACGCACAAAGGTGATCAAATCTACGCTCCGTGAGATTGGCGATGAGGAACTAGTCCCCGAAGAGGATGCGCTTTTTATGCTGACTCACGGTGGATATATCAAGCGACTCCCGCCCGATGATTTACGCGCCCAGAAGCGAGGCGGCAAAGGACTTATCGGCATCGCCACCAAGGAAGAGGATGTCGTCTCCCATTTTTTCATAGCGAACACGCACGATAGCATTATGTTTTTTACGAACTCCGGAAAAGTATTTCAGGTCAAAGGGTATGAGGTGCCCGAGGCGGCTCGACAGGCCAAGGGACGAGCTATCGCAAATTTCATTCAGGTGAGCGGCACTGACCAAATCACGGCGGTTGTGCGTATTCCCAAGGACCAGCGTGGCCAGTACCTGTTTATGTCGACGACTCGGGGGGTCATCAAGAAAGTCCCCGTGGATGCGTTTAGCCATGTCCGTAAGGGAGGCATTCTCGCTATCAATCTGAGGAGTGACGACCGGCTCGGCTGGGTCACCCGTACCTCTGGAGAGGACCAGGTTATCTTGACGACCGCTCAGGGCAGTGCCATCCGGTTCTCCGAAAAGGACGTTCGTTCCATGGGGCGGACGGCGTCGGGCGTGGCGGGCATCCGTCTCGAGGATGGCGATGCGGTGATTGGTTCCGATGTCATCCCGTCCAAGGCGGAGAAAGGCTACCGGCTCCTTGCGTTGATGGCTAATGGGTACGGTAAATGTACTGCCTTGGACCAGTACAAGGTCCAGAAACGTGGTGGTAGGGGCATCTTGACCGCCAAAATTACCACTAAGACTGGTCCGCTGGTTTCGGCGCACGTCGTCAATGAGGAGCATTTGGACATTATCGCGGTCTCGCAGAAAGGGAACGTCATCCGGACCGCCGTTAAGGGTATTCCGGTAATTTCTAGGGCGACGCAGGGAGTGCGTGTCATGCGTCTCCAGCAGGGCGATGCACTCGCCTTGGTCGTAGTCATCTGACATTCTATCTCAGTTGATAAACAAAGCCCGCCGGAGGCGGGCTTTGTGATATGATGAGGGCGCTATGGTAACGAATGCCGCAGGATTTCTCGACACTCAGCGTATTGTCGCCGAACTGAATATCCAAGAGGGTATGCATATTGGTGATTTCGGCTCTGGCTCCGGATTCTTTACCGTGGACGCCGCACGGCGCGTGGGCCCGGAAGGTCGCGTATATGCTGTGGACGTACAGGTGGGGCCATTGGAGGCGGTCACGGGACGTGCCGCGACGCTTGGCCTTGAGAACATTGAGGCTGTCCGTGCGGACCTGGAGGTGCCTAGTGCTACAAACATTCCCGCCGACGCCCTGGATGTCGTCTTGCTTGCGAATGTACTCTTTCAATCCCAAAAAAAAGAAGCCATCGTCCAGGAGGCATATCGTACGCTTAAGCCGGGCGGCAAGCTCTTGGTCATCGACTGGAAGAAGGGGGCCGGTGGCGGCGTTCCTGATGAGTTGCGCACGAGTGCTGAGGACATGAAAAAACTTCTCCAGGGGCAGGGATTTCGGACTGAGCGTGACATCGACGCCGGGCCGTTCTATTTTGGTGTCGTCTTCTCAAAATGAATATCTCCGACTATCTGACATCAAACCGGCTGGTGTACGTGCTCATCGGTGGTATTGCGCTCATTGTGTTTGTCACGTTCATCATTATTCTCTCGCGGCTCGGCGGAGGGACCGCTAATCGAGATGATGTCGTCCTGGAGTTCTGGGGTGTATTTGATGATCAATCGACGTTCGACGATATCATTGATACCTATGAGCAGGAAAATCCGAATGTCACCATTCGCTATACGGCGCTTCCGTTCGCCGACTACGAGGGAGAGGTTGTCGACGCACTGGCGGCTGACCGGGGGCCTGATATTTGGATGATTCACCATACCTGGCTCCCCAAGCATCTCGACAAGCTGGCCCAGGCACCCGAGCGCATTGCCGGTGAAGAGGAGCCATTCTTCACATTTGCGGAGTTTCAGAACACATTTGTGGATGTCGCGACCAGCGACCTGACCAATAACCGAAATATCTACGCGATGCCGTTGTATGTGGATACGTTGGCTCTGTATTACAACCGCGACCGATTTGCCACCGCCGGCATCGCTCTGCCTCCGGAGACCTGGACCGCGTTCAACGAGGTGGTGCCTCAACTGGTCCAGCGAGACGAGAACCAGAATATCGTACAGGCGGCCATACCACTCGGTACGGGCCGCAACGTGAACCGTTCAACGGACATCTTGATGATGCTCATGTTGCAGAATGGCACCCAGATGGTGAATGACCAAGGGGGCGCGGCGACATTCGCGCGGAGTGTCAACGGAGAGCCGGTGGGGGAGAACGCGCTCACCTACTACACCGATTTCGCCAATCCGACCAAGCGGGTCTACACCTGGAATGATGCCCAGCACTATAGCGTTGACGCGTTTGCGGATGGCACGGCCGCAATGATGATCAACTACAGTCATCAGATACCACTCATTCGCTCAATCAATCCACGCCTGAACTTTGCCGTCGCGCCGGTACCCCAACATAACCAAACCGATGCGCGGACCTACGCCAGTTATTGGGCACCTGCGGTATCTCGTGGGAGCGAGAGTGCCACTGAGGCATGGCGATTCGTCCGCTATCTCGCATCCAGTCGCGGCGCCATACCGTACCTGGAAGCCTCCCAGCGTCCCGCCGCCCGCCGTGATCTCATTAACGAGCAGCAACATGACCCCGATGTGGGGGTATTCGCTCGGCAGGCGTTGACGGCCCAATCATGGTTCCAGCCGGACAACGGTGCTATTGAGACTATCTTTGCGGACATGATTGATAACGTCATCCTTGGCAAGCAGACGATACGCGGGGCGCTGGAAGAAGCCCAGTCCATGGTATCGGTCCTGCTTGGTCGTCTGTAATCCATGGCACGGCATCGCATTATCCGCTCCGTTATCACGCTGGGTATCTTGGCGGCACTACTCATCCCTGTACAGGCCCAAGCACAGGGATTCGGGGATTTCTTTCCCATTGTGCCGTGCGGTACTCAGGATACCCAGCCCTGCACGCCGTGCGGCTTTCTGGATATTCTAGAGAACATCATTCAGTTCGTTACGTTTGGGGTTACGGGCCCCATCGCGGCCATCGCGTTCATTTATGTCGGCTTCCTGTTTCTGTTCTACGGCGGTAACCAGAATCGTATCAGTGATGCCAAGAAAATTCTGACGAACACAATCTATGGCGTCGCTATCATCCTGTCCGCCTGGCTCATCACCGTGCAACTCATCAAGACCATCGCGCCGGGCAGTGATGCGGATAACTGGTATGAGTTCAGTTGTCCTGAGTTCCTGACTGGTGCCGGTGCGCGCCCTCGACCGGCGACTCCGGCTCCGGGCCAGCCCGGCGCCATCTCCCAGCTTCCGTTGAATCGACTGGACGAGCAGACATTCGCGCTGGTCCTCAAAGGTAATCCTGACCCCGAGGCGGACTCACCTGAACTACAGGCGCTCATCCAGTGTATTCTTCAGGACCCGGTTGTCCGTATAGCACACGATCCAAATCAGCTTTTCACGCATGAGAGCGATTCGAATAAGCGGTGTAATCTGACTCGAGGGTATGACTACTATGGGAATTGTTTTCATGCAAAGTATTCATGTCACTATGGGGGCAGGACAGGACAGAATGGCGCCGAGGCGGTGGACTTTAATCTCGGTCCCAAAGCTCCGTACACGGCGACGCGTCCGGATGGCCGGCAGGTGACGGTCAGCAACGAATCCGACCTATTCCGTGAAGTCGTCCGTGCGGCGGCGGAGAATAATTGTAACCCCAAACTCATTCTTCGACATACCTCACATACGCATGTGTCCACATCGGTATGCGACAGTGACGGCAGGGGAGTGGTGCGGTGATTTGCCCAAGAAATGCGTTATACTGGAACAATGAGGGGAAAATATGTTGTTATAGCGATACTCTTGGTGTATATCGTGGCACTGGGAACGCCGGTAGGGGCGCAGGATTTCAAGATTAATAGTCCGCTAGGGAGCGATATCGATAACATCGGTGATGTTATTAACTTCATCGCCCGAAATCTGTTAGGTATCGCTATTCCCGTTGCGACCATTATGTACATCTGGGCCGGCATCCTCTTCATCATATCGCAAGGAAATCCTGGAGATACTCAGAAAGCCAAGAACATTCTCCTCTACACGAGTATCGGCCTGGCCATCATCCTCATCGGTGGTGGATTCGTGGACCTCATTCAAAGTTTCCTTGAGGCGGCATGAAGATATATCGCATCATTCCCGTTGCTCTCTCATTCGGCATCCGTCCAACGACGGCTCTCGCGCAGGCGAGTGAGGGATTTACCTATGACCGAGTGGTCCGCATCTTATTCAGCTTTGTTGACTTTTTGCTGACCGCGGCGCTACTCATCGCGGTCATCTATATCATCTGGTATGCTATTCAAATTATGACGGCCGGCAGTGATGCCGCAAAGGTCAACAAGGCCAAGCGAAGTCTCTGGGTCACGATCATCGGCCTATTCGTCGTACTCGGAGTACAGGTCATCATGGCTACCGTGCAGGACGTGGTGCTTCAGCTCCGGGGACGGTGATGTGGGTATATGAGGTATCGCTTAACGAGTACAGAGGGTACAATGAGCATAATGGGAAAGGAGGTGGATGCATGAATAAACTCATACAGCGCGCACAAATCGCCGCGGCGACGGCTTTGGCTTTCGGCCCGATAACCGCGCTTGCGCAATCAGGCAGGCTTCGCGATCCTAGCCTGCCGATCGAAGGCGTTTCGGTGACGACCGGGACGCTACTCAAACTGCTCGAGGATATCGCTCAGTTCATGATTACCGCAGGTGTTATCATCGCGGTTATCATCATCGTCTGGGGTGGTGTTATATGGATGTATAAAGGGAAGGACGACGGAAAGGAAATTCTGACCAAGGGCATCATTGGCGTTGCCATCGTCTTGGGGGTTGGCCTCCTTCTCTCAACGGTATCAGGGATCATCGATACAGGCG
>Ga0214472_10001886_pt1 | contig 22740 bp, 19 predicted proteins | sample RVTome_6_FD_207662 | JGI IMG/M metagenome (GOLD analysis project Ga0214472, IMG submission 207662) | Soil microbial communities from uranium-contaminated site in the Upper Colorado River Basin, Wyoming, United States - RVT140D175 | ecosystem: Environmental > Terrestrial > Soil > Contaminated >...
CCGAGGATCTCACCGACTACCTGCTGGAGATGGGGGTGCGTGCCCGTTACCTCCACAGCGAGATCGACACGCTGGAGCGGGTGGCGCTGCTGCGTGACCTGCGGCTGGGGGAGTACGACGTGCTGGTGGGCATCAACCTGCTGCGGGAGGGCCTCGACCTGCCCGAGGTGTCGCTGGTGGCGATTCTCGACGCCGACAAGGAGGGTTTCCTTCGTTCGGAGACCTCCCTCATCCAGATCATCGGCCGGGCTGCCCGCAACGTCTCGGGTCAGGTGATCATGTATGCCGACAACATGACCGACTCGATGCAGAAAGCCCTCAACGAGACGAACCGGAGGAGGCGCCTGCAGCGGATCTACAACGAAGAGCACGGCATCGACCCGCAGACCATCCGCAAACGGGTCTCCGACATCCTCGAACTGGTCAACACCCAGGCCAAACCGGGGGAGAGGCGCCGGGACGCCCGCGATCTCAAGAAGACGCTGGATGTCTCCGGCGACGACCTCGCCCGGCTGATCATGTCGCTCGAAGACGAGATGCACCAGGCGGCCAAAGAACTCCGGTTCGAGTACGCCGCCCGACTGCGAGACGAGATCGGGGAGCTGAAGCGGGAGCTGAAGCAGGTGGCGGAAGCGCGGTAACTAAACGGCGCCTGCGGCGTGAGCGCCGACTGAGAAGATTGCCGTCAGGATGATGGCGAGCCTGGCCACCGGGCCGGTCTTCCACAGTGCGACACCGGCCAGAAACAGTAGAGGCGTCCACGACGCGATGGCCTCGATCGGGTACCGGTAGTAGGTGAATCCGTCCCCGCCTGATGCCCGGTTCGCCTTCAACTGGAACAGGAGATAGGCGAGGCCACCGGCGGCGGCGGCCCAAATCCAGCGGGGGGCGCGTCGCCACACCAACGGGAGGCCGGAGGCGACGATGGCGACGACCGGGGACCAGACGAACAGGCCGTGCTGGGAGTCGAAGAGGGCCGAGCCGATGTTGGCGAGATATGCAGCAGGGTCGGCATCGAGTGCCTGTTCGGCGAATCCCGACCCGTACCCGCCCCACACCGCCGGTGTCCCAAACAGCCACCAGTTATAGACGAGGAGGGCGACAACGCCCGGCATCGCTCCAGCGGCGAGGCGGGCAGCAGGGCGGAATTCTCTTCGTGCGAGCAGGTGCAGGCCGATCGCTACGCCGACCAGGATCACCGGGACACGCGTCAACGCCAGCGCTCCGAATGCCAGGCCCGATCCGAACCAGCGCTTCCGCCCTGCCAGCCATATGCCGAGAGACAGCCAGAAGACGTTCGGTCCGTGTTGCCAGAGGGCGTCGGCGGCGACCGACCAGATGCCGGTGCCGAGGCCGACGATGCCCAGGCCCACGACGAGGTGGGCCCGAGAGGCTCCGAGATCGAGGAGCAATAGACCGAGGAACGCAACCCCGGCCGCTGAGACTGCCGACGCAACGATGGCGGCGGGCACGAGGCTGGGGACGGGTAGCCGGATGGGAACCGCGGCTGTCTCGTTCTCTGCGACCAGCTCGATCTCAACCGCATTGGGGGCGAACAGTCCATACAGGATAGCTGCCAGCAGTGCGGTACCAGGCGGGTACTGAGAGACCGGGCCACGGTCCGATTCGACCACCCATCCGTAGGTCGCCCGATATCCGGGTTCGGTCAGTCCGGCATGCGCCTCCAGGATCGGCGATCCGGTCGTCCCCATCGTCCAGGCCGAGTAGACGTTTGTCACCGCGTCGATGTGATACGGAAGGTCCTTGTTGGCGGTTGCGAAGTAGAGAGCGAATAGGGGGACGAAGATCGCGAGAAACGCGAGGCTCTGCCTGTGCCGGGGATCCGCCAGTCGGCGAGTAGTCACCGCGCCGTCCCCACCTGTTCCCGTCATTCGTCTTTCCATCCCTGCGCACTCGCCTTCTCTGTTCTCACCAGAATCCGGTCACGCGGCAGGTCATCTCATCTTCCACCATCTGACATTCGCCGAGAATCGCATCAGATGCCTGCAAGGCGGTCGACACTCCAAGGGTCAATAGGCTCGCCCAGCGGGCCACCATCTTTCCTTGCAGGCCGGTGAACAACCCGAGAGTGAGGAGAGGCAGCGCCATGGTGATCGGCTCGATCGCGTAGCGGAAGTTGTATGGGAGGCCACCCCAGTATCGGTTTAACCCGGTGTGCACCAGGAGGTATGCCGCGCCGGCGATGGCGAACCACTTCACGAAATCCGGTAACCGGGAGCGTTCGCGGATGCCGAAGTAGACACCCACGAGGGTCCACCCCGCCCAGAATATGAGCCCGCTCTGGGAAGAGATAAGCGTACCGGCGAGATTCGATAGATACCCTGAGACAGTGCGGTATTGACCGGATCCTTCAACCAACTCGGCATATCCCCCGGAGATTCCGAATGATCCGAATATCGCCCAGTTGTATGTCAAGAGGCCGATGAAGGCGACGATTTGGGGGACACCGATCGCGACGAGGGTGCGCAGCTCGCGATGTGACCATGCCAGTCCGAGTCCGACGACTGCCCCTGCGATCGCAAGCGGCGGTCGTGTCAGTATCAGGCCGGCAAAGCAGACGCCTACGCCCATCCAGCGCCGACGAATTGCCGAGAGAACCCCGAGGGCGATGAGCAACTGGTTGACCCCGTGCGGCCAGAGTTGGGCGGAGCTGATCGTCCAGGTGGGGCTCCCCACCGCCAGGGCGAACCCGCCGATCCAGGCGGCTCTGCGCCCCAGCAGTTCGCCCAGGCTCCGCATCAGGATTACGACTGCACCCGCGGTGGCGAGTACCGCGAGTGCGGTTGCCGGGACATTGGTGAACGCGTCGGTGAATGGGGCCGCAACCAGGTAGCCGGGCACAGCCGCCAGCCACATGCCCGGGGGGCGGTTGCTGACGAATCCGGCCGCCGTCTCCACCATCCACGGGGAAAATGCCGGCGGTTGGTCGACGACGATCGAACCATGCTGAACGAGGCTCCATGCCGGGATCGCTGCCGCGACCGCATCGACATTCACACCCGACTCCCACGAGGCGGTCAATCCGAACACGGCGAGAAGGGCGACGAAGATCAACAGGAGTTGCGTTCCGGCGATCGTTTCGCCACGAACGTCACTCGACGGTGTCACCGTGCGATCTCTGCGGGACGCGAACTCCCACCGCAGTGTCGGCCGGCGGAGGCGTCACTGCCCGGGAAGTCCTCTCGTGCAATCATGTGTCTTCTTCCGGAGTGAGTTGATCCGTCGAGGCCGGGGTCGAGTTTGCTACAACAGAAACCATCAACCGCGCCTTTCGTCAACCCGATAAGGAATCATGCCCCCCGACGAGAAGCCTGCTCGCCTGTCCGTCCTGATGCCCGTCTACAACGAAGCGCGGACCCTGCGGACGATCATCGCCCAGGTCTTGGCGGCTCCGATCGACCTCGATATCGAAATCGTGGCCGTCGACGATGCCAGTAGCGACGACTCGGCTGTGATCCTCGAGGAGCTGGGCGCCGCCGATTCTCGCATCACGGTCATCCGCCAGCCGGTGAACCGGGGGAAGGGGGCGGCGATCCGCACCGCCATCGAGCACATGACCGGCGACATCGCCATCGTCCAGGATTCCGACCTCGAATACGACCCTCAGGAGTATCCCAAGGTGTTGAAGCCGATCCTGGACGGTCGGGCAGACGCTGTCTACGGGTCACGGTTCGCTTCGTCGGACGAGAGGCGGGTGTTGTTCTTCTGGCATTCGCTGGGCAACAAGCTACTGACGGCCCTCTCCAACATGGCCAACGACCTGAACCTCACCGACATGGAGACCTGCTACAAGGCGGTGCGGGCCGACGTGTTGAAGAAGCTTCGCCTCACCTCGGAGCGTTTCGGGATCGAACCGGAGATCACCGCCCGTCTCGCCCAGTGGGGGGCTCGGATCTACGAAGTGCCGATCAGCTATCACGGCCGCACCTACGCCGAAGGCAAGAACATCGGCTGGAAGGACGGGGTGCAGGCCCTGTGGCTGATCTTCAAGTTCCGCTTCCTCGACACCCGGGCCACCGACGAATCCTCGGTGGAGACCCGCCAGAGCCTGGGGAAGGCCCCTCGTTTCCGCAAGTGGCTGCTGGCCGAGTTCGGTGACCATCTCGGTCAGCGTGTCCTGGAGGTTGATGCCGGGCCGGGACATCTGACCACCTGGCTGTTGAACCGTGAGCGGCTCGTCTCGGTCGAAAAGGAGCCGGTTCACGTCGAGACCCTTCGCCGCCGTTTCGGTCACCTCGAGAATCTCGACGTCCGGCTTGTCGACATCCACCAACACGATCTTCCCGACGACCTGATCGGGGCGTTCGACACGGTGATCCTGTTCGATGTGTTGCAGCGGGCCCACGAGCCGAAGGAGCTGCTGGACCGTGCCTCTCGGGCAGTGGCGTCCGGCGGATCGGTGCTGATCCACGTACCCGCCGACCAGGGGTTGTTCGGCCCCACCGACACCGCCGCCGGCCATCGCCGCCGCTTTTCCGAGACCGACCTCACCGACCTGGTGCGGTCCGCCGGATTGGAGCTGGTCTGGTGTCGACCGTTCAACCGTCTTGGCCGGATGGCATGGCGGGGCCACCACGCTCTTGGAGCCGGTCGTATCACCACGGTGCAGGCGCGGAGCTTCGATCTTCTCGTCCCGCTCGCCCGCCGGCTCGACGCCACCGGCACCGGCCAGGGGCTGAGCTGGCTGGCCGTGGCCCGAGTCCCGTGACGACCACCGGGGTCCACCTGAGAACCCGGGTTGGGCCGGCGCCGCTGATCGTGGCGGTGGTGGCTCTGGTGTTGGGTGGGGCGCTGGTCGTCCGCAACCTGGTCGTCACCGATTGGGACGCCACCATCTTCACCGCCTTCGGCATCGACGCCCCCGCCACGCTCGAATACGGCGAACGGCTGCTGGGGGAGGTGGATGCCCGCTCCGACCTGGGTCACGACGGCAAGTTCTTCTTCGTCCAGGCCAACGACCCGTGGTATCTGCAACCCGCCGACCACGCCGTCCATCTGGACCGTCCGCTCTACCGGGCCCAGCGGATGCTGTACCCGGTGCTGGCCGGCGGATTCGGGTTGTTCGTGCCCGCCACCGTGGTGTGGGCCATGGTGGTCGTGAACGTGCTCGGGCTGGCAGCCGGGACCTACGCCTCGGCCCTGGTTTCCCGCGGGATGGGGGGGTCGTCGTGGTGGGGTCTGGCGTTCGGGCTCAACATCGGGCTGCTCAGCGAGATGCTGGTGGGTGGGGCGGGCATCGTCGGAGCGGCCTCCGTCATGTTCGCCGTTGCCGCCCTTCAGCGCGGTTACGGCGGATGGGCGCTGGCCTCCACCGTCGCCGCCGTGCTCAGCCGGGAGGTGTTGCTCATCGCCGCCGTCGGTTGCGGCTGGTGGTTGTGGCGGCGGAGGGAGCGGGTGCCGGCGGTCCGGTTCGTGCTGATCCCCGCGCTGTCCGTCGTCGCCTGGGCCGTCTATCTGCGGATGCGCCTCGGCTGGAACGGTGGAGTCGAAGAGGTGCAGGAGCTCGGTCTGCCGTTCGTCGGTTTCGTACGTGCCTTCGAGCTGTGGGGAGGTCGCCCCGTCAACATGGTGACCGGGATCTCGGTGATGCTGTTGCTGGTGTTGTTCACCCGGCGGGTTCTCACCGGGAACTGGCTGGTGGGGTGGGCGACGTTCGGCTTCGTCCCCCTCACACTGCTCTTCACGCGGCAGGTGTGGTTCAACTACTTCGACATCACCCGGGCGGTCGCACCGTTGATCACCGGTTTCCTGTTGATGGCATTCGCCGCCCGTAGCCGCGATGATGCAGAGATCCTGGAGCCCCGACTGTGACCACCGAACATGCATGCGACGTCTCGATCGTCCTGCCCGTGTACAACGAGTCGGGACATCTCACCGACGAGATCGACCGCATCCGCAAGGCGATGGACGAGTCGGAGTACTCCTACGAGATCATCGTGGTGGATGACGGGTCGACCGACGGGTCGGGGGAACGACTCCGCCAGATCGACGGTATTCAACTTATCCAGTTCGCACAGAATCGTGGCGCGGGCGCGGTGAGACGATGGGGCACACATGCGGCTCGGGGTCGCGTCGTGGTCTGGACAGACGTCGACATGTCCTATCCCAACGAAGAGATTCCCGACCTGGTCGCGGAAATGGAAGCGGGCGGGCTGGATCAGTTGGTGGGAGCGCGCACTTCCGAGCAGGGCACCATGCGACTGGCGCGAACCCCCGCCAAGTGGGTGATTCGCCGCCTGGCTTCGTATCTCACCGGTGTCCATATCCTCGATCTCAACTCCGGACTTCGGGTTTTCAGACGGGAAGTCGGCAGCCAGTTCCTCCACCTCCTGCCGAGGGGTTTTTCATGCGTCACGACCCTCACGATGGCGTTCCTCACCAACGGGTACTCGGTCGGGTACCGACCCATCGAGTACTCCGTGCGAGAGGGCGAGTCGAAGTTCCACTGGTGGAGTGACACGCGCCGCTACCTGCTTCAGGTCGTGCGGATGGCCTTGATGTGGGAACCGATGCGCGTGTTTGGCCCTCTGATCATCGTGTTCGGCGGTGTCGGTTCGGCGAAACTTGTGTTCGACCTGATCGACAAGTCCTTCCGGGTAGCCACCAATACCCTTGTGATCTTGGGTGTAGGTGTGACCTTCGCGCTCGTCGGGATGATTGCGGACTTGCTGGTCCAACTCAACCGACAGAAGAGCTCCGTTCCTCCTGTGAGCATATGAAAGGGATGGCCGCGCCGGCATTGTCGCTGGGTGCTTCACTCCGTTGGTATCACATTCAGCGCTTCCTCGACACGGTCGACCCGCAGTCAGTCCTAGAAGTCGGCTGTGGGCTTGGCGCTACTGGTTATCGGCTCGCGCTCAGGCACCCCTACCGGGCTTACGAGCCGGATCCGTCGTCGGCTACCACCGCTGCAGCAACGATGGCCGGCATCGCCCATGCAGACATCCGGGCCGTAGCGCTCCCTTCGGAGGCGGACGAGACCTTCGACCTGCTTGTTGCGTTCGAGGTGCTCGAACACTTGGAGGAAGATGTCGAGGCGCTCCGCCTGTGGCGAGAGTGGACCAATCCCGGTGGATACTTGATGTTCAGCGTTCCTGCGGGACCTCACCGAATGGGGCCCTGGGACGAGCGGGTTGGCCACTTCCGAAGGTACTCCCGCATAGGTTTGGAGACGGTTCTCGCGGAGAGTGGTTGGGAGCCCGTCTCGATTCGTGCATGGGGTATGCCATTGGGCTACCTCCTCGAATGGATTCGACACTGGGTAGCTCGGATTTCTGACGATGCAGAATTGTCGAAGGATGACCGCACCGCGAAAAGCGGGCGGCTCCTCCAACCAACTCGGGTTCTCGCACCCGCAATAGCCACGATCTCAGCACCATTCGCCTTGCTCCAGGTGCCGTTCGCGACTTCGAGCCTGGGGATTGGCTTTGTCGTTCTCGCTCGCAACTCCCAGACGTGATGCGCGCGAATCGGTGGTGGCGACTCCTGACACCCCTGCTCCTGATTGTTCTGGCATGGGTGGTGGTTACCAACTGGCAGTCGGTCGTCGAAGCTTTCGCGGTCGCGGGCGCATCGCTCTTCGTTGTTGTGCCGCTCGGCATCATCGGCCTCGTCTCGGGTGCCGCTTCGTGGGCTGTGCTACAGCCGAGCGAGAGAAGACGCAGAGCCTTTGGAGCCTTTCTCGTGGCCCAACCAGCGAAGTATCTGCCGGGCGGAGGCTTCATTCAGGCCGCTAGCCAGGTGACGATGTCGACCGACCGGGGCGTGTCGGCGGGTCCGACTTCAGTTTCCTTTGGAGTGCATGCCCTGGTTCAGGTTGCAGCGGGAGCGTCTGTGGCGCTTCTGGTTGCAGTCCAATCACAGGGGTGGTCGGCCCTTGTCGTTGCTGGTGGGGTCGCTCTCGTCCCAATGTTTCTCGTGCTGTTCAACGACCCGATGTCTGGGCGGCTCATGGGCTTCCTGAAACGATTCGAAAGGTTGCGGCTCGAGCACGGCGGGTTGGCCACATCAGCTCGAGCCCGTTATGCGAGCTGGGGCCTCACTACCATCCCGTTGGCGGCCGCCGGCGGCATCTTCTACATCATGGTCGGAGGTGTCTTCGACCCCCGCGATCTGGCATATACGGTCGGGGCGTTTGCCGCCGCGTGGGTCGCAGGGTTCTTGTTCTTCTTAATACCGGTCGGCTTGGGGATCCGGGAGTCGGTGCTGGTGCTGCTCCTCGCAGATGTACCCGCCAGCCAACTCATCGCGGTGTCGGCCGCGCACCGCGCGCTCATGTTGGTGATCGAGGCGGTGGTTGCCTTCGCCGTGCATCTGTATCAGCGGCCAAAGACCGACAGCGGAACTGTGTCAACGGACGGTGGTTGGGCTGGGACGACAGATCGATGAGGGTGGTCTGGGCGGGAACATTCAGGCGGGAGGTCTATCGCAATCGACAGTGGACCAGACTCTTCGTGCAATCCGGCATCCAGCCTCGGGAGATTCGGGAAGACCTGTGGGAGGAGGGGCCCCTCTGGGCTCTGGGATCTCGTCGATGGTCCGTTCTGCGCCGAATGCCGCTGCAATACCTGCGTCTCCTCGTTCGGTTGTTGGTTGAGCCCAGCGGGGACATCTATCTCGTCACGTATCCGGGTTGGTTCGATGTGCCAACCGTATGGCTCGCGTCACGGATACGGCGCAAGCCCCTCGCGTTCGATCCGTTCGTCTCTTTGTGGGATACCGCAGTTGCGGATCGGAACCTCGCCACTCGTAGTTCAGTGACGAGTCGGACGCTCCGTCGAGTCGATCGGCTGGCGCTGCGGCTTGCGGACTACGTCGTCGCCGACACACATGCTCATCTCCGCATGTACTCAGAGATCGCAGGGCGGCGCCTGAAAGGATTCGTACTGCCAGTCGGATCCGATGAGGCAGTGTTTCGGCCTGTCGTCACGGAGCCAGTCGACGACATGCTCGTCTCGTTCTACGGCACCTACGTCCCTCTGCAAGGTGTGGAAACAGTCGTGGGTGCCGCTGAGCTGCTGCCAGATGTCAGCTTCCGAATCATCGGTGATGGCCAGGGGCGACCCGTCGTCGAAGAGCTGATCTCCGAGTTGGGACTCCGGAACGTGGAACTCATGGACACGGTTCTGTATGGGGAACTGCCCCGCGTTCTGTCGTCCGCGGCAATATGTCTCGGGATCTTCGGGGATTCGGCCAAGGCCGGGAACGTGATTCCACACAAGGTCTACGACTATCTGGCCATGGAAAAGCCCGTGATCACACGGAGGAGCACGGCCGTTGAAGAGATGGGTCTTTCGGATGCGGTGATCACGGTTCCTCCGGCCGATCCGGTGGCATTGGCCGATACCATCAGTGATCTACTCCGAGATGAGACCGTTCGCAGGGAGGTCGCTGCGCGGGGTCGTACTGTGTTCGAGTCTCGGTACTCGTCCAATGCATTGGCGCGCGAACTCCAAGACTTTTTCAAGAGCGTTTCTGATGACCGGAGGAGGGAGCTGGGTCTAGAGCTCTGACGGGAGCGCGCGGAGGTATGCACCATACTCGAGGCTTCCAGCATTCTCAGCCAGCCGCAGCAACTGGTCCGCAGTGATGAAGCCCTTTCGGTACGCGACCTCTTCCGGGCATCCGATCTTCTGTCTTTGACGATGCTCGATGGTCTGGACGAACTGTGAGGCGTCGATCAAGGAGTCGGGGGTTCCGGCGTCGAGCCAGGCGTAACCCCGACCGAGGCGCTCGACGTGGAGCAGTTTGTGCTGGAGGTAGGCGTCATTGACGTCGGTGATCTCGAGTTCTCCACGGGCCGATGGGTTGAGTTCGGCTGCGATGTCGGCAGCATTCTCATCGTAGTAGTAGAGACCGATCACGGCCCACGGAGACTGGGGCGCCTCCGGTTTCTCCTCGATCGAGACTGCCCGGCCGGACGAGTCGATAGTCACGATCCCGTAGCGTTCGGGGTCCGCCACCTGATAGGCGAAGATGGTTGCTCCGTCGTTGGTTTGAGCCCGCTCGAGCACTTGCTCGAGTCCGGCACCGTACAAGAGGTTGTCGCCCAGGACGAGAGCGCATTTGTCTCCGGCGATGTGCTCTGCGCCGATCAACAGGGCTTGTGCGATGCCATCCGGACGGGGTTGATGGCGGTACGAGATCGAGACGCCGAACCTGGAACCGTCGCCCAACAGTTCGGAGAATCGCGGCTCGTCCGTCGGCGTGGTGATGACGAGGATTTCTCGTATCCCGGCGAGAATGAGCATCGTCAAGGGGTAATAGATCATCGGTTTGTCGTAGACGGGTAGCAGCTGTTTGGAGGTGCCACGCGTGATCGGACTGAGCCTGGTGCCGGATCCGCCGGCCAGGAGGATTCCCTTCATGAGGCGGGGCCCTGTCCGATCCGTTCCGGTGAATATCCCTCCGCGATCAGTCGATCCGTCCAATCCTCGTGTTCGAGGTACCACTGCACGGTCGAGGCCAGACCTTCTTCGAAGGCGACTGCAGCTGACCAGCCGAAGGTCGCTTCCATGGCGCTGGGATCGATCGCGTACCGCTTGTCGTGCCCGGGGCGGTCGGTCACGAAGGTGATCAACTCGGCATATGAGCCATCGGAGCGGGGGCGTCTTTCATCCAGGTGGTGGCAGATGGACCGCACGAGGTCGATGTTCGACCGTTCTGTACGGGCACCGATCAGGTAGGTCCCTTCAGTCGCTTCGGATTCGATGATCCGTCGCAGGCCGGCGGCGTGGTCCGAGACGTGAATCCAGTCACGAACGTTGGAGCCATCGCCGTACACCGGGAGCGGCAAACCATTGAGCGCCCTCGTGATCATGTGAGGGATGAGCTTCTCAGGATGTTGGCGCGGGCCGTAGTTGTTGCATGTGTTGGTGACGACTGCTTTCAGGCCGTATGTCGTGTTCCAAGCCCGCACGAGGTGATCGGCCGAAGCTTTCGATGCGGCATACGGCGAGCGGGGTCGGTATGGAGAGTGTTCCGTGAATGCATCCGAGCCGTCTGCCGATCCGAACACTTCGTCGGTCGACACGTGGATGAACCTGGGCGCATTGTGTGGATTGCCCACCGATAGATCGCGTGCGGTACTCAGGAGGTTGTACGTTCCGAGGATGTTCGTTGTGAGGAACGCCTCCGGTCGATCGATCGAGCGATCGACGTGTGTCTCTGCGGCGAGATGCGCGATGACATCGGGCCGCCAGGACCGGATGCATTGTGCGACGTCCTCGCCGTCACGAATGTCGAGTTCGACGAATTCGCTCGCCGTCTGTGCGAACGGCTGGTTCCGGTCCATGTTCAGCACCTTGTGTCCGGCACCGTTGAGCTCGTCAATGAGATGAGAGCCGATGAAGCCGCTTCCGCCGGTGACGAGGACCCTCATGTCGTCTTGTGCTCCAATCTGATCACGGCCGCGACTTCCTGCCACGGCGGGAGCGACGCATCCCTCTCCGACAGTGTTATGTCACCGCGCGTCGGCCAGTCGATCGCCAGGTCGGGATCGTTCCACGCGATACCCCGGTCGAACGTAGGTTCCCAGCGATGCGTCATCTTGTAGATGACTTCAGTGTTCTCATCGAGCGTGATGAAGCCGTGCGCGAAATCCGCAGGCACATACATCTGAGTCGGGGTTTGTTCCGAGAGTTCGTGGATCACGTGCTGGCCGAAGGTAGGGGAGTGGGGCCGCAGATCGACGGCGACATCGGCGATCGAGCCCCGGACCACGGTCACCAACTTGCCGACTCCCTTGGGGTCCACGGAGAAATGCAGGCCACGGACTGTCGATCGACTTGTCGAGAAAGAACGGTTGTCCTGTCGAAAACAATCCGGGAGCCCGTTACGTCGGAAGTCGTCCTCCGTGAAGAGTTCCTCCAGGAAGCCTCGCTGATCCGTGTGACGTGCGTGGTGGATCAGCCTTACGTCGGGTATGGCAAGTTCCTCGACGGTGACCGTCATGGCCGCTCCTCGGTCTGTTGCAGACTTCTCATGACTTCACGGACGACAGCCCCCACCTTGCTCGACCACGGCCCAAGGGGACTCACGCCGAATTCGGAGAGACGCTCACTTCTAAGCGGCGTCGACTCCGGTCTGGCCGCTGGTCGTGGAAAGTCGCTGCTCTTGGCGCGTGACAGCCTCGTCTCCGGGACACCCGCAGCGAGAACAAGGTGACGGGCTGCGTCGAACTTCGACATGGTCTCGCTGTTGACGACATGCACGACTCCGCGTGCTCCTCTCTCGATCAACTCGGTGGCCTTCGCTGCGACGTCGGTAGCCCAGGACGGTGTTCCATATTGATCGTCGACAACGCGCAGCGGGCCCTTGAGGGCGGTCTCGATCGCCCAGCGGGCGAAACAAGGATGCGTGGAGGACATGAGCCAGGCCGTTCGGATGATGAGTGCGTCATTGGCGGCTTGGAGGATCGCGGTTTCGCCGGCGAGTTTCGTTGCCCCATAGACGTTGGCCGGTCCGGTGGGGTCGCTCTCGACATAGCTCTTGTTTTGAATCCCGGCGAAGACGTGATCGGTGGAGAAAGAGACGAGACGAGCGCCGGCACGGCTGCATGCGTCAGCGAGGATCCGTGGACCTCCCGCGTTGACCGCTAGCGCGATCGCTTCTTCCGATTCGGCTGCGTCGACGTCGGTGAACGCCGCGCAGTTGATCACGATGTCAGGATTGGTGCTGGCGATTACTCGTTCGACCTGAGCGACGTCGGTTATGTCGAGGGCGTCTCGGCCGAGGCTGGTGGCTGTCGGAATGTGCGCCGAGAAGGCATATCCCAACTGTCCGCGTCCACCCAGAATCAGAGTTCGCACAGGGTCATTGTGGTGTGTTGATCGCATCCGTGGATAGCAGGCGTGTGGTAGCTGCAGCTCGCCCTGATCCGGGGCCCGCCCGATCGAACATGCGTTCGTTTCCAAAGCCGAACTACACTTCCGTCGTTCTCAACCGCGGTGGAGTTGCTGGTGTCGTCGGATGCGATCCTGATTCGGGGTGCCCGTGAGCACAATCTGAAGAACATCTCGCTGGAGTTGCCGCGGGAACGGTTGATCGTGTTCACAGGGCTGTCCGGGTCGGGGAAGTCGTCGTTGGCATTCGACACGATCTACGCCGAAGGTCAGCGCCGGTACGTCGAATCCCTGTCGGCCTATGCCCGCCAGTTCCTGGGGCAGATGGACAAGCCGGATGTCGATTTCATCGAAGGGTTGTCGCCGGCCATCTCCATCGACCAGAAGACGGCGTCGAGGAACCCGCGGTCGACGGTGGGCACCGTCACCGAGATCTGGGATTACCTGCGCCTGCTGTATGCCCGCATCGGGATCCCGCACTGTCCCAACGACGGCACCCCGCTGGTCAAACAGACTCCACAGCAGATCGTCGACCAGATCCTCGAACTGGCCGAGGGCACCCGCTTCCAGGTGCTGGCCCCGATCGTCCGGGGGCGGAAGGGCGAATACGAACAACAGTTGAAGGAACTGGCATCCCAGGGCTTCGCCCGGGCCCGGATCGACGGGGAGACCCGGGATCTCACCGAGGACATAAAGCTGGATCGCTACTTCCAGCACACCATCGAGATCGTCGTCGACCGGCTAGTGTCCAAGCCCGGCATCGACCAGCGGCTCACCCAGTCGTTGGAGACGGCGCTGGGGCTGACCGAGGGCACGGTCGACATCGACATCGTCGACGGCCCCACCATGACCTTCTCCCAGGCGCTGTCGTGTCCGGTGGACGGCTTCTCGTTCGAGGAGCTGCAGCCCCGCAACTTCTCGTTCAACAGTCCATATGGGGCCTGTCAGCAGTGTTCGGGGATCGGCACCCGCTACCAGGTCGACCCGGAACTGGTGATCCCCAACCCCGACCTGTCGATCCGGGAGGGAGCCGTCCACCCCTGGTCAGGACGCAATCGCATGCAGTACTTCCAGCGGATGCTGGAAGGGCTGTCCGAGAACCTCGGTTTCGACATGGACGATCCCTGGTCGGCCCTGCCCGCCCCGGCGCGGACGGCGGTGCTGGAAGGGACGGGGGAACGCAAGGTCAAGGTGTCCTACACCAACCGGTTCGGACGCAAACGGGAGTACTCCGCCACCTACGAGGGGATCCTGCCGTGGCTGGGACGCCGCCATGAGGGAGCCGAATCCGACGGCGCCCGGGAGTACTACCAGGAGTACATGCGTGAGGTCCCGTGCGACGCCTGTGGCGGAGCCCGACTCAACCCGGTGGCGCGGGCAGTCACCATCGGCGGACGTTCCATCCACGATGTGGCGTCGATGTCACTGCGGGACTCGAATTCCTTCTTCGATGGGCTGGAACTCACCGAGCGACAGGCCACCATCGGGGCGCGGGTGCTGAAGGAGATCCGGGCCCGGCTGTCGTTCCTGCTCGACGTCGGGCTGGACTATCTCACCCTGGCCCGGTCGGCGGCCACCCTGGCCGGAGGGGAAGCGCAGCGCATCCGGCTCGCCACCCAGATCGGGTCGGGGCTGGTGGGGGTGCTCTACATCCTCGACGAACCGTCCATCGGGCTCCATCAGCGGGACAACAAGCGGCTCATCGAAACCCTGATCCGGCTGCGCGACATGGGCAACACCCTCATCGTGGTCGAACACGACGAAGACACCATCCGCACCGCCGATCACATCGTCGACATCGGACCGGGAGCGGGCGAGCACGGCGGCTACATCGTCGCCACCGGGACGGTCGACGACATCATCGCGGAGCCGAGGTCGCTCACCGGCGACTACATGGCGGGGCGGCGCTCGATCGCCATCCCCGATACCCGGCGGATCGGCCAGGGCGGGGAGATCGTCATCCACGGCGCCACCGAGCACAACCTGGCCGACATCGACGTGTCGTTCCCGCTCGGCCAGTTCATCGCCGTCACCGGGGTGTCGGGCTCCGGTAAGTCGACGCTGGTGGAGGACATCTTGTCGGTGGCGCTCCACCACGCTATCTACCGGTCACGGTCGGTGCCCGGGCGGCACAAGAAGATCACCGGGATCGAAGCGATCGACAAGATCATCAACATCGACCAGTCGCCCATCGGCCGCACCCCCCGCTCCAACCCGGCCACCTACACCAAGATGTTCGACCACATCCGGGCCTTGTACGCCGCCACTCCCGAAGCCCGCGCCCGCGGCTACAAGCCGGGACGCTTCTCGTTCAACGTCTCCGGTGGGCGGTGCGACGCCTGTTCCGGTGACGGGACCATCAAGATCGAGATGCACTTCCTCCCCGACGTCTACGTGCCGTGCGAGGTGTGTGGGGGGAAGCGCTACAACCGGGAGACCCTCGAGATCGCCTGGAAGGGCCACACCATCGCCGACGTCCTGGACATGAGCGTGGAAGAGGCCCTCGGGTTCTTCGAGAACCAGCCGAAGATCGCCCGCATCCTCCAGACCCTGTACGACGTCGGCCTCACCTACATCCGGCTGGGCCAGCCCGCCACCACCCTGTCCGGTGGCGAAGCGCAGCGCATCAAGCTGGCATCGGAGCTGGGGAAACGATCCACCGGCCAGACCTTCTACATCCTCGACGAGCCCACCACCGGACTGCACTTCGAAGACATCCGCAAGCTGCTGCACGTCCTGCAGCGGCTGGTGGACGCCGGCAACACCGTGCTGGTCATCGAACACAACCTCGACGTCATCAAGTCAGTCGACCACGTTATCGACCTCGGGCCGGAAGGCGGATTCGGGGGCGGGCGGGTGATCGCTACCGGGACCCCGGAAGAGGTGGCGGAGGTGGGGGAGAGCTATACGGGCAAGTTCCTGCGAGAGGTGCTCAGTGGTTGACCCACCCCACAGGACGAGCGTCGTCCAGATGACGGACCGGGCTCAAGAGCGAACTCGCGCAACCCGGCCGCGGATCCCATGACTGAGACGATCCGGTCACGGTGGGCATACTGCTGATGTAATGGACACCCTCCGAGCCGGTATTTCCACAGCATGACCATGAGGGCCATCAGCAAGCGAGGAGGGCGCGGCGAGTTCCTGCTCCTCTCGGTCTGTGCCTTCTCGATCGCGTCGGTGAGCCCACCGGCTCTGGCGGTCGTCGCGAGTGTTCTCGGCGTCCTGGCGTCACTGCAGGCGTTGAGACAAGAACCGGGGCTGGTGATGGGCCCCAACCGCCTCCCACTCATGTTCACGGTGCTGGTGGCGGTGTCGGCGCTGTTCTCGGGCATAACGCGGATTCCGCCGATAGGCGGTGCCGTGTTCGCACTGTGGCTACTGGTGCCAGTCGTCGCGGCATGGACGGTGTCGCGCGTGAACCTGAAGGGAGCCGCGCCCTGGCTCGCAGTCTTTGCTGTGACCGCAGTCGGCCTAGTGGTCATGGCCGAACACGCCGGGTCCGCGGTCGGCATCGATGTCTACTTCTCTCACATAGAGGCGGCCGAAGCCATTAGCGAGAACGAGGATCCATATTCGAACGCGGTGTCGGTCTTCGATGGAAGAGTTGGCGCACCACCCGACACCGTCATCGAGGGATATTCGTATCCGCCTTTCACGATGTGGTCTTACGCTATCCCCGTCTGGCTGACGGGCGACCCTCGCTGGCTCAACCTTGTCGCGTGGGTTTTGGTTCTAGTTCTTGTTTGGACCGCGAGCAGTCGGGCGGACCCGTTCTTTCGCGGGGGAGTACTCGCCCTGCTTGCACTGGCACCCGCATGGCGGCTCGTCGTTTTCACAGGGTGGACTGAGCCCTTGACCCTGGCGCTGTTGGCACTCGCGGCTTGGCAGTGGCGTCGCCGGCCGATCGCAGCAGGCGTTGCCTTTGGCCTGGCGCTTGCATCGAAGCAGTACATGATCTTGTTGATCCCCCTTCTCGCGCTCGGATGGCGTCGTATCGGGGGCAAGCAGCTGATCTTCAGCGGAGTGACGGTCACGATGACACTCGTGCCCTATCTATTGGTGAACGCTGAGACATACCTGGAAGCGACTGTCCTTCGGTTCCTCCGATCGGAGTACCGAGAAGACACTCTCAGCATCCCGTCCGCACTTGCAGACCTTGGTATCGATCCATCCCTTCCGATTGTCCTCGCGGCAGCGGTCTCGGCGGCTGTGGCGCTGTTGGCGAGTCGACGCGTGGACTCCTTCGGTGGGCTGATGCTCGCAGGGGCGGCCACCATGGGTACGTTTTTCGTCTTGAGCCAGGCGCTGACCAACTACTGGTTCCTGCTCGCCGGCATGGCCGCGATTGCAGCCATCGACGGGTCTGAGACAAAGGTTGACCGCAGATTTCCCTCACTTCACGAGGCTGACCCGTCAACCTGAGCGGATCGGTCGGGCGTGCGTATGGGGCCGTGTCTCAGACGAGGCCAGACGCCCACGCGTTGCGTCTTGGTTCGTGATGAGCAGCGGGATCTTTCCCCCACACAGCGAGGGCGCCTAGATGGCTGGTGTAAATCGGGGTGCTGGTGAGCGCCTCGGCCGGTGGATGATGGTCACATGGGTCCTCCTGGTCGATGACGGGTGGGTTCGGCGGCCTGTGGGGGTTGGCGGCTGATGATGTGGGCGGGTCGGCCAGGGAGTGGGGGGTGGTGGTCATGTGGGCACTGCCCATCTCACTCGGATGAGAACAGCCCGTTATGGGGATCAAGTGGACAACATCTTGAGCACGGAGTTGGGGTCATCCGCAGGCACGATCACCTCGCATCGTGACCAATACGGCGGCTCGATCGTTGTCAAGAATCACGGGCCGCGCGATCCGGCGGCCACCGCTGGACGGGCGACGAGGAACGGGATCCTGCCTTCTCAAAGAATTTGGGTTTCGAGTCAACCTATCCGATTGCCCACTCTGGGCCATGTGTGCGTGGATAATCCCAGAGTGCTCGACGAACCGACAGTGACGAGGCGTCTACTGCTCGCCGCTCTCGCCTGGTCCCTGGGTGCCGTCTCCGCGGCCCCCGTCACCACGCTCGCTGTCGTGGTGGGTCTGTGGGTAGTCAGCCGGATCCGTCGCCCGCCTGGCATCGACTCGCGTGAGTCGACGGTGTTTCTTGGCGCGCTCGTGGTTGCTGTGGTGGCTGTCGGTTCGGATCTCACCGGCGTTCCTGAGATCACGGGACTCGAGTTCGGGGTCTGGAGGGTGCCTCCCGCTGCTGTAGCCGTCCTTGGGCTGTTCGGGCTGCTCCGGCGCATGGTGGCCGCACATAGCGCAGCATTCCTTCTCGTCGCATCAGTTGTGATCGTCGCGGGGGGAGTCATGGCCGAACACGCCGGGTCGAACGTGGGGGTGGACGTCTACCTCGCCCATGTCGCCGCGGCCGATGCGCTGGCAGACGGTGAGAATCCCTACACGGATGCCGTTCGCTATCCCAACAGCTCTCCGTACGCCCCGGAGGGCGAAGTGCTGGAAGGCTACGGCTATCCGCCGGTGACGCTGTGGGCCTACGCCGTCGCCACCTGGCTGACCGGTGATCCCCGCTGGCTGAACGTGGTCGCCTGGGTCGGTGTAGTAGTTGCTCTGCTGTGGCATCTGCATCGGGAGCGGCGCGATCTGGTGGTTTCGTTCGCTCTCGTGCTGGCGGTGGCACCCGCCTGGCGGTTGCTGGTGTTTACCGGGTGGACCGAGCCGTTGACGATCGCGCTCCTCGTGGGCGCGGCATTCATCTGGCGACGTACACCCATCGGGTCGGGCATCCTCCTGGGGCTCGCCCTCGCCTCCAAGCAGTACATGATCCTTCTCCTGCCAATCCTGCTGCTGCATCGAGATCGTGGCCAGGTGCGGCGGCTGGTCACCGCCGGGGTGACCGCGGCCGCCACGCTCGTCCCGTACGCTCTGGCAGACCTGGCGACCTATCTCGACCGGCTCGTCACCCGGCCGCTCGCGCTCGGGTACCGCCCCGACACCCAGAGCCTGCCGGGCCTGTTGGACCGTCTCGGGGTCGATCCCTTCATCCCCCTGGTGGTCGCGGTGCTCGCGGTGCTGGTGGTGACCTGGAGCGTCACCCGCAATCCCCGCGGGCCGGACACGTTCCTGATCGGCGCCGCGGTGGTGATGGGCGTGTTCTTCCTGCTCTCGCTCGGCTTCGCCAACTATTGGTTCTTCGTGAGCGGCATCCTCGTCGCCGGGGCGGCGTTCGTCCCTGTTCGGGCAACGGCCGAGGTCACCGCCGCCCGCTGATCAACGGTTGCGGGCGGCGACGAGTATGGCCGGTGAGTGGTTACGCAAGCGTCGGGTGGGGAAGTGCAGGTACGGGCCGAAGGGAAGCAGAAACCGGAAAGCCCCTCGCCAGTCGAGAAGTTCGAAGCGAGCGCCGATGCGGTCGAGCCATTGGTCGCGCCCCCACTTGTGGACGTGGGTGGGGTCGGAGTCGAGCCGCCGAATCAGCGGTCCGGTGACACCGTCGTAGACCGGCATCACCGCGATCAGCACGCCGCCCGGACGGAGCATGGCCTGGATCGACTCGAGGGTCTCATCCACATCGGTCAGGTGTTCGAGGACATCGAGCGCTGTCACCACATCGAAGGTGTCGTCGGGCCATGGCCGGCTGTGGGCGGCGGCCACCCGGAGGTCGGCGCCCAAGGCCGCCAGGCGGGCGCGTTCGATACCGAACTCGGAAACGTCGCTGCCGTGTGTGTTCCATCCGGCGCGGGTCGCGTGTGCCACGAACGCCCCCAGCCCGCAGCCGATGTCGAGATGACAGATCGGGTCGGCGTCGGTCCACCTCTCGCACATGGTCAGGTACCAGTCGAGTTTGCGGGGAGGGTTCTGCCGTCGGTAGTCGCCGTAGTGGGTGGCGAAGTACGACTCGTCGAAGGTCATCGGCCCATCCGCCGCTGCACGACGAGCCGGAGGGTGTCGTTGATGGTGCGTCCCACATCCATCTTGCTGGCTCCCTCCTTGAAGTCGTACCGCAGGATCATCGGTGCCTCACCGAAGATCAGATCACGGTTCCGCCTGAGCTGGAGCAGGATGTCGACCATGACCTGGAAGCCGCCCTGCTGGAAGAACCCGGTTCCCTCCCGGGCGATCACATCCTGGAGGACGGCCGCCCGATAGGCGCGGTAGCCGCTGGTGTAGTCCCGGACGCCCTTGATGGGGAAGAGCACGCGCATGAGGAGGGCGGCTACCAGGCTCAGCAGGGAACGGGCAAACGGCACACCCCGCACCCTGCTTCCCGGCCGGTAGCGGGAGGCGATCACGACGTCATGACCCTCCCTCACCATTCGCACCATGCGCAGGATCAGCTCCGGGGTGTGGGTGTTGTCGGCGTCGAGGGTGACGAGGATGTCCTTCGCTCCGGCGGCCTCGCACGCCGCCATCAGACCGTCCCGGATGCTCGCCCCGAGACCCTGGTTCTCTGCGTGAACGAGCACCCTGATGGGCATCGACTCCGATCTGGCATGGGCGATGTCGGCCGTGGCATCACCCGATCCGTCGTCGACGATGAGCACCTCGTAGGCGAGGCGCGCCTCGACCATGGCGTCTTCGATGCGATCCAACAGGTCGGGGAGCGATGCCGCCTCGTTGAAGGCGGGAAGGACCAGTCGCACGGTGGAGCGGGTGGCGGGTTCAGTCACCGATCGACCTCCAATTGATTCGAGCGGAGGCTGGATCGCTCGACCCCCATATGGCGAGCGCCAGCAAGGGTGCGAGGATGGCCAGCGCCCGCAGCGAGTTGTTGCCGAACTCCCACACCGCCGAGGACGAGAGCAGGGCGAGGACGATCCACGGCCAGGCGATGGAGGCGGCGAAACGGCTGCGGGAACGCAGCAGCGCCACCGCCGTCCCGATCACCAAGGCGAGGGTGAGCCAGGCGAGGATCCCGTCGACCTGAGCGAGCGCCCAGTTGGGGATGGCGCGCACTATTCCCCGGCCGGGGATGTCGAGGGAGTTGCGGGGGTCGAAGCCGCCCCCCAGACGAGCCGACAGGACGAGCGACCACACCGCCAGCGGCACCGCCGGTGCGACGAAGTAGAGGACGGCTCGCACCCGTTCCCGATCGAGGAGGCACCAGATGGCGACACCGATCGCCACCAGCAGGAACTGCTCCTTGGTGAGGGCGGCGGCTGCCAGCAGGGCGATGGCCGTCCGATCCGAGCGGCGGGCGGCGAAGGCGAGGCCCAGGAGGGCGAGGCCGAGTCCGAGGGCGTCGGGTGTCAGCACCCGCACACCGAGCCACACTCCCGGGTTGGCCAAGACGGCAAGGACCACCAGCACCGGAGCCCTCATCTGGTCCGCCAGCATCTGGATCCCCGCCGTCGCCAAGCCCATGCCGACGGCGGCCAACCCGAACATCATCCACAGCACCGGCGGCCCCGAGAGCACACCGAACAACGACGCCAAGGCCGGGTAGAGGACACGCCGGTACCGGTACCCGGCGGCATCACCGAGAAGAGGAGCCACCTCGTCGCCCGAGAGATCGACGGCGATGCCGAAGGAGATCTGGCCGTCATGTCCGCCCGTCGGGGACACGGGTACTTGGCCGAGCTCGCGCTCGACGACGGGGCGCAACGAGGACTGAGGTCCTACCTGGAGCATCCCGTCGGGCCCCCCGACCGCCACCCCCTGGGTCCAGAGCAGGAGGGCGCCGACGGCAGTGCCCACCAGTGCCCACACGAGCGCGTGACGGCTTAAGTCCGAGGTGCGGTGCTCGGTTGGGAGGTCGGTCTGCATGCTCCTGCTTGCGTCGGTGCGGTCATCTGATCGGCAGTTCGTCGCGGCTAGCGTAGAAATTCATGCCGGGAGATCTGTTGCAGGGCTTCGATGGAGCGCGCGTCGTCGTCCTCGGCGGGGCCGGATTCCTGGGTTCGCACATCTGTGAGACCCTGCTGGCGGCGGGCGCCGACGTCGTCTGCGTCGACAGCTTCATGACCGGTTCGGACGCCAACGTCCGGCACCTGGTGGAACGCGGCCTGGTCATCGTCGAACACGACATCCGCGAGTTCATCGCCCTCGACGGTGATGTCGACTTCGTCCTCAACTACGCCAGTCCCGCCTCCCCTGTGGATTTCGAGCGCTGGCCGATCCAGATCCTCAAGATCGGGTCGATGGGAACTCACAACGCACTGGGACTGGCCCTTGCCAAAGACGCCGTCTTCCTGCAGGCGTCGACATCAGAGGTGTACGGCGACCCGCTCGTCAACCCCCAACCGGAGTCCTACTGGGGAAACGTCAATCCCATCGGCCTCCGGGGTGTCTACGACGAGGGCAAGCGGTATGGCGAGGCGCTCACTATGGCGTATCACCGGGCGCACGGGCTCCGCACCCGAATCGTGAGGATTTTTAATACCCACGGATCTCGAATGAGGCCCGACGACGGACGGGCGGTACCCGCCTTCTGTATGGCCGCCTTGCGTGGCGAGCCGATTCCCGTTCACGGGGACGGCAGCCAGACACGCTCGCTCTGCTACGTCGACGACCTCGTTCGGGGCATGCTGCTGCTCGCCGTGTCCGACGTCACGGACCCGGTCAACATCGGCAACCCGGAGGAAATCACGATCCTCGAACTGGCGGAGACCATCCGTGACTTGGCGGGAAGCTCGTCGGAGATCGAGTTCCTGCCACGCCCGGCGGACGACCCGATGGTGCGGCGCCCCGACATCACCCGCGCCAGGGAACTCCTGGGCTGGCAACCCGAGATCGGACTGACCGATGGGCTGTCCCGCACCCTCGACCACTTCCGCTCGCTGGCGGGCTGAGCGCTGCAGAATTCCAGACGGTCGGCGCCTCGCACGCCAGGATGCTGGACATGAACGCTCCAGGAAACAGTCCTGGTCGACG
>Ga0214472_10001887_pt1 | contig 22733 bp, 47 predicted proteins | sample RVTome_6_FD_207662 | JGI IMG/M metagenome (GOLD analysis project Ga0214472, IMG submission 207662) | Soil microbial communities from uranium-contaminated site in the Upper Colorado River Basin, Wyoming, United States - RVT140D175 | ecosystem: Environmental > Terrestrial > Soil > Contaminated >...
GTGGGCTTGCTCGGCTCGGCTTGCTCGGCTCGCTCGGGCCTTTCGGCTGGGGGCTCTCAGCGGCCTGTCACTGTCGTGGGTGGGTCTGGGGGGTGTAGGGCTCCCTCTACCCTGTTCTTGGCTCTTGGGTGGGGGTCTGGGGGGTCCGGGAGCCTGGGGGGGTTCGACCGGGGGGTGCAAGGGGTGGGGTTGGTCTACAGGTTGTCGGGGTCGATTTCGCAGCCTTCGGCGATGCGGATGAGGCCGCTGTCGAGGGTGCCGGCGTCGAGGCGCTGCTTCTCCAGCCGCTTGTGCGCTTCCCGGAGTTCGATGGCCTTGTCCTCGTGGTGGAGGATGGCGGTCTCGATGCGCCCGAGAGCGTGTTCGAGGGCTTCCTGGGGCGAGTCGAACACCAGGGGGTGTTGGGCGTCGTTCCAGATGACCTTGCGGTAGCCGAAGAAGTGCTGGGCGTCCTCGGGGATGACGAGGCCGCCGTCGCTGCGGACCTTGACGGGGATGCTTCGGAGGGCGTCGGCGCGGTAGGCGTAGACGGTCTTGGACTCCATCTTGTTCACTCCTCCTCGGGCATGGTGACGTAGACGAGGGTGTCCTTGGCCCGCGTGATGGCGACGTAGCGGAGGTTCGCCTCCTGGGGACCATCGAGGGGCTTGGCCTGCTGGAGGTAGTAGACCTGTTCCGCCTCCAAGCCCTTCGCCTTGTGGATGCTGCTGAGCAACACGACGCCGCGAGCGTCCTTCATGTCACCGAAGAGGCGCTTGACGACGTTCTCCAGGTCGCCGAGGCTGTCGGCGAGGTCGATGACGGCGTCCAGCGTCATGCACTGGTCCTCATGTTGAGCGAGGGCCGTGGCGAGGACGCTGGGGGCGCCCCGGTGGCGCTTCTGGAGGCTCGCGGTCTTGGCGACGAGGTATTCCAGGAGTCGCGCCCGGAGGTCGTCGAGGCTCGTGGCCTTGAGGCGCTTGGCGAGGCCGAGGACGTTGGCGCCGATGTCCCTGCCCTGCACCTTGGCGGGGACTCCCTGCCGGATGAGACCCATACAGATGCCGACGAGGGGGGCGTTGACGCGGCTGAGGACCATGTCGCCGGGGTTCGGCGCGATGTCGTCCAGGCGCAAGCGCAGCACCTCACCAGGGGGGGCGGAGGGCATGGCCTCCAGGTCGGGGACGATGCCGTGGACCTCGCGGACGATGTTGTGGGGGCAGCGGTACGTCTGCGTCAGGGGGTAGACCCGGACGTCGCCGCCCCGGCGCTGGGCGAGGGTGTCCATCGCAGCCTCGTCGGCGCCACGGAAGCCGTAGATGGCCTGCTTGGGGTCGCCGACGAAGCAGAGGCGTCCACCCTCGGCGGCCTTCTGGACGAGGTACATCTGGGTCTCGTTGACGTCCTGGGCCTCGTCCAGGAACACCCAGCGGAAGGGCGTGACGGGGATGTCGTGGAGGGCGGGCAGGAACACCATGTCGTCGAAGTCGACGACGCTCGTCTGCTCGATGCTCTCCAGGAGGCCGGCGCGGACGAGGCTGTAGACGCGGCTGGGGTCCTCGACCTCGATGTCGTGCTGGTCGGCGAGGTCGGCGATGAGGTCGTTGCTGGGCTGGCGGGCGCTCTTGGGGGCGACGTTCTTGACGAGGCTGACGAGGCGCAGGACGCTTCCCAGGTGGTTCCAGTCGTCCTTCTGGTCGAGGTACGGCTTGAGGAGTTTGTAGACCTTGTCGGCGTCGACCTGGACCCTGCCGAAGTAGTTGCGGACGGCGCGGAAGCCGTAGGAGTGGAGGGTCTGGACCTGGACATGGCCGGGGGCCTTCTGTTCCAGTTCGGTCGCGATGCTCTTGTTGAAGGCGAAGAAGGCGACGGGGCCGGGGGCGGCCTCGCAGGCGGCGAGGATGGTGGTGGTCTTGCCGCAGCCGGCGCGGGCGACGACCTGGATGTCGTGGTCGCCTTGTGCGACGGCTTGGATGATGGCCTGTTGCTGGGGGCTGTAGTTCATGGGGTTTCAACCTGCCCTATGCGGGCAAACCGGCGTAGACACCAGGGTTACTTAAGCCCTCCGGGACATCGCTCCGGGTCTACTGCATCTTCCAGACGACCTGGGCGGGCCGGTTCAGGTTGACGTCCACGCGGGCGAACTCAGTGCGCCAAGGGTTCTCGATGACGACGGACTGATGCGACCGGAGCGCCAGGGTCCGGGCCTCCTCCATCGCCGCCCGCTTACTCGTGACGAAGGTCGCCCGCCCCCCGATGGTGTCCCGGACATGGCGGACCATGTAGGCGGGCTTGCCCTCGATGAAGTGGGAGCGGCGGGGGACACCTCGGGGGGCGCCTCGGGGGATGCTTCTCATGGAGGGACCTCAGAGTTCAGGGGGGGTGAAAGGCTTTACCCTTCGCTCAAGACACCGTGCCGGGAGTGGACCCAATGACCGGGGTTCCCTTGAACGTGCATGGCCGCCGCTTCACTGGACAAGTCCATCACGCCGCAGGAGCAGTCGTAGAGGGTCACGATGTCGCTCACTGCTCCACCTCATCCACCTCGGCAAGGACCGCCGATGCGCTCCCCGTGACCGTGGACACCAGTTCCACCCAATGCCCCCGAGGGACGTCCGCCGCGAGGACGATGTCGTTCTCCGACGCATAGGTGCCGGTCGTCAGACTGCTTCGAGTGACCTTCACCGACGCGAGGCAGCGCCTCGTCGTGGGTGGGCTACTGGACCCCGTGAACAACTCCACCTTCGCCTCGGCGTTGGTTCCCGGTATGACGCTGCCGGTGTTCAAGTGGACCGTGTAGGCGCAACGGCTGGGGCGTTCCTGGTTGGGGATGAACGGGGTGTCGAGGGCTCGGGACGGTTTGGTGGGAGCATTCGGGCGCAGTGCATCACGGATGATGCGTATCATGCGGCGAACTCCTGGACGTTGAGGACACTACTCACCGCACCCTCACGTTTTCCTTCGATGATGCCAGTGAATTGACCCACGACCATTATCTCGCCGGGTAGAAGGCGCGTCCCGAACGTCGCCGTAGGGTCAGTTCCACCCATCGTGATGCGGATGACGCCGCCCCCCTCGTTCTGAATGCTTGCTCCCTTGCGGTCGCTGTTGGCGGCGAGGATGGTTGTGACGTTGTTGTCCACCGTCACTTGGGTCGGAGTCCCGGTCACCGCAGCGGCGGACCCAAGGCTGGCGTTGACGTCGATGCTGCCGTCGGCGTTGACCTTCAACCGCGCCGGAGTGGACGGGTCGACGATGCTGACGTCGTCAGTCGAGGGCACTCAGACCCCCGCTACGCCGCTTCCTCGTCCCATTCGAGGGTGCAGTGGATGACGCCGGCCTCGCCCACGGCGGCGATGCCGTTGTTCAGGAGTTCCACCTCGAACCGAGCATCGACGCCGTCGCCGACCTGGGCGAAGAGGTCGGCGGCCCGGTTGTGGGGCTCCCACTCCTTCGACTCCCCGGCCTCGCCGTACAGGACGGCGATGGTCTCGGGCGTCACGCCGTCCGTCTTCCTGACGAGAGCCCTCCAGGGACGCTCGGAGCCGACGAGGATGCTCCGCAGGCGCCCCGTCTCGGTGTCCGGGATGAGGGCGGCCTCGAAGGTCTCAGCGGCACCCGCCGCGAGGCTCGCGGTCGCGTGATGCTCTGCCTGGGGGTCGCCGCCCGCGATGTCGTCGAGGACGACGACGGGGAGGGGGTCGGTGATGGGACGCTTGTCGTAGGTGGCGACGTTGCCGTCGACATCGACGGCGGCCTTCTGGGTCGGCGTCGCGCCGTCAACGAGTTGGACCTGGACGTCGCTCGGGCTTGCCGTGCGGATGTCACGCTTCTCGCGGGCCATGGGGACTCACCTCCTTCGACAGTTCCAGGGTGTCTTCAACCTTCGCAAGTTCGCCCAGGTAGGCTTGGCGGTTCTTGTCGATGGTCTCCAACTCCACTCGCTTCGCGTACTCGTGGACGTCGCACTGCGAGAGGAAGTAGAGCAACTGCGCTCGGCGTTCCTGTAATTTGAGTCTCTTCTCTATTTCTGGGTTGCTCATGCACTCACCATCATGGTTGCTTCTGCTTGACTCGTTCCTTGGTCGCTGAGGTTCGTGGCGTCGACGCGGACGATGCTCCCGTCGGGGACGTTGGTGCCGTTGCCGAGGTCGACGGTGGTGGTGGGGGAGTCGATGGTGGTACGGGCCGAGGCGATGACGGCGGCGTCAACGTAGACCTGGAACAGGCAGGCTCGGTCGCTGCTGACGACGACGCGGCGCAGTCGTTCGGCGCTGCCGGTGGCGTTGGTGTGGGTCGTGACGACGTCGGGGACCGCTTCGACGAGGGCGGCCTGGGAGCCGTGGATGGGGGTCCATGCGGCGTCGAGGACGGCCTTGAGGGCCTGGAGCGTCGCCTCGGTCGCGAGGCTTGCGCTGCCGGGTCCGACGACGATGATGCGACCCTGGGCGTCGACGAGGACGACGCGGTCCGCGCCGCCGTCGTTGCCGTGGATGCGGGTCTGGTCGAGGTTGAAGTCGTCCGCCACGTTAGATGGCCTCCCCGTGGATGCTCGCCTCGAACTCCGAGGAGCCGCCGCCCTCGTTCGTCACCTGGACCCGGACGACGTCGCGCTCGCGCAGGGGGATGGTGGCGCCGCCGAGGATGTCGACGTCGCGGTGGTGGCGGTAGATGCGTCGCTTCGGGACCACTTGGACGTCGTTGACGTAGACGCGGTAGACGGCGTCCGTGTCGCCGCCGACGAGGATGTTGCGGAGGGTCGAGAAGCGGGGGACCTCGTGCGTGATGAGGTCCAGGCTGCTCGCGGCGTTGACGACGCCGTCGCCGTAGACCCGGATGGCGGCGTCGGGGTCGACTGCGAGGCCGACCTTGTGGGGTTCGTAGCCGTGTCTGCCGAGGGTGAGGTTCAAGACCTCCTCGATGCTTTCGATGGGTTGTTCGCGTTCGTCGGCGACGGTGACGTTCTGGGTGGAGTCGTCGATGAGGCCGATGCCGGCGAGGTCGACGATGGTGAGGGTGACGCTGTAGGTGCCGAAGTCGCCAAACTCGTGTTCCACGGTCGCGCCGCCGTATTCGGCGCCCTCGATGCTCCAGATGTAGACGGGGTCGGCGAAGCCGCTGCTGGAGGTGGCGTCGAAGCGGACGGTGAGGGGGTCGAAGACGGGGTCGGGGACGGAGTGGGTGAAGGCGGCGTTGACGACGCCCTGGTTGAGACTACTGGCAGCAATCCAACCGTTGACGAGGACATCGTCGAGAAGTGGTTGTGATACACCACCAGAACCGCTCGTAACATCACTATCTGGGACGACCGACAAGATTTCGGAAGTCGCTATCCACCCGCTGAGGACGAATTGTCCCATACTATCAAGGCTCCTCAACCCAAAGATTATAGATGTTTACGACCCTCCAAGAGATGTTCGTGAAGTTCGTGGTCACCTCAGAGGTATTTTGAGTCCCTTGGACTTGAAGGAGGGGGGCGAATCCGGCTTGGGTGTAGAAGATGCCGGTATGCCGGAAGGAACTGTTTGTACTAAGGAGTGTGATACCGTTCAACTTCGATGTGTTGATGACGGAACCGCCCCCAGAGTGACGAATCTGTATCCCAGCGGCGTGGATGACGATGCCCTGACCCGACGGGACGGTGAACGTCGCAGTTCTGTTGCCGGGCGCAGTACCATTGATGAGGGCGTAAATGTTCGTCGCTGTCGGGAACTCGAAGTCATAGTAATTGACAGTGTTGAGGTTGACGGCGGTTTTTCCCAATGTTGTGACGAGATTCTCAATAGCGTCGATGGCATAACCAAGGTATGTCGAGCCTTTGGCTGTGAATGGGGCGGCCCCGTCTCCGGTAGCCCTCCAAAATAGGCTGCGACGTACCCACCCACCAAACTCCACATACTGTCCATTTGCACCCTCGTCCACTCGGCGGGTGTATGCAACAATAAGACCATCGGTGCGGACTCGTACACTAATAGTGATTCCGTCAATACCGATAACACCAACAAGCCCGTTATCATATTCTGTGAAACTAATGAGGTGGGGGGCAATGTCGTTCTTCAGGATTGTAACACCCACATCGAACCATGCGATGACGCCGATGGTGTCTGTGTCCAGGTCGGGAAGGTTCGCCACCTACTCCACCCCTCGGGACTCACCATCGAGGACCCACGCCGGGGGCCGCCGGAGCCGGATGCCAACCACTTCAACGCCGCCGCTGGGGGGCTCGGGGGGCGACGTACCAGACGAGGGCGGCGTAGTAGTGGGCGATGTCGTCATCGTTCTTCACCAGGATGCGGAAGGATTCGTAGGCGTCGAGGTACGCTCCGAGGTCACGGCAGCAGACGACGGGAGAGTGAAACTCCCCGAGGGGTATAGGCGTTGCTCTCGACACCCCATCCGTGATGTAGGTGTACGTCGAACTCGGGTGCTGCGTCACCCCCATCTGCACGACGTAGAGACCCGCATCGACGCTCCGGGGACGGAGGTCGACGAGGAGCGCCGACTTCCCAGGGTAGACCTTGACGGGCTGCGCGACGGTGACGTCCAGTTCCTCCCCCAAGGCGAGACCCATCTACCCCCCCGCGACGAGGCGGAGGACCCAGAGGACGCCCGCCGTGACGCTCTCCTCGCTCACGCCCACGCCACCGCCGCCGTCCTTGGCGAGGCTCACGACGCCGGTCCCGAGAGCCCCGAGGCTGCTGAGGAGGGTGGCGTAGATGAGTTTGCGGAGTTCCCGGATGTCGTCCTTGACCTCCTTGATGTCCTCCACTTGCCCCTCGTGCTGGGTCTCCAAGACCGTCACACGAGTCCCAACGTCGTCCGCCACGGGCGTCACCGGATGGGCTTGTAGGCGCTGCGGCGACTGCGCTGCTGCCCGTTGCCCGTGAGGGGTGCGACGGGGGCGCGGCGGCGGGAGGTGTCGAGGTACTTGGTGTAGTCGGCGTAGGTGAAGCGTTCGCTCATGTTGTTCAGGCCCCCTTCTTGGTCTTGGACTTGAGGAAGATGAAGCCGAGGACGATGGCGCCGATGACGAGGAGCGTCACGGGGGACGCGAGCGTCCCCACGATGTCCTTCGCCGTCGACTGCCCGCTGGATTCGGGGTCGTCGATGACGAACGGGCTCATGGGGTCCATGCCCACGTTGTAGCCGACCTCGGCGGCGGCCCGCGCCTTGTCGAGGAAGTCGCCGTAGGTGGAGAGGAACCCCTCGCTCGGGAAGAAGGCCGAGCCACCGTCCTCAGTGCGGGCGTAGGTCCCTTCACTGGTCTGGTGGACGTCGTGACTCACGGGGGGAGCGTCGTCGCGACCCGCCCACGCCTTGACGACGCCCCGCGTCGCGTGGAGGGTGGGGACGGCGACGACACCCACGGCTGCGGTCTTCACGGCGAACGGCCCGCTCCGGGCGAGGAGGGGGCGAAGGACGGGCTTGCGGATGGGCTTCGCGGGCTGGGCGGCGGGGGGCATGATGTTCACCAGAACTTGAGTTTCTTCGCCTTCTTCTTCGCCCCAGAGCCGAGGTTCTGGAGGTTGGTCTGGGCGTTGCGGCGGGCCTCGGCGAAGGACGACGGCGGGCGGGCCTGCTGGACCGTGCGGACGCCTCGGGCGATGTCCTCGGTGTCGGCGAGACCGAGCGTGGCGGTCTTGGTGATGACGTCGCTCGTGGCGACGAGGGCACCGCCTCCGGTGCCGTAGCGGGCGCGGGTCTGGTCCCACTCCTTGACCTCGTCGTAGGCACTGACGCCGACGCCCACGGCGAGACCGATGGGGCCGGCGACGCGAGCGACACGACCACCGACACGGGCAGCGGTCCCAGCGCGGGCGGCGAGGCGTCCACGGGCGGCGGCGAGGCGTCCACCCTTGGCGGCGTCACCGGCAGCGTCGGCGCTGCGGAACGTGGTGTCGATGACGCGGGACTGCGCCACGGCGGGCAAGCGGGGAGCCCCTTGACCGGCGCGAGCGGTGCGGGCGGCAGCGGCGGCGCGACCCGTGCGAGCGGATTGGGCGCGGCTCGCGGTGGGGTTGCGACCCGTCGTCGGGGGGGTCTTGGCGCCGGCAGCGGCGGCCTTCGCGGCGCGACCCGCCTGGATGCGGCGGGCACCGTAACCGGCAGCGCCGAGGGCGGCGAAGGGAGCAGCGAAGATGGCGGCGTCCGCGAACTTCTGCCCCGTCGACTGCTCGGGGTATCCCTCCGCGAGACTGCGCTCCTGGAGATCGAGAGCCCGCTCCTGCTGCTGGAAGTACGGGTCCTCGCTCGGGTCAGGGGTCTCGTACCCCGTCCGAGACGGGTCATTGGGGAAGACGTCGTAGGCGTCCGGGACACCGTCACCGTCCGAGTCGGTCAGGAACGGGTCAGGAGAGCCCTCGCCGCTCGGGTAGCCACCACCCTCCTCGGGGCTGAGTCCAGTACCACCCTCGGAGGGCATGGCGCCACCGGTCTCGTAGTAGCCACCCTGGTCGACGCCGGGGTCGGCGGCCTGCTGGGCGGCGCTGCGGTTGGCGAGCCAGAGAAGGCCCACGCCCACGGCGACGATGGTGACGGCGGTCTTGTTGTCGGACATCAGAACGGGCTCCGAGCGAGGGGGGAGGAGAAGGATGCGGTGAGGGGGTCGTCGTAGCAAGACGAACACGACCCCAGGGAGTCGGAGGAAGAGGGGGAAGAGGAAGGGGAGGAGGGTGGGGCGGAGGAGGTGGAGGCGTTGCGGTTGAACCACCAGAGGAAGCCGGCTGCGACGAGGGGGACGACGAAGTTCGCCACCATCAGCAACCGACTCCCTTGAGACCGCCCCGCGTGGGCCTGCCCTGCGCCCGGAGCCACCCCCGGAGGGCGTAGGACACCTTGACCTCGGCCCCACTGCCGTTGGTGACGGTGAGGACGAGGCGGCTGTCCCGGTCCATGATGACGGGGCGGACGTAGTGCTGTTCCGGGATGCGCTGCATCGTGACGCCCTGCACCTTGACGTCGACTCCGACGAGACTCATGGAGCCGGTGGGGTCGAGGTTGCGGATGAGGGCGTCCGTGATGTGGGCGACGTACCCCTCGCGGGGGACGAACACGATGCGGGCGGACTGGCCGGCGGGGATGGTGAGGACGCCCGTGGGGTGGGTCGTGACGTCCTCCCCCTGGACCCGGTTCTGGACGGTGTTGAGGGCGATGTCCATGTCCCCGCTGCGAGGGACGACCGAGTCGAGGTGGTCGAGGATGTGGCCCACCGCACTCCCCATGAGTACGAAGAGAGCCTGCTGCTGGCTCCCCTCGGCGTCGGAGTGGACGCGGTCGGTACTCCGCAAGGCCCCGGCGATGAGGTCTGCGGCGACTGCGGCGGCGATGGGGTTCACGCTTCTTCCTCCTTCAGGAGCCCAGGCCCTTCAGGTAGTCGTCGGCGCTACCGTCGCCCGCGACCGCGAGCCGCGTGAACGGCAACTCGATGCGGGTGTAGGGGTTGGCGGCGTCGAAGTTGACGATGGCGTCGGCGTCCGTGACCTTGACCTGGACCCGGACGATGGTGTCCTGGGGCAGGGGCGGGCTGTTGCGACCGAGCGCCCACACCGAGTTGACGTCGTCCTGGGGGGCCGAGTTCAGGCGCAGGATGCTCCCGTTCTGGTAGGTGTCGTGCCGGCGTTGGTTCGGGCTGAAGACCTCGACGGTGTAGTCGCCGTTCCCGAAGGGGAAGTAGACGACGCCGTACTCGCCCGCGCCGATGTCGGCGGCGGCGCCGAGGACGACGCTGTTGCCGCTCAGGGTGAACTCGCCCGCTCCGGGGGCGCTGGCGACGTAGTCGAGTTCATCGACTTCGCTGTCGGCGTCCGGGTCGGGTCCGTCGAAGACCTTGACGACAGCCGGGATGGGGAAGTTCCGGCTGCGGACCAGGGTCACGGGGAGGGCGTAGTTCGTGGCGATGCCGTCGCCCTCGGCGGTGATGTGGCGGGTGCCGAAGTTGAGGCGTCCGGGGGACCGCAGGAGCATCCGGGCCTCGTTGCGGGGGACCTCGTGTTCCAGGACGGTCTCGAAGACGCCGGTCTGCGAGTTCTGGGTCTGGACGAAGTCGTCCAGGACCAGGACTTCGGTGGGGTAGTGGGGTTCTCCATGCATGGGGACCACCTTACTGCGCGACCTGGGTCACGACGTCGCTCTCGACGACGGTCCACTCGAAGTGGCTGCTGGCGTGGGTCCAGTCGCAGACCGCCGTGGACTTGACCAGGAGTTCGAGAATCTGGTCCTGGCTCAGTTGGACGTCACTGCCGGGCAGGAAGTTGACGCGGCGGTGCGCCATGGTCTCCTGGTCGAACTGCGTCTTCTCGCCCGCGAGGCTGATGAGGGGCGTGTTGTAGAAGGCGCTGTACGTCTTGATGCCGGCGATGTCCTGGGGGCTCCGGGCGCTGGGCCTGCGGACGGCCCAGAGCATCTGGGTGCTGCTGGGCAGTTCGACACCTCCGGCGGTGAACATCTTGATGATGATGTCCGACAACTGCCGGTAGGTGTAGACCCGCGACTTGGGGGTCGTGATGCGGAGCGTGGGCGAGAGGACGTTCGCGACGTTCGCCAGTTGGGCGACGCTCTCCGCGAAGTCCTTGGTCAGGGTGATGAGGCGCATGATGTGACTCTCCTGTCGTCTTTGGTGCCGAAGCCGAGGGGCTTAGGCGGTCACTCCGAGGGCCGCGAGGGCGTTGTCGACGACGTTGACCGCCGCGCCGATGCGGAGGTTCTTGCCGTGGCGTTCTCCCGCGAGCCCGCTGGCGGCCATGATGACGATGGGGCCGGTCAGGTTCTTGACGAACATGGGGACGGGGACCTGGGCGAGCATGGGCTGGGCGAGGGCGTTCACGAAGGAACTCCCGGCGCTTCCGGCGATGACGACGAGGCCATCGACCCAGAACTCCAGGGATGCGAGTTTCTTGAAGGTGGTTGCGAGTTTCATGGCGCTACCTCAAACTCGCCTCAGAGTAGGGGGGTATATTGAGTGTTTCGACTCGCGCTCGTTGTCATCCGTGGATTGCGGGGCAGTTGCCGCATTTCCATCCGTAGTCTCGGAGGGTGCCTCCCTGGAGTTGCTTCTCGCTCCTGACCGCGAGGTTCCAGTTCTGGAGGGGGACGGGTCCGCCGCAGTCGGGGCATTCGGCGAGGTTGCCCCGGATGATGCGGGGGGTGGGTCGCGAAGGGGTGGAGGGGGTTGAGGCGGCCTGGGTGGGGCCGGCGGTCAGAGTGACCATGTCGACCTACTGACGTCCCTGGAGGATGCGCTGGACGACGTCGCCCTGGGCCTGGGCGTTCTCGCGGAGCCATCGCTCCTGTTCGAGGCGCTGCTGTTCCATCATGCCCTCGCGCTCCATGCGCTCCTCGTCGCTCTCGTAGTGGCGAACGAGGACGACGCGGACCTCGCAGAGGTGGTCGGGTCCGCCCATGTTGACGACGCGGAAGCCCTGCTTGGCGCGGTCGTTGAGGTGGAGGTTCAACTCGATGTCGAGTTCGTCGGGGGTCGATGCGCGGAGGGTGCGCGATTCGTATTCATCCATGGTGTTGCACGTTCCTTGTGAGGTTTGTCGTGACGATGAGTTCCTGTTCGCTCGTGTCGGCGTTGATGTAAAGACACTCACGAGGCTTGAGGTTGCTGATGACCTCGTCGACTCTTCGGCCCTGGATGGGTCGGAAGAGGCTCTGGGTGCGCTTGAGGTCGTTCTCGTCCTCCATCTTGAACGTGATGCGCCGGTTGGGTTGGCTGACGACGGTGGTGTCGAGGAGAGCGGGGCGCTGGCTCCCGATGACGCCGTCGATGCCCTGGCTCCGGGCGTCCGAGTGAAGCACCTGGACCCAGCGGGGGACTCGTCCGTTGGGGGCGACGCGGTGGTACTCGTCGGCCATGAAGAAGAGGTGTCCTCGCTCGTGCATGGCTCGGGCGAGGCCGTCCATCATGGTGCGGTACTCCTCGTAGTCGAGGCCATGGACCTGGATGCGGACACTCTTCTGGGTGCCCAGCACCTTGCGGAAGATGTCGGTCCAGCCGTCACGCTGCTTCGCGGCGGCTGCAAGGACGCTTCGGTCGGCGAGGAAGTGGAAGTCGGCGAGGCCCTGGTGTTCGTTCTTGGGGTCGAGGATGATGCGTTGCTTGTCGCTGGCTTCGGCGAGGTAACCCATCATCCAGGATTTACCCATCCCCGACATCCCAAGGACAAGGGTCATCGAGTTGTGCTTACCCATCGAGGTCCTCCACACATCGCTTACAGCCGAGACCGTGACAGGACTCACACGGGCTGTCGTGTATCCAGGCGTTGAACTTGGGACCGTCGGGCCACATAGAGCCGCACCTCCAGCAGAAGGCGGGTCGAAAGTCGGGGAGGGCTTCGACGAGGATGAAGTGGCGGAGGTCGCCACCCTGCCCCGGCTCGACGCAGAAGAGGCGGAGGCTGTCGCCATGCTGGCGGACCTCGTGGGAGACCCGGCTTTGCATGGCGACGATGTTCTCGAACTTCATCCTCGGGTCCTCCTACTTGCGGTCTCGGCTGGGGACGCTGCCTTTGTAGGCCGTCCGCAGGATGCCCTTCCAGGTGTCGCCCAGGAGGATGCGGTCGACGTACCAGTCGACGGCGTCGGGGAAACGCTTCGCCAAGTGCTTGCGCTGGAGGCGGACGTTGAGCCAGATGCACCCGACCGCGAAGCCGGCGATGACGTTGACGACGAAGAAGAAGATGCCGCCCACGACGTAGACGACGAGTTGCCCCGCGAAGCCGAAGAGGGCGCTGAGCCAGAAGAGGGGGTTCCAGAGCCTCATCAGTGACCGCCGCCGTCGAGGAGGGGTTCGTCCATGTCGTCCTCGTCACCCTCGGCGGTGACGGTCGCACCCTCCACCAGGGCGGACTCCTCGGCGGGAGCGGGGGCGTCCTCGACGACCTCGACCTCGACCTCGTCGGCGGCCTGGAAGGCAGCCTCAAGAGCCGCGATGCCGTCGTTGAGTTGGCTGTCGATGACGGTCAGGACTTGGTCGAAGACCGCGATGCCGTTGCGGGCGACCACCTTGATGAGGAGGTCGGTCTTGATGTCCCGGACGGGGTACTCGGTCCCCGTGCAAGCCTCGTAGGACAGGCTCGTGAGGCGCTGGGCCTTGTTGAGGAGGGTGACGAGGCCGTCGATGGCGTCCTTGTGCTTCTCCATGTAGGCGGGGATGGCGACGCGGAGCATCGCCTCGTTGACCATGATGCCGCCGACCTCGACGGCCCCCTGGTCCTGTTGGGGTTCTTCGCTGGGCACGTTGCTTCACTCCAGGCTGGGCTCGTCGTCGCGGTGGAAGGTGGCGATGATGATGCCCTTGCTGTTGCTGAGGCGGATGCGGTCATCGCTGGGGTCGAGGCGGAGGCGGCAGTCCTGGAAGTCCTGGGCGAGTTGGGCGGGGCTACGCCGCATGATGCCCTCCAGGCTGTAGGACCGGACCCGCTGCGGGTCAGGCTCGGCGGTCAGTTCGACGGGGAGGCCGGTGTGGGTCTCGGCGTCGCTGGGCGTGGAGTCGCCGGGGCTGGCGACGAAGGGGTCGTGGGTCTGGATGTCGGTGTCCATGTTGTTCACTCCTACGGGGTGAGGGGTTCTCCAGTGATGTCCATGTAGGTCTGGAGGGGGAGGCCGGTGGGGTCGGTGCCGCCACTGGCTTGCGGGGGGTCGGGGTCGCGGGGGGCCTTGTGGACCTTCGCGGGCCTGTTGGGGTCCGGGAGGCGGGCGTCCTTGACGCGGCGACCGTCCGTCTTGCCCCCGAAGAGGCTCCCCTGGACCTTGCGGCGGAGGTCGGGGTTGGTGATGAGGACGGTGCCGGTGATGGCGACGCAGGCGATGATGAGGTGCTGCATGGGCGTCAACTTCTCCAGGCCGGCACCGCCCATGCGGTCGAGGGCATGGCCCGGTGAAACGAGGTCGACGATGATGCAGGCGAGTTCGTGGTTGTAGACGTTGTTGCGGAGGCTCGTCTTGATGTGTTCATCGACGGCCTTGGCGTCGGCGCTGCGGGCACTCATGCCGATGCCGCTGCCCTCGGCGTCCTTCTTGGCGGGCGCCGAGGCGTCGCCGACTGCGGGCGTGGTGGCGGCTGCTTCGGTGGGGGAGGCCCCGGTGACGCCGATGTCGTCGAGGGTGAGGCGCTTCTCCTCCATCAAGTGACCCCCAGAAGGGCTTGGGTGCGGAAGTCGTTGTCCCGGAAGTGGACATGGTCGCGGGGGGCGTCGATGCCGCACGGTTCGCACCAGTAGCGGCGGTCGTCCGGGTTGGTGCTGCCGATGCGGCGGGCGTGGAGACCCATCAGTTGCCCCCCTGGCGCTTGTTGAGGTGGGCGGCCTGGGCCTCGGCCCAAGAGGTCTGGGGGCTGGGGACGAAGCCGCCGCCGTGTTCGCTGGGGATGTAGTCGTCGGGGCTGACCTTGCGGGGCTCGGGGGTCCAGGCGCGGGGGCCTTCCCAGGCTCGACGCTCGGGCTCGACGTTGACGGGCGCCGTGGACTGGCCGGTGCCGGGGCGGCGGTGGTTGCGCCACACCCTCCAGCCGATGAAGGCGAGGGCGAGGGCACCGACGAGGGTGGCGACCTTGGCGATGGCCTTGCCGCCGATGCCCTGCTTCTCGCGGACGCTGACGCCGCTGGGGACGACGGGCTGGGCAGCAGGCGCCGCCGAGGCGTCCTGGGGGGTCTTGCGGAGTTCGGCGATGCGCTTCTGCATGAAGTCGGGGCCGACGCGGCGCGGTCCCTGCCCGTCGCCGGCTTGCGGGGCGCTGGGGGGCTGGGCGACGTCGTCGAGGGGACCTCCAGCGGCGGGCGGGGGGGTGGGGTCGGACATGGGGGCGGGAGGGGGGGCGGTCGGTTGGGTGGCTGGGGGGGTCCTGCCGGCGGCGGTCTGCTGGGCGCGGAGTTCCCTCATGCGTTGGCTGCGCTGCTGGAGAGCGGCCTCGTCGCGGTCGGGGTTCTTGGGGCAGAAGCGGATGTGGGCGCGACCCTTCCAGGTCTTGCAGTGGGGGCACTCGACCTTGGCTCCGCCGCCCCAGGCTTGACCCTTGTTCGGGTGCGAGACTCCCACGACTTCAGGCCCCCTGCTGCTTCTCGTCGGCGACGAGTTCGTCGGGCTTCTCGCAGTCGACGGCGACGGGGACGTCGCTGTACGTCATGGTGGTGCCGGCCTCGATGCGTCGGGTCTCACTCGTGGCGGGGTCACTGGCGACATGGGTGGTGCCGGCGACCCGCCTCCAGACGGGGACGATGCGGAGGTCGGTGAAGTGACTCGCGTCCTCGACCCCGAGGGCGTCGGACTGGACGGGAATCTCCAGGGTGACGGGTTCGCCCTTGTCGTTCTCGACGGTGACGACGATGACGGCGCAGTCGAGGGTCCAGGTCTGAGTATTGAGTGGCATGAGTGTTGGCTCTCCTTCATCGTTGCCGGTATGATAAGGCTTCTTATCTCTGGTTGCTTGCCGGTCTTGCGGCGGCGGCGCCGGGGTCGCTGGCGTCGTGGCGGAACGTGGTGGGCTTCTGGAGGGAGGCGTACCAGTCCCGGTGGGCGGGGTCGGTGGGGTTGGGGGTGAGGCCGATGACCTTCCACCAGTCCTCGGGGGCGTTCGCCTTCACTGTCCAGGTGCGGCGGGTGTGGCTCCACCAGACGATGACGCGGGGGTCGCGAGTGCAGACGGTGGAGTGGTCGTACCTCCAGGCGGTCCCGTCGCGGTGGTAGGCGACGTTGTGGGGGCGGGGGGGTCGCGACACCATTTGCGGTTGCGGCAATCCTTGTGGGTACTAAACCGGGCCGGATTCATGCACGTTGGCGTTGTCGGCGGTCGCGCCGTTCGAGGTTCTTGGCTCGGGTGACGACCTGGAGGTTGGTGGCTCGGCAGTCGAGGCGGTCGCCGTTGAGGTGGTCGACCTCTCGCTCGTCACCATTGCCGAGGCCCATGATGAAGCGATGGAGGTAAATGGTGACGTTTCGTCCCTTTTTGCGGGTGCTTCGGCGGGCGTAGCCCTTGTTGTTGATGTTCCACGCCTTCCACTTGTCGAATACCCACCACCATAGGGGGTCTACGGCGACGTAGTAGTATTCTCCGTCGGGGGCTCGGAGGGGGTAGTAGAGGACGGACTGGTCGGGGTGAGGGGTAGGACTTCGGCGTCCAGGACGAGGGGTGTCTGGGGTCCGGGGGGGAGGTGCATCAGGCTCCGCAGGAGGTCGCGGACGCCGTCGTGGAGTCCAGCGTTGACGAGTTCCTGTCGGGGGCGTCGGAGGGCTCGGCTGAGGCGGGTGAGGAGGTAGTGGGTCGCTCCCTCGGCGATGGCTGCTCGTGCGTCCTGGTTCATGGGGCATGGCCTCCCTCAGTGGGTGTGGGCGGGCTCGAAGCCGCCGAGGTCGTCGAGGAACCGGCGGTTGACGCCGTCGACCCTGACCGGGGCGGCGCTGCGGTAGCGGTGGCGGGCGTGGAGGCCCTGGTGGAGGCGGGTGGTGAGGGCGCGGGTCCGGGCGCGGTGGAGGGCGCCGTTGCGCAGGGGGCGTCCGTTGACGTCGGTGCAGGGGTCGAGGCGGGAGGCGTTGCAGCCGGTGCGGCGGGGGCAGGCGACGCTGTCGATAATGAACTGTCGGGCTTCCTTGGCGGGGGTCTTCATGCGGATTGCTCCTTGTGGAGTTTGTTGAGGTGGTTCTGGATGAGGATTCGGCGGAGGTTGGAGTTGGGGTGGTTGATTGCTCCAACTTTTCCGAGCCATTTCTTGACGGTTTCTCGGGTGACGCCGAAGTGGGTGGCTGCGGCGTCGAGGTCGGCGTTGTGGTGGAGGAGGACGGTGAGGCGGGCGACGGTCTTGTTGGGGTGGGCGTCGTCGCCCCTCCAGATGTCTTTCTTTGTTCGGGGGGTCATGGTGTTCAGAGTCCTTGGAGGGTGGGGTTTCCGTGGTCTGCTTCGACGCGGTGGCTGTGGATGGGGTCTCGTTTTTTGCCGGCCCAGCAGTGATGGCCGATGGCCTTGGTGCAGGGGACGGTGCCGTCCACGGGGCGCCCGTCGAGGCCCGTGATTCGGATGTTGATGGGGAGGCCGCAGATGCGGGCGCGGTGGGTCATGGTTTCTCTCCTGCCTTGCGGGCGTCGTTCCAGCAGGGGTAGCAGATTTGGTATCCTCCCTTCTTGCTGGCGGGTTCGTCGCCGCACCAAGCGCAGAGGGGGATGCGGGTCCAGGCGCAGAAGCATCGGGCGCAGCCGTGTCGCTTGAGCCACCAGGACGTCCAGATGCCGTGGAGGGCGCCCCCGGTGATGAGGGTGGGGAGGACCCAGAAGGCGACGTCGCTGTTCATCAGGTGTACCCCTGTCGTCGGTAGCGGTCGAGGTCGCGGTGGGTCTGGGCGTGGATGAGTCCTCCCATGGCGACGCAGAAGAGGAAGCCGCCGACGTTGCCGGCCTCGGTGAGTTGGTAGAGGCCGATGGCGTGGGGGACGGCGATGAACGGGGCGCTGAGGAGAGCGAAGGCTCGGAGCATCAGTGTTCCTCCCGAATGTGGGCGATGAGGCGGGCTTCGGCGTCGCGGCGGTAGTAGAGCATCCCGCCGAGGCGCTTGTGGTCCTTGCAGCGCCAACACCACCCGAAGAGGAGGCTGCGGTAGACGCCGAGGGTGGGGAGCATCAGTCCTCCTTCTTCGGCTTGCCGCCGCAGCGGGGGCAGGGGACGAAGTGCCATCCGTCGGGGCTGGGGTTTGTGGCCTCGGCGGTCTTCCATGCCTCTTGGAGTAGGCTGTCCTCTCTTCTCTCGTCGTTGTTCGTCCAGCGGTTCTTGGCGCGGAGGGGGGCGAAGGCTTGGCGGGGGTCTCCGGGTGGGGCGGCGACGGGGACGACGCCGGTTCCTTCGCGGGGGCCGTCGCAGTCGGTGGGGGGTCCGCAGGCGTCGTAGCGGTCGACGGCGATGAAGTCGACCATCAGTCCTCGCCTCGGGGGTTGTGGTAGTTCAGGTCACGCATGACCGCGAGGAGGCCGGTGGGGGTCGCGACATGGATGGCGGGCGACCACATCGCGCTCCTCTTGGCGAGTCCGTAGACGACGAGGGGCTTCCCGAGGGCGTGGGCATAGCCGAACTCGACGGCAGCGCCCGTGAAGCGGGTGTAGTGTTCGAGGTCGGCGACGAGGACGAGGGCGTCGCAATCCTGGATGGCTCGCCAGTGGCGGGCGGCGATGGCCTTGGTGGTGGGGCTGGCGTAGAAGTCGTCGGGGTTGCTCGGCAGGCTGTCCTTCTCGTCCTTCTTCCACCAACAGTCGATGATGTCCCACTCAGCCTGTTCGAGGACGGCGGCGACGGCGGGGATGCGGTGGGCTTGGGAGAAGGAGGAGGCGACGTAGGCGCGGGGGCGAGGGTGAGGACTCATAGCCCCACCGCCGCGAACCGGATGAGGGCCGCCGAGGCGCTGGCGAGGAAGAGGTGACGGAGGAGGCGGTCGAGGGGAAGGTGGATTCGGATGCGGGGTTGAACGATGTCCATCAGTCCTGCCTCTCAGTGTGCCCGAAGAGGGTGAAGTCGCGGGCGGCGTCGTGGCTCCGGTCGATGCGTCCATCCTCGGTGAAGGTGACGAGGATGTCGCCGTCCGCCGAGACCCAGCCGAGGGTGACGGCGTCGCGAGCGGCGGCGGCGTAGCCCTTGGCGGCGAGGTCGGGGTAGTGGTGGGCGCGTTGTCGGATGACGTAGGCCCAGGCGCGGACGAGGTCTTCTTCGGTCGCTCCCTCGGCGCGGTCCTCGATGATGAGGGTCGCGGCGGGGAGGGTCAATTCGGAGGGGTGGGTCAGTTGGGCGGTCATGTTCCTCGACCAGTACCCCGCGCAGTCTTGAACTGCTGCGTCACGCGCCATGACTCCTCCGTACTCTTGGGTTCGGTGGTTAGGATGAAGTGTCGACACTGACAGCGGGGCGGGTGGGGGAAGGGGGTGGAGGGGAGACCCTGGGGTGTCAGAGGGCGGGGTGGTCCGTTTCGTCGCTGCGGTGCTGCCCCTGGACTCGCGTCGAGGGGATGCTCTTGCGTCGGCGGAAGTTGACGACGCTGCTGCGTACCATGCCGAAGACCTCCGCGACGTCGTCATCGTCGCCGAGGAGGTCGTAGGCGAGGCGCATCAGGCCGTCCTTGATGCGGCGGACCCGCCGCTGGCGGTCGCTGGGGGGCACGGAGTCTCCGTGCTTCAGGCGCCGACGGGGCGGACGCTGCCCTTCACGATGCGGGTGAAGGTGCCCTGGGCGTTGGTCTCGTTGCGGGCCATGAAGGCGACCTCCTTGCTCCCGAACAGTTCGTTCAGGTTCGTCGGGGTGCCGGGGGCCGGGACGTTCAGGCCGAAGGCCGTGAAGAACTGGCCGAGGTCGCTCTTGGGGGTTAGGCGGGCCGGGAAGCCGAGGCGGAGGTCGCCGCCGCTGGCCTTCTCGATGATGGTGAAGTCGACGTAGGTGAACACCTCGCCGGTCTCCTCCTTCTTGCTCTCGCGGAGCGTGATGTTCGTGATGAGGCCCCGGTAGTTGCCGTCCGGGAGGTACGTCCCGCCCTCGGCGGCGGTCAGGATGACCGGGCCGGTCTGGGCCTCGGGGGCCTGGGTGGGGGCGACGTTCTCGGGCTGGGCGGGAGGGGTCTGGGTCTGCGTTTCCATGTTGTTTCCTCTACGGCTCGTGCCGCAATGTTGCCGATATCATGTCCCCTCTTATACCCTTCGATGTCGCGTCGTCATGTTCATGTCTACTGCGCCATGGGCGGGTCGTGCCGTCCTCCTCCAGGTGGCGCTTCTGGTCCCACTCCCCCTTGAAGGACATCCGCCCATGGGTCTCGCTGAAGAACTCGACGCCGGCCTTGATGCTCGTCTTGAGGCCGGCGAGCCTGCGCCTGACGTAGGTGTTGTTGTGGTCGCCGAGCATGAAGCGGTAGGCGTCCATCTTCCTCATGTGGATGCCGTGGTTCGCCATGAAGACGGGTCTGCCGTGGGGACACTCGGCGACGTAGACGCGGTTGCGGATGATGCGGACACGGGCGGTCCTGCCGGGTCCTCCACATTCCTCGCACTTGTCGCTCTTGTTGTCGAGGTGGACGCCGATTTGCTTCATGGTCTGGTCGACGAGACCGTTCAGGTTGCTGGGGATGAGTAGGCTGTCGGTAGAACAGATGAGGGATTCTCCGACCGAGTTGAGGAGTTGGGCCATGATGGCGCGGGCCTTACCGAGGATGAGGGCCGACCACTCGGGCATGATGTAACCGCCGATGCGGTGTTTCTGGTTGGGCTTGTCCGGGTGATGCCACTTTGGGGACATAACGACGTCGAGGGGCATACCGACCTCTTCGGCGTGTTTCTTGAAGTCCTCGACGTCGGATTCTCCTCGGTTTTGACTGAACTTTCCGATGAGGCTGTTGGCCTGGAGTTTGGCGAGGTCGCGCCCCGGCTTGTCTCCGGTCTCGTCGGCGTGGTCCTTCTTCGCCATCATGGCGTCCATGAACTCGGCGAGGCTCGTGTCGCCGGTCTCGTACTCCATGACGCGGTGGAAGTGGAGCTCGGCGCCGAGGGTGCGGGCGACGCGGGCCTCCTCCAGGGTGCAGTCGCTCCGACCCTTGAGGGGGAAGATGAGTTTGCCCTGGTTGATGACGGGGAGGCAGGGGTAGCGAACGTGGGGTGGGAAGCGGAAGGAGACCGAACAGAGGCCTTGCCAGTTGACGGGGTCTCCCCGGCGTTCTATCCAGTCATCGGCGGTGGGTAGATAGCGCAGAAGGCGGGCGCCGTTCGGGTACAGGCTCTTGACGTCGCGGAGGGTGTAGTCGCCGAGGAAGTCGCCTCGGGCGTAGGCTTCGGCGCGACCACCCCAGAGGCTCCGCCATGCCTGCTTGCGGACGCGGGGGCGGGGTGGGGGGAGGTCGGTCTTGAGGAAGTGGCTGCGGTAGACGGCCATCGCGAAGGAGGCGGGGGTGCCGTAGCGGAGGATGTCGATTCCGTAGTCGGTGAAGGCGCGGTGGCGGAACTTTTTGAGGATTCTGGCGCAGATTCGTGCGTCCCAGAGCATATACTCGATGAACTTGGGGTCGTTGAGGCTACTTCGGTCGACTTGGGTGGTGTCGTATTCGAGTTTGGCTTCTCCCCATGTCTCGGCGACCTTGGCGAGGCTCGTGTTGAAGAAGTGGTAGAGGTCGAAGACGACGAGGTTGTGTCGGTGGTTGGCTCGCCAGTGGGTGTTGAAGACCTGTTGTGGACTGACGCGGCGGACTTCTGCTTCAACATGGAAGTCTTGGATGTGGCTGAGTTCGGCGGTGCTGAAGAAACTGGAGAGGATGATGGTGTTGGCGTTGCGGGTGTCGTGTCCCCACTCGCGGGCCTTGGTGATGACCCAATCGTAGAGTTCCCTCCAGGTGATGTTCTGGTAGGCTTCCATCCAGGCGTCGTTGGTGCCGTCGCTGAGTTGGTAGGCAATGATTTCTTGGGTGTAGGAGTTGTATTCGCAGTCGAGTCCTAACTCCAGGACGTTTTTCATCAAGCCGAAGTGGTTGAGGCGTTTGACTCCCCGCTGGAAGGCTTCGATGGGGAGGTTCTTGACGGTCTCCCGTTGCATCAGCGTCGCCGCCGCTCGCTCGGGACGTAGCGGTGCCTGAACAAGGCGACGAGGTAGCGGTCGACGTCGAGGGGGTCGACCTCGTCCTGGGTCTCCCGGTCGGCGGGCAAGAGTTCCAGGCTCTTGACGACCGTGGCGACGTTCTGCTCGAAGCCGTCGATGATGTCGTCCATCAGGAAGCCGTCGGGACCGATGTCCACGCCGTCGGGGTACAGGGGGATGACGAGTTCCTGGAACTGGCGTTCAGCGGCGTCCAGGCGCTCGAAGTCCTCGTCGCCGTCGAAGTCGAACTCGAACTCGTCGGGGCTCCTGGGGCGTCCCTTATCATCGACGGGGGGGTAGGCCGTGATGATGGCGTACCAGTCGTACTTGACCCGGATTTTTGACTTCTTCCAAGGGTAGCCCCACGACCTCTTGATAGTTTTTCCCTTGACCTTGAGGGTTCCGAGGCTCAGGAGGGGGTTCTTGTGGATGGTGGGGAGGTCCCAGAACACATCAAGGGGGTCGTACTTGTCATAGAAGGCTTGGCGGACTTGCTTCTTCGACGAATACTCATCGGCGTGACCGCGAGCCGCCTTGATGCTCGGACGCAGACCCGCCGCCTGCTGCTTGAGAAGCGACCGGGCGAGGCGGGTCTGGTGCTTGGTCGCCCGCTTCCCTGCGACGTAGTACGCCGTCGACCCATCCTTGAGGCGACGGGTCGAGAACGTGGTCCGCTTCCCCTTGTAGGTCGTGCGAACGGACTTGGTAACAGACATGGTGTTCTTCCTCGTAGAAGCACCCGGCCCCATCGTGGGGAGGAGGAACAGAGACCCATGAAGGACCGAAGTCGCATGGAGGCCAAGCCATGCTTCGACGACCGCGACGGAGCCGAGTGCCGGTCGAGGCAAGGCCGTTGCCGCTATACAAACCCACCGAGCCGTTCGCGACCCCCCCGCCAGGACGCCCCCGAACCCCCCACCAGGACACCCGACCACCCCCCAGCCGACAGGCCCAACAACCCCAGACCCACCCACGACAGTGACAGGCCGCTGAGAGCCCCCAGCCGAAAGGCCCGAGCGAGCCGAGCAAGCCGAGCCGAGCAAGCCCACCGGAGAGCCGAGAATGGGGTGGGGGGAGCCCTACACCCCCCAGACCCACCCACGACAGTGACAGGCCGCAGAAAGCACCGAGCCGACAGGCCGAGAGGGCGACGCTGGAGGGTGCAGAATGGGGGGGGGGGA
>Ga0214472_10001888_pt1 | contig 22729 bp, 28 predicted proteins | sample RVTome_6_FD_207662 | JGI IMG/M metagenome (GOLD analysis project Ga0214472, IMG submission 207662) | Soil microbial communities from uranium-contaminated site in the Upper Colorado River Basin, Wyoming, United States - RVT140D175 | ecosystem: Environmental > Terrestrial > Soil > Contaminated >...
CCGAAGCAGCGGTTCTGCGGCGCGTAGCGGTCCTGGAGGCTGTCCGTGCCCGGCATGACGCGGATTGTAGCGCGTCGGCGGCGCGGCTAACGCGCGCGGCCCAGCGCGGAGAGGCAGCCCGAGCCTGGTTCGCGAGGCGCGGCGGCCCCTGAAGGGCTGATATCGTAGTATTTAGTGAAGGGTTGGCGCCTCGGCGCGCGCCCGCTGCGGTGCGGCCGCCCACGGACGCTGTCTCACAGGGGAGACGATGACAAGGCTCGTTGACGCGCTGGCGGGTGTGCTGCGTGCGGTGGGCCGCGTGGGCGACGCCGTCTTCGGCCACGCCGGCGGCATGGCGCTGCTCACGGCCCGCGCCGCCTCCAACACCGTGCGCGGCAACGTGGCGCTGCGCGACTTCGTGGACCAGGCCTTCTCCATGGGCGTGCAGAGCCTGCCCCTCGTGATGGTGACGGCGATCCTCTCGGGCATCGTCACCTCGCAGCAGGGCGGCTACCAGTTCACGGGCTCCATCCCCCTCTACATCCTGGGCAGCGTGGTGACCTCGAGCGTGGTGCTGGAGCTGGGCCCCGTGCTCACGGCGGTGGTGATGATCGGCCGGGTGGGGGCCCGCATCACCGCCGAGCTGGGGACCATGCAGGTCTCGGAGCAGATCGACGCCCTCTACTCCCTGGGCCGGGACCCCATCCCCGTCCTGGCCGCGCCCCGCATCCTGGCGGGGATGCTGGTGATGCCCGCGCTCGTGGCCATCGCCAACGGCGTCGGGGTGGTCGCGGGGATGGTCTCCGCGCAGGCCACCGTCGGCCTGGGGTCCCAGTCGTTCCTCTACGGCGCGCGGCTGTTCTGGCACAGCTACGACCTGCTCTACTCGCTGCTGAAGGCCCTGGCCTTCGGCTTCGTGATCCCGGTGATCTCCGTCCACATGGGCCTTCTGACGCGGGGCGGGGCGGAAGGCGTGGGCCGGTCCACCACCGCCTCGGTGGTCTTCATGATCATCGCGGTCCTGGTGTCCGACGCCATGTTCCCGCCGCTCTTCTTGAACTGACGCCATGGCCGAGATCGAGTACCGGGACATACACAAGGCCTTCGACGCTCCCGTCCTCACCGGGGTGGACCTCAGGGTGGCCAGCGGCGAGATCCTTTCCATCGTGGGTCCCTCCGGCACCGGGAAGAGCGTGCTGCTCAAGACCACCATCGGCCTCATCGTGCCCGACCAGGGCGACGTGCTCGTGGACGGCCAGTCGGTGGTCGACGCGTCCCGCGCGCAGCTCCAGGCCATCCGCCGCAAGGTGGGCTACGTCTTCCAGAACGCGGCGCTCTTCGACTCCATGAACGTGTTCGAGAACGTCTCGCTGGGCCTCCTGGACGAGGAGATCCGCTCGCTGGGCCGGCAGGAGGTCCTGCGCCGGGTGTCGGCGGCACTCGAGGACGTGAACCTGGACGCGGAGGCGGTGTTGACGAAGCTCCCCTCGGAGCTCTCGGGCGGCATGCGCAAGCGGGTGGGCCTGGCCCGCGCGATCGTGGGCCAGCCGGAGATCCTGCTCTACGACGAGCCGGTCACCGGCCTCGACCCCGTGAACTCCGCGGCGGTGGACCGCCTCATCAGCGCCATCGCCGAGCGCATGCACGTCACCTCCATCGTGGTGACCCACGACATCGAGGGCGCCATGACCATATCCGACCGCATCGCGCTGCTCGAGGGCGGCAAGCTGCGCTTCGTGGGCACCCCGGACGCCTTCCGCCGCAGCGAGGAGCCGCTCGTCCGCGCCTTCGTGGACCGCGAGGCGGCCTTCGCCGCGGCCGCGGCCAAGAGCGAGGCCGGCCACGAAGGGATGGCCTGACATGGAGCGCAAGCGCGACCGCGAGATGTGGGTGGGCGTCTTCGTCATCGTCGGGATCGTGGCCACGCTCGCGGTCCTGTTCGTGATGACCGACGCCGCCACCTTCCGCGGGCGCTACATCATCACCACCTTCGTCCCCAACGCCGGGGGCATCCGCCGCGGCGACCCCGTGCAGATGCGGGGCGTGAACATCGGCCGGGTGCAGCGGTTCCGGATGGCGCCCGAGGGCGTGGCCATCCGCATGGAGATCGAGGGGGAATACGACGTGCCCGTGGACTCCCACGTGGAGCTGAAGTCCAGCGGCCTGCTGGGCGGGGTGGTGGCGGACATCGTCCCCGGCGAGTCCCCGAATTCCTTGAAGAACGGCGACACCATCCCCGGCAAGAGCGAGGAAGCGATGATGGACACGACGAACCGCATCGCCGCCCAGGTGGAGACCGTGCTCGGGCGGGTGGACACCCTCCTCGACAAGAACACGGTGGACAACGTCCACGCCAGCAGCGCGGACCTGCGCAAGCTGCTGCAGCAGCTCAACGCCACGGTGGCGGAGCAGCGCCGCGAGCTGGTGGCGCTGAACCGCAGCCTGCGCACGTCCTCGGAGGGAATCGAGCGGGCCGCGGCCGGGATCGAGAAGGTGACCACCGCCCCCGAGCTGGAGCGGACGGTGAAGAGGATGGACACCCTCACGCAGAAGATCGACGAGGTGACGGGCACGCTCGACCGCTCGTCGCGCTCGCTGGAGAGCGTGATGGCCCGCATCGACCGCGGGGAGGGCACGCTCGGGAAGCTGACCAAGGACGACGCCCTCTACAACAACCTGAACGCGGCGGCGGTGAACCTGAACAAGCTGGCCGAGGACGTTCGCAAGCAGCCCAAGAAGTACATCAACCTCAAGATCTTCTGATGCGCCGGCAGATGCACCGCGGGATGGTGGCGGCCCTCCTCTCCGCCTTCGTGTGGCCGGGGGCGGGCCAGCTCTACAACCGCGAGGTCAAGAAGGGAGCGGTGCTCATCGGCCTCACGCTGGCGGTGGCGGTGGCGGTCATGATCGCCGCCGCGGCCGAGGTGACGCGCCAGCTCCCGGCGGACGTCGGGGATGTGGACGCCGACCTCGTGCGGGGCCTTCCCGCCCAGGTCCTGGCCGCACGGCCGGGGACGCTGCTCGCCTCCAGCCTCCTGCTGCTCGCGGCCTGGGGCTACGGGATCGTCGACGCGTATCTCGGCGGCCGCGGCCGCCGGAAGCTCACCCTGCGCCCGGGGACGGAGGCGCGCACCCCGCCCGCGCCGCCGGGGGCCGCATAATGGATCCAGAGCGGCGCAACGCGGCCCTCGTCCGCAAGTGCCCGGCCTGCGGGACCGCCAACCGCATCCCCGCCGAGCACCTGGCCGACACCGGGCGTTGCGGGTCCTGCAAGGGGCCGATACCGCCCGCGGCGGAGCCCATCGAGGCCGACCCCGGGCTGTTCGACGACGTGGTCCAGCACGTCACCGTCCCGGTGCTCGTCGATTTCTGGGCGGCCTGGTGCGGCCCCTGCCGGATGGCGGCCCCCGAGGTCGCGCGGACCGCGCAGAACGTGGCGGGCCGCGCGGTCGTGCTGAAGGTGGACACGGACGCGCATCCCGGCCTCGCGCAACGCTTCGACGTGCGCGGCATCCCCAACTTCGTGGTGCTGAAGGGCGGCCGGGTGGTCCTGCAGCAGGCGGGGTTCGTGCCCCATTCCCGGATGGAGGAGTGGCTGCGGAGCGCGGGCGGCTAGCGCCGCCGCGGGCGCCCCTCGACGGGCGCCGCGGCCGAGGTCAGTGGCTGGCCCGCATGTACTCCAGCCCCACCGAGAGCGTTTCGCGCCAGGCCGCCTCGATCTCGGGCGTGAACTCCGGATCGTGCCGGGACGCGGCTTTCAGCAGGCAGTCCATCCAGAGGTCGTAGAGCCCGGGCCGGATGCGCAGGTCCGCATCGCCGTGCCGCTTGGCCAGGCGCGCCATCTCGTCCCAGGCCAGGCTGTCCCTCTCCGCCTGGGCCGCGATGGCCATCATGTAGAGCGAGTCCGCGAGCACGCGCGCCTGTCGAGGGAAGTCCATGTTCTGGAGCTTCGCGCGGACCTCGTCGGAGGACGCCATGAAGAGGTCGTAGAACTGGCGGAGGAACTCGGGCGCGCGCAGGCACCGGTTGAGGCTGGCGCGGAAGGCTTCGATCTGGTCCCCTGTGGCCATTCCAGTCCTCCGCGCCGGTCGTGAGCCCTACACCGGTAGGGTCCGGCGCTCGGAGGGCGCAGTATAGCCGAGGGCGATCGGCCTAGGCCATCACCGGGCGGCGCAGCGTCTTGCGGATCTTCTCCCGCGGGATGCCGTAACGCTGCAGGCGCAGGTAGATCGTCCGCCGCGTCACGCCCATGAGGCGCGAGACGCGGGCGATGTTCCACTCGTTGCGGTTCAGCAGCAGCAGCAGCTTCTCGCGCGCCATGTCGTCGACCGGCGTCCTCTCGAGGTAGTGCTCCCAGGCCTCGGCGCGCGACGGCTCGCGGCCCTCGGCGGCGGCGCCGTTGGTGACGGCCTTGGCCAGGATGCGCGAGAACTTCGCCATGCGCTCCAGGTCGTGGGGGGTGCAGAAGTGCGGCTGCAGGCTGTCCACGTAGAAGAGGGCCACCAGCTCATCGCCGCTGAACACGGGGGCCACGACCAGGCTGGCGGGGCCGCCGCGATCGTCGGCCCGCGAGAGGCGGGCGTCGTGGTCGCGGTCCGGGACGTACAGCGTCTCGCCCTTCAGGAAGGCCTCGCGGTGCCGGCTCCAGGCCGTCTCCACGGCGTCCAGGACGTGCTGGTCGATGCCGCGGGACGCGAACAGCGTCATGCGGTCGCCCTCGCGCGTGAACACGGCGCCGCTGCGCCCGCTGGTCAGCGACATCACCATCTCCAGCGTGCGCACCGCCAGCCGCCAGGGATCGTCCGCTCCCACCACGAGGTCGGCAAACTGATCGATGAGGCGGAATTGCTGTTTCATGGAATGACACTCCTGTTCGCTGAGGAGGGAAGGGTCGAGACTGTCGCACCGGCCATGGGCATTGTCAACTGTTTATTATCGAAACCGCGGCTCACGAGCGGGCCCGCCAGGGCTGCAGGACGTTCAGCACCTCCGGGGAGACGTCGGGAGCGGCCTCCGGCTCCCACGCCGCCCAGGCCCACCACCCCATGAGGAGCATGTAGGCCGCCGGCTCGGCGGCCGGGATCACGGGCTGGATGTCCCACCCGTAATGGCGCAACAGCCGCAGCACGATCGTGAAGACCACGAGGTAGGGCACGAAGCCGAGCAGGATGGCCTTGTGGTACGCGTGTATCGGAACCCGGTACCAGATCACGACCACGGCCAGGGCGTTGAGAAGCCAGATGATCGCCGTCAGCACCCGCGGTTCCCACTCGAAGAGGGCGGCGCCGTAGGACGCGTCCCAGGGAATGGCCATGAGGGCCAGGGACGAGGCCACGAGCAGGAAGAACAGGACCCGCCGGGCCGTGGCCCGCGCGCCGGGGAAGGCCTGGAACGTCCGGTAGGCGAGCTCGAGGGCGATGGCGACCTTCAGGGCGTCGTAGAGCGCCGTGCGCACCATCCAGAACCAGGGCTGGAAGAACCGCTCCGGCCAGAAGCTCACGAGGCTGTTGCAGACCAGGATGACCACGAGGTAGGTCGTGAAGGACCAGCACAGCCGCCACCGGCGGCGCGCGAGGATCCCGGCCAGGGTCAGCAGGACCAGGATCTTCACGGCGTGGGCGATCAGGACCTGAGAGGCGGTCATGGCCCGGGGGCCTCCTCGGCCCCCTCCTGGGAAAACGTGGCCTTAGGGTCCGAATACTAGGCACAGAACCGGGGTCGATGTCAAATCCCCCTTGCCAAAGGGTATATAGTGTGCTTCCTTAGCATCCACTTTACGGGAACGCGGGGGGCCCCGGTTCCCCGCCTGGAGGTCACATGCAGCGGATGTTGTTGCTCTGGAGCCTGTTGATCGGGTTGGCCCTCGTGGGCGCGGACGTGTACGTCGAGCGCGGGCGATCCTCCGCCCTGCCTTCCTACGAAGGCGGGACGCCTTCGGCCGGGGTCATGTCCTACCCCGGCGGCGGGCAGGATCTGTGGGAGGACGGCACCCCGATCCCGCCGCCGAAGTAAGGCGGTAGCCCGAGCGGTCTACGCGGTCAGGCCGGCGAGCAGGAAGACCGCGCCCACGACGATGTGGAACACGTTGTCGGGCGCCAGCTCGCCGCTGTCCACCGGCGCGTGACCGATCACGGCCGCCACCAGGCCCGGGGCCACGAAGCCGAGCGCTCCCAGGGCCAGGTAGACGGCCCCGAAGGCGATGCAGAACGTCCGCACCGCGCCCGCCGAGCTCGCGAACCCCAGGTAGAGCGCCGCCGCGCCGCTGGCCAGATGGATCAGGTTGTGGTCGTGAGGTGGAAGCCCAGGAGCCGCGGCATCGCGAAGCCGGCCAGCCCCGCCAGCACGAGCGCCACGCCGAGAACCCTGCAGATCGTCCGCGCCATCGTTCCTCCCTGTCAGGACGGATGGCGACCCTGGAGGGATTCGAACCCTCGATCTCGACCTTGAAAGGGTCGCGTGCTGGGCCTCTGCACCACAGGGTCGGGTCGCGGCCAGTTTAACACCTCCGTCAGGCCGCGCGGCGCAGGTCCACCGGCTTGCGGCGCCGCCGGCGGACGACGGGAGCGGCGCCCGTCCCGTCGGCCGCGATCACGGCCCCGATCACGAGGAAGCTCGCCACCACCAGGAGAAGGCCCCCGAACGCCTGGATCCAGATCACGGCATCCCTCCTTGACAGGAGCGCAGCCTACCGCCGTGCGCTGCAGGGACGGGTCCGGATCTTCGCCTTATTTTCGCCAGCCGCTCAGGGACGGCGGCGGCCGGGTCCTGCCCCCCGCGAGCGGGCCTCGTTCACGACGATGTTGCGGCCGTCGAGGTGGAAGCCGTCGAGCTCGCGCACGGCGCGGGCCGCCTCCTCCGCGGTCGACAACTCCACGAAGGCGTAGCCCCTGGACCGTCCGGTGTCCAGGTCGGTGACGAGCCGGACGCTCGCCACCGTGGCCCCGGAGCGCCCGAGGAGCTCCCGGAGGTCGAGCTCGGTCGTCGAATAGGGAAGGTTGCCGACGAACAGTTTCGTGCCCGCCATGGGACCGTCTAACCCGTGCCCTGCTTGGTGTCAACCGCGGCGAACGCGATCCGGCGCTGGGCCCGCGCCGGCACGATGATGATGGCCACCACCTCCGCGCAATAGAGGACGATGGAGACGGAGATCTCGAGCCACAGGGCGAGCACGATGACCGCCTCCAGGGCGCCGTACACCCCCGCGTACCGGGCGACGTTGCGGAGGTAGTAGGCGAAGCCGGACTGCGCGCCTTCCCACAGGACCGTGGCCAGGAGCGCCCCCGCCAGGGCATCGCCGTGGCGCACCATCCGCCGCGGGACCACGCGGTAGATGACGTAGAAGAAGCTGAAGCTGACCAGGACGGGCAGCAGCGTGGACACGAACACGCCCCCCAGGCTCTGGAACGTGCCCGACTCGCGGAAGCGGAGCAGCAGGCCTTCGGAGGTGGCCATGAACATGGTCACGGCCATCATGATCAGCACCGCCACGCCCGTGACCAGCACGCTGCCCAGGGCCACGAGGTTGTGCCGGGCCCAGTTGCGGCCGGGGACGCCGAAGATCGTCTCCAGCGCCGAGAACAGCGCTGCGAAGATGCGGCGCGAGGTCCAGGCCAGCAGGAAGAGGCCGGGGAGGCGGAAGCGCAGCGAGTGCTCGACGAAGGCCCGCAGGTTGCCCAGGGACTCCTCGTCCATGTGGATGACCACGCCGCGGATGAGGTACAGCGTGCCCCGGTAGGCCACGTCGAAGGAGCCGAGCACGGCGACGCCGATCGACAGCAGGAAGATCAGGAGCGGCAGCAGTGAGAGCAGCGTGTAGTAGGCGATGGCGGCGGCGCGGTCCGGACCGTTATGGTCCTGGAACCGCATGAAGGCCCGCCACGCGACGTGCCCCGATTGGCGGAGGGCTCGGATCACGCCCGCGTCTGGGGGCGCAAGGGGCGCATCTCGACCCGGCTCAGGTGCGCCTCGTCCCGGGTGCGCAGCAGGTCCACGACCGCGGCCGCCACGTCCTGGGGGCGCAGCATCCAGGAGGCCTCCCCGCGGGCGCGCTCGTCGCGCCCGCCGAAGCCGGTGTCCACGGACCCGGGGGCCAGGGTCGTGACCTTCACGCCCGCGTGGCGCACCTCGAGCATCAGGCACCGGGCGAGGTGGTCGAGGGCCGCCTTGCTCGCGCAGTAGGCGGCCATGCCCGCGATGGCGTTGGAGCCCGCCAGCGACGAGACCATGAAGACGTGGCCGCCCTTGCGGGAGAGGTGGGGCAGCGCGGCCCGCGTCAGGCGGAAGACGGCGGTGAGGTTGGTGCCCAGGATCTCGTCCCAGGACTCGTCGGTGGTCTCCGCCACGGGCGCGTGGCCGCCCACGCCGGCGTTGTTGACCAGGACCTGGAGGCCGCCGTGGGCCTCCACGGCGCGGGCCACGGCGGCCTCGCACACGCCGGGTTGCCGCAGATCGCCGGCGTGGAAGGCCGCCCGCCCGCCCGCCGCCTCGACCTCCTCGACGAGGGAGGCCAGCTCGGAGGCGGTCCGGGCCACCGCGGTGACGCGCGCGCCTTCGGCGGCGAGCGCCCTGGCCACGGCCCGCCCGATCCCGCGCCCCGCGCCGGTGACGAGCGCCGAGCACCCGCGGATCTCCACACGTCGAGTATAGCTCGCGGCCCTTGACAGCGGCGGCCGGAGGCGACAGCCTACGCCCCTCTCACGAAAGGAGGACACCCATGGGACGGGTCCCGACGCGCGCTCTCGCCGTAGCCGCCCTGGCCGCCCTGTCCGCTCCGTCCCCGGCCGCGCCGAGCCAGAAGGCCCCCGCCGTGAACCTCCTCGCGGACGCCTCCGACCTGCCCGTCCAGATCCGGAAGGCGGTCGGCGGGAAGGTCATGGTCCACGAGCTGACCCTGTCCGGCCAGTACGCCAAGCTGCACATCCAGGATCCGCGGAGGAAGGAGAACCTCGACGCGTACACCTACCGCGACGGCAAGGTCGACGAGCCCATCCCGGTGAAGCTCTCCGGGGACTACACCCAGGAGGACCTCGACGCGTACTGCTTCCCGCTCGAGTCGGTGGACTTCAGCCTCGTGCCCACGATGATCCAGGACGCCAAGCAGCGGCTGAAGATGCCCGAGGGCAAGACGTCGACCCTGACCCTGAAGAGGGGCTGGCCCTTCAACAACGACGTGCGCTGGTACGTCGGGGTCACCGACGCCCGCCACACCGGCATGGTCGAGTACGACCTCAAGGGCCGGAAGAAGGAGATGAGCAAGCAATGAAAGAAGGAGGGTTCATGCGCAGTGGCGTCATCCTCGGCTGTGTCCTCGTAGCCGCGGGAGGAGCGGCGTCGGCCGCGCCGCCCGAGCCCAAGGCCTCCCCGAAGAGCTTCCTCGAGGACGCCACGCCCATCGTGGCGGCGTTCAAGGCCAAGATCCCCGCCCCGTTCCTGATCACGGAGCTGAGCATCAGCCCGGAGCACGCCTCGCTCCAGGCCCAGGACCCGAAGCAGAAGGACACCTACGACGACTACAATTACTCGAAGAGCCGCGGCGTCGGCGAGCCGGAGCCGGTGCAGGTCTTCACGGTCACCTGCAAGAAGGGCTTCAACATCGACGAGGCGGACTTCACCGCCGTCCCCACCATGCTCAAGGACGCCCTGGCGCGCTTGAACCTGGAGGACGGCGAGGCCAGCCACATCAACCTGAGCCGCGGCGTCTTCTGCAAGGAGCCGCGCTGGGTCGTCTTCGTGGACGGGAAGCGCAAGGACGGCATGGTCGAGTACGATCCCAAGGGGAAGTTCCGCAACTCCAAGATCATGTGATCCGGGGGGCGGCGCCGCCGCGCGCGGCGGTGGGCTGATGGAATACAAGGACTACTACAAGATCCTCGGGGTGCCCAAGACGGCCACGGCCAAGGAGATCAAGGCCGCGTACCGCAAGCTGGCGAGGAAGTACCACCCCGACGTGAACAAGGGCGACGCGAAGTCCGAGGCCCGGTTCAAGGAGATCAACGAGGCCAACGAGGTCCTGTCCGACCCCGCCAAGCGGCGGCGGTACGACACCCTCGGCTCGGACTGGGCCTCCTACCGCCCGCCCCCCGGCCGCCCGGGGGCCGCGGGCGGCCGCGTCGTGGACTTCGGCGACGAGGACCTGGGCGGGTTCTCGGAGTTCTTCCGCACGATCTTCGGCGGCGGGGGCGGCGGCTTCGGGGGCGGCCGCGGCGCCGGCGGTCCGGCGGGGGGCGGCGGCTTCGAGGAGATCTTCGGCCGCGCCCGTCCCGCCCGCGGCGCCGACGTCGAGGGCACGGTGGACCTCACGCTGGAGGAGGTGCTGCGCGGCACCAGCCGCACCGTCAACGTGGACGACGACGGCTCGCCGCGGAAGATCGAGGTCCGCATCCCTCCCGGCGTGGCCGACGGCACCCGCGTGCGCGCGGCGGGCGAGGGCGCGGGCGCCACCGGCGCGCGCGGCGACCTCTACCTCCGGGTCCGCGTCCTCTCCCATCCGAGGTTCGAGCGCGCGGGCGCGGACCTCCGGGCCACGGTCACGGTGCCGCTGACGACCGCGGTGCTGGGCGGCGAGGCCATGGTCCCCACCCTGGACGGCCCCATCGGGATCAAGGTGCCCGCGGGCTCGCGGCCCGGCCGCATCTTCCGGCTGCGCGGGCACGGCCTCCCGCGCCTGGAGGCGGGCGGCGGCCGCGGCGACCTCCTGGCCTCTCTCGGCGTGGACCTGCCCGAGAAGCTGACGGAGCGCGAGCGCGAGATCTTCGACGAGCTGAAGCGGCTCGGCCACTGACGGCGGCGGCCGGGCGCCGCCTCGCATTTGACCTCCTCCGTACCTCCGCCTATACTCTTCGGCTTGGACTCAGGAGGAGGGTGTAGATGAGAGGCAGACTGGTGGGGACGCTGGCCACGGGCATCGCGGTGCTCGGGCTCGCGGGGTCCGCGTGGGCGCAGGCGGCCAAGGCCGAGAAGATCCCGGTCGCGGTCAAGGACTTCGATTACGGTACCGTGGGCTACCACTGGTGGGGCGACTACGACATCGGCAAGGGCATGGCCGATCAGGTCGTCGAGGAGCTGGTCAACTCCGGCGTCTTCAAGGTGTCCGAGCGGAAGAACCTGGACACCATCCTGGCCGAGCAGGACTTCGCGCGCAGCGACCGCGCCGACCCCAGCGCGGCCAAGAAGTCGAAGGTCGGGAAGGTCAAGGGCGTCCGCTACATCATCGCCGGCTCCATCACGAAGTTCGGCGGCGAGGAGAAGAGCTACGGCGGCGGCGGCCTGGTGAAGGGCAAACTCGGCGGCCTGGGCCTGAAGAAGGCCAAGACCGAGGTCAGCCTCAGCGCCCGGCTCATCGACACCAGCACCGGCGACGTCGTGGTCTCGGCCACGGGCGCGGGCGTCTCCAAGAAGGGCGGAGGCCTCTCGGTGGGCGGGCTGGGCGGCGGCGGCGGCGCGGGCTTCAGCATGGCCTCCAGCGACTACAAGGCAAGCGCCATCGGCGAGGCCCAGGCCATGGCCTGCAAGGAGCTGGTGCAGAAGCTCATCGCGAAGAAGGACGAGCTCGAGCCGTAGCTCCCGCCCGGGCTGCTCGACGGCCGAGGGTCGCCGCCACGCGCGGCGACCCTTTTTTCGTGCGACACTTCCGTTCTCCGCCGCGATGTCCACCCCCGTCTTCACGATCGCGAACCAGCTCACCATCCTGCGCATGGCCCTCGCCCCGCTGCTGGTGATCCTGGTCCTGACGCGGAAGCTGCAGTGGGCGCTGGTGGTCTTCGTGGTGGCGGGGGCCACGGACCTCCTCGACGGCCTCATCGCCCGCCTGGGCCGGCAGCAGACGACGCTCGGGGCCATGCTCGACCCCGTGGCCGACAAGGTGCTGCTGAGCGGCTCGTTCGTGGCCCTGACCTGGGCCCCCGGCCTGCGGCTGTCCATCCCGCTCTGGCTCACCGTGGTCACGCTCTCGCGCGACGCCATCATCCTGGCCAGCGTCATCATCGTGAACCTGACCCTGGGACGGCGCATCTTCTATCCTTCCGTCCTGGGCAAGCTCTCCACGGGCAGCCAGCTCCTGACGGTGGGCGTCGTCCTCCTCCTGAACGCGGTGGGGGCGTCGTTCCCCGCCGTGCGCTACCTGTTCGTGGTGACCCTCGTCCTGACCGTGGCCTCGGCGTTCCATTACGTCTACGTGGCGTCGGCCCGGGGAGCGGGGACGGAGCCGTGAGCGACGGGACCATGGTCGAGGACGTGATCGTGGACTGCCCGTCGTGCGGCGAGGCGGTGGCCCTCGGCGTCGACACCACCGCCGCCGCCGAGCAGAGCTACTACGAGGACTGCCCGGTCTGCTGCCGCCCCATGGAGGTCTACGTGCAGTGCCGTCCGGGCGAGATCATCGGCATCAGCGTCACCGCGGACTAGCTGCTACAATCCGCCGCGCCACCCTGCGAGGGCCGGAGGTGCGTCTGGTGGCAGAAAGGTGCTCTTGCCATGAGGCGCAGGGAGTTCCTGGAGCGGGCCGCGAGCGTCCCCCTCCTGCCGCTCATCGGCTGCGGCGGCGACGGCGGGCCGTCCGACCCGTCGCCGGGCGCGCCGGGCACCGTGCCCACGGGCCTGGACCTGCCGGACCTGCCCCGGCTGGCGAACGACGGCGGCCCCGGCACGTTCCGGTCCTCCATCACCGCGCGGCGGTCGAACCTCGAGCTCGCCACCGGTCTCACCACCGAGGTCTGGGCCTACAACGGCACGGTCCCCGGACCGCTCATCGACCTCGACGAGGGCGACGCGTTCCGGGTGGTGCTCCACAACTCGCTCGCCCAGGAGACCAACATCCACTGGCACGGGCTGCCGGTTCCGCCCGAGATGGACGGGAACCCGATGGACACCATCCCGCCCGGCGGCAGCTTCACCTACCAGTTCCCGGTCCCTTTCGGGACCGCGGGGACCTACTGGTTCCATCCCCACCCGCACCACGTCTCCGACGAGCAGGTCTTCCGGGGCCTGGCGGGGATGCTGATCGTGCGCTCGTCCGCCGACCCCGTGCCCGGCGGCATCGCGGAGAAGCACCTCTTCATCACCGACCTGCGCCTGGACGAGCGGGGTGTCATCCCCGCCAACACGGACGGGGACATCCTGAACGGGCGGGAAGGCAACCACCTGTTGGTGAACGGCCGCGAGCAGCCCGTGATCCGCATCCGGCCCGGCTCCAGCCAGCGCTGGCGGATCGTGAACGCCACCAGCGCCCGGCCGCTGAGGCTGGCGCTCGAGGGGCATACCTTCACGGTGATCGGCACCGACGGTGGCCTGCTCGCGGCTCCGGTGGCCATGGGCGAGGTGTTCCTGGCGCCCGCGGAGCGGGTGGAGGTCGTGGTCACGGCCAACCAGGCCGCGGGCACGAGCGCCGCGCTCGTGGCGCGGCCCTACGACCGGCAGAAGATCGTCAACCCGGGCCCGTCGCCGCAGCTCACGGTGGCCACGTTGTCCTACACCTCGGAGTCGCCCGCGTCGGGCGCCGCGCTGCCCTCCTCGCTGCGGCCCATCGCCCCCCTCGGCGAGCCCCGCGCGATCCAGCAGGCCACCTTCACCCAGTCCTCGCCCATGGGCGCCATGATGTTCGGCATCAACGGCAAGATCTTCGACCCCGCGCGCGTGGACCTCATCGCCCGCGTGGACGAGGTGGAGGAATGGGAGGTCAGGAACCTCGCGGGCATGGACCATCCCTTCCACCTGCACGGCGGGCAGTTCCAGGTCGTGAGCCGCACGCGGGGCGGGGTGACGAGGCCCGAGCCGTTCCTGGCCTGGAAGGACACCTTCAACGTGGTCGGGGGCGAGACCGTGCGCTTCCGCATGGTCCAGACCTTCGTGGGCACCCGCGTGTTCCATTGCCACATCATGGAGCACGAGGCCCACGGGATGATGGGCCGGCTCGAGGTCGTCTAGGCCACTCAGTACTTCTTCGTACTTCTTCGAGGCTCGCCGTCCAGCGGTCGGACCGGCCGGTTCGCCCTGAAGGATCCCACTCTGCACGGGCGCTGACCTGCGCTCGGCGACCTAGGCCGGGGGTTGTCTGGGCAGTTCGCGCTGTGCGGCGGTCGGAAATCAAGACGCGAGTCGGCGAAGTCAAGGCGTGGCCGGCGCGGGGGCGGCCGGGACTGAGCGGCACGAGGCGGTCGAATCCCTGGGATCGCTTCGGCTCATCTGGTGAACTGAATATTTATTTTTCGAGGTCAATGGTTTCGGACCTCGTCTTCCGGCTGCTGAAGCCCATGCCGGCGACGGGCTCGCCGCGAAGGGCCTGCCTGGAGCGTTCCTCGGCTTTCCGTGGCGCCGTCTTCCCACGACGGCCGGGTCGGCCGCATGGCCCGACGGTCGGCCGTCCTGGAGCCTCCCCAGCCCCACGCCGAGGCCCAGAAATGGCCGTGATACACAGGGCACATGACAACGAACATCCTCGCCACCGCCGTCACGCTGTCGGATGGAGAGCTCCTCGCCCGGATTGCCGCCCTCGTGGGCAAGGAGCGTGCGGCCACCGTCGACCTCGTAGCCCACCTGGCCGCGCTCGAGATACGTCCTTCGGCCTACGCGGCCCGGGGATACGGATCGCTCTTCGGGTACTGCACACAGGCCCTTCGGCTCTCCGAAGATGCGGCCTGCAATCGCATCGACGCGGCCCGCGTGTGCCGCCTTTTCCCCATGGCGCTCGACCTCCTCGCCGCGGGCGCGATCAGCCTGACCTCCGTGCGGCTGCTGAAGCCGCACCTCACCCCGGAGAACCACGGGGCCGTCCTGGCCAGGGCCGCGAACAAGTCCCGCAAGGAGGTCGAGGCCCTGATCGCCGAGCTGGCACCCCAACTTGATGTCGTGGCCTCCGTGCGGAAGCTCCCGGCGCCGAAGGCGGTCGGCGAGGTGCCGGCAACACTTTCGTTGTTGACCTCCGTCTCCGGCAGGACGGAGAGAGTACCGGTGCCCGCGCAGGGGAGACAGGATGCGCTGCCCACCGCGCTTGCCGGGAGCCCGCCTTTGTCCGCGCCAAACGTCGGGGCCCATCGGCCGACCGTCCGGGCCTCGGCGCCGCAGCGCTACCGCGTGCAGTTCACGATCGGCCAGGAAGCCCACGACAAGCTGCGGCGGGTCCAGGCCCTGCTGCGCCGGGAGGTCCGGAACGGCGATCCGGGCCTGATATTCGAGAAGGCCCTGGATCTGCTCCTGGAAAAGGTCGAGAAGGCCAAGCTCGGAGCGGCGGCGACACCTCGTCGCCGCAGGGTTATCCGTCCCGGGACGGATAGGACGTCCCGCCACATCCCCGCGGACGTCAAGCGCGCGGTATGGCTGCGCGACCGCGGACAATGCGCCTTCGTCGCCCCGACGGGTGTGAGATGCACCGAGCGCACTTTCCTCGAGCTGCACCACGTTCAGCCCCACGCACTGCAGGGGCCGGCTACCGCCGCGAACATCGCCCTTCGCTGCCGCCGCCACAACCAGTACGAGGCCGAGGTCGTCTTCGGACCGCGACGCGCCGAAAGGCTACCGGAGAGGCGCGATCGGTGGGGGCCGCCGGCCAGGGAATCGGTGAAGCTGGACGGCTGAGATTGGCGCGGCTGCGGAGCGGCCGCCAATCTGCGAGGGCGCCAGGCTGCTTCGCGCCGTCGGGGACGACGCGTCGATGTGCCGCCCAAGGCCAACGCGCGGTCGCGCCTCGATCGCCGACCGAGCGCCGCCGGACCCGAGGGACGAGAACCCTGCCGCCCCCTACACGCCCAGCTTCTTGCGGAAGTACGCCAGCGTCTTCGCCAGACCCTCGTCCAGCGGCACGCGCGGCTCCCAGCCCAGCAGCGTGCGCGCCCGCGTGATGTCCGGCTGGCGGACGCGGGGATCGTCCACGGGCAGGGGGCGGTGGACGATCCGGCTCCGGGAGCCGGCCAGGACGATGATCTTCTCCGCCAGCTCCCCGATCGTCATCTCCCGCGGGTTGCCGATGTTCACGGGGTCGGCCTCCGCCGAGGCCATGAGCCGGTAGATCCCGTCCACGAGGTCGGTGATGTAGCAGAGGCTGCGCGTCTGCGAGCCGTCGCCGAAGACCGTCACGTCCTGGCCGCGCAAGGCCTGGCTCAGGAACGCGGGGATGGCCCGCCCGTCCTCGATCCGCATCCGCGGCCCGTAGGTGTTGAAGATCCGCGCGATCCGCGTCTCCAAGCCGTGCACGCGGTGGTAGGCCATGACCATGGCCTCGGCGAAGCGCTTGGCCTCGTCGTACACCCCGCGCGGCCCCACCGGGTTCACGTTCCCCCAGTAGTCCTCGCGCTGCGGGTGGACCTTGGGGTCGCCGTAGACCTCGGAGGTGGAGGCCAGCAGGAAGCGGGCCTTCTTGGCCTTGGCCAGGCCCAGGCCGTTGTGGGTGCCCAGGCTGCCGACCTTCAGGGTCTGGATGGGGACCCGGAGGTAGTCGATGGGGGAGGCCGGGCTGGCGAAGTGGAAGATCCAGTCCAGCGGGCCCTCGAGGTTGATGTAGCTCGTGACGTCGTGCTTCACGAACACGAAGTCCCGCCCCGACAGGTGCTCGATGTTGGCCAGGTCCCCCGTGAGCAGGTTGTCCATCCCCACCACCGCGAAGCCGCGGTCCAGCAGGAGCTCGCAGAGGTGGGAGCCGATGAAGCCGGCGGCGCCGGTCACGAGGGCCCGGGGCATGCGCGTGTCGCCGCTCACGGGGCGGGGGCCGCCGGGGCCACGCCGCGGCAGGCGTCGTCCACGAGCACGTCCGTGATCAGGTCGCCGTCGGGCGCCCGCGAAACCTGGAACCCGCCGCCGCCGTTGCCGGCGAGCGAGCAGCCGGTGATGGAGCCGCTCGGGGCGCGGCCCCGGAAGCCCTGGCCGTCGAGGTGGATCCCATACCGGCGGTTGCCGCCGGCCCGGACGCCGCGGATGACGAGGCCCCGGGTGTCCGCGCGCCTCAGGGCGTTCGTCTGCCCCGTCCACCGGATCCCGTCGGAGACGGCGGTCGCGTCGTTCCCGGAGTAGTCGCCGCCGCTGACGGTCAGGTCCGCCACGGTCTTGACCAGGAGTCCGACGTCGTTGCCGTGGGCCCGGCAGCCCTCGAGCGTGACCGGGCCCTGCTGCCTCCAATCGTCGGAGGGCCGTCCGTCCACGTTGTCGAGGGAGACCTGGAACCCGATCGTCTGCGCGATGGAGCCGCCCTGGACCTCGACCGCGGACACCGTCACGTGGCGGACCCGCGCGCCCTTGGTGAGCACGCCGGTGCCCGCGCCCGCCAGCCTGACCCTTCCGTTGCGGACCTGGATCCGCTCCGCGTACGCCGCCACCGAGGCGTTCTCCTGGATGGCCACGCCCTCCACGCCGCCGTCGATCGTGAAGCCGTCCACGGTCCCGTCGCGGGCGCCGTAGAGGTCGATGGCCGAGCCCCCCAGCCGGCCGCGGACGGTGGTGCGGGTGACCCGGAAGTCCGCGACGTTCCACAGCTCGAAGCCATCGCCGGGATGGGCCCCGACGGCGGCGTTCGCGTAGGCGTTGTCGTCGAGAGTCACGCCGTCCGCGTTCATCACCAGCGGCCCCTCCCCGGTGTCGCGGACGCGCACGCCGGATATCCGGATATCGTGGTCGCGGTTGTCGGGATGGCCGCTCAGGTAGATCGCGTTGGAGAAGTGGTCGGCGAGCGTCAGGCCGTCGATCCGGACGCGCTCGTTGCGGCGGTCGGGCCCGCCGTAGCCGGCGAGGAGGATCCCGCTCGTGATCTGGCTGTAGCCGCGCCGCCACGAGAGCTGCCCCGCCGTGTTGCCGGAGATGGTCCCGCCGCCCGTGACGCGCACGTCACGGCGCGAGCGCCACACGACGACGTCCACCGGGCCCCCGCCGTCGGCCTGCTGGCGGTCCGCCAGCCGCAGCGTGACGCCCGGGCCGACCTTCAGCGTGAGCCCGTCGTGGCGCAGCTCGAGGCAGTATCGATTCCCCGGCTGGTAGGGGTTGGGCCCCTGCGCGGCCAGGTCGTACACGCCCCGCCGGGTGAGGGCCACGGTCCCGCCGCCCGCGGCGCCTGCCGCGTCGAGGGCGGCCTGGATGGCGCGCGTGTTGGCCGCGGGGTCGCCGCCCGGGACCGCCCCGAACCGCCCGGGGTCGAGGGTGGCCGCGGCCAGGGGAGGGGCCACGAGCAGCGCGGCGCCGAGGGCCGCGGTCAATACGCGTGCTTCTGGCCGAAGCCGCGGAAGAGCGTGAGCAGCAGGATCTTCACGTCGAGGAGCAGCGACCAGTTCTCGATGTAGTAGAGGTCGTACTCGATGCGCTTCTCGATCGAGGTGTTGCCGCGCCAGCCGTTGACCTGTGCCCATCCCGTGATCCCGCTCTTCACCCGGTGCCGGAGCATATACTGCGGGATCCGCTCCTTGAACTGGCGGACGAAGGGCGGCCGCTCCGGCCGCGGCCCCACCAGCGACATGTCCCCCAGCACCACGTTGATGAGCTGCGGGAACTCGTCCAGGTTGAACCGCCGCAGCCAGATCCCGAGCCGGGTCCGGCGCGGGTCCTCCGGGCTGGCCCACACCGGTCCCGTCTCCCGCTCCGCCTCGTCCACCATGGTGCGGAACTTGAAGATCTCGAAGGTCTTCCCGTCGAGCGTCATCCTCTCCTGGCGGAGGAAGATCGGGCCCTTGCCGCCGCGCAGCTTGATGGCCGCGGCGATGGCGGGGAAGACCGGGACCACGAAGGTCAGGAAGAGCAGCGCCCCCGAGCCCACCACCACGTCCATCACCCGCTTCAGCATGCTGTTCCAGCCCCGCAGCGGGACCTCGTTGAGGCTGATGATGGGTATCCCGTCCAGGTCCTCGAGCGCGGCCTTGATGGTGGCGTACTGCACGAGGTCGGGGATGACCTTGATGTCCACGCACTCGTTGCGCACGCTCTTGATGAGCTTCAGGAGCTTGTCGTGGTCCTCGAGCGGCAGCGCGATGTAGAGCTGGTCCACGCCGTGGGCCGAGGCCACGTCCATGGTCTCGGCCAGGCTCCCGAGCACGGGCACCGTGCCCTGCGAGGGCCGGCGCGTGTCGTCCACGAACCCGATCAGCCGGTAGCCCAGCTCGCGGTGGGCCCGGATGGTGTCCGCGACGTGCTGGCCCAGCTCGCCCGCGCCCGCGATGAGCACGCGCTTGACGTTGTAGCCCGCCGCCCACATGCGCTGCAGGTAGCCGCGCAGCGCGGCCCGGCCCGTGTTCAGGGCGAGGACGTCCAGCACCACGAAGAGGGCGAACACGCCCTGGCTGTATTCCCACTTCGGCGCCACCTCGGGCTGGTAGCGGTAGTAGACGCGGATGTACAGCGTCGCGCCCAGGGTCAGGGTGGAGGCGATGAGCACGCTGAAGAGGATGGCGAAGAACTCGTCGATGCGGCTGCGGCCGCGCTTGATCTGGTAGAGGCCGTGGAAATAGAGGACCACCGGCCAGAGCACCGTGATGAGGGGCAGCAGCAGGAGGTACCGGGAGAAGTCCGGTACGCCCTTGGTCACGGGCAGGTAGACGGAGACGAGGTCGGAGTGGAAGCGGAGGTAGTAGGCCAGGATCCAGGCCAGGTTGGTGGAGGCGACGTCGGTCAGGACGAACGCCGCCGCCATCAGGCGGGCCTGGAATCTCACCATGGGGTGTTGTCGATCATCCCGCGGCCAGCGCGCCCTCCACGAACGCCCGGAAGCGCGCCTCGAAGACCGGCCTGCCGTACGCCTCGGCGCGGGCCCGGAGCGTCGCCGTATTAAACCGCAGCCCCGAAAGCGAGTCAACGGCGGCGCGCAGCGCCCGCGCGCTCTGCTCGTGGAACAGGACGCCCGTCTCGCCGGGGACCACGGTCTCCGCGCCGCCTCCCTGCGCGAAGGCGACGGCCGGCTTGCCGCACGCCATGGCCTCGAGCGGCACGATCCCGAAGTCCTCCACCCCGGGCATGAGGACGGCGCGGCACCGGCGGTAGAGGTCGCGCAGCGCCGCGTCGTCCACCTTGCCCAGGAGCTCCGCCTCCGCGGGGGCCTGCGCCCGGAGCCGATCCTCCTCGGGCCCGAAGCCGACGATCTTGACGGGCCGGCCCGTGCCGCGGTAGGCCTCGAGGACGAGGTCGAGCCGCTTGTAGGGCGCCAGCGCCGAGATCACGAGGTCGAAGCCGCCGCCGTGCCCGTTCCCGTCGGCCGGGGTGAAGAAGTCGGTGTCCACGGGCGGCGGGATCACCTCGGCCTCGCGGCCGTAGTAGCGGCGGATGCGGCCCGCGACGTGGAGGCTGTTGGCCGCGTAGCGATGCACGCGCCCGGCCGTGGCCACGTCCCACGCGCGCAGGCCCTCCGCCACCACGGGCACGATCCAGCGCGCGGGCGCGCCCAGCCGTCCCGGGCCGAAGTAGTCGTCGTAGCGGTCCCAGACGTACCGCATGGGCGTGTGGCAGTAGCAGAGGTGGACGGCGCCTTCGTCCACGCGCACGCCCTTGGCGACGCAGTGGGAGCTGGAGATCACGAGGTCGTAGCCCGCGAGGTCGATGGCGGCGGCCGCGGCGGGGAAGAGCGCCAGGTACTGCCGGTAGCGGCGCGGGGCGCCGGGCAGCCGCTGGACGAACGTGGTGCGGATGTCGCGCGCCTCCAGCTCGGGCCACAGCGAGCCCTTCACGTGGAGCAGGGTGTGGATGGGCGCGTCGGGGAAGAGGCGGGCCAGGGAGACGAGGACCTTCTCCCCGCCCCGCATCCCGGTCAGCCAGTCGTGGACGAGGGCGACTCTCAGCGGGCTTCCCCGGGGGCGGCCACCGCGGGCACGGTCACGCCCAGGACCTTCATGTAGCCGGCGTGGATGGCCCGCGCCGAGCGCTCCCAGCTGAAGTCCCGCACCCGCGCCCGCCCGCGCTGCACGAGGGAGGCGCGCAGCTCCGGGTCGCCCAGCACCTGCCCCAGGGCGCCCGCGATGTCGTCGACGCTGTAGGGGTCCACGAGCAGCGCGGCGTCCCCCACGACCTCGGGCAGCGAGGAGATCCGGGAGGTCACGACCGGGGTGCCGCAGGCCATGGCCTCGAGGGGAGGCAGGCCGAAGCCCTCGTAGAGCGAGGGGAACGCGAAGACCGAGGCCAGCCGGTAGAGGGCGGCCAGGGTGCGGTCGGGGACGAATCCGAAGAACCGCACGTCCTGGCGCACGCCCGCGGCCTCCACGCTGCGCCGCAGCGACCCGTAGCGGTTGACCTCGTCGCCGATGATCAGGAGCTTCACGTCCTCGTGGCCGCTGCGCTGCTTGAGCAGGCCGAAGGCCGCGATCAGCCGCTCGAGGTTCTTGTGGGGCTTGATGTTCCCCGCGTAGAGCACGAAGCGCCCGCGGATCTGGTAGCGCTCGCGCACGCGCTCCATCTCCTCCTGGCCCGGGTCCTCGAGGATGGCCGCGTCGATGGCGTTGGGGACCACCTGCAGGCGCTCGGGGTCGGCCTCGGGGTAGAAGCGCAGGATGTCGCGGCGCGAGGCCTCGGAGACGGTGAGGATCAGCTCGCTCCGGTGCACGGCGTTGCGCATCATGAACCAGGCGTACCGCTTGGCCATCCGGTTCGGGAGGTACTCGGGGAAGAGCAGGTGGATGCAGTCGTGGATGGTGACCACCGTCGCCTTGGGGCACAGCAGCGGCACCACGTAGTGCGGCGAGTGGTAGAGGTCGGCGCCGAGCTGGCGCAGCTTGCGCGGGATGGAGACGTGCTCGCTCACGCTGTAGCCGGCGGCCCGCTCCACCACGGGCACGAAGTTCTCCGCCAGGTCGCGGAGCGTGCTCTCGTCCGCTTCGTGGCAGAAGAGGAAGTAGGTGGTTTCCCGGTCGAGGAGGGCGAGGTGGCGCACGACGTTGCGGACGTACGTCCCGATCCCGTAGTCCCGCCACTTGCGCGCGTCGATCGCGATCTTCATCGGAGGCGTAATAGGCCTCGGGCGACCGGCGGCGGGGCCGCGTCCCGGATGAAGGTGCGCCTACGGAGGTTTCGTGTCGAAGCCCAAGCCCAAGCCGGCGGATCGCTCCAAGTGCTCACGCTACCGTAACATGAGAGGCCTCCGCGCCGCAATTGGAAAATCGCCCGGACCCTCGGCGTCGTCCTCGCCGACTAGGCTTCTCGCCGGGAGGAGCCCCATGCCCTCGTTCGCCAACCGTGCCGCCGAGCAGACCCCCGTGGAGCTGCTCACGCCGCCGCCGACCTCCTGGGGTCGCTCGCAGGTCAGGCCCCCGGTCGCTTCTAGCCCCGCGCTGGCGCCTTCCTCGGTGTCGGCCGCCGAGCGCGTGGACCTCCTGGCGCGCGTTCGCGAAACGCTGCGGACTCGCCATTACAGCCGCCGCACCGAACGGGCGTACGTCGGCTGGATAGGGCGCTTTCTGTGCGGTCTTCCTCGCGACCTCTCCGCCAGTCAGGCCGCGGTCGGCGCCGTCAAGGCGTTCCTGACCCGCCTGGCGATGAACGATTGCGCGGCGTCCACCCAGAACCAGGCCTTCAGCGCGCTTCTGTTCCTGTTTCGGGACGTGCTGGAGCGCGACCTCGATGGCCTCGACGACGTGGTGCGCGCCAAGCGGCCTGAGCGCGTCCCGCAGGTCCTGGCTCCGATCGAGGTGACCAGGATCCTCGGCCATCTGCGGCGCACGCCATGGTTGATGGCGTCGCTGATGTACGGCTCCGGCCTACGCCTCCTCGAGTGCTGCCGGCTGAGGGTGAAAGACGTCGACTTCGAACGCCAGGAGCTCACGGTCCGCGACGGCAAGGGAGCGAAGGATCGCGTGACCATGTTGCCCGC
>Ga0214472_10001889_pt1 | contig 22729 bp, 23 predicted proteins | sample RVTome_6_FD_207662 | JGI IMG/M metagenome (GOLD analysis project Ga0214472, IMG submission 207662) | Soil microbial communities from uranium-contaminated site in the Upper Colorado River Basin, Wyoming, United States - RVT140D175 | ecosystem: Environmental > Terrestrial > Soil > Contaminated >...
ATCCAGAGGATATTGCCAAACAAGTTAAACGACTTTTGAAGAACCCTGTCCTTCGCGCTCAGATCATTCTCAACGCCAAACGTCTCACTGCCGAAAAATATGACTGGAGTATTATTGCCAAAGATATGAAGGAAAAAGTACTTTCGGTCAAGGTTTGATACTCTGTCAAATGAATAGTAGAGTGGTTATTACTTATGAAAATTCTAGTTACTGGAGGGGCTGGTTTTATAGCCAGTCACCTTATAAAAAGACTTCTTGACGATGGTCATGAGATTGTTTGTGTAGACAATCTCAATGATTACTATGATCCAGAACTTAAACTCAGGAGGTTAGAGCAGTTTGAAAAACAGATAAATTTCGAAAAAATTGATATCACAGATTTTCGCTCTTTGAAGGGAATATTTGAAAAATACAAATTTGATAAAATAGCTCATTTAGCTGCTCAAGCGGGGGTTCGCTATTCTATTACTCACCCTGATGTTTATGTAAACACCAACTACTTGGGTACGTTTAATATCTTTGAATTAGCAAAAATGCACGGTATAAAAGATCTTGTTTTTGCTTCAACATCTTCTGTCTACGGAGAATCTCTAGAGGTTCCTTTCAAAGAAAACAGTCCTGCCGATAGACCCGTTTCTATTTATGCTGCTACAAAAAGAGCCTGTGAAATTATGGCTTCAAGTTATGTTCGTAACAGTGATATGAATATAACTTGTCTAAGATTTTTCACAGTATATGGTCCTTTTGGTAGACCTGATATGGCTCTTTTTAAATTTACAAAAAATATACTTGCTGGAGAGCCAATAGATGTTTATAACAACGGGGAAATGAAAAGAGATTTTACTTTCGTCTCTGACATAGTAGAAGGTTTTGTGCTTGCTCTAAACAAGCCGATGGGTTTTGAGATAATAAATCTTGGGCACGGAGAACCAGTTCATTTATTAAAATTTATTGAAGTTTTGGAGAAAAAACTTGATAGAAAAGCGGAAATAAATTTTATGCCCATGCAACAGGGCGATGTCCCACAGACTTTTGCGGATACCGTAAAAGCACAAAAGAAACTCGGTTTTGATGCAAAGATTAGGGTGGAAGAGGGAGTTTCGTTGTTTGTTAACTGGTTTAAGAATTACTACAAAATTTGAAGACCAACAAATTAAAAATTTTGATTGTGACAGGAATATATCCGCCAAGAATTGGTGGTCCAGCTCAATATGCAAAAGAAACCAGAGAGGAGTTTGTTCGGATGGGGAATAGTGTAAAAGTTTTGACTTTCAGGACAGAGAGATATCTTCCAACGGGCCTTCGCCATTTTTGGTTTTTTATTAAGGTTCTTTTTAATCTTAATAATGCAGATTTTATTTTGGCGCTGGACACATTCAGTGTTGGTTTCCCGGCAGTTTTAGCGGGAAAGATTTTTAGAAACAAAGTAATTATTCGTACAGGAGGAGATTTTCTGTGGGAAGGATATGTTGAAAGAACTGGGGATCTGGTTTTGTTCAGAAACTTCTACAAAACGCGTGTGGACAAGCTGAATCTCAAAGAGAAGATAATTTTCAAATTGACTCGCTGGATTTTGAGAAATTCAAGCGCCGTTATTTTCAGCACAAAGTGGCAAAAGGGTATCTTTATGCCCGCATATGATCTATATACAGAGAAATGCCATATTGTGGAAAATTTCTACGGTGAAAAATTGCCCTCCTTTCCATCTCCAAAAAAGGATTTCGTTGCCGCCGCTCGTCCGCTCAAATGGAAAAATGCAGATAAATTAAAAGCAGCGTTCGAAAAAGCAAAAGTCGTGGATCCAGACATTGAACTTGACCTTAAAGGAGCGCCGTATGAGGAATTCTTAAAGAAAATACAGAATTGCTATGCCGTTGTTGTAGCTTCTATCGGAGATATAAGTCCAAATATGATTTTGGATGCAATACGCTGTAATAAACCGTTCATTCTAACGAAGGAGAATGGTATTACCGAAAGAGTTAGAGATTTCGCACTTTTTATTGATCCAGAAAATATTGACGATATAGCAGAAAAACTCTTGTATCTTACGGGTGAAAAAAATTACGAAAACCTCAAGGCCAAAATTCAAGCATTTAATTTTGGGCATAGCTGGAAGGAAATTTGCCATGAAATCTTAGATATCTACCAAAAAATAAAATGAGGATACTAATGATCTCTACTGATAGGAATATATTCGACCCGAAATCTGCTGTGGCGCGCCGTATGGTTGAGTACGGCTCGCTTTTTGATGAGCTCCACATCGTGGTTTTTTCTACGAAAAAGCACGGAGTCACAGATTTCGAACTCTCCCCTAATTGTTTTGTTTACACTGTCAATTCTGATTCAAAATTCGGCTATATTTTTGGCGCTTATAAAATCGGTAGGCAAATACTTTATAAAGTTTTTTTTGGGCAAACTATCATCACGACTCAAGACCCGTTTGAGACAGGCAAAGTTGGGTGGCTTTTAAAAAGAGCTTTTAAAGTTCCTCTACAGATGCAAATTCATACCGATTTGTTTAGCCCTTATTTTTTCCAAAGTTCTCCGCTGAATGCAATCAGAGTTTTTATGGCAAGATTTTTACTCAAGAGAACGGATGGTATCAGGGTGGTAAGGAAAAAAATTGCTGATGACATAATTGCGAAACTTAAAATTCCTAGAAGCAAAATACAAGTTCTGCCGATTTTGTGGAAAAAATTTCCAACACTAGCAACACCAATTCTTTCAAGGGGGGTTGATGGAAAGAAAAATATTTTAATAGTTTCTCGTCTTGAAAGTGAAAAAAAAGTGGATCTAGGTTTAAAAATTTTTGCCAAAGTAGCAAAAGGCAGGGAAGATTTGAGATTGGTGATTGTGGGGGATGGGTCTTTGATGAATAGACTTCAAAATATGGCTAAAAAACTAGGTATTTTGGACAAAGTTTCTTTTGAGGGTTGGCGCGAAGATGTTGCTGACTTTTACAAAAACGCCTACATATTTTTGAATACTTCAGAATACGAAGGTTTTGGAATGTCGTTGTTTGAGTCGGCGCATTCTGGATGCGCGATTGTTACGACAAATGTTGGCATTGCTCAAGATGTGTTGGGTAACGGCAGAAGTGCTTTGGTTTGTCCGGTGGGGGATGAAAAATGTTTGTCGACAAAAATTTTAAATGTTTTAGAAAACCCACTCTTTGCACAAGGTTTATCTCAAAAAGCTCAAGAAGACATAAAGAAAATAACTTTGAGTAAAGAAGAGTATTTGAAGCAGTACAAAGATGGTTTGGAAATTCTTTTAAATAATCCGAAATGAAGTTGCTAATAATCACCCAAGCGATAGATGAAAATAATCCAGTACTAGGGTTTTTTTGCCGATGGGTTGAAGAGTTCGCTAAGCACTATGAAAAGTTGACTGTTATATGTCTTGAAAAAGGACAATACAGATTGCCTAAAAATGTGGAAGTTTATTCTCTCGGAAAAGAAAAGCCCACCATTCTTCATTCCCCGTTCGTCATTCTGAATAAATTTAAATACGTATTTAATTTTTATAAATTGATATTCAGATTTCGCAATGACCACAGCGCTGTTTTTGTGCACATGAACGAGGAGTACGTGATATTGGCTGGCCTGTGGTGGAGATTTATGGGCAAAAAATTAGGCATGTTCCGTAACCACATTCGAGGAACTTGGAAAACACCGATTGCTGTAGCTCTATCACACGTTGTCTTCTGCACGTCGCCCTATTCCTATACGGCTAGATTCAAAAAGACCAAAATTGTTCCGGCCGGAATTGACATAGAAAAATCTAGAGCCCGCGAATTCAAGCCAAGGATCTCAAGATCTATCCTCTCCCTTGGCAGAATCGATCCGGTAAAGAATGTAGATGTTCTGATTAAGGCGCTCGGTATTATGGAAGGGAGAGGGGTGGATTTCTCGGCCACGATCGTTGGTGACCCTAGTCTCGAAAATCGGACTTATTATGAGGGGGTGATCGATCTGGCTGAGCTCTTAGTGAAGAAGGGGAAGATCAAATTCCATCCCGCTGTTCCTAATGACAAGACGCCCGAGTTTTATTGTTCGCATGAGATATTTGTGAATCTGACCAACCCTGGATCTTTGGACAAAACTGTTTTCTCAGCCATGGTCTCCGGCATGGTGGTTGTGTTGTGTAACGTCTCCTTCGAGGGAATCGTACCGGATAAATATATGTTTATTGAAAATGATCCTGAAGACTTAGCGAACAAGCTCGAGTCGGCATTGGATGTGTCAAAAACAGAGAGGCAGAACTTAACCTCAAGTCTGAGGAGTTACGTTGAAGAGAATCACAGTTTAGAAAAGACAGTTTCTGAAATTCTAAAGATTATAAAGTGAAATTAATTTACATCACATCCAAGAAATTTCCTTCTGGAAAAGTAGAGCCGTTCATTATAAAGTCGATGGCTATCGCTTTTGCCGGAATACTAGACATTAATTTCACCCTATTTATTAGGGGAAGAGTTCCTCCTGATTTCAGTGGTATGAACACGGTGGTAATCAGTATTCCCGAGAGATTTAAAGCATTTTTATATTTTTTTGCTCTACCGATAAGGATTTTCAGAAATCAGTGGAATAGTAAGGATGTTGTATTTTTTTCCTCCGATCCATATCTTCTGGCTATTCTAATATTTTGGCGTCGTTTACTTAGGTTCAGGTACCGCATTTGCTCAGAATGGCATCAACTATTTGATGACTGGCGGGACAGATATGTTGCCAATGGAAGCGACTTTCTGATCTCTACATCCAAGACATTGAAACACTTTATTTCGTTGCGCTGTGACATAGACCCCGTTCGCATACACGTTCCCTATGGGGGAATTGACGAAAAACTTGTAAGAGAAGGAGTAGAAGCCAACAAGTCAGAATATCGCAGACGCTTACATTTGCCGGAAAATGTGTTCTTAGTCGGCTACGCCGGAGCGTATAAAGCGATGAGTGTTGTGGAGAAAGGCGTGGCGGCTATGATTCAATCGCTTGCTTATGTGGACAAAGACGTGGTTATGTATTTTGTGGGTGGTACCAAGAATGAGATAGACGAATATTCTGAACTGGCTCGACAAGAGGAGGTAGTAGATAGGTGTGTATTTGTTGGAAAACAGCCATTTAATACTCTGGTGGAATACGAGAGAGCGATGGATATCTTAGTAATAGCAAATCCAGATACTCCTTACTTTAGGAATTACTGCTTTCCTTTTAAGTCTTGGGAGTACCTTGCTTCCGGAAGACCAATTGTTTACTCAGATCTAGAGATAATAGAAGAAATATTAGGCAAAAGAGGCACTGCTTTCAGGGTTGGAGACCCAAGTTCTCTTGCAAAAGCAATAACATCGGTGCGTGCGGATATGAAAATCAAAGAGAAATTATCTAAAAAAAACCTCGAGGATCTGCGAGCCTATACCTGGCAAGCCAGAGCGCAAAGCATTATAGATTTTATTAAGGAATAACATGTGTCCCGTTAGAAGCTCGTTTGTGCCAGTAAATATGAGACAATACACTATGAAGATTTTACTATCTAGCTTCTAACGGGATGTGTGGAATATCAGGATTCAATTGGAAAGACCAAAAAGAGATAGACAAAATGGTTTTGTCGCTTTCTCACCGCGGGCCAGATGCAAAAGGGACATTTTTAGCCGGTGGTGTTTCGTTCGGGCATAATCGGTTGGCCATAATAGACCTAAGTCAAAGCGCTAATCAGCCCATGTTTGATAATGAAAGGGGTCTGATAATTGTCTACAATGGCGAAATCTATAATTTCAAGGAGTTAAAAAAAGAACTAGAAGGTGAATACGAATTTAAAACAAAAAGTGACACAGAGACAATTCTCGCTGGCTACAGGAAGTGGGGCAAGGGTGTTGTAGACAAACTCGATGGCATGTTCGCTTTTGCTATTTGGGACAAAAAGAGAGAAGAGTTATTTCTGGCACGAGACCATGCTGGAATAAAACCCCTATATTATTACTGGGATCCTTCGACAAACTCAGGAAAGGTGGGCAAATTTATATTTGCTTCAGAAATAAAGGCAATTCTTGAGCATGATATTCCCAGAAAATTGAATATCACAGCTTTCAATCACTACATAAGGATGCTCTATACTCCAGATTCCATGACGATGATTGAAAAAATATACAAATTACCACCATCACACACCCTCACTCTCAAAGATAAAAAAATCTCGATTGAACCCTATGGAGATAGATCTGTAAATAGGTTTACGATGTCATATGACTCTGCCAAAAGAGAGTTGAGAGAAGGAATTATTAGGTCCGTGAAATCACATCTTGTGTCAGATGTTCCTTTGGGTATTTATTTATCGGGAGGAATGGACTCCAGTACGGTGCTTTCCGCTATGAGCCAGTTCCATAGCGACATAAAGACCTTTTCGGTCGGTTTTTCACTTGAGAACAAGAACGAGGAAAGCAAATTCAATCATGACTTTGAACTGGCAAGAATGACTGCCAATTTTTTTGGAGCAGACCATCACGCTGTCAAGGTTTCTAGCCAGGATATTTTAAAAGTATTTGACGAGGTCGTTATCCATAACGATGACCCGATTTCAAATCCGACGTCTATCGTCATGTATCTCTTGGCAAAGTTTGCAAGGAGAGAAGTCAAAGTGGTTTTAACAGGGAGCGGGGGAGATGAGCTTTTCGGCGGGTATGACCGCTACAGGATAGCCTTGGCGGCGTCATATTATATGAGATTCCCTAAATTTATCCGAAACGTCTCAAATCTGAATGAAAAAATATCAAAGTTGGAATATGAAAGAACCGCTGACCTCTACGCAAAGGTCATGTTTGAAAAAGACGACCTGCTATCGAGTGTTGTGACAGGTGAGTTTTTCAAAAGTGATTCTGCTGTGAAAGATTTTTTTCAAGAGAAGTATCTCTCGGAAAATGGGCTTGAACCGGCGGAGAAATTTTTAAGGACAGATCAGAAAAGTTGGTTGGCAGATCACTTTTTTCTTCTATCGGACAGGATGTCAATGGCAAGCGCACTCGAAGAAAGAGTCCCTTTGATGACAAGAGAATTAAAAGATTTTGCTAATTCTCTGCTTTTGTCCTACAGACTTAACTTGAATCAAGGCAAAAGAATTTTAAGGGATGCATTTAAAAATGACCTCCCTGATTTTCTCTTTGATCAACCGAAAAGAGGATGGTTTGCTCCTGCCGCGAAATGGCTCAGAGAACCGGGGTTCATGAATCTTGCTCGGGAAATATTGTCAGCGGATTATTTTAATGAAACTGACCAAATCTTTAATTGGCCGAAGGTGGAGGAAATGTTTGAAAAACACATAAATAAGGAGGAGTATAATCTGACCACCATCTGGTCTATCATGACTTTTCAAGCATGGGCAAAGCAATACAAGGTCAAGATTTGATTGTATGAACAAATTTTTATTCAAAATCATGATTCTTGCACACAGGCTGGTTAAGGGTATAGCTAACAGAATTCTGGACAAAAGCTACATAAGACCTAGGAATTTTTCCAACAGGATTCTTAAAAAGTATGTTTCTAATTTTAATGGTGAAGTTATAAATGTTTCCGGTTGGAGAGATGAGGATGGAGAAGGAAATCATTATAAGAATTACTTCAAGAATGCAAATAGTTACACAGTCTCGAATGTTTCTGGCCACGGAAAAGGTCTTGGTTCGGCAGGTTCTAATTACAATGAAATTGAAATTGATCTTACAAAAGACATTTCCGATAACTTAATGGGTAAATTTGATGTTGTATTTAATCACACTACATTAGAGCACGTATTTAATTTCCAAAAAGCCTTCAAAGATTTATGTGACTTGAGCAGGGATGCAGTCATTATTGTCGTGCCCGTTATGCAGCAGATACACCAGACAGCAGATTTTGGCGATTATTGGCGACCAACAACCATGACCATAGCGAGAATGTTTTTAGACAACGGGTTTGAACCTCTGGTTATAAAGTGCAATGACCAACCCTTCGCTCCAATTTACTGTTTTGCTATTGCTTCAAAAAATCCAAATAAATACAAAGATAAATTTCCTGAAAATGTTGATTTCGAAATGGGTAGTTATAACTATGGGTCCAGTTTGAGAGAAGGTTATATTTCAGAAGTTATAAGTAGAGAAAGAACTAGTTAAATACAGAAATATGACAAAATGGAATTTATTTTTTAGAGAAAAAATAAAAAAAATCTTTGAAGAAAAGAAATCGATTATTGATATAGGGGGTGGCCTTAGAGTTGCAAAAGAGAAGAGTAACCGATATGAAAAATCGAGAGAGTGGCTCCGTGTATATATAGACAAGGTTGATTATAAAATACTAGATCCTGTGGAGACTTATAATCCTGATATTGTTGGAGATATTCATGACTTACCGTTCGATGATACGACTCAAGACGCAATCATTTGTATAGCTGTACTTGAGCACGTTGAGAACCCGATTAAGGCATTTGAGGAAATGTATCGGGTGTTGAAAAAGGGCGGCTATCTTTTTGTTTATGTGCCCTTTCTCTACTATTACCACTCTGAAAAAGGGTATTATGGAGATTTCTGGAGATTTACAGAAGATTCTTTACGTTGGTTATCAAAGCCTTTTTCTTCTTATGAGATTGCTCCAGTTAGAGGGGCAATAGAAACTTGGATAATGCTCAGTCCAATTGGTAGATTGAAATTTTTAAATCCCATGTGGCAGTTTATTGATCGGATCACAAGGAAAGTAAATTCCAAGCAGGTAAGTGGATACAACCTATTTTTGATTAAATGAAAAAACTAATTTACATAGCCAACATTCGTCTTCCAACTGAGAAAGCTCACGGTATTCAAATTATGGAGATGTGTAATGCCTTTGCTAGAAGTGGCACGGAGGTTGAGCTTGTTGTGCCTAGACGACTCAATCCCATTAAAGGCGACCCTTTTGTGTACTATGATGTGAAAAAGAGCTTCTCAACTAAAAAGCTTCCATGCATTGACTTCGTCAAGTTTGGGCGAATTGGGTATTGGATTCAATCTCTGTCCTTCGTAAAATTCGCGTCATGGTACAGTCTGTTTAGAAAGGATTCGCTGTTTTACACTCGTGATGAGATCGTGGCTCTATTCCTTCGCCTTATTGTTAAAAAAATTGTTTGGGAAGGACACGGGGGAGAGAAGAATTTTCTTGTGAAGAGTTTAATAAAAAGAAAAGTTTCGATGGTGATGATTACTAAGGGTTTAAAAGATTTGTATGTCTCCATGGGTGCTGACCCAGAAAAAATTATAGTTTCCCCAGATGCTGTAGATGTAGAGCAATTTTCAATAAATCTTTCAAAAGAAGAAGCTAGAAAGAAATTGGACTTACCTACAGACAAAAAAATCGTGCTCTATGCTGGACACCTGTATTCATGGAAGGGAGCAGATACGGCCGTTCAATCAGCCTCAGGTCTTCCTGACAATGTCATTATAATTTTTGTTGGAGGGACGGCAGTAGATATTGAAAGATTTGAGAAAAATTACGGACAAAACAAAAAAGTAATGATTCTTGGCAAGAAACCCCACGAAGAGATGCCTTTGTATATGAAGTCCGCAGATATTCTTCTCCTGCCAAACAGTGCCAAAGAAGATATTTCTAAGCTTTATACATCTCCGATGAAACTCTTTGAGTATATGGCTAGCGGGAATCCTATAATTGCCTCTGATCTGCCGTCATTAAAAGAGATTTTAAACGAATCAAACGCTTATTTTTTTGAGCCTGATAACTCAGAGAGCCTTGCGGGTGCCATAAAAAAGGTTCTGGCTAATTATGATGAGGCGTGCAGCAAAGCCAAAATAGCTTTGGAATTAGTCCAAAATTTTTCTTGGCAAAAAAGAGCTTTAAGTATTCTCGATTTCATCAATGATTAAAAAGATTACACGAAAGAATCTGGATAAATTTCTCAAAGCTTACGCTACTGAAAAGCGTGTTCTTGACGTGGGATCTGGAGGTTCAAATTACAATAGATTTTTTCCTAACAGAGTTACTGTAGATATTAATCCAGACAAAAAGCCAGATGTTATCGCAGATGCTCACAATCTTCCATTTAAAGATCAAGAATTTGAAATAGTTTTATGTACGGAAGTTTTTGAACATGTTAAGAATCCATTTAAGGTAGAGGAGGAGTTGTGGAGAATCTTAAAGTCAGGTGGAACCCTGATACTTACCACAAGATTCATATTTCCCATACATGATGCCCCTAATGACTTCTGGAGGTTTACTAAGTACGGCCTTAGATTATTATTCAATCGATGGGAAATAGTTGAACTGATCGAAGAAACCAAGACACTGTCTACTCTTGCTGTAATATTGCAGAGAATTGGCTTCCAGACCCGTCTGAGGTTTAACAAGGTCGCAAAGTTTCTAATTTTCTTGGGGGCTTTTCTTTTAGATAGATTTAATTCACTGATTCTCGAAGAATACGGTGATATAGAAAAAACCCGAAAAGAAAAGCATATCTTATCCTCCGGGTACTATATTGTCTGCCGCAAAACACATGAGTCAAACTTTTAGAATTCTACTAATAACTTCTACGGTGGAGCCTGCTTTCGGCGGGTGGGGTAGATATTCATTTGATTTAAAATCCGCTTTAGAAAAGGAAAATATCGAGGTTACGGTTCACACTATTAAATCTCCTCTGAGCTTCAAGAGACATTTTTTCTTAGGATGGTGGAAAGCTATAAGGATGTTTAGGGAGTATAAAGATAATAAATTTGATGTCATCCACTGTGTCGTTGAACCGTATGCCTTCCTAACCTCTTTTCTCGCCAAACTCAAAAATACTAAATATATAATTTCAGCTCATGGAACTTACTCAATTTTATTTTTGGCCGACCCTGCTTATCACTTATTTCAAAAATATGCTTATAGCAATGCATCAAAGATCATTGCCGTAAGCAGTTATACGAGTCGACGATTAGCCCAATATGTAAATTTAAATAATGTTGTCGTTATTCCAAGCGGTCTAAAATATACCGAGAAAGGGGTAGTAAAAAATAAAATTAAGTATCCGATAATCCTGAGTGTTGGGGGGACAAAAATCAGAAAAGGATATCACTTGGTAATTAAAGCACTTGCTAAAATCAAAGACAGTTTGGGAGAATTCGAATATTATATTGTTGGCGACGAACACGATGTTTCTTATGCTAAAAAATTGCGTAATTTGGTCAAGGAGAGTGGGCTCGGCGCCAATGTAATAATGACAGGCTTTATTTCCGCCGAAGAGAAAGAAAAGTTGTATGAAAAAGCTGATATTTTTATCCTCACACCTATTAGTGAGGGACTGCATTTCGAAGGGTTCGGACTTGTTTATCTGGAAGCAGGTGCTTACGGAATCCCCGTAATCGGTAGTTTGGATACTGGGGCTGAAGATGCTATAAAAGATGGCGAAACGGGGTTTCTGGTTCCGCAAAACGACCCTGACGCTTTGGCCAAAGCTATTTTGGAAATATTAAGAAAACGAGATTTGGCCGAAAAAATGTCGGCAGGAGGTGTTAAATGGTCAAGGGAGCATGATTGGGAGAATGTAATCCCAAAATATATTGAAATATATAAACAGGTGGCCAGATGACATTTCAAAAGATAAAAAAATACAAATTCCGGCAAAGCCTCTACAGGGGGCTTCATCGCCTAGCTTCTAAATTTCATTTCCACCCCCTCTATTTTTTTAGAAAGTACCTGTTCGGCTACGCAATAAAAGAGGTTAATGGCGTAAGGATGTATTTAGATTTGAAAAATGATGAAGGGATTTCAAAATTTCTCATGATACACGGCAAGAGGGAGCCTGTGACAGTGGATTATCTAATAGGGTCCAAGATTTTGAAGGCAGGAGATGTCGCCCTCGATATTGGGGCGAACATTGGTTATTACGCGCTCTTGGAGTCCAAGATGGTCGGGAGGACTGGCATAGTTTATGCTGTTGAACCTATTAGGAATAACCTTACCAATCTTAAAAAGAATATTAGTCTCAATAATGTTTCCAACATAAGAACATACAATTTGGCCATGGGAGATGCTGATAGGGAGAAGATAGAGATTTTCATGAGATCGAAAGGAAACCTGTCCTCTCTTACATCTCTGCCATTAGATTACAGTGAAGTTGTGTCTGTAGAGGAGGTTTCAATGTCGACGGTAGATTCATTTGTGAAAAGAGAGATGGACGTTCCTCCTAAATTCATACGGATGGATGTGGAGGGCTACGAGGCCAACATTTTAGAGGGCATGAAGAACACCCTCACCTCGAAGCCGCATTTGCAGATTGAATTTCACCCCACGATTCTCTCAGAGGATCAAAAAAATGGAATATGCGAGCTTCTGCGTGGGAATAGCTATTCCAAAGCGGTGATAACTGTAAATCCAAAACCTGGGTTAAGCCCTTTGCTCAGATGGTTGAATAAAAAGATAGGGGAAAATTATCATGAAAGTGGCGAATCTTCGGAGGGGGATATAGACCATCTTCGCAAACTCCTCTCGAGATCCCCAAGAATTTTTAATGCCTTTATCTCTTAAAAATGAGTAAAACAATTTTTATATCTGTTTTCCAAAGCTTCGTGTCTCGCAATATTCTTAATACCGGAGTATTGAAAGAGCTTCTCAAGTCCGGATCGAGTATTGTTATCTTTGTTGTACCAGAGAAACTGTCTTTCTACAAAGAATCCTATGCTCAAGACAATGTAATCATTGAAGCATTTGACCCAGAGTCATTCTCAAATCGCATAGATAAAATACTGCGCAGCTTGGCCGAAGTGTTGGTAAACACAAATGTTATTCGAAATCGGATGATTAAGAAATTCCATAATTCCGGAAGGCTGGGTAGCTACCTTTATCACCGATTTATTATTGCTTTTTTGGGCAACTCCAAGGTTGTGAAGAGGATATTCAGATATATAGATCGAAATCTCAACAAAACAGATGCTTACAGCGACTACTTCGAGAAATATAGGCCGGATACGGTCTTTGCTCCCGATGTCTTTGGCGTAGGAGATGTGCTGCTTTTTAAGTCGGCGGCAGCTCATAAAGTAAGAACTGTAGGCATGGTTGCCTCTTGGGACAATAACACCGCTAAAGGATTGATGAGAGTTATTCCAGATAAGCTTATTGTTCAAAATGAGATTATCAAAGATGAATCTATGAACATACAAGATGTGCCTGAAGAGATAATAAAAGTGGTCGGTATAGCTCACTATGATTACTACAAAACCTATAAGCCCATCTCGAGAAAAGAGTACTTTAGAAAACTAGGCCTCGACCCGAAAAAGCGGCTTATTATGTTTTCACCCGCTGGAGATAAATTTATTGCAACAGACTGGCAGATCTGCGAAATTCTTAAGAAAGCATACGAGAAAAGTGAAATTCCCGAGGATGTCATCACAGTTGTTAGGGTGCACCCCACAAACACGGTCAGTTTTAAGGATTTTATCCCCGACGAGCACTTTATTATTGAGCAGCCGGGAGTGAAATTCGAGGGGTTAGGTGACAAGAGGAAGGAGCTTGATAAAGAAGGAATGTATCACCTGCTGGACTCGCTTGCCCATACAGAATTGGTAATAAATGTGCTTTCATCAATTGTGATTGATGCAGCCGTGTTCGACGTTCCGGTGGTTACTATTGGTTTTGAGGGCTGGGAGAAAAAAGTTCCCTTCGGCAACTCTGTTAAGCGTTACCATTCGGATGAGAATATGGCCAAGCTTCTAGCCATTGGGGGTGCGCCAATAGTTAGGAATGAACGAGAGCTGATTAAAGAGATCAATACATATCTCAAACATCCGCAAAAAGACAGAGATGGCCGTGCAAAAATAGTTGAGAGGCAATGCTGGAAGCTTGATGGCAGAGCAAAGTTTAGAATTGCCGAGATGGTCACCAATAATGGCTAGAGTATGATGTCATCGATTGATAAATACCTCTTACATAAATACGAATCTAAGGGGGGTGTGATCTATGCTTCGGAACCTGCTCCCTCAGTGGGTTCAAAATACGCTCGCCAGTCCGCAAGGGAGCATTGGAGCAAATGGCGTCACAGCAATTACGAATTTCTGAGGGAAAAGCTGGAGAGTTTTCCTGACAAGTTTGTCATCGCTGATCTTGGATGCGGAGAATCTCCCTTCAGGGATCTTCTGGACAGGTTTCAAACCTGCTTAAAGGTGGATTTCACTCCTTATGCGGGAGTTAATATTGTAGCGGATTTGTCCGAAAAGCTGCCCATAAAATCCAACTCCATGGATGTCGTCATTGCTTCAAATACCCTAGAGCATCTTCCTGATACCGGAAACTTTCTAATTGAGTGTTATCGGATTCTCAAGCCGGGAGGCACAATTCTCATCACAGTACCATTTATGATTCCTTTGCATCAGGAGCCATTCGATTTTTTGCGGTTTACTGAATATCAGCTTAAATATCTGCTTGAGAAATCAAGGTTCACGGAAATTGAGATAAAACCTCTCTCCAATTTCTTCGAGATCTACCAATCAATCCAAAATGATTTTCTAAACTCGTCTGTTGGCCAGCAAAAGTCGATATGGCACAAAATTTTTTTGAAAGTGTTTAGGAAAACCCAATTTTTCATGACTAGGTTAATGTCTGGCTTTTTCGAACATATTGAAGACAGAAGATATCTCAAGGGCTATGGTGTGGTGTCCAAGAAGAAGCTCGAGTGAAACCTGTTGGCGCGAGGTTACCGTGGTATTGACATTATCCATTTTTTCTTTTGCAGTGTGGACGGACGAATATGTTCTTCACTTTGCGAAAGGATAGAACGTGAATCCTCTGGCTCTCGCGCTCATTCTCGTGAGCGTTATGGCCATGGCCGTCGGCAGCAATTGGAGTCGATGGCTCATGCGGGCCAGAGGTTTCCATGAACTGGAGCCCCTGGTCATTCGCTGTGGCGTAGGTGGAGTGGTGGCGTGCCTTTTACCGTACGTCTTGTTCCACTCGTACTGGCAAGGCCTAAATGCCGACAGCTCAGACCTAACTTTGTTTTGGGTTTCGGTTGCCGGAACCACGACAGTCAATGCGGTGATCCTGTACGTCAACATGCGCGCCTACAAGATGGCTGATGTTTCGTTTACCGCTCCGATCTCTGCCATGACGCCTGGCCTGGTTACGATGGCAACACTTTTTCTCGGCGAGAAACCCAGTGTCGCCGGCTGGATTGGCATCGGGATGATCATGGTTGGGACCTATCTCCACGCGCGAGAGGGAGCTGGTTGGAGAGAATATTTCCAGCCCCTTTTCATTTGGAGGGCGTTTGGTTCGCTCGAGGGTCTCTCAGACGAGGTGAAGAGAAAGCGCCTAGGAAATCGAGGCTGATCGTCGCGTGACGGTCAGCCTCTTCCTTTTTGAAGGGTATTTTTATAGAATGTAAAACTATGACGCAAAAAATCTTAGCCATCATACCTGCCCGCGGGGGTTCCAAGCGTATTCCTAAGAAGAATATTAAGCTTTTAGCAGGGAAACCTCTGCTGGCTTATTCTATCGAACATGCTAAAAGCTCCAAGCACATAAACAGAGTTTTGGTTTCTACAGATGACTCTGAAATTGCGGAAATGGCAAAAAAATACGGAGCGGAGGCGCCCTTTTTAAGACCAACAGAGATTTCAGGGGACGATGCGACCGACCTTCAATGCTTTGAGCATGCCCTAGAGTGGCTCAAGAGTGAAGAGAACTATGTGCCGGATTTGGTTGTGCAATTGAGGCCAACTTCTCCCTTGAGAGAGGTAGCCGATGTAGATATGGCGATTGAGATGATCCTCTCACATCCGGGGGGTGATTCAGCGAGGACAGTGATTGAACCGCAAGCAAGCCCATATAAAATGTACAGGATTAGTGAAGATGGTTTTCTGGAGCCGCTCATGGGCGATCTCGACAAAATTAACGTCGGGGATCAGAAGTTGCCTAAAGTTTTTAGGCACATAGGCACCGCTGATGTTATCAGGCCCAGCACTATACTTGAGAAAAAGCATATGAGCGGCAGTAAGATTCTCGCTGTGCCAGTTAAGAAAGCATATTCAGGTATCAATGAACTGGAGGATTGGGATTACTACGAGTTTCTTATCTCTAGAAAAGGTAGATGATCATATACCTAGTTCGTCACGCTGAAAGCGTCCCGCGAGGAGATCTGAGTGAAAAAGAAAAAGACGGCATTGGTCTCTCGGAGTTTGGCAAGCTTCAAGCCACAGCTTCCGCTAAAAAATTGAAGAAATTCAGAGTAGAATATATCTACTCAAGCCCATTAGCGCGGGCTAAAGAAACTGCAGAAATCATAAGTATGAGTACGGGGGTAGGGATGACTCTAGACGACAGACTCGCCGAATTCGCGACTGACATGGAATCAAAAGATCCAAATTATCTTAAAAGTCTTAAAGCGGATGCTTACCGCTCCCCGGATAATAAAATGCCGGCTGGCGAGTCTCTGACTGATGCCGTAGCACGGTTCGGAAGGGTTTTGGATGAAATAAGCCGTCAGTCTTTCGAGTCTGTTTGCGTTGTCACGCATCGTGTGATCATGGAGTCATTTTTGGCCAAATATTTTGGTACTAGACCTACAGACCACGAGTGGATGGTGCCTGCAGGGATAACTGCTCTGGAGACTAAGAAGGACGGAAAGACAAAAATACTTTTCTGTGATAAAAAATTTCGTGACTTGTCGCTTGCGTTAACCACTTTGAAAAGGAAGTTGCGCGCTTAGGAAAGCTACCCAAATATTTATTTGCCAAATTATGAAAAAAACGATAAAAGAAGAACTCGCTAGCCGCCCTAAATTCTACGAGGATCTCAGCAAACAGGACGCTTTTATTGGGCAAATCCAAGAAGCGGCGGAACTTATTCTTGGTTGTTATCGAAAGGGAGGAAAACTGCTCATTTTTGGCAATGGAGGTTCTGCTGCTGAAGCACAGCATTTCTCGGCTGAACTCATTGGAAGATTTGAAAAGAAAAGACACGCGCTTCCTGCAATAGCTCTTACAACCGACACCTCCACACTTACTGCTCAATCTAACGACGAAGGGTTTGAGAGTGTCTTTTCAAGACAGATTGAGGCCCTTGGACAGAAGGACGATATTGCTCTCGGGATTACCACTAGCGATGTCTATGGCACGCACTCAGCCAATCTACTAGGCGGTTTTCGAGCTGCAAAGAAAAAAAGAATGAAGTCAATCGGCCTCTTTAGCCAAAAGACAAAGAAACTCCTAAGTGAGGTAGACGCATCTATCATTGTGCCTCATACCAATACGGCTCTTATTCAGGAGGTTCAGCTCATGCTGATTCACTTAATCTGCAGATTGGTGGAAAAGCGCATTGAGCATTGATTGTAGGCCTGGAATTATTGCTTCAGATCTTAGACTGGCTTTTGGCTGAAGTTGGTGCTATTCTTGATTAATTACAGATTAATTGATGAGGCCTTATTGATCGATCATGAAAACAATTGTCGAGAAAGCAGCTCGGTTTATTAAATACAAAGGGCATTATCCGACCCCTAAACCAATTGAACTAGGAGGCGTGGTTGTTGGAAGAGGGTATCCTCGCTTTATAATCGCAGAAATTGGTATCAATCATAACGGATCTGTTGAGCTGGCGAAAAAATTGATAGATGTTGCAAAAAATGCTGGTGCGCAGGCAGTAAAATTTCAAAAAAGGACCATTGATAAAGTCTATTCAGAAGAGGAATTAGCTAAACCACGAGCTGTGGATCGAGGGCTTCTGGAGAATGCCGTTAAGCGGGAGGTTCTCAGTAAAGAAGCGGTTGAGCGTTTAGAAAAGTCCGACTTTAAGGAAAGCACGAATGGCGATCTCAAATGGGCTTTAGAGTTTACGGAAGATGAATACAGAAAGATTTTTGATTATGCGGAATCACAGGGCCTGATCGCCTTCGCTTCTCCGTGGGACGAAGACAGCGTGGACGTTCTGGAAAGGCTCAATGTACCCTGCTACAAGATAGCCTCAGCTTCAATTACCGATCTAGATTTGCTTAGGAAAGTAAAATCTACCGGTAAGCCTGTAATTATATCGACGGGCATGTCTACAATAGAAGAAGTAGATCAAGCCGTGAATACTCTGGGTAGGGAAAACTTGGTCATGATGCACACGGTCTCCACTTATCCTTCCAAAGATGAGGAGCTAAACCTCAGGGTGATTCATTCATTTCGTAAGCTGTATCCTGAAGTCATGGTCGGATACAGTGGCCATGAACGCGGCATAGCCCCAACTTTAGCAGCGGCAATAATAGGCGCGCTCGTCATTGAGCGCCACATTACACTTGATAAAACGATGTTTGGCAGTGATCAGGCTGCAAGCCTCGAACCAAGTGAATTGACAGATCTGGTAAGGGGGATCAGAGAGATTGAGGCTGCATACGGCGATGGGGTAAAAGCTGTTTTGGAAACGGAGGTTCCCATCAAGGAAAAACTTCGACGCAACAAGTAGAGTTCCAGTTAGATGACTTGTCTAAATTTATAAAGGTTTTTGACCTACCTTTTTCGTCCCTCGGCATAAATTGATTCGTGAGCTCGAACTTTGCGATCAAGAGTTGGATCAAACTCTCTTAAGCGTACCTTTGTAAATCCCTTTGAGCTCAAGATATGTAGAAGGTTTTCTTCATCGAACATGTATTTATGATGGCCGTCCAAATGAGCGACATAATTCACATAGTCAATTTTCGTAGTATTGTTGTACGCCGGTTTCCAGCCACTGAAGAACTGTTTTTTATCCAGGGATCTCTGTCCTAAATACGCCTCAATGTATATCCTTGCGTTCGGTACGCAGATTGAAAAACTCCCTCCCGGAACCAGTACTCTCAAACACTCATCTAACATTTTTTGTGCCTCCTTAAAAGAGAGATGCTCAAAAAAATGAGACGAATATATTTTATTAATACTGTCATCGGGGAAGGGCAGGCCCTTCCTGAGGTCCCAGAAAAGATCGCAGCTTTTTGTCATGTCAATGGTGATCCATTTACCCTTTCCCTTTTTCTCTCCCGCACCAAGTTCTAAGAATATCTCGCCCCTTCCCTTCAAGAGGTTTCTAATACGGTTTTTCGACTGTAACTGTCTTACAACACCAATCGCTGATTTGATAGGAGGTATTACAAACGGTAAGTTGTTTCTAATGAATTTTTTAGTTGCTGATGTCATAAAATTTTATCTGTTACTCTTGTGTCCAACTATTTATTGACAATGTGTATGCAGCCGAACCTTATGATGTCACGCAGGCGTGTGAATCATCGAGAAGCGCATACTGTTTCTTATTTCATTTTCACAAACCAAAGACTAAGGATGGAAGTGATGATATTGGTGATAATTATCGCGCCCACGATACCCCATATACCATAGGGGATAATTAGTATAACCATAAGTAGTATTTTTAGGATTTTAGAAGATGATGTAAGAATATATTTCTTCTTCACCTCCATCTGTGCTTCAAGAGCGGTTGTGGGCATAGTGCCTAGAGCTGTGAGCGCTAGCACTAGCGCGAATACTTGTGAGTATGGTACAGATGCGAGATAGGCAGGAAAAAACACTTCATAGATGTACGGCGCGGCGAAGATGTACACCGCAATGAATGGCAGAGAAACCAGAGAGAGTCTCAGGCTTTTGCTGATTATCCCATTTTGAGTATCTTCTTTGTTGCGTTGAGACAACTTTGGCAATGCCAAAGTATTCAAATGTTTTACAAGTCCCTTTAACTGCATTACCGGTGCTATGGCCAAACCATAGACAGCAACCTCAACAGCTCCTAGGTAGTGGAATATAAGGAGCTTGTCAGCATAATCCCCAATGTTTCCCATAGCCCCAATAACGCTTAAATGTTTGCCATAGCTTCGCATATCCGAATCGTCATTGTCGTTTGTTTTGTATTTCTTTAAAGTCAGTCGAAAGATTGCTGCTCTTATGATTGTCCATGAGGCAAAGTATGTCAGGAGGATAATCACGCCATTATTTGTAAAATATAATGCGATAAATACAATTACTGCGGATAAAATCTGCCCCGCAATATTATACTGTGCATTGATTTTGAATAACTGTTTTCCGCTAAGTAGTGCGCCGGAGATTCCAAGGGAATAAAATAATGGTAGAAAGACAGCTACAATGAGAAATGATGCGGCGAGTACAAAATTTCCCTGAACCCAGTAGTAAATGGCTATTGCGATTGAAGCCACACTTCCTAGGGTGCCCCAACGCAGTTTTGTTTTAAAGGCGGGGATAAGTATCCCTTCGGCTCCTCTGGCAACAGAGCGCACCATTGCAGTATTAAGGCCAGCTAGAGTAGAGATTGAGAGTATGGCTGCAGCTGCGAGCATGAACTGGTATGTGCCATACATTGCCGGAGATAGAAGGTTTGCAAATGCGACAGCAAGGCCAAAGCCAGTAGCAGTTGAAATAAATTGCCCAAACGTAAGCCAAAAGCCGCCTTTGGCGAGGTAGACGTTGTCAGTTTTGGTGTATTTTTCCGTGGAGCGGAGAAAGTGGTATGTTTTTTTTCGAATTTCCTTCATTTTGTCACTGTGCTATATTGAATTCTCCATATAAAAGGATGAAACAAGCCCTAGTATACACGATTTTTGCAGGTCTGTTTGTTGTTCCTTTCTTCCCTTTTCTTATTACTCCTTCACTTCTCTTTTCTTCTAAATGATCATGAGGGCAGACAGGTTAATTAGGGTCCTAGTCCTGATAGTGATAATGGTTTATTTCTCTTTATGGATTTGGACTATTCATGAAAGCGATGTATTGAGGCATACAAGTGGAATAAGAGAAGAGCAAATCTTTCCTCTTTATGGACATGACTCGCTTGAGTATGAAACCATATCAAGAAATATTTTGAATGGAAATGGTTTTTCTCGCTCCCGCACACCACCATTTTTACCGGATACAGTAAGAACTCCCGGCTATCCATTGCTTGTGGCTGGTTTATTGGAAACCACGGGTTCATTGTTTTCAGTAACTCTTCTCTCGATAGTCTTCGTTCTGACTATTGCAATAATGATTTATAAATTGACTGAGAGCTTGACCGAGAGTAAAAAATTGGGATTTATATGTAGTCTTTTCTTCATTCTAGACCCAGCTGTTATTATTTTTGGTCTGACTATCTATAATGATGTACTTTTTGCTCTCATCGCTTTTCTGGCTTTTTGGCTCGTATTCGTGAAAACCAAAGATTCTATTTGGAGATTAGCAACAGCTGGCATGCTTTTGGGGTTTCTTGTTTTGGTAAAACCGTCAGGAACATACCTCATCCTACTCATTCCGGCTCTATTTTTTGCTCTTTATCGTCAGAAGTTTGGGAGTAAGAAATCACTGATTTTTGCTTTTGTCTGCCTAGTGACCTCCCTACTAATCATTTCTCCTTGGGTAATACGTAATAAGATAAAAACGGAAAGTGTTCATGTATCTTCAATAATCCCTGGCTATCTTTACACGTGGTATATTCCGCGCTTTGAGGCATGGAGGAGTAACGCTGATTTTATTACCCACTGGTTAGAACATGGAGAAGAGTATCAAAAAGAGCACAAGATGACATTAGAAGAGTCCGCTAGACCAGAAAATTCATCAAGAGCAATAGCAGTATTTATTGAAAATTTTCTGAATGACCCAATTAAAAACATACAGTTTTATTTCACTGAAAGTAGATATTTTTTATATGCTCCAAGCGCATCACTCTTTAGTCTTACGAACCTTCAGTACAACCGGTTTTTCACTGATGGTGAGTGGAAAGAGCCCTTACCATTGTGGGTTATGTACGTAGAAAAGTACTTGCGGTTTGGCATGTTAGGGTTAGCAATAATTGGGTTATGGATTGGAAGGAGAAATAAAATTATTATCGCATCAGGATTTATGTTTTTCTATTTATGGTTAGTGACTGGACCCATACCTACACCACGCCTAAGAATTCATGCCGAACCGTTCTTACTGGTTCTCGCAGGAGTTGGAGCGAGCCAATTGTTTAACATGGTGAAGATAGGCAGATCGACATCAAAACAAAGAAATGGTTCATTTGCACCAGAAAAGTTAATTGATAAAATTTTACACAGATGGCGTTGTGCCAAAGTTTACCCTTTTGTAAAAGAAGGGATTGTTGTCTGCGATCTTGGATGCAGCATGAGGGCCGATCTTCTCAAGAAAATAGAAGGATGGATCTCTAGGGGCATTGGTATAGATTTCAAAGTGGATAAAAACTTGGAAGGAGGGAAAATCGAACTTATTACTTCTGACCTCAATGCTACCTTACCATTAGAAGATGAGTCAGCTGATCTTGTCACTTCTATGGCTGTTTTAGAACATTTGCACGATTATAGAGGGTTCACTGGAGAGACTTATCGTATCTTAAAAGATGGAGGAAAACTTATTGTTTCTACTCCCACACAAGCAGCAGACCCCATTCTCAGAGTACTCAGCTTCTTTTCACTAATAAATAAAGAAGAAATAGATGACCACAAAAGGTATTTTAATAAAAGACAGCTTACGGATCTTTTTAGAGAGGTAGGGTTTAAGAATATTAAAGTCAATTATTTTCAATTTGGCTTTAACCAATTAATTACAGCAGAAAAATGAGAAGCAGGTTTAGAAAGATTTCTGTCGTCATCCCTGCTTATAATGAAGAAAGTGTTGTAGCAGAAATAATAAACAAGGTAAAAGCTGCTGATGTTTTTGGGTTGGAAAAGGAAATTATTGTAGTTGATAACGATTCGTCAGATAGAACCATGCAAGTTGTAAGTAGTATACCTGGAATAAGAGTATTTACAGAAA
>Ga0214472_10001890_pt1 | contig 22720 bp, 25 predicted proteins | sample RVTome_6_FD_207662 | JGI IMG/M metagenome (GOLD analysis project Ga0214472, IMG submission 207662) | Soil microbial communities from uranium-contaminated site in the Upper Colorado River Basin, Wyoming, United States - RVT140D175 | ecosystem: Environmental > Terrestrial > Soil > Contaminated >...
GATCATTTTATGTTCCTGGTTTGCAAGGATTTAAGCGTTAGATACCCGCTTTCTTGCAATCTACTTGTACCCTTTTTATCCTATTTCTTCAATACTTTTATTGTCTTATTCCTTTTTCAGGAACGACAACTTAATATCCTTATTTAATTAAGGAACCTCTGACTTATTCAGAGTTTCCTTAAAGTACCTTGCGCACCCGGTCATAACCCTTCTTGATTTCTTCGGCTGTTATCTTCAATGCCGCCAATACGTCTCCGGAAACATCGCCCATTTCATGACGCACGGTATCCGCTTTACTCTTAAACTGCTCAAATTTTTGTTCGGCCTTTTCCCATTCATCACGCACCTCTGCCTTGGCCAGATGAAGTTGTACATTAATTTCGTCTCGTTGTTGCTTAATACTCTCGAGAATATCATCAATTTCGTAAAGCGATTTTGTCATAACTCACCTCTGCTACAATTATTTGAAACAAGCTCACGCATTTTATGCGCGGCTCCGACTTCCAGGTAAATCCTGATACGGGAAACTTTATCATGAAAGCCAAAGGAGACCAACCCACAGTGATATATCATGGTTAACAGGCATGAATTATTACGGACTAATCTTCATTTAAAATTATATCAGTCATCTATATAATGTGAGCCATGCTCAAAAAGCATCAAAAAATATCAATCGACTCATTTGACTTTCTACCGGGCCGTATACTTGTAAAAAAATACGAAATCATTGGCAAGCTCGGCGCGGGTTGGGAAGGAGAAGTCTACCTGGTACGGGAGATCATGACTGGTATCGAGCGTGCCGCAAAATTCTTTTTTCCGCAAAGAAATCCCAACAATACAGCCATACGCTTTTATGCCAATAAGCTACATAAATTGCGTCATTGTCCCATTCTGATTCAGTACCTTACCCAGGAAACGATTCTTTACCATAAAATTCCAATCACGTTTCTTGTATCAGATTATGTCGAAGGTGAACTAATGAGCGCTTTTCTGGCACGGCAACCCGGCAGACGAGTCTCTGCCTTTCAAGGCCTGCATCTACTACACGCACTGGCATCAGGCATAGAGTACATTCATCACATGGGTGAGTATCACGGTGATTTACACACGGATAACATCATTGTCCAGCAATATGGATTAAGCTATAAGATAAAACTATTGGATATGTTTCACTGGGGGGCTCCAAGTAAAGCCAATATCTATGATGACGTATGCAATCTTATCACCATCTTTTATGACGCCATTGGCGGACAAAAGCACTATGCCAAGCACCCCAAAGAAATCAAGACCATTTGCTGTGGCCTTAAAAGAACGCTTATCTTGAAAAAATTCCGCTCCGCCGGACAATTACGCGAATATCTTGAAACTATGCAATGGCATCAATAATTAAATATAGATTGTATGTCCAACCCACCACCCATATTAAAAAGTAAAATATACACAAATACCAACATGGGCGCCTCATGCGAGATCCATTCATGTTGCGGCGGAGAAGCCGTCATCTATACGCAACGCTCGCCCCGCAAGGAGTCACCTAATGAAGACTCTGCCGCCATATTCTGTTTTAATAATCACACGGGTGTTTTCGTCATAGCGGACGGCATGGGCGGGATGCCTTCCGGAAGACAGGCCTCGGCGATGGCAATCAATGCAATTCATGCATCATTAAAAAGTACGACACATCTTCATACCAACCTGCGTGAGAATATTCTCGATGGCATCGAACATGCCAACCAGAGCATCACGTCATTGGGCGTGGGCGCCGGTACGACCTTAGCCGCAATAGAGTTGAACGAACATATCCTGCGGCCCTATCATGCGGGTGATTCGATGATTCTTGTTATCGGACAAAAAGGAAAAATCAAACTCCAAACGACATCCCATTCTCCAGTTGGATATGCTGTAGAGGCAGGCATACTCGATGAAGATGAGGCCATCCACCATGAAGAACGGCATCTGATATCCAATATGCTGGGAAGTGCGGATATGCATATCGAAGTGGGGCCCCCACTTCAAGTCACCCGCTATGATACGGTATTGCTCGCCAGTGATGGCCTGTTTGATAATCTACTCATCAGTGAAATTATAGCGCGTATACGCAAAGGATCCCTGCAGACAGCATCCATATCTCTCATAGAAGAATGCATGAAGCGCATGTCATCCCCTCAGGCCGGTCTTCCCTCCAAACCCGATGATATGACCTTTATCCTCTACCGAAGAATACAATAACGATATCTAGACCACTCAGGCATGAACCGCCTGCGGATTACTAGAGTGATTAATGGCCCGTTTGTTGCGGCGCTTTGGTTGCTTGAATTTAATTGACGGCGCGGCACTGTGTTTACGATTACCACGTTGTGATCTTCCTGAATGCGGTTTTGCATTACGGCCTTTGCTATTATTTTTTGATCGTGGTTCAGGTGTAGTCGGCTCAAGACCCGCTATCACGCCACGTTCCAGTTGCCTGCCGGTCAAGCGTTCGATACCAAAAAGCTTACTCCAGTCTTCCGGACCGACTAATGAAACGGCTGTGCCGGTGGAACCCGCACGCCCTGTACGGCCTATGCGGTGAATATAGTCTTCCGCGACCATCGGTAAATCAAAGTTGATCACATGACTGACGCCTTTGATATCCAGGCCACGGGCCGCCACATCGGTGGCGACCAGCGTACGGAATTTGCCATGACGCATATGCTCCACAGTACGCTTGCGGGCACCCTGTCCCATATCGCCATGCAATGCTGCAGTGATATGCCCTTGCTTTGATAACAACTTTGCCAGCTTATCGGCGCCACGTTTGGTCGCGGTAAATACGATCGCCTGTGAGAGTGAATCGCTTGAAAGATAATGTGACAGCAAGCGGTGTTTATGCGCCGCATCGTCCGCCTGATATATCCGCTGCTTAATCGATGCATGACGTTCGTGATTCGCTGCCAGTTGTATCCGCAGCGGATTTTTCAACAAGGCCTTGGCCACCACAAGTACTTTGCCTTCCAGCGTCGCGGAAAACAATAAGGTTTGACGGTCTTCAGGCATCGCCCTGGCAATGGTTTTGACGGCATCGATAAATCCCATGTCGAGCATACGATCCGCCTCATCCAAGACCAGTATTTCCAAACGTGAAAAATCCACCCGGCCCTGTTCCATATGATCCATCAAGCGGCCAGGAGTTGCGACCAGCATATCCAGAGGCCTTTTCAATAACTGGATTTGTGGTGGATAACCCATGCCGCCAACCACATTGCCGGTGGTCACTTTGCAAAAGCGGCTAAACTGGCGGATATTTTCATTCACCTGCATTGCCAATTCCCGCGTCGGCGTCAGCACCAACACACGCGGGCCTTTACCATGTTTCGCTGGCGTTGTTATCAAGCGATGTAAAGCGGGCAATACAAAGGCCGCTGTCTTGCCCGTACCCGTCTGTGCCGAGGCCATTAAATCGTACCCCGACAGCACGGCGGGAATCGCCTCTTGCTGAATAGCGGTAGGCGTCTTAAAACCGCTGGCTTCAATGGCCTGCAGCAATCTGGAATTCAGTTTTAACTCATTAAATAACACAAAATACTCCTAATCCACCTGCCATAGGCGGATAAAAATCAATAATACGAACATCAGTGGAACTACGGGTGAGGTAATTAGCACCTGGTTCAATCAAAAACGGCCATGCACGAACGCTTTGGCTGCTATACGTTGCTAACCAGGATACCAATAGAACTTAAGGGAAGGGTCAGAAACGCCGTTACTTCATTACGAAGTGGGGCAACTATACAGGCCTTTTAATAAAAACACCACCTATTTCAATCGTTATTACTCTCATCCCATCATCGATAAAATGATACGCCTATCCCGATGCGAGTGATCGAACGATTATAATTAACCAGACTTTCACCATAACCGTTCCATAAAGAAAAGCGGTAATACATATCCTTTGAGCCACTCGGTATGTCATAGGTTACGCTCGCTGCGCCTTTATTGGTATTGTGGTTTCCCCGTAACATCATATGAAAACGCTGCATATGACGAGACAGCCGTACATAGTGAAATTCCGCATACCCATAGTAATCTTGAATATCCGGATTATCGTCTCCCACCGGATCCAGCGGCGAGTTTTTCACGTCTTCGGAAAATCTGTGCCAGGCTTTTATATAAAACAGGTCGTTTTCCCGCATATAAAATGGCGTAATGTAGGCCCTTTTCCAGCTGCGCGACAATGGCAAGCTACGGCCGTTGGATTCATGCTCTACCCCGGCATCAAGACCTAAATTATCTAATAATAGACCGCTGCCAGGCGGGATCCGATAAAACAGTTCCGGATTATAATTGGTTTCCCGTAATGGCGAAGAATCACTGCTATTAAAGGCCTGCCAAAATGACTTCTGCGAATAGGCAAAATACAGATTCATATCAAACAGGCGGACTTTCGCGCTTAACTGGTAAATGACCTCCATATCTTTATCATGAAAATCCTCACTCCAGGTAATAGGGGTAACGAATATATCCTTATATTGGGAGATACCTTTGGACAACCGAAAGATGACCGGGTCAAAGCGCTTGCCATCGACTATTTCTTTGATCCGTATTTCATCGGATTCGCCGGCTGAAACCGGCTCTTCTATAACCGTTTCGTCTACTTCGTTTTGCGCCATTAAAACTGTTATCTGAAACAGCCACAAACAAACCGCAAATATGGTATTAACGCCTATGGTATATGTGCAGTTCATAATGTTTCGAAAGATGTTTCCAAGGTCAACATGATAACTTTAGCGGTATGTTGATCCATACCCTCGCAGGGCATGGATTTTAAACTTGAACCTGCGTTAAAACAGTCAATCAGCATTCGCATTTATTGACCAAATAAGATACACTTACGCTGATTGCACATTATTCAGGTCATTTCAGAAGTCCCCTTTTCGGTATTCTCGGTAAATTACCTCCATGATATGCAATTAGACAACATAATATTAATATTTAGTAGAGGTAATTTATGATCACAGGTACCGTTAAATGGTTTAATGAATCCAAGGGTTATGGCTTTATTTCACCCTCCGATGGCAGTGCAGATGTCTTTGTTCACTATTCTGTAATTGAAGGTGATAACTTCAAGACCCTTCGTGAAGGCCAAACGGTTAACTTAGAAGTTGAAAAAGGTCCCAAAGGCCTACAGGCTTCTCGCGTTACTGTATAAACTAACGATTAATTTCCGTTAGCGGGAAACCCCGCTGAAAATAACAGCGGGGTTTTCTACAAGTTTCATTAATATTTTATTACACTGATCGACGAGGAAAGTTTTTTGAAAAAATTGTTCATTAGCAACCTGGCTCCTGCTGCTTCAGAAGAGAACGTAAGTGAACTATTCTCTGAATACGGCAAGGTACGTTCTATAAGACTCGCTGCCGACGTCTTCACAGGCAAGTGCCGCGGCTTTGGATTCATAGAGATGGAAGGCCACGAAGCCCGTGCGGCTATCGCAGGACTTGACGGCAAAACATTTTGCGACAAGCAAATACGTGTACGCTTTGAAGAACCACGAACTTTCGGATCACATAAACGCGGCGGTTCGCACCGTTCAAGATAGCTTCAGCCCGCCACTCAAGGTCGACACCGGTTGATTAATGCTTCCTTCTCTAACCTGCTTAATCGTCTAATTTCACACTCGCGTTTGGTCGCCATGGATCGGGAGTCGAGCACTTCCTGATACACAAGATACACTGGGCGTCTCGCACGTGTATATTTCGCCCCATACAGACTATTGCTGTTATGTTCTTGCAGACGTCTCTCAACATTTATGGTGATACCCGTGTAAAGACTGTCATCCGAACACTTGACGATATATACATACCAGTTATTTGAAGCATCTGTTAAGGAAATCTCAGACATAATATTTCATCCTGGCGGCATACTATTAAAAACCTTTTTTAATTCACCGATTTATTAAAGTATCACTATTTTGCCCAAAAATGGCATCTGCGGTATATACCTGTTAGTATACTGATTTTATTGCAATGTCTACTCACCCGGCTGTTTCTTTGTGCGGGCAGTTACCTCCTCAATGGTGTATCTATAGATCGTAGGCATTTTATTACTTCTCGATAAAGGGGATCATGATGCAAATCGCCAATAATTCCGTCGTCAGCATTGAATATACCTTAAAAGATGATAATGGAAACATCCTTGATACTTCGGAGGGTCGCGAAGCATTATCCTATATACATGGTGCCAGCAATATTATCCCCGGCCTCGAAAATGCCCTTGCCGGAAAGACCATCGGTGAAGAATTATCAGTTATAGTAGGCCCTGATGAAGGCTATGGACAACGTAATGAACAACTTACACAGGTCGTACTACGCAACATGTTTGAATCAATCGATCATATTGAAGTCGGCATGCAGTTTCATGGTCAAACTCCTGAAGAACATCCTATCGTTATAACGGTCACGGCAATTGAAGGTGACAATATCACCATTGACGGCAATCATCCGTTAGCAGGCGTCAATCTGAATTTTGACATAAAGATTATCGATGTTCGCGACGCCACTGCAGAAGAGCTGGAACATGGACATGCGCATGGACCTGACGGACATCATCACGACTAAATATATCTAAATTCCCCGAGTCTGCAAGCGTGGCTCGTCTTTATAATGCTCGGCAATAATCCTCCGGATTCAATCTGAGTATCCACATTTATAATATAGTTTATTTTATTGATTTATATATAATATTTTATCAATAATGGATCGCGTCTCCAGCTTGCTAGTCATAAAATTTTTACTGTTCCGGCCGCTATATATGGTGCGCTCTTACATTTTTCATAGAAAAACCGGATATGGAAAACTCACTCAAACAATACATAGTAGCACGCTGTCCGGTTCCGGTATGGCTGCGCAAGCTGGGATTCGTTGGTTTCCTGTTTTTCTTTATCAAAGGAATGGCATGGATTGCCGTCTCGGCCGTAGCGCTAATCGGGCTTTTCTAACGGTTTTCTCTCCGGGATGATCTGATTAATTCCATTTTGTCATGCCCGCCTTCGCCGGCATGACAAACTATTCAGAGATGCCTTTGTATTTCAACATACGCGGTATTATGAGATAGGTTCTAATTATTATAGTATCAATAGTGGAAAATATTCAGATGAAAAATACAGCCACTTTATACATTGTAATTATTGATTATCATAGGTGATTACTATGCTCCCCGGAAAAAAGACCTCCAACATATCCAGACGAAATGCTTTTAAAGGAATTTTTTGGTTCTTTGCAGATCATTTAGGATGGACGGCGGCATAGATGACTTTTTTGGATGAACCGGCCATGGACGCCTATCTATTCATATCTTAACGCCTCGATCGGCCGCATGCGGGAGGCCTTCCTTGCAGGATGAATACCAAAAAAAATGCCTACCAATGCCGCAAATAAAAAAGCCACACTTATCGACCATGAAGTAATAGTAACGGGAAATTCTGAAAACCTGGCCAATGTATTAGCGCTGGCTAAACCAAGCAATATACCCAACACTCCTCCCGCACAACTCAACATCAATGCTTCCAGTAAGAATTGCCATAGAATATCCTGGCGTCTTGCCCCAAGCGCCATACGGATACCGATCTCACGTGTCCGTTCGGTAACCGAAACCAGCATGATATTCATAATGCCGATACCCCCTACCAATAAAGATACAGAAGCTATACTGCCCAACAGCCAGGTAAAAACTCTGGCGCTTTCTTCAGAGGCTTGTGCGAGTTCGGCCCGGTTGAAAATCCTGAAATCATCTGGTTGATCGTTCTGCAAACGATGGCGTTGCCGCAAAATGCGCGTAACTTCCGTCATAACCCGGGATGCCGCCTCACGGCCTGATGTTTGTATTTCTATCCTGTCTATATGAGTGACGCCCTTGATTTTCCTTTGCACGGTTGTAATTGGCATCATCACCACGTCATCCTGATCACTGCCCCACGCTGATGCGCCTTTCAAACTCAGTACGCCCAGTATGCGGCATGATAAACCCTTCAGCACAACAGACTCGCCGATCGGATTTGCCAGACCAAACAATTCACGCGCCACCGTCTGTCCCAACACACACACATGTGAGGCTGCCATTACATGCTGATCGGTGAAAAACTTCCCTTCCCCAACCTGCCAGGAACGCACTGAAACATAATCCGGGGTAACGCCTTCGATCGAGGTGCCCCAGTTGGTGCCCCGATACCGCAGTTGCTCCGAGGTACTGATGCTTGGCGCCACGGCAATGATTCCGGGAATATCGCGAATAGCATCGGCATCCTCGCGTGTTAATCTTTCTGAAGTTCCGGCACCCGTTCGCACGCCGCCGCGCGTAACACTACCGGGACGTACTACCAAATTATTGGTTCCCATGCTTGCCAACTGCTCAGCGACTCTTTTTTGCGCACCTTCCCCAACAGACACCATGGCAATAACGGAAGCAACTCCGATCACGACGCCTAAAGTCGTCAGCATGGCGCGGGTTTTATTACGCCATAATGCGCGTAATGCCAATTGTAATGCGGCACCCCAACTCATGGTCATGACTCCAAACAGCCATCACGCAATATCAATCTGCGCTTTGCCCGCCCTGCAACCTCGGCTTCATGGGTAATCAATAAGACCATCAATCCTTCTTCATTGTTAAGTCTTTCCAGCAAGGAAAGAAATTCCGCACTGGTAACCGAATCCATATTGCCAGTCGGCTCATCGGCCAATAACAAGGATGGGCGCGTCACCAGAGCCCGTGCAATCGCGACACGTTGTTGTTGTCCGCCCGACAGTTGATTAGGCAAATGATAAATACGGTCACCAAGACCCATACGTTGCAACATGTCCTGCGCCCGCTGACGGCGTTCTTTTTTGCCGAAACCCGCATAGATAAGCGGCGTCTCCACGTTCTCCAACGCCGTTGTGCGCGGCAACAAATTGAAATTCTGGAAAACAAAACCGATTTCACGGTTGCGCAAGACTGCCAATTGATCGCTTCGCATATGCGCGACATCTTCGCCGTTAAGTAAATAACTGCCTTGATCAGGCATATCAAGACAACCCAGGATATTCATCAAGGTCGATTTCCCCGATCCCGATGGACCCATGATGGCAAGATATTCACCCTGCGAGACAGTAAGGTCGACACCACGCAAGGCATGGACCTGAACACCATCGAGAGCATAAGACTTATGCACTCCGGCCATTTGAATGACATTGTCTTCCACGCGCTTAAAACAGTCTTAAACCAAAGCGCCTTGTTCTTTCGCTGTTATCGCGGCTATCGGGTACAACAATCTTCATGCCTTCCTGTAACCCATCCGCAATGATCTCGCTCTCTTCCTCAGCGACGATACCCAATCCAACTTTCAAAGGTTTAAGGTCATTGCCATCGGGAAGCCAGAGCACGGCATCATCGCCTTTCAGCTCTGCCCGGATTTGTTTCAAGCGCTCATCGGGCCATTGCGGAACATAACGCAGTGCGGCATTGGGCACCTTGAACACGTTGCTGCGATGTTCCACTTCAATCGCCACTGTCGCCGTCATCCCCGGTTTGAGCGCAAGGTCTTCGTTATCGACATGGATAATGCAATTGTATTTGACAACACCCGCCTCTACCGTAGGATTCAATCGCACTTGCGCGACACGGCCAATGAATTTACGCTCCGGATAGGCAAAGACGCTAAAGTTCACCGGTTGTTGTTGTTCTATCATGCCGATAAAGGCCTCGTCGACATCGGTTTCAATCTGCATGCGTGCCAAATCACGCGCGATGGTAAACAAGGTGGGAGCCTGCAAACTGGCCGCCACCGTCTGCCCGACATCGACATCACGCGAAATCACCACACCGTCAATCGGCGCATAAATAGTGGTGTATTCCAGATTGACCTGTTCACGATTGCGGACTGCCTCGGCCTGCTCCACTTCTGCCGACCTCAGTTGATGCTCAACCACGGCTGCTTCATGTTCAAACCTCGCTGCATCTACCTCGCTTTCGGCAACAAGATTCTGTTTGCGCAGTCCTTCTATCCGTCCCAGTTTCCGCTTGGCGTCCAATACTTCGACCCATGCCTTGTCACGTGCTGCCTCCGCGCTTTTAAGGCTTGCCTGTGCCTCAGCCAGTCTGGCCTTGAATAAAGCGGCATCAATTTGGGCAATCACTTCGCCTTTATGCACCTGGCTGTTAAAATCCGCATAAAGATTCTGTATGGTTCCGGATACTTGGCTGCCTACCTGAACGGTAACCAGCGGATTGACTGTACCTGTCGCGGAAACTGTCGCGGTAATATCACCTCGTTGCAGGGTATGCAATGAATAATCGGGGGCTGCCGGTTGTTCTGACCTAGGAAGAAATATCAACGCAACGGCAAGGATCAAAGCCATTGCTATGACAATTATAATTGTTTTGGGGTAACGGATACTCACGGATACTTCACCAGGACATCAATGCAAAATTACGGAATGGAATACAATCAGTTAGATATTGATATACTATATCACCATGAGCATATTGCAAAACAGTAGTCATAAAGCAGGGAAAGTGGGCTTTGTCAGCCTCGGCTGCCCAAAGGCATTGGTCGATTCGGAACGCATCATTACCCAATTGCGTGCCGAGGGCTATGAGATAAGCCCCAATTATGACAATGCCGATCTCGTCATTGTAAACACCTGCGGTTTCATCGATTCCGCCGTCGAAGAATCCCTTGAGGCCATTGGTGAAGCTATCGATGAAAACGGCAAGGTTATCGTCACCGGCTGCCTGGGCGCAAAGGGCGATGTGGTTAAAACCAGTTTCCCCCAGGTATTAGCCGTTACCGGTCCACATGCCTTGACGGAAGTCATGACCGCAGTACATGGCTATTTGCCGCCGCAACATGACCCTTATACCAGCCTGATACCGCCGCAAGGCATCAAGCTGACACCGAAACATTATGCCTACCTGAAAATTGCCGAAGGATGTAACCACCGTTGCAGTTTCTGCATTATTCCTTCCATGCGTGGCGCTCTGGTCAGCCGCCCGGTTGGCGATGTTATGCAAGAAGCCCGGAACCTGGTGGATGCAGGCGTTAAAGAATTGTTAGTGATATCACAAGATACCAGTGCCTATGGTGTAGACATAAAATACCGCACCGGCTTCTGGCAGGGCCGGCCATTAAAAAGCCGTTTATATGATCTGGCAAATTCGCTCGGTGAACTGGGCGCATGGATCAGATTGCATTATGTCTATCCATATCCGCATGTCGACGACATCATACCGTTGATGGCCGATGGCAAACTGCTGCCTTATCTCGATATCCCGTTCCAGCACGCCAGCCCCGGGATACTCAAGGCCATGAAACGCCCGGCCCATAGCGAGAATATATTAAAGAGAATCCGCCGGTGGCGGGAGATCTGCCCGGATATTGTTATCCGCAGTACCTTCATTGTGGGATTCCCGGGTGAAACTCAGCAGGATTTCGATATCCTCCTCGACTTCTTACATGAGGCACAACTCGACCGCGTCGGCTGCTTTACATATTCGCCTGTTGAAGGGGCCGCAGCCAATGCCCTGCCCAACCCTGTTGCCGAAGAAATCAAACAAGAGCGGATGGCGCACTTTATGGCAACCCAGGAAAAGATCAGCGCGCATAAATTAAAACAACGTATTGGCCAAACAATCACCGTACTGATCGATGAAGTCACAGAGGAAAACATTATCGCCCGCAGCCATGCCGATGCCCCCGAAATCGATGGGCTGGTGATCGTCTCAAACCATCATGACATTGAACCCGGGGATTTTATTGACGTGACGATAACCGCTGCCAGCGAACATGACCTGTATGCCATCCCACAACAAAAGCCCGCTGTACCCTCCCACAAAGTCGCTTAAAGAAGCTCTGAATAATTCCATCCCGGAATCTTCAGAGTACGGAGCGCAAAAAATGTGATTTTCGCTTTCCTTCATTTTCAATGGCATACTGCCATTGAAATGGCGGCACATCCCCTGTACCGCAGAAACCACTGACACATCAGAGGTTCCTTGAATTCGCGATGTTATAGTTTTGTGATCATTTTGCGATAAGCGGGTGATACAACCACTTTATATTGTCTAACAAGGAAGCAACGTAAGCGGAGGAAACCGATGAACAGACGACAATTTATCATTGGCAGCCTGGGCTTGACCGCCCTGCCGCTGATGACATCCAGATTATTCGGAGATCAAGCAGACATGGCCGCCATAACAGGAAAAATCGAGAAAATCGTCAAATCCAATCAGGAATGGAAGAAGATACTGACCCCTGAGCAGTATGACATCCTGCGTGAAGAAGGCACGGAAAAACCCCATTCCAGCCCGCTAAATCATGAAAAGCGCAAAGGTACGTATGTCTGCGCCGGTTGTGAACTGCCGTTGTTTACATCTGACATGAAATACGACAGCGGTACCGGATGGCCGAGTTTTTTTACTACCCTATCCGGCGCTGTTGAAACAAAGCGCGACTGGAAACTGATCATCCCGCGCACGGAATACCACTGTGCCCGCTGTGGCGGACATCAGGGCCACGTCTTCGATGACGGCCCAAAGCCCACGGGTCAACGCTGGTGTAATAATGGGATTGCACTCAAATTCATCCCAGCTTAATTTAAGAGGCGAAGTAATGTATTACCAAAAGATACTCATTTTCATAACGTCCTTGTTGCCATTCGGCGCGGCACACGCGACGCAAATAACAAACGGCAATACTATATATAACAACGATCAAATCCAGATCGCAACCTTTGCAGGCGGCTGTTTCTGGTGCGTGGAATCGGATTTTGACAAGTTAGACGGCGTACTCGAAACGACGTCCGGTTACATCGGGGGCCGGACAAAAGATCCGACGTACTATGAGGTGTCCGAAGGCGGCACAGGTCACACCGAAGCTGTACAAATCAAATACGATTCAAACAAGGTCACTTACGCGCAATTGCTTGATCACTTCTGGCACAATATCGATCCGACCATGAAGAATGGTCAATTCTGTGACTTTGGCGCGCAATACCGTTCGGCGATTTTCTACCATGATGAAGAACAACGAAAACTCGCCGAACAATCCAGGGCGAAACTTGAAAAAACCAAACCCTTCAACGCGCCAATCGTGACCCAGATTGTACCGGCCTCAATATTTTATCCGGCCGAAGAAAGGCACCAGGATTATTATCAGAAGCATGCATGGAAATATATGTTTTACCGCTACACATGTGGACGTGATGATCGGCTTGAGAAACTGTGGGGCAAAGCGGGTTAATATTATTGTCATTCCCGCGCAGGCGGGAATCCATAATCAAGATATTAAAAACATTCCCTCTCCCGCTTGCGGGAGAGGGTTAGGGTGAGGATCTAATTACATCATCTTGTCGTCTTTCATCATCCCGTCATCCATCATTTTATCTTTTTTCATCCCTTCATCCTTCATAGAATCATGCATCATTGAATCTTCTTTCTTCATGCCATCGTCCATTGATTTCATGTTATCAGATGCACAACCCGCCGACGACAATGCCGTAATAATCAATGCAGAAGAGAAAATACCCGTAATTACTTTAGTCAACATATCAAACCTCCAGGTTATTAAAAGAATATATTGCGTTGACTATTTCACGACAAATACTTCCCGTAGCCATAACAGAAGTATCACGAAATTATCACAGAAACAACCATTCCCTATAGTTACCAAGTAAACAGCATGTTTCATTCATATATGTAAGTGAGAATTTCGCACCTAGCAAGAGCCGGTCAATGCAGATTTTACCGGCTGGCTGGGAATACGATAACTTCTGCCAATACTATTTCACCGGCGCAATAAACTGCTTGCGGTAATCCACCACCTTTTCGAGATAATGGCGTGTTTCTTCATAAGGCAGATCAGCTCTCAACTTGGCATATACTTCTGAAGGAGATTTGCGATTGATGCTATTGACCGCCTCGGTGCGATCCCTGGAAAAGGTTTTCAGCACATTGCCTGTACCGGTGTTATAAGCTGATATCACGGCATATTCACGTGATACCTCATTCTGAATCATTTCGAGATAATTATAAGCAAGCACATTCAGGTATGCTGCACCCAGTTCAATATTGTTGTTTGCATCAAACAGATACTCCTTGGAAGGTACGCCATCATTTCCTGTTGCGCGGCGATAGGCATCACGCCCGCCACTCGAGGGCACCAGTTGCATCAAGCCATAGGCAGGTATGGGACTTACGGCATAGGGATTGAAATTGCTCTCTGTACGTATCACAGCATAGACAAGGCTGGGACTGATGTTGTATTGAGTGGCATACTTGTCGACCATCTTGCTGTATTTCTGCGCCTGTTTATTACTGAAATTGCTCACCATGGAAAGCTTCACGTAGGTGGAATTTTTATTGTTGCCATCCACGTCGATCTTGCGTTGCTGTTTCTTTTCCAGGACGAGGTACTGCGCATAGGCCTCAGCGGCATGAGGATCATTTATACTCTCACCCTGCTGGTTAACCACCAGACCTTTCAGATAAGGCTCTTCATCACTCGTCAGGGTCACCGCCTTATCGCTGAACAGATCTACTGAACGCGGATCATCCGGCGTCAGCAGGGTAGTGACTATGGCATTGCGTAGACTCCCATCCGGATCGCGTTCATCGAGAGTCTCCACCATCACCTCCCCCTGATCGAAATCCACCACCGCGCGGCTCTGATAATTCTGGGTATATTTCACATACTGCTTCCTGGTGGGAACCTTCGCCTCTTGCTTGCCCCACTTCTCCCCAGCCTTACCCTGAAGCAAGGACATGAGTTTATCGAAGTCATGCTTTACAGCACGGATGTCCGCGGTAATAGCCTGGGGATTTTGCTTATAGTATTCGGAGCGCTGTTGCAGGCTTTGTTTAAGTGCCTCGCTGGGGTCCTTGCTGGAGGCAATGGCGGAAATATTTCTGGCAGTGCCACTCTTAACAACGGAAAGCGCACTGTCTACGCTTTTCAGCGACTGTTCCAGCTCCTGACAGCTTGCAAGCATGACTACACATAAAATTATAAAACACCGTTTCATTGCCAATACCTCCTATCAGGAAAAAGCGCTCAATCTATCAATATCGCAACAACATATTTTCAAGAACCTGGATGCCCGCCTGCGCGGGCATGACGAATTATTTATGGGTTCCTGAATTTATCAGAACCTATCTCATAAATAGCGAATGAAGGCGAGACAAGGCAATAATGAACGAGAAAGCGGAGTTTTCACGATAGTCTGCCGCTCCGCGGCCCCGCATTTTGAGTTCATTATTAACGATGTATCGCCAAGTACAGCAATTATAAGATAGGTTCTACATTACTGCCTTGAATTTCCACTTCGTGGTCCCGTACATGCCGGTATTACATGTCTCCTCGCCGGTAAATGTCTTCAGATCAGTATAGGGAACACCGGTCTTCACTTCGGAAACAGCCGCCATGATATCCTCCATGGAACTGCCTGCGGTTAAACCTGACATCCCGGGAGGACATAATCCACCTTCATAGTGGAACACCGAGGCCCCGGAGATCACCCAAGGCCGGCGTGGCTTGCCGCACATCAGGGTAACATCGGTATCGGCGCTGAATTCGAAGCGGTATGTTTTCTCTTCAAAATTGATCGCAAGCTCGCCATCGGAACCGCTTTTGATGGGCAATTCTACGTGTTTGGGATCGCAATCCGGGACTTTGATCGTGCCCCTGATCGTGCCGGATGCTTCATACCACCATTCTTCATTATCGATATCTTCATCAGAAAGCTCTTCATCCTCATCATTCACAATATCTTCATCCACGCCTACATCTTCGTCATCATCTTCATCTGTATTTTCTACCTTAGCTTTCTCAACCAATGTCCAGGTAACCTCGGCCACACCAGATGTTTCGGCCACCGGGCTCGTGAACGTCGCCTTCCCCTGATACTGACGCGCACCGTCAACATTGATTACGGCCTCACTGAAATCGACCATCTCACACCCGGAAGGCCTCAAATAACTGAAATAGGCCCGCGCGGTGGCGGGCCCTGGAGCGCCACCAAGGGTAAAACCGACGATCACTTTGCCGGAATCGTCAGTGGTAGCCGTTGTGGCGGCAAACTTTCCATTATGCGACGATGGTCCCCACTCACTGCTTTTGGGAACCAGGGAAATAATCCTATTGCGCAGCGGCTCGCCGTCGCAATCGTTGAGTGTTAATGTTACAGGGACGGTTTCCGACGGCCGCGCATTACGTTTCTTTGGTTCCATGTCGAAATTACCATCCGTGGTATCGATCGCGACGCGGGTATCTGATTCCCGCAACCTATGCTCGAACTCCCGGATTTTTGAAAACAAGGGCCTGAAATTATCACGCGCCAGTTGCGCGCCCACGTCCTTGGCGTCGAGTGGATCGGAATATGAAGCAGATGCGGATATTGCCGTCTGACGGCTGCAGGCTGTTTCCAGGGCCATATTTACCTGGTAACCGGATCCCATTTGGTTAACCGCACCAGTAAACACGTAATCGATCATACCGTTCTCGATCTTTCCCTTTGGTGCCGTATACGCGACATCGGCGCCGACCTTGAGGCCTTCTCCGGACTCCCTGGCGGACCTGACAGCGCCGTCGGAGAATAACAGGCACATCCTGTCCTTGGAGATCTCTGCACCTGCAAAATTCGCAGCAGAAAAGTGCCCAAGCCACTTCGAATAACCGGGGATGTTGTCCGGCTGATGTATATTCACACCAAAGTCGTACAGGATGACATCAGGCGTAGGACAATTGTCGCATTCTGACGCAGAACTTAATGATGCGATCATGGTAAGCAGGAGGAGTCCCAGCATAGCGAGACCGCATCCCCTATGCAAGGATTGGGAGCCCGGATCTTTCCAAAAAAGCCGATGTGTAATCCTATAATCGCTGGCCATTTGCATCTAGTCTCGCCGCCGCCTCAAAAACCCAACTCCTCCTCCAACGATTTCTGTTCCTGCTTGAATTTTTCCTTGCGCTTGGCCTCAACCTGTTCCTTCTGTCTTTCCTGCTGTTCCTCATTCACTGTTATTTTTCTCGAGATCGCATCCTGTTTGACATTATCACCCGCCAACCCGTAGAAGCGCTCCGCCAGTTCCAGATCACCTTTGCGTTCCGCCTCGTTTCCAAGTTTTCCCGCACGAATCCTGGCTGCATCATACGACCTAGTATAGGTCTTGCCGAGGAGCCGGACGTTACAATAGTCAAAGGCCTGCTCGATGGCATCGTAGGCGCTTTGCGCAAGAAGACTATCGACACGCTGTTTGGCGCGGGCATGTAACCTCTGTTCATCGCCGGCCAGTTCGAACCACCTGCCGGACTCTTCCAAGAGGTCAAAGGCGTTTTGATACTTGTGCACCGCAAATGCCTTGTCCTCTCTTGCCAGTACCTTGTCGCCGCCGCGCATGGCCAGATCACGCACTTCCTTCAGCTGGGGTGGCTTGTCTTCCCATGATTCGAAAAAAGACACGGCTTCCTGCACGATCTTGTAGTCATCGGGATTGGCCTTGGCATAGGCAAGCATGGTGCGGTGGGCATCGGCCAGGGAATAATGTTTCTCAAAGCGGTCCCGGTAAAAATTGGGGGCGATATAATGCTTAAAGGGATAGATAAAGTATTTATGGGCCTCGTATATCCGCCCTCCCTTCTCGGCCTCCTGGCCCAGCTTCTTGTAGGTACGTTCGATAATGCCTGCCATACGTTCATAGCTTTTATCCCAACAACCGTGCGGGGTGCCTTTATCTGCAGCATCAAAGGCTTCTTTGAGTTTACCCGTCTTTTCTGCCGCCTCGACCTTTTTGACAAACGCTTCGTCTTCCGTGACATCGAGTTCATGGCACACGCTGCCATCCTCGCCCTGGGATACTATCTTGCCACGGTCTTTAATACCTGCAGCAGGTGCCACCGGCGACGCCAGAATGGCAAGCGTGACCACTGTAATGAATGCATTAATTACCGGTTTCATAATGTCTTCCCCGCTATTTGAAAAGATCGATAGCATCTTTAAAACCAAAGCCTTTTTTCTTTTCTTTCGGTGGTGGCGGTTGATTTCCATCATCGTCAGTATCATCATCGTCTTCGTCATCACCGCCCATCATCATTGCACCAAAACCTCCCATATCCATTTTGGAGTAACCATCAGGGATCCCGAACAAATCACGATCCTGTTTGCCAATTTTGATATTCTGAAGTTCTATCTTGAAGCGATCCTTTTTCTTTTTATCAACTGCGATGGCATCCATCTTGACCATGATCCCTTCCTTGGACAGCCATGAGAATCCGCCCATCTTCGTACCATTGGGTCCAGTCATGATCATCTTGCTCTTGGTGGTCTTCATTCCATTGACCGTCTCCGGACCGATGGTAGTCGTTTCAATCTTGTAAGAACCAAGATCATCCTTACGGCCTTCCTCGGAAAACTTTGTCTCCATGTACATATTGCCCGGCATCAGTGTCCATATGAGCTTTTTGTCCTTGCGAATGATCATCACCATCGATTCGCCATTTTCAACAAACTCTCGCCGTTCCATTCCGGGAGCGACATACACCGGCCCCTGTTGCACACCATCGGCTGTTTCCATATATGATTCAGCCGAGTACTCGGCATTCGAAACCTGCATGGCATTGACAACGCCCGCCATCGCCAAGCCCAATACTACTAACAACCATTTCATTATTTGCATCACATTTCTCCTTAACTTCGTACCAATAAATTTATAACCATTCTATAATGTTGCAAACCGGACCTGATGGACCCACCCTTCATTCTGATCTCAGAAAATGACGTGCGACACGGCCAGCCAGACTGTAGACAAGCTTAAACCGCCATTGATTAGGCGACTGTTTCATCACGTTGAGGAAACCAGGGAATGCAGATCCCCTGTGAGAAAAATGAAAATGACCGGCAACGTACGTTTGGAGACCGGGAATTCCCGCCCCCCACAGGTACAACACGGCACGCGCGCCCTGCGAGACACATGACATACAAGATTCGGAAACAAGCGCCGGTGTGCATTACGCCGGCGGGTATTCTCCTTTGCCCTAATTATTATTGACGAAGAACCTACGAATCATTTACCCACCCGTTTCCATATCGCTCTTCGATCCGTAGCAAAGACATGCAGATCGACAGGGTCATATATGTACACGCGATACGAAGCATATATGCGCCGCCCCCTGAGAAGCAAGCAATAAATTATGGCCTATCCCCCTGCCATGAGGTCATAAAAAAGTGAATAAAAATCACATCTAAAAGCATAAGATATCGCACCAACAGGCCTATTCCTGACCTCATTAGTAAAAAATATACAAGCTCCCAAATAGCCGCCTGTTGTCTCCGTTATTGTTAAAAGCATTTCCTAGTCTTACAGTATTCAACCCCCAACCATGCACCGCATGCTCCACCGAGCATATTGAGGATCAAATCCTCAATCGCCGGGTGCCGCCACGGTAAATACAGTTGCATGGTTTCAATGACCAGACTCACCCCCAGGCAAATGATAGCGGCACGTCTGACATTACTCCAATTGGGATAAAGTAATACCACCAACAATCCCAACGGGACAAAACCAATAAAATTGACGATCCAATCCTGAATTATCGAGACCGAGTAATATTCCTGATAAAACGGAACTAAGGACATCCTATCAGGATGTGGTTGCAAGTAATATGTTTCAGGAATTGCAAGTGTACCGGGCACCAGATAATCCACCCGCTTGTCTTTCACATCAATCATTGCCTGATGGATAGTCCCCAGCCATGGACGGTCAAACGTAATTTCATTACCCATGGCAAGGCGATAATCACGCACCCATGTATCAAACGCATCATCAGGGAGCTTTTCAGTCAATCTGTTTGTCCCATCCACCGAAATTGCCAGTTTGCCGGGCTTCACACTGATGTCTAATACATGCCGACCGAGATCGGTAAACACGTTTGACACTATAAACTCCGGTGTGCCATTGAAGGACTCTTCGGAACGGCGCAACCTGACGACCAGGTCAACGCCCTGCTGACCCACGGTGATATTACGGAATCCGGTATTTTCAGAGATTGTCAAAATCCGTGCCGGACCTGTTTGATCGGCGGCCGATGCCTGCACATCAAGCAAGACATCGAGAGATGAGCTGTGAATCGCATCGCCGATCCAGTCAGGCGCGTTCTTTGAGTATGCGATACCCGGAGATGAAAACTCTAACCCGTCATCAGTCTGCAGGACACCCGCATTATGAAATGCCGGGAGAGGATGTATTGGATAATATCCGATTAGCCAGTAAACGAGGATTACGGAAACCAGAATAACCGGCTTTATGGCTGAACTGCTGATGCTCATTACACAAGCAAGACCACTTAAGTTAAAGTATAGATAAGGATACTAATACCGTATTCTATTTCTTTTCAGGATATCATAAAGCCGGATACACGCTTCAATCTGTTCAGGAAACTTTATTATCACTTGATAGGAATTTTAGAAAAAATGCCCTGAGTCACTCTCTATTACTACCTTTTGACAAGGACATTTAAGTTTCCGACTGAGTATTTCATCGGGTGCTATATCATGTTTGGAAAAATGATCGTTTCAAGCTCTAATTTAAGGAACCGCCGAATAATATCAGCAATGAATTATTCAGAGTTTCCTCAGTATAATTATAATGAGGGGTTACTTGTAACACCAAAGTATTTCCAGATTAATTTTAAGAGAGCTGAATAGTATGGCAGTTGCTATGCTGAATGAACAGTAATTTGCGCGAATGGTATCATCCAACCATGCTTGTTACAGGCATCGACGGCGAGGCGTTGCAGCAGACGTTTCAGTTTGAAGTAATTCTCTGCTGCTGCGCCATTGAATGTGGCGACGATGGCAAAATCCAATGACGATGCGCCTGCCTGCGCGAAATCGACGCTGAGTTGATCCAGATAATGAGACATGCCTTCATTGTTCATGCCTGCGGTTAATTCGTCTTCCATTTGTTCGCGTATGCTTGTCGTGATTTGCGCCTGATGCTGGTAATCAAGGCCAAAGCTTGTAATCAGTGTGAAGCCTTGTTGTGACAGGTTGCGCGGGCTTTGCTCGACAAAGCCTGCGGCCGGATAGGTTTTGATGGCGCCCAGTATTTTCAACTGGACTACTTCGGGTGTTTGCGCGACGACCTTGCCATAGGTGTTGTCATTGAGCATGACATAATCATTCACACTCGTTGGAAACCAGGGTTCACTATCTTCTGCGCGGCGTGAATGATAATCGACGAGTTGTCGTATCGGCAATTGCAGTGTACCACCTTGTAATAATGGATTCCGCAGTACAGTATAGAAGCTCAGTGTACTGACCTTCCAGGGCAGGCCATTGAAGATGATTCTTTCCCCTTCTCGCACCGGCCCCAGGTTCAGTATCAATTTGGCTTCCATCAGAAAACGCGGCAATGTACGTTGGGCAACGATGGCGGCACCTGCCAGTATCAATATGAATAAGCCAAGCAATAACCAGTCACCGCGCATATACAGCACGGCTATACCTGAAAACAATACCGCCAGGGAGGTAAACAGGTAAAACAACAGATTCCCTACCCTTGCCGTGAAGGCCCGACGCCGCTGAGCCTTGTGCATGATATAGTGGTTATATATGCGGGTCAGAATACGCAACAACATATACACGATAACCATCACGGCTACTGCCAACGCCAGATTTAATATCCGGCCGGACAGCAGTTCTTTCAACGCTTCGATAGGATCGCGTTGCTGTTCCTTGCTGGGCTCCAATGTTTCTTGAAGCTCAAAGTCGACAATATCGCGGCGATTCTTCAGATCATCGCGGCGTCGTTGCCAGCGCTCTTCGAGTGTCGCAAAGGCCTTCTTCAGTTGCGGTGTCGGGGCGTTCACGCGGTATTCGGTAATGCTTTGCAGGGCCTGCTCGGCGGTATCGAGGCGTTGCTGGTAAAAGGCCTTATCGGTACGCAGGCGTTCGATTTTTCGCGGCCGCTCGGTCAGGCGTTTTAATTCGACTAAGATCGGCTCAAAGACCGATTGCAGTTCATCGCGCCAATCGAATACCTTGTCGGTCTTGACGCCAAACAGTTGCAGATCGGCGCCACCGGTGGCAAGCATTTCCCAGGCTGTTTGCAGAGATTCGAGATCCAGCGACAATCGTTCCGCCTCATTTGATAACTGTTCACGTTCACGTTCATCTTCACTTTTACGCATCCGGGCACGCGTCTCTGCCAATTGTTCACGCGTGTTGTTGATCGTAGCGACCAGTGTTTCAAGATGCTGCCAGTTCTCAATGTTTCCCGCTTGAACACCCGGCGTGAATTGCGGCCCCTGTGATGTCTGGGCCAAGACTGTAGTTTGTATACTGCACAGGATCAGCGCGCTTGCTATTAAACTGGTTATGGACTTCATGGTTTGCTTGATATTTGCGAACAATCGTCGAGAGTCACTTGCCCCCGCGCGAAGCGCGCAGCCCCCTTTGTTAAAAGGGGCAATTTGCGCTTATTAATAGAACCCCTCATCCCAGCCTTCTCCGCTATCAGGTGAGAAGGAATTTTGTATGTTAGTAATGGGGGTTGGTGATGAAGTCGTTGACAAAAAACCTTTTCAACCTTCACCCCAACCCTTCCCCATTCTTGGGAGAGGGGCAATACTGCGTATATCGGGGGGATTATTTTGAACATTCGTTTTCGTTATCTGTAATCGATAAATGGGTATCAGATTGTCGCGCGTGACTAC
>Ga0214472_10001891_pt1 | contig 22711 bp, 22 predicted proteins | sample RVTome_6_FD_207662 | JGI IMG/M metagenome (GOLD analysis project Ga0214472, IMG submission 207662) | Soil microbial communities from uranium-contaminated site in the Upper Colorado River Basin, Wyoming, United States - RVT140D175 | ecosystem: Environmental > Terrestrial > Soil > Contaminated >...
TGCGGCGATAGCTGCAGGAGAAGGCTAGTCCGTAAGCGGCGAGTCGGGCGAGTCCAAAGTGCCTTCGTTCGGCTCCGGTGGAATCCGAAGCACTCGAATCGTAGGACCCTGTAGCTCCCCCGCCACCGGCTCGAACTCCGCGACCGCCGGACAGAGCTCGAAGAGTCTCTGGTAGGCACGGGTGACGCGATGCTCCGGTCCGTAGCGATCGTAGATCTGCGACGACACGACGATGTATTGCACGCCCGCGCCGCGATAGTCGGCGACGGATCGGTGAATGGCCCTCGCCTCCTGTGAGACGCGAAACCGCGCCCGGTCAGGGACCGGAGTGTACCTTTCGGCCACGAAGTGAGTGCCGGGCTCGAATGTTTCGTTGATCCATGCTCGCGCGACGTTCCCGGTGTCGGGGAGGTTCGCCTCCCGGTCGTGGAGGATCGAAGTCCGCGCGGGGAACCAGAGAACGAGGGCCAACATCGCTGTCAGCAGAACGGGCTCGAGCCACTCCGCACGACGCCAGCGAGTCGTGGCCGCCGCCAGTTCCTGGATCCCATAGGCGGATAGGATCGCGAGGAACGGATACACGGGAACGAAGAGACCCGCCCAATTCACATGCTGTGAGCTCGCGACCGAGGCATAGATAACGGGAAAGGTGAGCGCCACCGCGAGGCGGGCGTCCAGACGATAGAGCGCCAGCCCGAGACCGCCGAGCGCGGACACGAGCGCCAAGACGCCGGTGCCGAAGATGGCCGCGTAACGAGCGTGATGGTACCAGTTGTCGACACCGGTTCCCCCCTCCTTTCCCGCGAAGCCGTAAGTGTAGAGATCGAACGCCACATGATCGAGAAACGTAGCCAGATCGGCGATGAAAAATGGGGACGTCGCGACGAACGCCAGCATCGAGGCCCCGAGACCCAAGTAGAGATCGGGCGCGTTCAAGAAGCGCCGCCCGTGCCGGAGAACAACAGCGAGTAGAAACGGTAGCACGACCAATGCACCGTTGTACTTGGTGCCCGTTGCCAGGCCGATGACCACGCCGCTCGCCAGGGCGAGCTTCCACCTTCCGTTTTCTAGATAGATGATGGTAACGAAGACGCTCAGCGTCACCATGAAGACCAACATGCCATCCGGCTTGTTGATCTGGGACTGCACCACCGCCGACGGGAATACGGCAAGCACCGCAGCCGCCAACAGGCCAACCCGCGTTCCGAAAACCCGACGACCCAGAAAGAACGTCAGCAGCACCGCGGCGGTTCCAAAGACGACGGCGACGAAACGGCCCCAGTACAACATGTCCTCGACGGTCACCTCGTTCACGCTCTGCCAACGCCCGGAACGCGCCCCGGCGAGGAACACCGCGGTATAGGCGCCCATGTTCACGTAGAGTTTCAAGCTCGGGTAGTACCACCAATGGGGGTTGAGCTCGCCTCGCTTCATCATCGTGATGGTCGAGTGAACGGTGTCATACTCGTCGGCGACGTAGCTCTGGGGGAGCCCGGAGCTAATGCCCGAGAGACGGAGCCAGAAACCCGCCGCCACAATCGCGAACACCGCCGCCGGCACAGCGAGGCGGTGGGCGACGCCGCGCACATCGCTGCGAGTGCGCGGCAGACCGACGCGGGCGATGAAGAAGATGAGTCCAATCGAACCGAGCAGCGCAGCGCCGAGAAGTCGTCTCGAGACGACGGGCTCGAGGAATCTCAGGTAGAAAGCGTTGGTCAAGAGGGTCGCGACAGCGAGGACGAGGAGCAACCATCGGAGGGTCGTCCACCAGGAACCGGTGGGAAACCACCGATCCCTGCTCGAGCCGCGCTCGACGTTCGTCAAACTAGACGCTCCTCAATGAGAAACGTGATAGTAACATGGCCACCGTATCACGCACGAGATCGATCGTCATGAGCCCGATCGCAAAGCGCCTGTCGCTCCTCGGCCGCTGGTGCCTTGCGGCGGTCCTCGTCGCGGCGTGCTCGTGGGTCATGATCCTCGGCACCCTGCGTAGCGATCGGTTGAGCGTGGATATCGGTCCTGGAGACACCGACTACGTGCAGGGGCTCTCCGACTTCTGGCGCTACGATGGCGAGCGTACCTGGCGCGAGATGGGGCGAAGAGCTCGGATCCATTTCCCGGTGACGCTATCGGGGCCCGGCCAGCTATCCCTCTCGGTGGCTCAACCCGAGTCGCGGTCGATCCGACTGCGCGCCGAGCTCGACGACGGAACGTCACACGAGATCACCGTACCACCATCGGGTGAGTTCCAAGAGATTCATTTCGAGCTTCCCGAGGGCCGCGTCCGCGGGGACGTTCGCCTCCGCACCGACACGGGAGAGGGCGCTCCCGGGCGTCTTCGCATCGATCGCGTCCGGTGGAGCGGACGGACGACACGCCCGCAAGCGCGGCTCGCGGCGCAGAGTGCCGCGCTCTTGGTTCTTTCCCTCCTGGCATTCGGCGGGGCGGGTCTCTCGTTGCGATGGTCCATCACCGGATCGCTCGTCATCGGCGGTACGGTCGCGGCGCTCGGTCTTCAGGATCCGTTCGCCACCGTTCACCTGCTTCGAAAAGGGGCCGCCGTGGCCATGCTCGGACTGCCACTGGTCTTGACCTTGCGATGGCTGGGTCGCCGCTCGACTCCAGCATTCCGGTCGCTGGTGTACGTTGCTTTTCTTCTGAAATCCTTCCTCGTTCTGCATCCCGCGTTCTATTTCACGGATCTCCCCATCCACGAAACACTCCTGGAGCTCGTCTACCATCGGGGCATCGTCGACTTTTGGACTCGGCTGCCCGAGTATCAGACGGCGCACAACTTGGGCGTTGCGCCGGTCGGGGGCGTCTATCAAGCGTTTCCGTATCCAGCCGCCTTCTATCTCATCGCTCATCTCGGCAACTCCGCGTATCACGCGCCCGAGTTGTGGCTCAAGATGGGAGGCGCGCTCGCGAGCGCTCTCGCCTTGCTCCCGATCGGCTACCTTGCGCGAAGGCTGAGCCCGGAGCGTCACGTCGATCTGGTCGCGGGCGCGGTCTACTTGCTCGCGCCCGCCTACACGCGCAGCCTCCTGCTCTTGGAGCTTTCGGCACTGCTGGGACACCTCATGGATCTCGTCGCCGTCGCCTATCTCGCGCGGATCTCACTGGAGCTCGTTCCCACCCGCCGCACGATAGCGGTGGCGGCCCTCATCGCGGCGAGCCTCGCCGTCTATACCGCGGGCTTCGTCCATCAGGGCCTCTTCGTTGGAAGTCTTCTCCTTCTGGCGCCCATGCTCGGAGGGCTCGAACGGTCAGGCCTCCGGCTCGCGGCGGCCGGGCTTGTCGGCGCTACGGTCGGACTCCTGACCTACCATCCCGACACCGTTTCCAACGTGTTCCTGGCCGCCCTTCCGGCCGGAGCCGAGGCTTCGGCCGGGCTCGAGATCTCTCTGACTTCGCGGATCGGCTCCGCTGGCGCCCGCGCCCTCCAGTTCCTGGGTGGTCCATTGCTCGCGCTCGGCGGTCTCGGACTCGTTTTCTGCTTCCGGCGCGTCTCGGAAGCGCCGCTCCGATTGCTTCTCGCCGCGTGGGCGCTCTCCGGCGCAGTCGCTTACGCGTTGCGTTACTACTTTCTGGACCTCCTTCACTTCCAGAAGGAGCTATATTGGCTAGGAGCGCTCTTGGCCGTGACGACCGGAGTGATGGTCGTCGGGTCGGCGCGGAGAGGTCGCATCGGAGCGTTCGTCGCGGCTGCTATCCTCTTGGCAATCGCCATCGGGGGATTCCTGGCCTTCTGGGAGATGGCACCCCGATTCTACGAGCGCTACGCGTTCTTATGAATCTCTCGCACTAGCCAGCGATCTTCATCTTCTTGACGCCGCGAAGCTTCGCCCTCAGGTAATCCCGGTTCATCTTCGCGATCCAGTCTATGCTGATACTCTTCGGGCACGCCGCTTCGCACTCGCGATAGTTCGCGCAGCTTCCGAAGCCCTCGGCTTCCATCTGCTCGACCATATTCACGGCACGGTGCCAGCGCTCCGGCTGTCCCTGGGGAAGGAGATTGAGGTGAGAGATCTTGGCGGCGGTGAACAGTTGCGCGGCAGCGTTCGGACACTGGGCCACACAGGCCCCGCATCCGATGCACGTGGCTGCATCGAAGGCAGCTTCGGCTACCTCCTTCTGCACCGGGATCATGTTGGCTTCGGGCGCGCTCCCGGTAGAAACCGAGATGTAGCCCCCCGCCTCGATGATGCGATCGAAAGCGCTGCGGTCGACGACGAGATCCTGGAGGACGGGGAAGGCTCGCGCCCGCCAGGGCTCGACCTGGATCTCGTCACCATCCTTGAACTCCCGCATGTGGAGCTGGCACACGGTGGTGCGCGCGCGAGCTCCATGCGCTTGGCCGTTGACCATCATGCCGCAGGAGCCACAAATACCTTCTCGGCAATCGTGCTCGAAGGCCACTGGCCGCTCCCCGCGCTCCTCGAGCCGCTCGTTGAGAACGTCGAGCATCTCGAGGAAAGAGTAATCTGGGCTGATGTCCTCGACCTCGAACGTCTCGAAACGCCCGACCCGATGAGGCCCGTCTTGACGCCACACCTTGAGCGTCAATCTCATCACTTGTAGCTCCTTTGGGTAGGCTGCACGGTCTCGAAATGGAGATGTTCCTTGTGTAAGGCGGGTATCTGCTCCGGCCCCAGGTACTCCCAGGCGGAAACGTGAGCGAAATGGTCGTCGTCCCGGAGGGCCTCACCGTCACGGGTTTGGTACTCCTCGCGAAAATGCCCACCACAGGACTCGTTACGACTGAGCGCGTCGCGACACATGAGCTCCGCCAGCTCGAAGAAATCGGCGACTCGACCGGCCTTCTCCAAAGAGGCATTGAGGCTCTCACCGTTGCCGACGATCCTCAGGTTCTCGTAATACTCTTCCCGGAGAGTGGGAATCTCCTGAAGAGCCGTCTCCAGACCTCTTTCGTTACGAGACATGCCGCAGTAATCCCAAACGATACGTCCCAGATCTCGCTGGAACGAGTCGACCGACCTCTTCCCGTCGATGGAGAGCAGTTGCTGGACACGCTCTTGCACCTCGACTTCGGTACGACGGAAAGCTTCGGAATCGACGGTCACCCGCTCACCCAGACGCGGTGCGAGAAAGTTCGCGAGGGTGTACGGCAACACGAAATAACCATCCGCCAAGCCCTGCATCAGAGCGCTGGCACCCAAGCGGTTCGCACCGTGATCGGAGAAGTTCGCCTCACCGAGGACGAAGAGCCCCTCCACGTTGCTCATCAGGTCGTAGTCGACCCACAGGCCGCCCATCGTGTAGTGGGGAGCCGGGAAGATGCGCATGGGAACCTGGTAAGGATTCTCCGCCGTGATGCGCTCGTACATCTCGAAGAGATTGCCATAACGTTCCTCGATGGCGTCCCGTCCCAACCGCTTGATGGCGTCCTCCAAATCGAGGAAAACGCCATTCTTTCGAACACCCACCCCGCGCCCTTCATCAACAGCCGCCTTCGCGTTCCGCGAAGCGACATCTCGGGGAACCAAGTTGCCGAAGCTGGGGTACTTGGTCTCCAGATAGTAGTCCCGGTCGGATTCCGGGATCTGTGCCGCATGGCGCGTGTCCGCGGCGTCTTTCGGCACCCAGATACGGCCGTCGTTCCGAAGGGACTCGCTCATCAGCGTGAGCTTGGACTGGAACTCACCCGAAGGAGGAATGCAGGTCGGATGGATCTGTGTGAAGCAGGGATTGGCGAAGTAGGCACCGCGGCGGTAGGCTCGCCATATGGCGGTGACGTTGGACGCCTTCGCGTTGGTGGAGAGGTAATAGACGTTGCTGTAACCGCCGGTCGCCAGAACCACGGCGTGAGCCGCGTGGCAGGATATTTCACCGGTTACGAGATTCCGAGCCACGATCCCCTGTGCTCGCCCCTCCTCTACGACCAGGTCGAGCATCTCTGTGCGCGGGAAGAGCTCGACCGTGCCCGCCTCGATCTGACGCGCCATCGCTTGGTAAGCGCCGAGCAGCAGTTGCTGGCCGGTTTGGCCGCGAGCGTAGAAAGTTCGCGCCACCTGGGCACCCCCAAAGGAACGGTTGTCGAGGAACCCTCCGTACTCACGAGCGAAAGGAACGCCTTGGGCGACGGCTTGGTCGATGATCTCGACGCTCAGCTCCGCGAGCCGGTACACGTTGGCCTCCCGAGAACGGAAGTCGCCTCCTTTGATCGTGTCATAGAAGAGGCGAAACACGCTGTCGCCGTCGTTCCGGTAATTCTTCGCCGCGTTGATCCCGCCCTGCGCGGCGATGGAATGGGCCCGCCTCGGGCTGTCATGGAACGTGAAGGCCTTGACGCGGTAACCGGCTTCGCCCAACGTGGCGGCCGCCGACGCTCCCGCCAGGCCGGTCCCCACAATGATGATCTCGAACTTTGGTCGATTGGCCGGTGCCACCAGCCGCAGGTGATCCCGATGGCCGAGCCACTTGTGCTCCAGTGGTCCGGCGGGCACCCTAGGATCGAACGCCATGGGCCTTAGGACACGACTCGGGTCATGACGGCCACGGGGACGGAGATGAAACCGAGCGTGACGACAACGCAGAAGGTGATGGCGAAGCCTCGCCGCCAACCGCCGTAACCGCTATCGTTCCAGCCGAGAGACTGAAAAATACTCCACAGGCCATGGTAAAGATGAAACCCGAGTAACACGTTGGCCGCGATGTAGACCGCAGAAATCGGCCACAACTGAAAGCCCGAGACCAAATTGTGATAAACGTCCCCAGCCACGAAATCATGATGCACGGTGCCGAACGTGAAGTGCATCAAGTGGTAAACCACGTAAAGACCTACCAGCACGCCGCTCCACCGCATCGTGCGAGCCGCGTAATCCAGCTGAAATCCGCGGCGATGAACATAGTCATCGGGGCGGGCGCGCCGACTCATCCGTGTGAGCTCTAAGGCAGACCACATATGGAGCACTATCGCGACCAAGAGCACCAAGCGGACTAGCCAGAGGGCTCCCTCGTGAGGCAGAAGCGGATAGCCCACGTCGCGCAACCACTCGCTGTAGGCGTTGAAACTCTCGCTGCCCTCAAAGATCTTCAGGTTTCCCGCCATGTGTCCCAGAACGAAGCCGAACAGAACGATGCCGCTAATGGCCATCACCGCCTTCTTAGCAACGGCCGATCTGTAGAGCTCACCGAACCAGCTCATCTCGGGAATTTCCACGCGGCAGATGGTACGAAGCTACTCCAGTTGGTGCTCTCCCGAGATCGTTGGCTCCGGGACGATATCGGCATGAGACTCGATGATGCGCACGCAGGTGTTCCATCGGAGCAGGGCATCGTCGTTTCCGGAAGGTCGTAGCTTCTCCGCCTTTTCATAGAACTCCATTGCCTTGCGCAACCCGTGGTAGGCCGCGTAGCCCCGACCCGGCACGTTTTGCTCGTGCTGGCACTTCGCTTGGCGCTCCCAAACGATGCCGGTATAGTAGGCCCTCTCGTATTCACTCTTGAGGCTCGCCGCCAACTTCTTGGCCTCGCGCACGCGGGGGCCGAGCCCGCGAGGAAACTGATCGGTCAGTGCCAGGAGAAGGGTCACAATCGCTTCCTGATTCTCCGGGGCGATCTCCAGCACGTCCCGACAGATGCTCTCCGCCTGCGTCGGCTCGTTCAGCACGCGGTAGCGAACCGCTTTCTCCAGAGCGGAGGCGATGGCTTCTTTGTGGATGGGTTTGAGTCGAAACACAGTTTCGTGTTAGGGAAGACTCAGAAGGAAGTAGGCGGCAGCCACGGTTCCGACAAGGGCGGTCCCATAGCACATGGTAACGATGAGTGCAGTCAAGTGTTTGACCTTCAAGCCGTCGTAGAGCGTGTAGCGGAAGCGATGGGCGGCATGAATGAGGGGAAGAGAAATGAGGACGAACAGATACAGTCGCGTCAGGGGATGCCTCGCCAGTTCGACCATGGATGCGTAGCTGGGAGGCTCCATCCATCCCATCGGAACGGCGACCCCCATGACGAACAAGTGCACCGGGAATAGCAATGCGGCCACCGTGCCTCCGGCACTGAAGAGAAACCAAAGTAGTGGGGTCAGAGTCCTCAGCATCTATTCACTCATCAAGATCCAGACAACCATCGCCGAGACCGCGATCCAGCCAACATAGTTGGAGAGGACGATCAGTCCATCGGGCACACGCCTGCCAGCGAGCCGGACCACCACCGCCTTGGGGGCGAGGTGAAACCAGGTAAGAGCGTGAAACAAGATCCCGCCGAGGAAGAACACGCTCAGGGCAATGAACGCCGGGGATTCCACCTGGGTAAGGAAACGTTGGTAGGCTGCCTCGCCCCCGTGGAGGGCGCGCAGCTGCCAGAGCGTCAGGAGCGCGAAGAAGCCCACCGCTATGCTGGTGAGCTCGCGAAGAACGAACCTTGTGTAAGGCCACCGCTCGAGCCACCACCAGACGGAGACAGGTCGTCGGTACCACTTGGGGTGATAGAGCGTGTAGTGAACTCGTTCTTCATGGCTCATTTTGCGCCCCACGGCAGTAGCACAGATTTGAGCCAGTGAGTGGCACCGGTGAGCTTGTACTGCTGGATAGCGCCGGCCGGGTCTACATCCTTGGGACAGACTTCCGTACACTCACCCACGAAAGTGCACTGCCACATGCCCTCGTCCCCGGAAAGAGCCGACAGGCGCTCCGCCGAGCCCTGATCGCGCGAATCCAAATTGTATCGTTGTGCCAAGGCGATGGCGGCGGGGCCGATGAAACCCGGCTCGAGCCCTACTACCGGACAAGCGGCGTAGCAGAGCAGGCAGTTGATACACATGCTGTGGTGCTTGTAGCTGTCGAGCTCTTCCGGGGTTTGTAAGTACTCACCCTCGGTAAGGGGCTTCTCCTCGCCACGGACGAGCCAGGGCTTGACCGTCTTGAGCTTCGCCATGAACTGCGTGATATCCACGACCAGATCGCGGATGATCGGGAAAAAACGCAAGGGCTCGACTTTGATCGGGCCGGGCACATAGCTCGACAAAAACGCCGCGCAGGTGAGCGTCGGTTCTCCATTCACCATCATGCCGCAGCTGCCGCAAACTCCCATGCGGCATGACCAGCGGAATGACAGAGAGCCGTCGACCCGGTCCTTGACATAGTTCAGCGCATCGAGGATCGCCCAGTCCTTCCGAAAAGGAACGTCGAAATCCTGGAATGTCGGCTCGGACTCCTCTTCCGGGCGGTAACGCGCGACGGCGAGCGTTATCGTGTCGGCCATATCACCTACTTTCCGTAGACCCGCTTCCCCGGCGGCCAGCGGGTGATGGTTACCGGTAAGTACTCGATCCGCGGAGCGTCGTTCGGGGCTTGGTAAACCAGCGTGTGAGACAAGAACTTCTCGTCGTCGCGCTCTGGATGATCGGTGCGCTGATGAGAGCCGCGGGATTCGGTGCGGGCCTTGGCCGAATGGACGATGGCCTCGGCCACGTCCAGCATATAGGAAAGCTCCAGAGCCGCGGTCAACTCGGTGTTGAACGTGTGGCTTCGATCCTCGAGCGCAACGTCTTGGAACCGTCCCTGGAGTCCCCGCATCGCCTCCGCCCCCTTCCCTAGGTCTGGGCCGTTGCGGTAAATCCCCGCCGACTCCTCCATCGTTTTCTGCATCTCGTCCCGGAGCTCGGCGATACGCTCTTTCCCGCCTGTCTTGTTCAAGAACTCTTCGTGGAGGCGCCTCTCTTCGTCTTGCGCCTGCGCCTGAACGGCAGCGTCCGCGTTCTTCCCCCGGTTCTCGGCGGCGAAACCCGCGGCCGCTTTTCCGGCGCGCGCCCCGAATACCAGCAGCTCGGTGAGCGAGTTCGACCCTAGACGGTTCGCTCCATTGATGCTGACGCAAGCCACCTCGCCGGCAGCAAAGAGCCCCGGTAGAGGCGTGGCGCCATGGATATCGGTGTGCACCCCTCCCATCATGTAGTGAGCAACCGGGCGGACCGGGATCATCTCGTTGACTGGATCGAGGCCTACATACTTCCGGCAGAGCTCGCGCACGAACGGCAGCTTCTTGTCGATTTTCTTCTCTCCCAGATGACGGATGTCCAGATGAACGTAGTTTCCATACGGCCCTTCCAGGGTCCGGCCCTTTTCCTGCTCTTTGACGAAGGCTTGCGAGAGGCGATCGCGAGGACCGAGCTCCATCGAGCGCAAGACGGGGTGGGGTTGAGGCGTGCCTAGGTCGTAGTCTTGGAGATAGCGGTAGCCGTCCTTGTTGAGAAGCCAGCCCCCCTCGGAGCGCGACGCCTCGGTGATAAGGATGCCGGTAAAAGGCAACCCCGTTGGGTGGTATTGGACGAACTCCATGTCCTTGAGGGGAACCCCGGCTCGGTACGCAAGCGCCATGCCATCGCCGTTCTTGATGTTCGCGTTGGTGGTGAAAGCGAATACTTTCCCGCATCCACCGGTGCAGAGGATGATGCTCTTCGCGAGGATGGTCACGATCTTTCCAGTGCCTAGCTCGATGGCGACGACACCCTGGCAGCGCCCCTCTTCGACCAAGAGTTTGGTGACGAAGAACTCATCGTAGCGCTGGATGGGAGCGTACTTCAGCGTCGTCTGGAAGAGAGTATGTAACATGTGAAACCCGGTCTTGTCGGCGGCGAACCAAGTCCGCTCGGTCTTCATGCCGCCGAAGGGCCGGACAGCAACCTTGCCGTCCGGCAGCCGGCTCCACGGGCAGCCCCAGTGCTCGAGCTGCAGCATTTCCTCGGGGGCTTCTTCGACGAAAACCTCAACGGCATCCTGATCGCATAGCCAGTCGGCCCCGGAGATGGTGTCGTAGGCGTGCGCATCGAGGCTGTCATCGGACTTGATGACCGCCGCCGCTCCGCCCTCGGCGGAGACCGTGTGGCTACGCATGGGATAGACCTTGGATACCACCGCTAGGCTGAGCTTGGGGTCGCTTTCGGCGATGGCAATGGCGGCGCGCAGGCCGGCGCCTCCCCCGCCAACGATCAATACGTCGTGGGAGAGAACGTCCATCGGCCCCCGGGTCGGCTGCTAAACAGAATTGCCATTCGGGCGGATATGTTAAAGGGGTAGCGGAGGGGACGCAAGCTTTTTTCTAACCTGTAGACCGGGAGCGAGATGGCAACTCGGGCCAACCAAATCCCGGTATTGCGGGGGGTGGAGCCGTCTGGAGCCCCCTTTGCTTTCCGGAACGCTTCCCGGCTGATATAATCCAGGTGAGATCTGGCGGGCGGGCCAGCCGTCAATGGAGGAGCGTTTCATGCCACCGAAGAAGTTCAAATTCATCGCCGGGACTTTCCTGATTCTGGGCTCCGTGCTCTGGCTGGCAATCTCTGGCTTCGAGGAAGGCAAGGCCTACTACCAGACGGTTTCCGAGCTCAAGACGATGGGCTCTCGCGCGGAAGGCGTTCGGTTGCGGGTCGGGGGAACGGTGGTTCCCGGATCCATTGTGAGGCGTGACGGTGCGGTGGAGTTCCAGATCAGCCAGGACGACAACGTCCTCGCCGTTCGCTATGTCGGAACCGACCCTCTGCCCGATACCTTGATCGATGAGTCCGAGGCGCTGGCGGAAGGCGAGTACAAGGACGGTTCCTTCGAGGCGTCCATGGTTCAAGCAAAGTGCGCCTCCAAGTACGAGGCGGCTTACGGCGAGAATACGGAGACTCGTCCGGAGAGCTGACGCCCAAAAAACGCGCCGAAACATAACGGAACAAGCCAGCTCGGCTTCGTTCGAATAGTCTGGAATTCATTCACATGCATCATCTCGGCAATTTCTCTCTGATGGCCATCTTGGTGGTGGCCGCCTACGCGGTCGCCGCGTCGCTACTCGGCGTCCGAAAGGGTCGCCCGGGACTCGTGGCCAGCGCGGAGCGGGCGATTTTCGCCTGCGTGGCGCTATCGACCGCGGCCACCTTCTCGCTCGTCACGCTTCTCTACCGGAGTGATTTCCGCTTCGAGTACGTCGCCAACTACTCGAACCGCGACTTGCCCACGTTCTATAAGATCGCCTCACTCTGGGCCGGCAACGACGGCTCCCTGCTCTTCTGGAGCTGGCTGCTCATCCTGTTCAGTGGAGCTGCCGTTCTGATCAATCGCGGGAAGAATCGCGAGCTTATGCCGTACGTGGTGGCGACGTTGGGAGTCATCATCCTGTTCTTCACGTACATGAACTACTGGGTGACGAATCCCTTCGAACAGCTCGCCATGGTCACCGCCTCCGGGCACCAAGTCTGGGCCCCACCGGATGGACGGGGACTGAACCCCCTGCTTCAGCATCCGATCATGGTGATCCACCCGCCGATCCTCTACACGGGGTACGTGAGCTTCGCGATTCCGTTCGCTTTTTGCGTTGCGGCGCTGCTTTCTCGTCAGCTCGGCTCGGAATGGATCACCTCGACGCGGCGCTGGACGCTCTTCTCCTGGTTCTTCTTGGGAACCGGAATCATTCTGGGTGGCCGCTGGGCCTACGTGGAGCTCGGCTGGGGAGGCTACTGGGCCTGGGATCCGGTGGAAAACGCTTCGCTGATGCCGTGGCTGACCGCCACCGCCTACCTGCATTCCGTCATGATCCAGGAACGAAAGGGCATGCTGAAGGTTTGGAACGTGTCGCTGGTTATCACGACCTACCTTCTCTGCATCCTGGGCACGTACCTGACACGAAGCGGCATCGTCTCCTCGGTGCACGCCTTCGCGGAGTCCGATTTCGCGCAGATATTCCTGGCGTTCATCATCGTCGCGGCGGCCTTTTGCACCTGGCTCGTGATCTCGCGCCTACCGCTGCTGAAGAGCGAGAACGAGCTCGACTCGTTGGCGTCGCGTGAATCGAGCTTCCTCTTCAATAACCTTCTCTTCCTGGCCGCGTGCTTCGCGGTCCTCTGGGGAACCCTCTTTCCGGTGTTTTCGGAGGCGATTCAAGGTGAGAGGGTGAGTGTCGGCCCGCCCTTCTTCAACAAGATCAACGTCCCCATCGGTCTGCTCCTCTTGTTCCTGACGGGCGTTGGGCCCTTGCTGGCTTGGCGGAAGAGCTCACTCGACAGCCTCAGGCGAAACTTCATTTGGCCCACCGCGCTGGGGCTCGGCACCGGAGGGGTGCTCTTCGCACTCGGGATGCGACATTTCTACGCACTGGTTTGCTACATCCTGTCGGTTTTCGTGTTCGCCACCATCGTTCAGGAATTCCACAAGGGAACGATCGCCCGTAAGAGCCACCGCGGAGGGAGCTACTTGTCTGGCATGGTCGATCTCACCTTGGTGAACACCCGCCGCTACGGCGGTTATGTCGTTCATCTGGGCATGGTTCTGATCTTCGTCGGCATCGCCGGATCTGCATTCAACACCGATCGGCAGGCGGACCTCCTACCAGGAGAATCGCTTGCCATAGGGGACTACTCGGTGAAGCTGCTCCGGATCGACGACGGGAGAACGCCTAACTACGATTGGGCGGCTACCGTCCTGGAAGTCAGCAAGGACGGTGAGTTGATTGGAGAATTCGATCCTCAGAAGCATTTCTACCGGGCCAGCGAGCAGCCCACGTCCGAGGTGCGTCGTTACTCCACGTTTCGTGAAGACCTCTACCTGGTCTTCAGCGGCATGACTGAAGAGAACAAGGCGACGGTGCAGGTCTACCTGAACCCGTTGGTGCGATGGGTCTGGATCGGGGGCATTGTCATGTTCTTGGGGACCATCGTCATCATGGTTCCCAACAAGCGTGAGCTGAAGCTCGTTCGCAAGCGCGAGGCCGAGACTGCGATGCGCAAGGAGAAGGCTCGCCGGCACGAGGTCGCCTAGCAGGCTGATGAAAAACGAGTCAGCCTGCGCGACCGGAGGGTCCGACTTCGCCAACGCTTCGTCGGGACCTCGCCGCCAGCCTTCGCAGGGCTTCGGCTTGGCCTCGCCGAAGCCGTGGGCAGGGAGGAAACCTGCCACGGCGAAGGCGGGAAGCCCGAAGGGCGTAGGCGGGAGCCGGCCCCGCCGCCGTCCGCAGCGAGCCCGCGAGCGGAGGACAGGCGAGCGAACGAAGAGTGAGCTCGCCCTGAGAAACGGGCCGATGAAAGCGCGAGCCGCGGGGGTGGGGCCCCGCGGCAGTGAGGACTAAGACAACCCGTTCCGATGCTTGGCCGATCGCTTCTCCTGACTTTCGCTCTGGTGCCGCTACTCATCTCCCCTGCCGCCTCGATTCAGCAGGAGACGCTGCTGGAAACGCAGTTCCGGGAGATTTCGGATGCGCTCGTTTGCCAGTGCGGCTGCAACAAGATGCTCTCCATTTGCGACATGCAGGGCTGCCACTCCGCCACCCCCATGCGCGCGGAAGTAAGAGAGAAGCTAGCAGCCGGTGAGAGCAAGGAGACGATTCTGGCCGGTTTCGTGGACCGATTCGGCCTCACTGTCCTCTCCGCACCACCCACCTCCGGTTTTCACCTCTCGGCATGGATCATGCCCTTCGTCGTCTTGATTGCGGGCGCCTGGATCGCGAAGACCGTTCTCGGCTCTTGGAGACGCCAGACGGTTCAGAGCGAGGCGGGTGTGTCTGGTCGGGAAAGTGCGGAGCCCGACGAGATCAGCGCCGAGCAGCAGGCTCGAATCGAGCGCGAGCTTCGGGATTTCGAGGCTTGACGCTGCTCTTTCTCGCCGCGCTGGCAGCCGGCGTCGTGCTGTTCATCCTGTTCCCGGTGTTCGCTCGCTACGGAGAGGTCAGCAAGGCTCCTACGGCCGAGGCCAAGAGGCGGAAAGGCCTCAGCGAGCAAAAGGAACGCCTGTACGACGCGATCAAAGACCTCGACTTCGAGCACCGGGCCGGGAAATTGTCCGATGCCGATTATCAAGCGGTGCGTTCGGATCTGGTCGCTCAGGCCGCCGCGACCATCGCGCAGCTCGACGAGGTTCCAGAGCCCGTGGTCCCCGCCGAACTTCCACAGCAGGCGCAGCGGGAAACACCGGCGGAATCCTCCGCGGAGGTCACTCCGGCGGAAGAGCCAACATGCGCTTCCTGCGGGCAGGCCAACCCCGCTGGCGCGAGGTTCTGCTTTCAGTGCGGTGAGCGGATTGCGGCCCCGGCGAGCTGTCCGGAATGTGGCACCGAACTCCCCAAGGAGGCGCGGTTTTGCACTTCATGCGGCGTAGCCATACCTACCTGAGAGCACTCCTGCTGGTTCTCGCGACGGCGCTCGTGGGGCAACACGCCTCGGGCCAGCCCCGCGGGGGCATCGTGCGGGGGACCATCGAGAACGGGACCACCGGAGGGCCCGGGCAAGCGGAGAAGGTCACGCTCTTACGTTTGAGCTCCGGCATGGAGCCCATCCAAACCGTGGAGTCGGTCTCCGGAAGCTTCAGGCTCGAGAACATCGAGGTCGAAGGCGAAACTCCCTACCTCCTTCAGATCACCTCGGGAGGCGTGAACTACAACGAACCGATCAACTTCGGGCGAGGCTATGAGGTCGAATCTTCCTTCACCGTCTTCGACGTCACGTCGGACTGGCAGGACGTCACGGTCAGCACGGCGCGCTACCTGGTGCGGCGGGAGCACGACCGACTCCGTATCGACAAGCTCTTCGTGATCGACAACCAGACCGAGCCCAAGAAGACGCTTTACGATCCGGACGGAACGTTTCGATTCGTGATTCCGCCCGACGTCGCCGAGCTGCGCTCCGTCTCCGCCTCATCGGGCAGTGGCATGCCGGTGCCTCAACCGGCTTCTCCCCTTCCCGACGGCTCGGGCTACGTCACCCGCACCGCTTTCAAGCCCGGGACGACCGACTTCAGCGTCTCGTACGATGTGGAATACGAAGCGGAGCGGTATCGGTTCGAAGACCGGGCCTTCCATCCGCTTTCGGAGTTGCTGGTTCTGGTAGCTCCGGCCGACATCGAGCTGGATGCGGAAGGATGGGAGGATCTGGGCCCCGAGCCCGAGGGGCGTTTCAACGTGCTGCGTCGCACGAACGTCTCCGCGGGGACGCCAATCGAGATCCTCTTCTCGGGAGGGAGCGATCACGCCGAGAATCTCATCCCATCGTCGTCGACCGACGGCGGCAGCGGGGGTGTAGCAGAAGGCCAGCCTCAGATTACGGTGCTCCCCGATCCAACCAGCGCACAGAAATGGATCGTTGTCACGCTCATGGCCGCCGCCCTGGCGTACGGTCTCCTCGCCTCCTTGGTCGCCGCGCCCCAGGGGACTGGAAGCGCAGGGGCCAAAAACGATGCCCTGGAACACGCCAACCTCGCCATGGAACGACTCGAGAAACGCCACGCCAGCGGGAAGATCTCGACCAAGCACTATCGCAAGGAAAAGAGAGAGATCCAGAGCCGCCTCGCGAGGACCGGGAGAGGCAAACCCTGAGCACGGCGCTCGAAGCCCAGGGCGTCACCAAGCGCTTCGGACGCTTCGCGGCGGTGGTCGATCTCAATCTGCGCGTCGCTTCGGGAGAGGTGCTCGCCCTTTTCGGAAGAAACGGCGCCGGGAAAACCACCTTCCTCCACCTCGCGGCGACGCTGATGAGACCCACCGAGGGAAGACTCCTCTACGGAGATGGCAAGGAATCGTCACCCGAAGAGATCCGCCGCAAGATCGGGCTCGTTTCTCACGCCAGCTTCCTCTATCCGGATCTCACGGTGCGCGAGAACCTCGCTTTCTATGCCCGTCTCTACGGGCTCACTAATGTAACGGCCATCGTCGAAGAAGCGGCTGAGCGCGCGGATCTATCTGCGCGCGCTGACTCTCCGGTGCGCAGTCTTTCTCGCGGTATGCAACAACGGCTCACCATAGCCCGCGCCGTTCTACACCGTCCGTCCCTGCTCCTATTGGACGAGCCCTACACGGGCCTGGATCCCGTCTCCGCCGATCGCCTGTCAGCTCTGCTTTCGCAGTTTCGGGAGCAAGGAACCGCGGCGATTCTCACGACCCACGACCTGGAGCGGGGGCTGGCCGCCGCGGATCGCGTGGCGATCCTGGAATCCGGACGGCTGGTGCACGAAGGAACGAGCCAGCAGGATCCCAAGACATTTCGAAAGTTGTTCTCGGATGTGACGACCGGGCGCGGTATTGGCCATCAAGCATGAAAGCGTAGCTGGATCCCAAATGAGGAAGTACTGGTCCGCCGTCGCGGCGATCGTCCAAAAAGACATCCGCTCCGAGCTTCGCACCAAGGAGATGGTGGCCTCGATGTTCGTCTTCGCGGTGCTCGTTCTGGTGATCTTCAACTTCACGCTCTCGCTCGACGGGGAAACGACCCTTACCCTCGCTCCCGGGATTCTGTGGGTGGCGTTTGTTTTTGCCGGCTCGCTGGGGCTCAATCGCAGCTTCGCCTCCGAACGGGAGAACCGCTCTATCCTCGGCCTCATGCTGGCCCCGGTGGACCGGAGCGCCCTTTATTTCGGGAAGCTCATTTCCAACGTTCTCTTCATGCTGGTCGCGGAAGTGTTTCTCTTGCCCCTTTTCATGGTCTTCTTCAATTTGAACCTGCTCGCGGAGCTCGAGCCGGGCGCCTTCGCACTCTTCTTGCTGGTGGTGGCCGTCGGAACACTCGGCTACGCCGCGGTCGGCACGACCCTCGCGGCCATCGCCGCGAACACGACCATGCGCGAGGTGCTGTTGCCCGTTCTCCTCTTTCCGGTTGCGGTCCCGGTCGTGATCGGAGCCGCGGAGTCCACGCGCCTCATTTTCCAGCCCAATCCGTTCTTCGGTCCCGGGAGCTGGATTCGTCTGCTGGCCGCCTTCGCGGTGGTCTTCGTGGTGGTGTCCTGGCTTACTTTCGAGTACGTTCTCGAGGAATAGCAGCCCTGGGAAAAATGAGTCGGGGTTGCGCGAGCGGAGCGTCCGACTTCGCCAAGGCTTCGTCGGGACACGCCGCCAGCCTTCGCAGGGCTTCGGCTTGGCCTCGCCGAAGCCGTGGGCAGGGAGGAAACCTGCCACGGCGAAGGCGGGAAGCCCGAAGGGCGTAGGCGGGAGCCCGGCGCGAATCGTCCGCATTCGGGCTCCTTCGAAGGAATCAGATGTTCCGGGGCGACCCGCAGAGGGCTGCCCACCGGATAATGCGCCGACGAAAGCGCAAGCCGTGGGGGTGGGGCCCCACGGCACTGATGCAGTAAGACCATCGCCAGGAGAGCATCGTGAGCAGCTTCAAGATCGCCCGGATATTCGGCATCCCGATCCTGATTCATTTCACCTGGTTCATCATCTTTGGCCTGATCGTCTACACGCTGGCGACCGGCTACTTCCCGAGCCAGTACCCAGGTCTGCCCCAATCGAGCTATTTGGTCCGAGGCATCGTGACCGCGTTGTTGCTCTTCGCTTCCGTGCTGCTCCACGAGCTCGGCCACTCGGTCGTGGCCTTGCGAAACGGCATAGCCATCGACTCCATTACCCTCTTCATCTTCGGCGGCGTGGCCCGGTGGAAGGAAGATCCCAAGTCGGCATGGGTCGAGTTCAAGATCGCCATCGCCGGACCGATCACGAGCTTTCTTCTCGCCGGCGCGTTCTTCGCGGTCTCCCGTTTGGCGGTCGGTGGCCAGGGCATGGCGGCGGTGGCTCGCGAGCTCGCCTTGCTCAATCTGGTTCTCGGTATTTTCAATCTGGTCCCCGCCTTTCCACTCGATGGCGGGCGGGTGCTGCGCGCCACGATTTGGCGGTTCACGGGGAAAGTACGCGCGACCAGATTCTCGTCGATGGCCGGCACCGTCTTCGCCTACTTCCTCATCGTGAGCGGCGTCTTCAGGCTCGTGGGCGGCGATTTGTACGGTCTGTGGGCCATCCTGATCGGCTGGTTCATCAAGGAGGCCGCCAGCGGAGCCTACCAACAAGTCCAGGTGGACGAAGTTCTCTCCCGCGTTCGGGTCAAGGAGCTGATGGTCACGGAATGCGCGTCGATCCCCGCCCACGTATCCGTGGAGGACGCGGTGAACAACTACTTTCTTCGCTACGGGTACGGAGGCTTTCCCGTCGAGAGCGAGGGAAAGTTGAAGGGATTGATCTCGCTCTCGGACGTCCGGGATCTGGATCGTGAGGACTGGCCCCGCACTTCCGTGCAATCGGTCATGACCGCGGTGGACGAAGGCTCCACGATCTCCGTCGAGGCCAACATCGTGGAGGCGATGCGCAAGATGGCGGCGTCGGGACTCGGCCGGCTCATTGCCGTCGACGGCTCGGGAGAATGTGTGGGCATGATTACCCACAACGGCATCCTGAGGCGGCTACAGGTTCAGGAGAAGCTGGGAGTCTAGCAGCCTCTTGTTATATGATCCTGTTCGGATACGCCCATGCGTGCATTGACCAAAATACTCGCTCCGCTCACTCTCATTAGCATCAGCGTCGCGCTCTACGGTGCGTTCATCTACGCGCCCCAGGAAAGGACGATGGGCGACGTACAGCGCATCTTCTATTTCCATGTCGCGAGCTGGTGGGTCGCCTTTCTGGCGTTTGCCATCGTCTTCGGGGCCAGCGTGGCCTATCTCATCACCCGTCACCGCCGATACGATACGCTCGCTCTGGCATCCGCGGAGATCGGGGTGGTCTTCACGAGCATGGGACTTTTTACCGGGCCCCTGTGGGCGAAACCAGCTTGGGGCATCTACTGGACCTGGGATGCCCGTCTCACCACGGCTCTGGTCTTGTGGTTGATCTACGTGGGCTACCTGATGCTGCGACGCTACGTGCCGGATGAGGCCAAGCGCGCCAACCTGGCGGCGGTCGCCGGGATCGTGGGCTTCGTGGACGTTCCCATCGTGTACTTTTCCATCCGCTGGTGGCGCACCCAGCACCCGCAGCCGGTCATCATGGGGGGCGAGGGCTCCGGCCTCGACGCCCTCATGGCGCAAGCCTTGATGATGAGTCTCGCCGGCTTCCTGTTCCTCTTCCTCTTGCTTCTCGCCAAGAGATTCGACATTGCGCACGCTCAACAAGAGATCGAGCACCTTCACCGACGGATCGAGGCCCTATGAGCTTCCTGTTTACCGCATACATGGTTATCTGGATCGCGCTCTTCATGTACCTCATGAGCCTCTCGAAGAAGCAGCAGAAGCTCGACCGGGAGATCGAGATACTCAAGAAGATCCTGGACGAGAAGAAATAGGCACGATGCGCGGGTTGCTGGTCCTGGCCACGGCTCTCGCGATCACCGCCCCGTCCGCCAAGGGACTTGCGGAGCAGGCTCCTCGCTTGGTGGATGCGAACGAGATCAAAGACCTGGTCCGCAAACAGAGCGGCCAAATCGTCCTTCTGAACTTCTGGGCTACCTGGTGCCCTCCCTGTCTGGTTGAATTCCCGGAGATCGTGTCCCTCGAAAAGGCGTACCGTCGTCGGGGCCTAGCCGTGATCTCCGTGTCCGCGGACTCCCCGCAACGCGTCGATTCCGATCTGCTCCCATTTCTCGATAAACACCGATCCGACTTTCCCATCTACGTCATGGAAACCAACGACGTCGAAGCGTTCATGCACCGCATCGATCCCGAGTGGAATGGAGATCTCCCGGCCACGTTCTTCATCGGCCGCAAAGGTGACGTGGTCATCAAGCGATTCGGAGCGATGAGCCGGGAGCAGATGGAGCGGGCGCTGGAATATCTTTTCGAAGAGCCCGAGCCCTAAGATGTGGCGGCCCGCCGCCGCGCTCGCCTTTCTGCTGCTGGCCAACGAGGCCCTTTTCGGCGTGGCCTCCCTCGCGCGATCTCCGCTCACCATCGACGTCGGCCCCTCGACCGGCGCCTACCTCACGGGATTCACGGAGAGCGAAGAGCGCCTGCCGGTGACGTTCCGTTGGACCGGCGAGAGGGCCTCCGTAGCGCCGTCCGTAACCGTGTCTCCAGGACCCGCCACGCTCGTCATCCGCTACGCTCGGTTCCTGGACGAAACGGTCCGGGTGCGGGTCTACGTCTCGGGTGCTCAGGCGGGTACGTTCCTCGCTCGACCGGGACGCTTCCGCACCGAGCGGCTTCCGATCACCCTTCCGGGTGGCCCACTCGAGATCCGTCTCCTCAGCGAAACCACGGAGCCGCGTCGCCTCGGCATCGCCGTGGATTGGATTCGCCTCGAGCAAGCCCGCTCGTTCCTCCCGTTCGGCACCCTGGGCCCACGGCTGCTCGTACTGGCGGTGTCACTCGTCTCTTTGTGGCTCGGCTTTGGCCTGAAGAGCTCGTTCGGGCTTGGGCTCGCCCTATCCATCGGCCAGACGCTTTGGTTTGCGCTCGATCCGTTCGGTCTGGTGCACGTCAGTAGCAGGATCGCGGTCGCCTCCGTCCTCTTCACCGCGGCGTGTGCGCTCGTCGTCCGCATGTTGGATCGCCAACCCGTGAGGCGCTGGGTGCCTCTCATCTTCCTGCTCGGCTATCTGCTCAAGGGCGCGGGGATTTTCTATCCCAGCTACTTCTATCCCGATGTCCGCAATCACCGCCGCTACGTGTACGCGTTCGCTCGGGCGGAGGGAAGTATTCCGGAACGGGGCCTCACGGCACAGATGGAGGTACGCACCGCCTATCCTCGTAGAATCGCGGGGGAGCAGTATGCCCTGCCTTACTCGCCTCTCTTTTTCATCCCATTCACCTGGCTGCCGGACGACGTTCACCTCGTCGAGGATGCTCTGAAGCACGTCGCGCTCGTGATGGGGGCGGCGGAGGCGCTCGTCGTCTACGTGCTGGCGACCTTTCTGTTGGGTGCGCGGGTGGGCTTGACTGCCTCGTTGCTGACAGTCTTTCTTCCACCCATGTACAGCCGACTCTTCCTCGCCATGTGGCCGACCATCGCGGGTCACTTTCTGGACTGCCTCGCGATCACCGCGGCGGTTTTCTGGGCGGCACGTCCCGAGCGTGTGGCGCGCTTTGCCGCGTTCTTCGGGGCCAGCCTTTCCTCGGCGCTCATCTACATCTCGAGTCTTTTCAATCTCAGCGCCTTCGTCGCGTCGTTCGCGCTTACGGAGAGACGACTCGCGGTGCGCGCGCTCGCCGCCTGGGCATTGGCGGCTCTCCTCACGATCGTCGTTCTGTACTCGTCTTTCACTCTGCTCTTCTTCCGGGAGATGGCACCAACTTTACTGACCTCGTCGGAAGCAACAGCACCGGGGTCGCTTCTCGAGGGCATGGCGTCGGTTTTATCGCGAGTGCTTCTTTTCTACGGCTACGGCTTTCCCGCCTTGTCCATCGCGGGACTCGCGCTCGCCTACCGGCGAAAGGACCAAGCCGCGTTCCGCATGCTCACCGCATATGGCGTCGCGTTCGTGCTTCTGACAGGCTTGCGAGTCCTTCCAGGAGGCCTTTTCAAGGACCTCAAGGAGATCTTGTTCGTGGCGCCAATGGTGGCCATCTGCTCCGGGATTGCGCTAGAAGAGCTGTCTAGGCGGGGACGGTCGGGACAATGGTCAACGGTGTTGATTCTAGGGGGGCTCGTCGCCTTTTGGTGGGGAAGCTATCGGGGCTATTGGGTGGCTTACGCGTCCTTGGCTGGACTCGATTGAAGGTTCATCGCGTCCTGGATCAGATAGAGCGGCCGGTGCCGGACCTCCTCGGCGACCGCGCCGAGATACTGGCCGAGCACCCAGAGGCCGATGAGCTGGACGCCTCCTAGAAAGAAAAGCGCTCCCGTCGCGCCGGAAGCGGTGCCGATGGCAAGCGCGACGAGCGAGCCGACGCAAACGAGTAACCCCGCAAGTCCAAGTAAGAAAATCGGAAAGCCGCTGAAGGAAAAGGTCGCGGTCATCGCGAGCCGGATCATGGTCCCGAGTCGATACTTGCTCTCGCCGAGCGATCGCGGCTGCCGGTCGTAGAGA
>Ga0214472_10001892_pt1 | contig 22711 bp, 26 predicted proteins | sample RVTome_6_FD_207662 | JGI IMG/M metagenome (GOLD analysis project Ga0214472, IMG submission 207662) | Soil microbial communities from uranium-contaminated site in the Upper Colorado River Basin, Wyoming, United States - RVT140D175 | ecosystem: Environmental > Terrestrial > Soil > Contaminated >...
CACGCAGCCGCGCGAGATCATGGAACGCGTGCTGCCCCAGCTGCGGATGCAGCTGGTTGCGCGAGCGGAAGACAGCCCGTTCTTCGACCGCTTCAGGCGCTACCCGGATGCAATACCCGCAGCCGACCGCAGGCGGCTTTCGAGCGAGGCCCAGGATGTCATCACGGAAGCGGTGCTTCCCGCCTACCGGCGGTTCACGGACGTGTTCCGGAATGAATATCTGCCGGCGTGCCGCGATTCGGTCGGTATCTGGGACACGCCGGACGGCCGCGCCTTCTATGCGAATCGCGCCAGGTATCACACGACCACGTCGCTGACGCCCGAGCAGATTCACCAGATCGGTCTCGCCGAGGTCGCGCGCAACCGGGCGGAGATGCTGGAAGTCATGCGGCAAGTCGGATTCACCGGCACGCTCGACGAGTTCTTCGAGCAGCTGCGTACCGATCCGAAATTCTATTACGCCACACCGGACGAGCTGTTCCGCGCGTACGTGTACACGTCGAAGATGATCGAGCCAGAGCTTCCGAAGCTGTTCGGCAGGCTATACCGTACGCCCTACGGGCTGCGCGCGATTCCGGCAACCAGCGCGCCGAACACCACGACGGCCTACTACAGCGGGCCGTCCATCGACGGCCGGCGGCCCGGCTATTACTACGTCAACCTGTACCGACCCGAAGTCCGCCCCAGGTACGAAATCGAGGTGCTGACCGTGCACGAGGCGGTCCCGGGGCACCATCTGCAGATCGCACTCGCGCAGGAGCAGGAGAACCTGCCGAAGTTCCGCCGGTTCCACGACGTGACGGCTTACATCGAGGGCTGGGCGCTGTATTCGGAGCGGCTGGGATACGACCTGGGCCTGTACCAGGATCCCTATTCGCGCTTTGGCCAGCTGACCTACGACCAGTGGCGTGCCGTGCGCCTGGTCGTCGACACCGGCATCCATCACATGGGCTGGACGCGTCAGCAGGCGATCGACTACTTCCTTGCGCATGCAGCCAAGACCGAGGCGGACGTCGTCAACGAAATCGACCGCTACATCGCCTGGCCCGGGCAGGCGCTGGCCTACAAGATCGGTCAGCTGAAGATCCTCGAGCTGCGCGAACGCGCCACCGCGGCGCTTGGCGAGCGCTTCGACATCCGCGACTTCCACGACACGATCCTCGCGACCGGCGCCGTGCCGCTCGAGATCGTCGAGCGCACGGTCGACAGCTGGATCGAGACCCGGCGCCAGCCGTGATCGCTTCGCGCCGCACGTCGGTCGGGGTCCGCGTCGGCGCCATCACGGTCGGCGGCGGCGCGCCCGTGGTCGTGCAGTCGATGACCAATACCGACACGGCCGACTTCGAGGCGACGGCGCGCCAGGTACGTGAACTGGCCGAGGCCGGCTCGGAAATCGTGCGCGTGACGGTCAACACCGACGCGGCGGCGGCCGCGGTACCGCGGATCCGCGAACGCCTGCTGGCTGCGGACTGCGACGTGCCGCTGGTCGGCGACTTTCACTTCAACGGGCACAAGCTGCTGGCGGCGCATCCCGGCTGCGCCGAGGCGCTGGCCAAGTACCGCATCAATCCCGGCAACGTCGGCCGCGGCAGCAAGCGCGATCCGCAGTTCGCGGCGATGATCGAGACCGCCTGCCGCCACCGCAAGCCGGTGCGCATCGGCGTCAACTGGGGCAGCCTCGACCAGGACCTGCTGACACGCATGATGGACGAGAATTCGCGTGCGCCCGAACCCCAGGATGCGCTCGAAGTGCTGCGCGAGGCGACCATCGTCTCGGCGCTCGCGAGCGCGGCGCGCGCCGAGCAGCTCGGCCTGCCGCACGACGCCATCATCATCAGCAGCAAAGTCAGCGGCGTGCCGGACCTGATCGCGATCTATCGGCGCCTCGCCGTGCGCTGCGACTATCCGCTGCATCTCGGCCTCACCGAGGCCGGCATGGGCACCAAGGGCATCGTCTCGTCCACCGCAGCGCTGGCCGTGCTGCTGCAGGAAGGCATCGGCGACACGATCCGGGTCTCGCTGACGCCCGAACCAGGCGGTGATCGCAGTCAGGAAGTCCGGGTCTGCCAGGAGATCCTGCAGAGCCTGGGCCTGCGCGCCTTCCAGCCGCGCGTGGTCGCCTGCCCCGGCTGCGGCCGCACCACCAGCAGCTATTTCCAGGAACTCGCGCAGCAGATCCAGGAGCATGTCGGCCGGCGCATGCCGGAATGGCGCCGGAACTATGCGGGCGCCGAGAAGCTGACGGTGGCGGTAATGGGTTGCGTGGTCAATGGGCCGGGCGAAAGCAAGCACGCGAACATCGGCATCAGCCTGCCGGGCACGGGCGAGCGGCCGGTCGCCCCGGTTTACGAGGATGGCGAGAAGACGGTAACGCTGAAGGGTGAGCACATCGCCGAGGAATTCCAGGAGCTGGTCGAACGCTACGTCGCGCGCCACTATGCGCGCCGGGAGGGCTGATGGAAACGCTCAGGGATCGCAAGTGCCTGCCGTGCGAGGGCGGCGTCGAGCCGCTGGATGCGGCCACGGCCGGTCGCATGCTCAAGGAGCTGCATCCGGACTGGCGCCTGGTCGAGGACGGCAGGGCATTGCGCCGCGAATTGCGCTTCCCGGACTTCTACCGCACCATGAGTTTCGTCAACGCGCTCGCGCACGTCGCCAACTCCGAGAACCACCACCCGGACCTCGAGCTGGGTTACAACTACTGCCGCATCCGGTTCTCGACCCACGCGATCGGCGGCCTGTCCGACAACGACTTGATCTGCGCGGCCAAGGCGGACGCGCTGCTCTAGTCCGCGCCGCATGACGGCCTCAACGGTCCACATCGGACCCGAGACGCGGTGTCCAGGGATCGATGCGGCACACCGCCGCGTCATCTTCGCGTCGTCACTCGGCACCGTGTCGGCGTGTTACGGCTTACATCTGTACGGCACGCTGGTCGCGGCGATGACCGGCGTCATCCGGCCCGTCTTCCTGCGCGAGACCAAGGACGTCGACATCCGCTCATGACGGCTCGCGACGCACCGCGGCCGGCACCTCGCCCGCGACGCCCAGCGCGCGCCGGATCAGCGCGCGCTTGAGCGGAGCGACGGAATCGACCAGCTCGAGACCTGCGCGCCGCAGGCGCGATTGCATTGTGCCGCCGCCGTGGAACATGCGCTGGAGTCCGTCGAGCAGCGCGATCACGGGCAGCGCCTCCGCCTTGCGCCAGCGTTCGTAACGCCTGAGCACCCGCCTTTCCCCGAGATCGTCGCCGGCTTCCAGCGCCTGGCCCAGCACGTCGACCAGCGCCGCCACATCCAGGAATGCCAGGTTGATGCCCTGCCCGGCAAGCGGATGGACCGTGTGCGCTGCATCGCCGGCCAGTGCGACCCGCGGCGCCACGTAGCGCCGCGCATGCAGCAGCCGCAGCGCGAATGACACGCGGGCGGCCGTGACCGTCAGCCGGCCGAGCACGCCGGCCGACGCGGCCGTGACGCGATCGTCAAATTCCCGATCGGGGCAATCCACCAGCTGCCCGGCCTGGTCCGGTGTCGTGGACCAGACCAGCGACACGCGCCCGTCGGCGAGCGGCAGCAGGGCCAGCGGGCCGGTGTCCAGGAATCGCTGCCAGGCGGTATCCGCATGCGCGCGCTCGCTCGCCAGATGCGTCACGACGGCACGCTGTTCGTAGTGCCAGCCACGCACCTCGATCCCCGCCAGCGTGCGCACGGCCGATTCGCTTCCGTCGGCGCCAACAAGCAGCGCCGCGCCGTACTCGCGCCCGTCGGTGGTGCCGACCCGAACCGAATCGGCGCCGTTCACGAGCGACGCGATTCCGGCCCGCAGCAGCACGACGCCAGCCGCCTGCGCGCGCGCCAGCAGCGCCGCCTGCACCGCGCGATTCTCGACCACGTGGCCAAGGTCCGGCTCACCGAGCTCGGCCGCGTCGAATCGCAGTGCGCCGGGTCCATCAGGATCCGTACGCTGTTCCCAGACGATCATCCGCTGGTAGGCGGCCGCGCCGCGAGCCACCACCGCCGCCCACGCGCCGGTCCGTTCGAGCAGCCGCTGTGATGCCCGCGACAGCGCGGAAACGCGCAGCTCGAACGGCTCCGCCGCGGCCGGCGGCGTCGCCGGCTTCGGCTCCAGCAAGCCGATGCGCAACCGGGCGGTGCCCGGGCTCAAGGCCAGCAGCGCGGCCGTGCCGGCGCCAGCCATGGCGCCGCCGGCGATCAGCACGTCGAAGTCACGTTTCATGCACGGACCGGACGGCCGGCGCCGCACCGCCAGCCTGCAGCGGAAGCCCGCGCAGCAGGCGCGGCAATCTCCCGGCCAGGCCCATCGTGCGGCGCGCGAATTCGCGCTTGACCGGGCTCAGCAGGTCGAACAGCAGCAGGCCGGAGGCGCGGGCGGCGCGCAATGGACCGAGCCGGCTGCCGAAGCCGCGAATCAGTGCATCGGTGAACCGGATTACCGCGGTCCGGTCCGGATCGCGCCAGCGCGCGTAGGCTTCGAGGGTGCGGGCTGCGCCGGGGTCGGCGGCGTGATGCTCCGCAAGCGCGTCGGCGAGCACCTCGGCGAGCGTCGCGACGTCGCGCAGCCCGAGATTGAAGCCCTGCCCGGCAACCGGGTGCAGGCCCTGCGCCGCATTGCCGATGATCACCGCACGCGGGCCGGCCTGCCGCGCGGCGCGGGTGAGCGCAAGCGGATAGGACTGCCGGCGGCCTACCCGCGTGAAGCGGCCGAGCCGCAGGCCAAAGGCCAGCTGCAGCTCGGCGATGAAAGCCGCGTCGGGGAGCGCCATCACGCGCTGTGCCTGCCCAGGCGCGAGCGTCCAGACGACCGCCGAGCGCCCTTCGGCGATCGGCAGCATCGCGATCGGCCCGGATGCCGTGAATCGCTCATAGGCCGTGTACTCGTGGAAGCGCCCGGTGTCGAGGTGCGCGATGACCGCATGCTGGCCGTACTCCGACACCGTGGCGCCGATGCCCAGGGCATTGCGCACCCGCGACTGCGCACCGTCGGCCGCCACGACCAGCCGCGCGACAATCTCCTGCCCCTGGTCGGTCCCGAGCCGCACCTGGTCCGCGTGCGGCGAGACGTCGCGCACACCCGCATGGCACAGGGTCAGCCGCGCGATGCCTGCGCAACGCGCGCGCAGCGCCCGGCCCAGCAGCCGGTTCTCGATCGTGTAGCCGAGCGCTGCAACTCCCTGCTCTTCCGCCGTCAGGCGCGCAAACCCCAGCACGCCGCGTTCCGACACGTGGATCCTGCGGATCGGCGTGGCCTGTGCCGCGACCGCCGGCCATACGCCGATGCCCTCCAATACACGGCGGCTGCCGCCGGACAGCGCCGTCGTGCGGGCATCGAAGCTCGGCTGCTCGTCCGCCTCGGGTGCCACCGGCTCGATCACGACGATATCGAGCGGCAAGGTGGCGAGCGCAGCCGCCAGCGAAAGCCCGACCATGCCGCCACCCGCGATAGCGACGTCGCACTGCAGAGGATCGCGCAGGCTCATCGGGTCGGGTGTCAAGCGATCGGCTCAGGCCGCCGCCATCAGGCGCTCGATCTCGTCCGGGTCGGTCGGCATCGCGGCGGTCAGCACTTCGGGATCGCTTTTCGTCACCGCGACGTCGTCCTCGATGCGCACGCCGATGCCCCACCACTGCTTGCCGACGCCCTTGGAGCCCGGCGCAATGTAGATGCCGGGCTCCACGGTCGTGACCATGCCCGGCTCGAGCAGCCGCCATTGCTCGCCGACCTTGTACTCGCCGACGTCATGAACGTCCATGCCGAGCCAGTGACCGGTGCGATGCATGAAGAACCGTCGATACGCTCCATCCCGGATGAGCTTCGCGGTGCGCCCCCGCAGCAGTCCGATGCGCACCAGGCCGCGGGTGATTGCACGCACGGCGGCCTCGTGCGGGTCGTTCCAGTGACCCCCCGACCGGACTTTCGCGATCGCGGCCCGTTGCGCCTCCAGCACGATCTCGTATACGTCGCGCTGGCGCGCACTGTAGCGGCCGTTGACCGGCAAAGTGCGCGTGACGTCGGAGGCGTAGTACTGGTACTCGCAGCCGGCATCGATCAGCAGCAGCTCGCCATCCCTCATCTGGCGGTCGTTGTTACGGTAGTGCAACACGCAGGAGTTCGGGCCGCTGCCGACGATCGGGTGATAGGAAATGTCCGCGCAATGCATGTGGAACTCGTGCAGGATCTCGGCCATCACCTCGTACTCCATGCGCCCCGGCGCGGTCGCTGCGAGCGCCCTGTGATGCGCGGTGCAGGCAATGCGTGCAGCACGGCGCATTGCCACGAGCTCGGCGCGGCTCTTGAACAGCCGCATCTCGTGCAACGGATGGTCGAGCGCGACGAATTCCTGTGGCGTGTGCAGGCCCTGCTTGCTCTGCGAGCGCAGGCGGTTGACCCAGCCGATCACGCGCCGGTCGAATTCAGGGTGCGTGCCCATCGTGTAAAAGACCCGCGAACAGCGTTCCAGCAGGCCGGGCAGGATCTCGTCGATGTCCTGGACCGGGAAACCGTCGTCGGCGCCGTAATCCCGGACCGCGCCGTCGGGCCCGGCGCGCGCGCCGTCCCAGACTTCGCGCGCGGGGTCACGGTCGCGCACGAACAGCACGTATTCGCCCTGCGGCCGGCCAGGCAGCAGCACGGCGACGGCCTCCGGCTCCGGAAAGGCGGTCAGGTAATAGAAATCGCTGTCCGGTCGGTACAGGTACTCCACATCGCCGTTGCGATGGCGTACCGGCGCCGCCGGCAGGATCGCAATGGCGTCTTTGCCCATCAGCCGCATCAGCTGGCGTCTGCGTCGCGCAAACTCGTCGTGGTTCATGCCGCTCCGCTCAATGGACTGTGCCGCCGCCCTGCAGCTGTACCGCTCGCGTCGCCGCGAGCTCGTCGAATGCCAGCTGCGCGCCGGCCCGCACGAACTCGAACAGCTCTGCAAATTCGCCCTCGGCGGTGTCGGTCGCCTGCTGCGGACCCGGCTGTGCCCGGGCGATTTCACCGAGATCCCGCAGGATTTCGCCGATGTCATCGGCAGCGGCGAGTTCGCGGCCGGCGCCGCCGGCACCGACCCCGTACAGGAATCCGCCGCACCAGTCCGCCAGCGCCCGCACCCGCTCGACGAGCGCCCCGTCGTCTTCCGGAACCAGCGGTGCGAACACGAAATCCTGCGATCGCAGCGCGACCAGGGTCTCCCGGTGCACCGCCTCCAGCAACCCCCGTGCCGGCCCGTCGACCCACATGGCGGAGCCCGGCTCGATCAGCTCGCCGACCCATTCCGGCGCCGCGTAATCCTCGCGCGCGCACAGCGCACCGCACAGGCAGCCGTGCGCCTCGGCCGCGCCGACCACCGAGCCCAGCCCGGCCAGAACCGCCTGCAATTGCCGATATGTCACGTCGGGCACGGATGCCCTCAATGTTACCGCGCGGCGCCCGTGGACCCCAGCACCAGGCGCGTTGACCCGCCTCGCAACGCGGTTTCATAATGGCCCCATGGAGGACGCCGCAAGCAAGCCGGGACTCGAGCGCGAGTTCAAACGCCTCGAACGCCGCCTCGACGAACTGGTCGGGGTGGTGGCGCAGTTGAAGGAGGAGAATCGGGCGCTGCGGCAGCGCCAGGATTCGCTGAGCGCCGAGCGCGCGACTTTAATGCAGAAAAATGAACAGGTGCGGGCCCGCGTCGAGGCCATGATCGGTCGCCTGAAGGCCATGGAGAGTGGCGCATGACCGCCGACGTCAGCCGCGTCAGCGTGCGGATCCTGGAAAAGGATTACCACGTGGCCTGCCCGGCCGAGGAGCGGGCCGCGCTGCTCGATTCGGCCGAGTATCTGAATTGCAAGATGCGCGAGATCCGCGACAGCGGCAAGGTGGTTGGCCTCGACCGCATCGCGGTGATGGCCGCGCTCAACATCACGCACGATCTGCTCGAATCGCGCGGCCGCGACGATGGCGCCGATACCGACATCGCCGCGCGGCTGAAGGCCTTGCGCGAGCGCGTCGAGTCGGCGCTGACGCGCGGTCAGCAGCTGGAACTGTGATTTTTCGGCAGCTCGCGCGCAGCGCGCGAGCGCCAAGGTTTGGCGCCACCTGCGGTGTTCGATGTGGGCCTGGGTACTCTCGACCCTAATGTGAAAAACCCAGGAGCCCGGCTCAGCGGCAGCATTGTGCATGTCCGCCTCGTAGCGGAAAGCCTTAAGTGCCGCGGCCCGCTCCACTTGTTGCTCCGGTTCGAGAGCAGCGGTCTGCAACGGCACATGCGGGTGGCGCCTCCTGATTCGACCCGTGCCTGACGACGGCCTGGCCACCGTGCGCCGGCGCCTGCGCGCCGCGCGGCGCGCGTTCGGCGCCGCCGAGCGGGCGGCCGCCGCGACCGCCGTCGACGCAGCGCTCGCCCGGATCGGGCTGCCCAGGCCGCGGTCGAGGATCGCGGCCTACCGGGCGATGGACGGCGAGATCGATCCCGCGGTCGTCGTCCAGCGGGCGCTCGCCATCGGCTGCCAGGTCTATCTCCCCGTGATCACCAGCTTCCGCGGCCGGCGCATGCGCTTCGCACCCTGCGGACCCCCAGTGAAACGCGCTCCAGCGGCCAGCGATGTCGCCCGCTGGCTGGACCTCGTCCTGGTGCCGCTGGTCGGATTCGACGAGCAGGGCAACCGGCTCGGCATGGGTGCCGGTTTCTACGATCGACATTTCGCCTTCCTGCGCCATCGCAGGGCCTGGCACCGGCCCCTGCTGATCGGCCTCGGCTTCGAGCTGCAACGCGTAGCGGCGCTGCCTGCCCGGCCGCACGATGTGCCGCTGTGGGGCATCGTGACCGAGCGCGGCATACATGGCCGCACGGCCGGACTGCGCGGCAGGCAAGCCGTGGAATCCATCAGCTGAGGTACTGGCTGATGAAGTCCGAACCGGCCACGTTCGGCATCGACGACCTGGCGCGCGCCCCGCGCCGGACCGCGGCCTGGGACGGGGTTCGCAACTACCAGGCGCGCAACCTGCTGCGTGACGAATGCCGACGCGGCGACCGTGCGTTTTTCTATCACTCGAGCTGCGAGCAGCCCGGCATCTACGGCACGATGCGGATCGTGCGCGCCGGTCATCCCGAACCCGCCGATCCGCGCTGGTTCCAGGTGACCGTTCAGCTGCTCACCCGATTTGCGCGCCCGGTCACCCTGTCGACGCTGCGCATGCATGTCGAAGGCCGGTTGCGGGAGTTGATCGTGTTGCGTCGTGGCAACCGGCTGTCGATCACGCCGGTCACCGCTGATGAATGGAAGCTGATTCATCAGCTGGCTGCAGAACCGATCGCGTGACATGCACGCGGTGCCGTAAAACAAGCCATTTCACGAGATGATGGAAATCATCGACGTGGTCATCGAGACACGCCCGCGATCTGCCGATCGCGATTCAATCGCACGCGCGGACGTCGCGACGGAGTGATCGGATGCAGCGACGATGCGCGTGACGCCCATACCCGTTGCTTGCATTCCCGTCAACCATGTATATACTCCGACCTCGGATTAACCCGACATGGAGATCCAACATGGCGACCAAGAAGAAGGCTGCGAAGAAGGGTAAGAAGAAGGCTGCGAAGAAGAAGTAAGCCCTTTGGCAGTCGAAGCGGCGGTTGGTTGATCGAGAGACTGCCAGCCGCCGGCTCTGAAAGTGCTGAGACTGTGCCCGCGAAAGCGGGCACAGTTTTTTGCGGAGGACGGCCATGGATGCCGATGCGAAGAAACGGGCCGCCGCGCACGCCGCGCTCGATCTGGTCGATCACGACATGCTGGTCGGGGTTGGCACCGGCTCGACGGTCGACCACTTCATCGCCGCGCTCGCCGCGCGCCGCCACCGCATCGCGGGCGCCGTTTCCTCGTCCGAGGCCAGCTCCCGCAGGCTGCGTGAAGCCGGCATCGAAATCGTCGAACTCAATGACGCCGGTGACTTGCCGCTGTATGTCGATGGAGCCGATGAGGCGACCCGTCACCTGGACCTGATCAAGGGCGGCGGCGGCGCATTGACGCGTGAAAAGATCATTGCGGCGGCCAGCCGCCGCTTTGTCTGCATCATCGACGACTCGAAGCTGGTGCCCATGCTCGGGCGGTTCCCGTTGCCGGTCGAGGTCATCCCGATGGCCCGCTCGCTGATCGCACGCAAGCTCGTCGCGCTCGGCGGCCAGCCCGTCTATCGCGAAGGATTCACCACCGACAATGGCAACTCGATCCTCGACGTCCACAACCTGCGCATCCATGACCCGGCCGCGCTCGAGGCCGAGATCGGCCTGCTGCCCGGCGTCGTCACCGTGGGCCTGTTTGCCCGGCGCGGGGCGGACCTGCTGCTGGTCGCAGGCGACGGCGGCATCCAAACGCTCAAGCGCTAGGGGAGCGACGGCGGGCCGAGACCCGCGACGATCGACGCGACCGTGACCATTCCGCCCATCACCCTTCGGACACTCGGCGTCCTGGCCGGGGTGACGGTGCTGGGTCTCGGGTCCGTGTACGGTATTTCAGAGTGGAAAATGCGCCGCACCCACGACGCCCCTCTGCTGCCCCTGCGCGCGCAGTCCGCGGCCGATCCGGTCGCCGGAAGTCACATGGCGAAAATCGTCGGTTGCTGGGCCGGCTGTCATGGCAACGAGGGTGAAGGCGGCGCCGATCATATCGAAGGCATCCACAGAAATACCGCGCCGACGCTGTCGCTGGTCGTGCCGCTTTACAGCGACGAAGAACTCGCTCGCCTGATCCGCTATGGCGTGAAGCGTGACGGCAGAAGCGCCGTCGGCATGAATGCCGGCACCCTATGGCCGATCGGCGATCAGGATCTGGCCGATATCTTTGCTCACCTGCGCCAGCAGCCCACGCTGCCGGCGGTGCCGCGCAGACATGAGCTGACGTTTCGCGGCCGCGTGGCCCTGGTCACCGGCCAATGGAAACTTTCGGCCGAGCAGGTGGATCGTTCCGCGCCGCGCTGGGGGCAGATGCCGAGGAGCAATGCGTTCGAGCGCGGACGTTACCTGGCCAGCATCGTCTGCACGGAATTTCATGGCGTGGATTTCAGGGGCGATCCCCTGGAGGGCGGGCCTTCGCTCGCAATTCTGGCCATCTATCGGCTCGATCAGTTCCGGCACCTGCTGCGCACCGGCAAGCCGATCGGTGGACGGGACATTCCGAAAATGACTTGGGTGCAGCATGTGGACTTTACAGATCGGGAGGTTGCCGATCTGTACCGCTTCCTGCGCGAGCATCACGGCCTCACGGCCGCAGCTGAATCCGTGTCGACGGATCACCGCTTCATCCCGCAGTGATGAGACCTCGCCACCTATCGCAGGCCGCGATGCGGGGCGGGATGCGGGTCGGGTTCAATGCAGAAGGCCGACCCTGCGGCCGGCCCTCTCGCTTCGTTGGCTGGGGGACTAGGATTCGAACCTAGGTTGACGGAGTCAGAGTCCGTAGTCCTACCGCTAGACGATCCCCCAAATGCGGTTCGTCCGCAGGATACTGACTCAGCGCTTGCTGAACTGCGTCCCGCGGCGGGCCTTGCGACGGCCGACTTTCTTGCGCTCCACCTCGCGCGCGTCGCGCGTCACGAAGCCCGCGGCCCGCAGCGGCTTGCGCAGCGTCCCGTCATATTCGATCAGTGCCCGCGTAATGCCGTGGCGGATCGCGCCGGCCTGCCCGGTCACGCCACCGCCATCGACCAGGACGCTAACGTCGAAGCGCTCGGTCATCTGCACCAGCTCCAGCGGCTGGCGCACGATCATCCGGCCGGTCTTGCGGCCGAAGAATTCATCGAGCGGCCGCCCATTCACCGTGATGGCGCCCTTGCCCGGTTTCAGGAAGACACGTGCCGCCGAGGTCTTGCGCCGGCCGGTGCCGTAGTTGCTGTTCAACGCCATGGTCGGTTCCTAAATCTATAGCTCGAGCGATTTCGGCTGTTGTGCGGCATGCGGGTGCGCGGCGCCCGCGAATACATGCAGCTTCCTGAACATCTGACGGCCCAGTATCGTCTTCGGCAGCATGCCTTTGACCGCATACTCGATCGCGCGCTCCGGGTGTTCGGCCAGGAGCTTGCCGAGTGCCACCGTTTTCAGGTTGCCCAGGTACCCGGTGTGCTGCTGGTAGATCTTGTCGCGCAACTTGTTGCCGGTCACCGCCACCTTCTCGGCGTTGATCACGATGATGTAATCGCCGCAGTCGACGTGCGGCGTGTATTCCGGCTTGTGCTTGCCACGCAGGCGGAACGCCACCGCCGACGCCAGGCGACCCAGCGTCTTTCCGGACGCATCCACCAGGTACCAGTCGCGACGCACGCGCTCTGGCTTCGCGAAAACCGTCTTCATCTAGGGCCCCTGAAAGAGGGTCGGGTGCGAGAAAGGCCGGCAAGTTTACACAGATGCGATGACATTGCAAAGCGGGGCGGCCCCGGGCGCAAGTCCTTGGCGGAATTGGAGAACCGGCTGCGCGTGGCACATATAATATGCGTCGCATGACCGGCCGTAGCCTGTCGTCGCTCGATCGACTGCTAGAACTGGCCGATTCCGGGCTGCGGGCCAGTTTTGGCCGTCCCCCGGCCACGCGCCCCACCCCGGGGTCCGTGGGCGATGGGCGCCTGGCGGACGCGGGCCTGCGCCGCCAGGTCGCCGGTCTGATGCGCGTGAATCATGCCGGTGAAGTCGCCGCCCAGGGCCTTTATCACGGCCAGGCCCTGACGGCCCGCTCGGCGGAAACTCGGGAAGCGCTGCGCCACGCGGCCGGCGAGGAAGGTGACCATCTGGCCTGGTGCCGCGACCGGCTCGACGAGCTTGGGTCGCGCACCAGCCTGCTGAACCCAATCTGGTACGCGGGTTCGGTCGCTATCGGCGCGCTGGTCGGCCTGTTCGGCGACCGGGTCAGCCTGGGCTTCATGGCTGAAACTGAAAGCCAGGTCGAAGGCCACCTCGACGGTCACCTGGCCAGGCTGCCCGACGAGGATGCGCGCAGCCGTGCGATCATGACGCAGATGAAGGCGGATGAGGCCGGCCACGGCCAGTCGGCCCGCGCGGCGGGCGGCCGCACGCTGCCTGCGCCGGTCCCGCAGCTGATGCGGCTGACCGCGCGTATTATGACGGGCACCGCCTACTGGATCTGAGTCCTGCGCGGATCGATTATGTCTTGCGGCGCGGACGGGCCTGTAATACAACGGCGGCCTGACCCGCCATCGCCACCGAGCCACGCGGCCACCGCCTCAGGGGAACATTATGGAAGACGGCGTCAAACAGCTGACTGACATTCCCGCAATCAATCGTTTCCTGAGCTATTGCCGGGTCCGAACCGTGCCGTCCAAGACCGTGCTGATTCACGCCGGTGACCTGCCGGATGTCCTGTATTACATCATCCGCGGATCGGTCGAAGTGATGATCGAGGACGAGGACGGCAACGAAATGGTGCTGGCCTACCTCAACAAGGGCCAGTTCTTCGGTGAGATGGGCCTGTTCTCGGACAGCCAGCAGCGCAGCGCCTGGGTCCGCACCCGCACGCAGTGCGAACTTGCGGAAATGACCTATCCGCGCTTCCGGCAGGTGGCGTCCGAAAGCCCCGGTCTCGTGTTCGAACTCGCAACGCAGCTCGCAACGCGGCTCGACCGCACCAACCGCAAACTGGGCGACCTGGCGTTCGTCGATGTGACCGGCCGCATCGCGCACGCGATCATGGACCTGTGCGGCGAACCGGACGCGATGACGCATCCGCAGGGCATGCAGATCAAGGTCAGCCGTCAGGAGCTGTCGCGCCTGGTCGGCTGCTCGCGCGAGATGGCGGGCCGCGTGCTCAAGGTGCTCGAGGAGCAGGGCCTGCTGACTGCGCGTGGCAAGACTATTGTCGTGTTCGGCGCGCGGCCCAAGGTCAAGGCGCGACCCGCGCCGGAGTTCGCGAAGGCCACCGCCTCCGCGGCCAAGTAGGCCGATTCAGCCGCCCGCAATGGCCGCGCGCATGGCGCGGATAGTGGCCGGGTAGTCGCCGGCGCCGAAGATCGCGCTGCCCGCCACGAAGGTATCGGCGCCCGCCCGCGCGATCGCGCCGATATTGTCAAGCTTGACACCACCGTCGATCTCGAGCCGCACGTCGCGGCCGCCCGCGTCGATCAGCCGCCGTGCAGCGCGTAGCTTGTCCAGCACGGGCTCGATGAATTGCTGCCCGGGGAAGCCCGGATTGACCGACATCATCAGCAGCAGGTCGACCTGCGCCACCGTGTGATCGAGCCAGGTGAGCGGCGAGGCCGGATTCAGCACCAGCCCGGGGCGGCAGCCGGACTCGCGGATCAAGCGGATCGTGCGATCGACATGCCGGCTCGCCTCGGGATGGAAACTGATCCAGGTTGCGCCGGCCGCGGCGAACTCGGGGACCAGCCGGTCGACGGGCTCCACCATCAGGTGTACGTCGATCGGCGCCGTCACGCCGTGCTTGCGCAGCGCCCGGCAGACCAGCGGGCCGATCGTCAAGTTCGGGACGTAATGGTTGTCCATCACGTCGAAATGGATCCAGTCGGCGCCGGCTGCGAGCACGGCGTCGACCTCGGCACCGAGCCGCGCAAAGTCTGCGGAGAGGATCGAGGGGGCGATGACCGGTGGCAGCATGTCCTTACTCTAGCCTATCGCATGCCGCGCGATTCGCGGATGCGCTCATAGGCCGCCTGGATCGCCTGGGTCTTCTGCTTGGCGACCTCGAGCATCGATTCCGGCAGGCCGCGGGTCACCAGCTTGTCCGGGTGATTCTGGCTCATCAGGCGCCGGTAAGCGCGCTTGAGTTCCGCATCACTGGCGGTGCGCGGCAGATCGAGGACCTGGTAAGCGTCCGCCAGCGTGTCCCGAGCGGCCTCCGCCGCGCCACTCCGCGCGCCGGCGGCGCGGGCGGCACCGTAACCCTGCAGTCGCAGCACGGTCTCCAGGTGCGCGAATTCGAGTGCGCCGATTTCGAGCGCCTGCGCGATACGCGCCAGCGCAGCGCGCGACGCGCCCTGCAGCCCGTCGCCCATCAGCGCAGCGCGCATCTGGATTTCCAGGAACATGCGCAACAGGCCGCCGCGCCCGCGGCAGACACGCAGCAGCTCCGCGAGCGCGGCTGTCAGGTCGAATACACCGCCCTTGCCCTGCGTGTAGCAATCGATCGCCTCCCGGGTATCGGCCTCGGTCAGGTTGAACTGCCGGAAGATCCGCCGCGCCGCGGCGATGTCCTGCTCCGATACGCGGCCGTCGGCCTTCGCGACATGCCCCATGACGCCGAAGGCGGCGCGGAAGAAGGTCGCGCGCACCGTTGCCGGATCGACACGCGGCCCCGGCTCGCCGCGCGCCGCGTAGCGGTCCCAGAGATGGCCGAGGATCAGGCCGATCAGCACGCCCAGCGGCCGGCGGCTCAGGATGAACCCCAGCAGCGCACCGACCAGCTTGCCGGTCCAGCTCATCGCATTTCCTTGACCACCGCAGCGGGCGGCTGCAAGAATCCGCGCTCCCCGGATGGGCGCGCGCTCGCGCCATGGTATCAAGAGCCTGCTGCGCATGGACCTGAGCCCGCTGTTCGAATCCCGGCTCGCCGGCCTGCGGCTGGTCCACCGCGGCAAGGTGCGCGACAACTACGCGATCGACGAAACACGCCTGCTGATCGTCGCGACCGACCGATTGTCCGCCTTCGATGTCGTGCTGCCGGACCCGATCCCCGGCAAGGGCCGCGTATTGACGGCGATATCGAATTTCTGGTTCGCGCGCACGCGGACGCTCGTCGCCAATCACCTGACCGACGAGCCGGTGGCGCGCTACGTCGGCGATCCTGCGGAACTCGCCATGCTCGAGGGCCGCGCCGTGATCGTCACGCGCCTGACACCGCTGCCGATCGAGGCGGTCGTGCGCGGCTACCTGATCGGATCCGGCTGGAAGGACTACCGGCGTCACGGCATCGTCTGCGGGATTCCGCTGCCAGCCGGCCTGGCATTGGCTGCGCGTCTGCCGGCACCGATCTTCACGCCCGCGACCAAGGCCGCTGCGGGCCAGCACGACGAGAACATCAGCTATGACCAGGTCCGGGCGACCATCGGAGCCAGCGCGGCGGCGCGAGTACGGGAACTCGCGCTGGCGCTCTATGCACACGCGGCCAGCTACGCCGAGACGCGCGGCATCATCATCGCCGACACCAAGTTCGAGTTCGGGCTGGATGCCGATGGCCGCGTGGTGCTGATGGACGAGGCGCTGACGCCCGATTCTTCGCGTTTCTGGCCCGTGGAATCCTATCGCGAGGGCATCGGTCCGCGATCCTTCGACAAACAGTACGTGCGCGACTACCTGGAGACGCTTGCTTGGGACAAGCGCCCGCCCGGGCCGCGGCTGCCTGCCGAGGTCATCGCGAAGACCGCGCAGAAATACCGCGAGGCGCAAGCCCGGCTGATCGGCTGACTCAGCGGCGGCGCTCGACCCAGCGGCGGATCAGCGCGTGGATCGCGGCCAGCCCGTCGGTGAGCGCCGCCGGCCCCGGCTGCAGGATGATCGCGGACTTGATCTCGTGCAACTCGCCGTCGCGCACCGCCGGAATCGCCGACCAGCCCGGACGCGCGGCAACCCGCCCGGGCCGGAACTTCTTGCCGCACCAGGAACCGAGGATCAGCTCCGGCTGGCGGCGCGCGACTTCCATCGGATCGGCGATGATCCGCTCGCGGCCGAGCGGCATCGCCGCGAGCTCGGGGAAGCAGTTGTCACCACCCGCGATCTCGATCAGCTCGCCGACCCAGCGGATCGCCGAGATCGGGGGTTCGTCCCACTCCTCGAAATAGACACGCGGACGGCGTCCCAATCGGGCGGCCGCCGCGCGCACGCGCTCGACGCCTTCCGCTAGGCGCGCGGCAAGCGCCCCGGCCCGCGCCGCGCAGCCGATCATGCCACCCAGCATGCGGATCATCCGCAGGATGCCATCGATACTGCGCTGGTTGAACAGATGCACCTCGATGCCCGCGCGCGCGAGTTGCGCCGCGATGTCGGCCTGCAGGTCGGAGAATCCGAGCACCAGGTCCGGCTCGAGCGCCACGATCCGGTCGATCTTCGCGCTGGTGAATGCCGAGACGCGGGGCTTCTCGCGGCGCGCCCGCGGCGGGCGCACCGTGAAACCGGAGATGCCGACGATGCGCGACTCCTCGCCCAGCAGATACAGCGTTTCGGTGGTCTCCTCGGTCAGGCAGATGATGCGTTCGGGAAAATCGCCGGACATGCCCGCACTCTAGCAGGCCCTCGATTGCGGGGTCCTCTGCCCTGTGCCACGCTGCCGCGATGACCGTGGACCTGGATCCGCGCCGGCGCATCGAACAGCTGCTGTTCGACCGTCACGCGCCGCTCGCGGGGAAACCCGCCGAATTGCTGCTGGGCCTGTTGCGCTACCCGTATGCGCTGATCCGGGACATGCTGACCGGCGAGCTCAACCTGCGCGCCATGGGGCTGGTCTATACGACGCTGTTGTCGCTCGTGCCGCTGGTCGCGTTCGCGTTTGCGGTCCTGAAAGGCCTCGGTGTGCACCGTGACCTCGAGCCGCTGCTGTATGAGTTCCTGCGCCCGATCGGCGAGCGGGCCGGCGAGCTGACCGCCCAGATCATGAGCTTCGTCGACAACGTGCGCGGCGGCGTGCTGGGCTCGGTGGGCCTCGCCTTCCTGCTTTACACCGTGGTCGTGACAATCCAGAAGCTGGAGGGCGCCTTCAATTTCGCCTGGCACGTCGAGCGACCGCGCTCGCTGATGCGCCGTATCAGTGAATACCTGAGCCTGATGGTCATCGGACCGGTATTCCTGGTCATCGTCTTCGGTCTGCTGGGAGCGGTCACCAACCACGAAACGATGCGCTGGCTCACCAGCCACGAACCGCTCGGCACCGCCATCCGCTGGCTGGGCGCGGCGGGACCGCATCTGTTCGTGACCGGCGTATTCACGTTCCTGTACGTGTTCGTGCCGAACACCCGCGTGCGGCTCGGCCCGGCGCTCGCCGGCGGCATCACCTCGGGCGTGCTATGGGCGACGAGCGGAGCGATCTTCGCACAGATCGTCGCGGCCTCGGCCCGGATGGTCGCAGTCTACGCGGGCTTCGCGATCTTCCTCGCCGCGCTGATCTGGATCTACCTGAGCTGGCTGATCCTGCTGATCGGCGCGCAGTTGTCGTTCTACGTGCAAAACCCGCGTTACCTGCGTGCCGGACAGGCTCCGGTCAGGCTGACCAGCCGGTTGCGCGAGCGGCTCGCGCTGACGGTCATGCTGCTGATCGCGCGAAACTTCGTTGCCGGCCGGCCGGCCTGGCGGCTGCGCGGCCTGGCAGAGCAGCTCGAGGTGCCGGGTTCGGCGCTCGCCACGGTGCTCGACTCGCTGGAGAAAGCCGGCCTGCTGACCACGACCGAGGTCGAAGACGTGCTCCCGGCGCGCGATCTCGACAGCATCGCGCTGCACGACATCCTCAATGCCGTGCGTGACGAGCGCCAATACGAGACCTGGCTGCTGTGGCGCGCGCGTACCGAGCCCGAGGCGGATACGATCGCCGATGCCGTGGAGTCCGCGATCCGCGAGTGCATGTTGGGCATGACATTGCGCGAGCTCGCGGGACGGCGAATGCCCTAATCACCCGCGATCGTCATCTGCTCGATCAGCAGCGATCCGCACTGGATGGCGCCGCGCCGGTCGACGTCGTCGCCGAGCGCGACGATGCGGCGGTACATGTCTCGCAGATTGCCGGCGACCGTGATTTCATGCACCGGGCGGCCGACCGCCCCGTTTTCGACCCAGAAGCCGGACGCACCGCGTGAATAGTCTCCGGTGACCGGATTGACGCCCTGGCCCATCATCTCGGTGACCAGCAGGCCAGTGCCGAGCCGGCGCAGCAGCGTTTCCGCATCCAGCATCGCGCCCTGCACGACCAGGTTGTGCACGCCGCCGGCATTGCCGGTCGTCGTCAGTCCGAGCTTGCGCGCGGAATACGCATCGAGCAGATAGCCGGTGAGCATGCCATCCACGACCAGGTCGCGGTCGCGGGTCGCAACGCCCTCGCCATCGAATGGCGCCGAGCCGAGCGCGCCGCGCAGGTGCGGCCGTTCCACCAGCGCAATGGCCGGTGGGAAAACCTGCTGCCCGGCGGCGTCCAGCAGAAAGCTGGAGCGCCGGTATTGCGCCGCGCCGCCGATCGCGCCGACGAAGTGGCCGATCAGGCCGCGCGCGAGCTCCGGCGCGAACAGCACAGGCGCCCTGCGGGTCGGCAGCTTTCCAGCGCCGAGGCGACGCAAGGCGCGCTCCGCCGCCCTGCGGCCGACTTCCTCGACATCGTCCAGCGCCCGCCAGTCGCGCGCGGCCGTGTACCAGTAGTCGCGCTGCATGTCACCGTTCGACTGGCCCAGCACCACGCAACTGACGGTATGCGAGGTGGACGGATAGCCTCCGATGAAGTCATGGCTGTTGCCGAACACGCGCAGCTGGCGATGGGTCGAGACCGATGCGCCCTCGGAATTGCGGATGCGCGCATCGACTGCGAGGCCCGCCGCCTCACAGCGCCGCGCCAGGTCAATCGCCTCTGGCGCCTCGAGGTCCCAGGGATGACTGAGATCGAGATCCGGCAGTTCGCGGGCCATCAGCCCGGCGTCAGGCAGGCCGGCATAGGCGTCCTCCGCGGTGAAACTCGCGATGGACAGGGCCTTGGCAACCGTTTCCTCGACCGCCGGCGGGGACAGGTTGGCGGTGCTCGCCGAACCCTTGCGCTGGCCGACATAGACGGTGACGCCGAGACTGCGGTCGCGCTGGTACTCGAGGGTATCCACCTCGCCGAGCCGCACGGTCACGGAAAGACCCGTGGCAATGCTGGCACCTGCCGCAGCGGCGGTCGCGCCGAGGCGGCGCGCGAGCGCCAGCGTCCGCGCGACGACCGTCTCGAGCTCGGACTGTTCGGGATGGTCGACTTCGGGCATGGCGTTCAGACCGGACGGCGGGCTACGACCCGCATGCTAGCATCGCGGCGATGCGCCGCCGCCAGCTTCCCGGGCAACCACCACCGCCGACCAAGGGCGAACTGAAACGCCGGGCCCGCGGTTTCCAGGAGCTTGGCGAGCGCCTGATCGAGGCACCGGATCAGCTGCTGGCTGGCCTGGACCTGCCGGAGCCGCTGCGCGATGCGATCTTGTTCGCGCGCCGCATCACGAGCCATGCCGCGCTGTTGCGCCAGAAGGCCTACGTCGCGAAGCTCATGCGCGACGTGGATCCGGAACCGCTGTCCGCCGCTCTCGAGGCCGCCGCCGCGGGCGCCCGCCTGGACGCCATGCGTTTCAGGCGTGCCGAGCGCTGGCGTGACCGGCTGCTGCGTGAAGGCGAGACCGCGGTCGCGGAACTGATGGCGGAATTTCCGGCCGTAGACCGGATGGAGCTGTGCGGACTTGCCGCCGCGGCCGCGGCCGAGCAGGCGACCGGCAGGCCGGCGGGCGCGGGGCGCAAGTTGTTCCGCTGGGTGCGCGAGCGCATCAGCGCCTGAACGGCCGCAGCGCTGTCGCCGTCCGGCGACAGACCCGCGTTGATCCTGCAGCCGCGCGCGCTAGCCTCTCCGCGTTGCCCAACGTATCAAGCATCCCCTGATTTGCGGGCATCCCCCCGCGCCGCACTACTCCCTGTCGGCGCGGGGGTATTTCAGCGGCCTTCCCGGCCAGACTCCTCGCTACGACAGTGACTTAGGCCGCGGTCTGGGCGGCGTCCTGTGGCCTGCGTGCTAGACTTCCGCGATGAAACCGCTGGTCGGCATTATCCTGGGTTCGTCCTCGGACTGGGAAACCATGCGCCATGCGGCCGACCTGCTGACATCGCTTTCGGTGCCCTTCGAGACCCGCGTCGTCTCGGCCCACCGCACGCCTGACCTGCTGTTCGAATATGCCTCGGGAGCGCAGGCACGCGGCCTCGAGGTACTGATAGCGGGCGCCGGTGGCGCGGCCCACCTGCCCGGTATGACGGCCGCCAAGACCCTGCTGCCGGTCATCGGCGTGCCCATCCAGTCGAAGGCCCTGCACGGCCTCGATTCGCTGCTGTCGATCGCGCAGATGCCGGCGGGCGTGCCGGTCGCGACGGTCGCGATCGGTGAGCCCGGCGCGAAGAACGCGGCACTGCTTGCGACCGCGATACTCGCGGGCCGGCATCCGCCATTGCTCGACGCGCTGCGCGCATTTCGCGAGCGGCAGACCGCGGAAGTGCTGGCGCAACGCGATCCGTCCGGCAGCTGAGCCATGCACATCGGCATCATCGGCGCCGGCCAGCTCGGCCGGATGATGGCACTTTCCGGGATACCGCTCGGCCTGCGCTTCTCGATGTACGACCGCAGCGCCGCCGTGCCGGGCGCCGCGGTCGCGCCGATCGTCACCGGTGCGTTCGATGACCTGCGCGCGCTCGCACGTTTTGCGCGCGGCCTGGACGTCGTGACCTTCGACTGGGAGAACGTGCCGGTCGCCTCTGCGCATGCGGTCGCGAAGTTCGTTCCGGTCTGGCCGCCGCCGCGCGCGCTCGCCGTCGGCCAGGACCGCCTGGCGGAGAAGCGGCTGTTCCAGCGGCTCGGCATCCCGGTTGCCGCGCATGCGGTGGTGAACGACTGGCGCGGTCTGCAGCGCGCGGTCGCGACGCTCGGCGCGCCCGGCCTGCTCAAGACGCGTCGCCTCGGCTATGACGGCAAGGGCCAGCGCCACCTGCGCGGGCCCGCGGACGCTGCCGGCGCCTGGCGGGAACTGGCTGGCCGGCCGCTGCTGTACGAACGGCTGGTGCGCTTTTCGCACGAAGTGTCGCTGATCGCCGCGCGCGACCGCGCCGGCCGCATCGCGTTCTATCCGCTGGCGGAAAACGTGCACGATCGGGGCGTCCTGGCCGAGACCCGCGCGCCATTCAGTGCGGCGCGGCTGCAACGGTCGGCGCAGCGTCATCTGCGCCGGCTGCTGGAGGAACTCGGTTACGTCGGCGTCATCTGCATGGAGTTCTTCGTCGAGCGCGGGCGGCTAGTGGCGAACGAGATGGCGCCGCGCGTGCACAACTCCGGCCACTGGACCATCGAGGGCGCCGAGACCAGCCAGTTCGAAAATCATGTGCGCGCGATCGCCGGCCTGCCGCTCGGCAGCACGCGCCCGCGCGGTCATGCAGTCATGGTCAACCTGATCGGCGGCCAGCCGCCCGCCCGCACGCTGCTCGGCCTACCCGGCGTCCACTGGCATGATTACGGCAAATCACCGCGCGCGGGCCGCAAGCTCGGCCATCTGACGCAGGTCTGTTCGACGCGCCGGGAACGCGACCGCGCCGCGGCGAGAATACGTCGCCTCGCGGGCCGCCCGACTGCAGCTGACAGGCCCTTGTGCTAGCCTTATCGCCCGCATGTACCTCGAACATTTCCAGCTGACTGAACTGCCGTTCCGGCTGAGCCCGGATCCGGCATTCCTGTACCTGTCGAAAGACCATGCGCGCGCCAAGGCGTACATGGAATCGACGATCTGGTTCACCGACGGTTTCGTCGTGATCACCGGCGAGATCGGCTCCGGCAAGACCACGCTGATCGAGACCTTCCTGCGCGAACTCGAAAAGGACGTGGTCGTCGCGCAGGTCGCGCAGACGCAGGTCTCGCCGATCGAGTTCCTGCAGGCGGTGCTGGTGCAGTTCGGCTTCTCGCCATTCAGGATGCGCAAGGCCGAGTTGATCGCGACGCTCAACCAGTTCCTGGTCGAGCAGTAC
>Ga0214472_10001893_pt1 | contig 22706 bp, 16 predicted proteins | sample RVTome_6_FD_207662 | JGI IMG/M metagenome (GOLD analysis project Ga0214472, IMG submission 207662) | Soil microbial communities from uranium-contaminated site in the Upper Colorado River Basin, Wyoming, United States - RVT140D175 | ecosystem: Environmental > Terrestrial > Soil > Contaminated >...
GGTCGGCCGAGGCCGCGATCGCCCCGTCACGAGCGGCCGGCTCGTCGACGATGCGGAGGATCTGCCCGGCGAGGCCGTCCGCGTCACCGGGCGCGTAGGTCGCGACGGTGCCGGCCGGGAACGTCCGCTCGACGAGCGGCAGGCGGGTCGCGACGGCGGCCCGGCGCATCGCCGCGTACTCCAGGATCTTGGTCGAGAGGCTGGAATCCGTGAACGGGTCCCGGCGGGTCGGGGCCAGGCCGACGTCGGCCCGGGCGATCGCCGCCGGGACCGCCTCGATCGGGATCCGCCCGTGGAACGTGAGCCGGTCCGAGACCCCGAGCTCTTCGGCAAGGGCCTCGAGGGATGGCCGGGAATCGCCTCGACCGTAGAGGTCGAGATGGACCGGGAGCTCCGGCCGCCGGGCGGCGAGGCGGGCCACGGCGCGGACGGCGACGTCGAGCTCGTACGTCGGGGTGAGGGCGCCGGCGTAGACCAGCCGGAGCGTGCCGTCGGCCATGAAGGGGCGCGCGGGGTGGGCGGCCGGGTCGAAGCGGGCGAGCGACGGCGTATTCCGGACGACCGTCACGTGGCCGGCGGCCACCCCGAGCCCGAGGAGGCGGTCGCGGAGGGCGTCGTTGACCGTCAGGGCATGGGTCGCGGCCGCGATCGAGGCGCGTTCGGCGAGCCGGAGACCGCGGTGGGCGAGCGGGTTGACGGCGCCGGGGAACCGGCTCCGGAAGAAGTCGGGCATCGACTCGTGGAGATCGAGGATCACCGGCACGCCGAGGAGCCGGAGGGGCAGCGCCGCGAAGACAAGCCAGTCAGGCAGCGTCGCCACCTGGACGAGGGCGTAGCGACGGCGTGGCTGGGCCCGGACGAGGGCCAGCGCGACGCGAACGAAGAAGGCGAGGTACTCGGCCAGATACGTCGCGAGCCCCGCGCCCTGGTGGCGCTGGACGTCGAGGCGGAGGACGCGGACGCCGGCGACCTCGCCGTCGGGCGGATCGCCGGGCCGGCGGAGGGCGATGACATCGACCGAACGGCCGGCGGCGAGGATCGCCTCCGCCTGGCGGCGGACGCGCGGATCCTCCTCGTAGTAGGAGTGGGTGACGAGGACGAAGGGCCGGCGCCCTCCGGGCGCCGGCCCAGGGTGGCGGCGGCTTCCCGGCGCCGCCGAGCTGCCGCTCGAACGCTGGTTCACCATGGCCGGCCCGTGACCTCGCCGTAGGCCTCGAGCGCGCGGGTCAGCTGGACCGGCCAGCCGTACCGGTCGCGACCGGCCCGGCGGCAGCGCTCCCGGAGGGCGGCCGTCTCGTCCGGCGCGAGCTCGACGATCTCGCGGATCGAGGCCGCGATCGCTGCCGGACTCGTCGGATCGCAGACGCGGCCCAGCGGTCCGTCCGGGCCGCCCATGACGATGCGTCGCCGCTCGGGGAAGTCGGACGAGACGACCGGCGTCCCAGCCGTGAGGCACTCGAAGAGCTTGTTGGGCGTGGACAGGCGCTCGTTGAGGGTCGTCGGCTGGTTGGGCATGACCCCGACGTCCGCCGACGCCACCCAGGCGAGGAGCCCGGCGGGCGGCACGGGGGGCAGGAAGTGGATCCGGTCACGAGCCGGGGACGCCGCCGCGAGCTCACGGAGGCGGCCCTCCATCGTCCCGTCGCCCATGAGCACGACGTCGGTCGTCCCGAGGCCGGGCAGCGCCGCCGCCTCGATGAGCCGGTCGACGCCTCGGTCGGGCATCAGGCCGCCGTGGTAGAGCGCGATCCGGCGGTCCGGTCCGAGCGAGAGCCGCCGGCGGAGGATGTCGGGGCGCGGCTCGGGTGGGTCCCACTCGACCTGGCCGTTCATGACCACGACCGGCCGGCGCACCCGGTAGCGCCGCTCGAGCTCGTCGGCGCACGCCTCGTTCACCGTGAAGACGCGGTCGGCCTCCCTCGCCCAGCGTCCCTCGCGCCAGGCGAAGAGGGCTCGCAGGAGCCCCGGCAGCCGGGCGATGTTGTTCGATTCGACGTACAGGTCGCGGGCGTCGTAGACCAGCCGGGCGCCGGTCCGCTTCGCCAGGCCCGCGGCGACCGGGAGGGCCAGGAAGCCCATCGCATGGACGACGTCGGCCCGGATCCCGAGGTCGCGAGCGGCCCGTCCCTGGGCCCCGACCGCTCGCATGACCCCGAGGATCCGGAGGGCTTCAGCGACCGGGCGAAGGCGTCCCGTGATGCCTCGGCCCGGGCGGCGGGACCGCTCGCCGGTCGCCACGCGCACAAGGCGGATGCCGGGGCCGACCGCCTCCTCGACCGGCAGGCCCTCGGCGGCCCGGGCCACGATCGTGACCCCGTGTCCACGCCCCGCCAGGTCGGTGGCGAACCGCCGGGTCCGTGAATCGAACTCACCGCTCGAGGCCAGGACGAAGCAGATCGCCTGGCGGACGGAAGCGCGAGTGCCCGTGCGGGCGGCCGGCCCGGCTGGCCCGGCCGGGACGCGATCGCCCGCGCCATCGACCGCGCGTTCGCCGAGCTCGGCGGCGAGGGCCACGAGCCCGGCGGATTCCGTCTCCCAGTTCCAGCGCTCGTGGGCCGCGGCAAGGCAGCGGGCCCGCAGCGCGGCGGCCTCGGGCGCCGGCACGTCCAGGATCGAGCGGATCGAGGCGGCGAGCGCCGCCGGATTCTCCGGATCGGTCACGGCCCCGAGGGGTGCGGTCGGGTCGGCCAGGATCACCGAGCGGATCCCGGGCAGGTCGCTGCCGACGACCGGCACGCCGGCGGCGATCCCCTCGAAGACCTTGTTCGGCGACGACAGGCGGTGGTTGAGCGTGGTGGGCTGGATCGGCGCGACCACGACGTCGGCGCCGGCGACCCAGGCGAGGAGCCCCCCCGGCGGCACCGGCGGAAGGACGTGGATCCGGCCGCCCGGGGCGGCCGCGAGCGACCGGGCGAGGGACAGCTGCGGACCCGACCCCATGAAGACCAAGTGCGCCGCCCCGAGGCCCGGCTCGCGAATCGCGGCCGCGAGGGTCTCGATGCCGCGGCCTGGGGCCAGCCCGCCGTGATAGAGGAGGATCGGGGCGCCGGCCGGGACGCCGGCGGCGACCCGGAGCGGCGACGCCGCCCGGGGATCGTCTCCGGCCGGCGGCGTCCAGCGAGGTGGGCAGTTCCGGGCGACGACGACGCGGGCGAGCCCGAGCGCCGGGCCGAGGCGCTCGGCGAGCTCGTCGTTGACCGTGACGAGCGCGGACGCGTGCGCGGCGAGCTCCCGCTCGAGGCCGGCCATCCGGCGGCGCGCCCAGGCGGGCCGCGTCGCGTGCGCGCCGGCCTCGGGGAAGATCTCGTGGGCGTCGTAGACGATCGCGCCACGACCTGCGGCCGCGCGTGCCACGATGGCGGCCGGCAGTGCCCGCAGGTCGTGGGCCCAGAAGATCGTGGCGACCGGCGAGGCGGCCGCGGCGGCGCGCGCCCACGGCAGGACCGCGAGCTGCCAGGCCAGGCGCCACGAGATGCCTCGCCATGCCGCGCCCAGCGGCGGGACGAGGCGGGTGGCGAGGGCGCACAGGCCGACGGGGATGAGGGCGATCGCGGTCGGGACGGCGAGGAGCAGCGCGATGAGCGCGCCGCCGGCGAACCGGCCAGGATCGCGACGGGCCGCCCCGGCCAGGGCTGCGGGAAGGCGAGCCGGCCGGCGGGCCAGGAGGACCCAGCGGAGCCATCCGTCGGCCACCGGGACGCGGACGAGGGGCACCCCGTCCGCGGTCGTCGTCCGCTCCGGCGACGCTGCATACGGGTCGACCGTTCGGGCCACGATCGTGACCGGGTGGCCGGCGGCGGTGAGGGTGGCCGCCTCGCGCAGGACCCGCGAATCGTGGCTCGCGTCGTTGAGGACGAACGCGACGATCGAGCTCACACCGCGGCGCCGCTGGGCGTCCCGAGCCCCGTCCTGAGGAGGACCTCGCCGGCGAGACGGCGCCCGATCACGACCCAGTCGTAGTCGCGTTCCACGGCCGTCCGGCCGGCGGCTCCGAGGCGGGCCGCGAGCGAGGGATCGGCGAGCAGCGGCTCGATCGCCGCGGCGAGCGCCTCCGGCTCGTCACCGCCGGTCACGACCCCGGCCCCTGCCGCCTCGACGATCTGCCGCGTCTCGGTTCGCGGCGTCACGACGACCGGCCGGCCGGCCGCCATCGAGTCGAGCAGCTTCACCGGCACGGCGACGTCCATGTAGGCGTTGGCCGGGTGAGGGACGACGAGGACCGTGGCCCGCCCGAGCGCATCGGCGAGCCCCGCCTGCTCGACGGTGCCGATCTCGATCCAGGGCTCATGGTCCGTCGCCCCGCGAAGCCCGGCCAGGAATGCCTCCCCCGCCTCGTCGCCGGCGGCGAGCCACAGGATGAGCCGCAGGTCCGGCTGCCCGGCCCGGACCAGGCGCGCCGCGGCGATCAGGGCCTCGATCCCGCGGCCCTCGGCCGCGCCGGAGATCATCCCGATCGCGGGCTGGCCCGGGAACGGCCTCGGGGTCACGCGGGACACGTCCGAGCCGTTCGGGGCGACGATCGTCCGCGCGGGATCCAGGCCCGCCAGCTCGGCGAACGAGGCCGAGGGAGCCGCGAAGAGGGAGAACGTCTCGAGGTTCCGGGCGAGCCGGGCGGTCATCGCCGCCCGGGCCGACGGCTCGATCCGGCGACCGAGCGCCTCGGCCTGGGCGATCGGGTGGTCGTGGACATCGAGGACGACCGGCCGCGTCGACCGGCGCGCCTGGGCCGTGGCACCCTCGGAGAGGAGCTCGGAGCTCGCGAGCGCCGGGCGGCGGCGCCACGGGAAGGGCGGTCCGGCCACCGAGCGGACGGCATCGCGGACCGCCGCGTGGCCCCAGCCCTGGGCCTCCAGCGCCCCCGTGGCGAGGGCCAGCTCGTGGAGGATACGGGCGCGTCGCAGGTCGCCGCCCCATCGGGTCCGCTCCGTCTCGCACAGGACGATCCATGGGACGCGATCAGACGCGGGCACGCCGGGAGTATAGCCGTGGGTCCTCGCCGGACCGGGGACCACCGCCGGGGGGAGAGCCGCGCACGAGCGCTGCAAGGGCTCGCGGGCGATCGGGCGGCGCTGGTCGCCGATGGTAACGTTCCCCCCGCATGACCCAGACCAACGAGGCGATCCGGGACGCCTATCGACCGGTCCGTCCCGGCCTCTTCGCGACCCTCCGCGGGACCGCCGAGGAGATCGCCACCCGGCGCCGGCTGATCCTCTACCTCGTCCGCGCGGACCTCAAGAAGCGCGGCGCTGACACCGTGCTCGGGAACCTGTGGTGGGTGATCGACCCGCTCCTGACGATGCTCGTCTACGTCGTCTTGATCTCGATCGTCCTCAACGTGGACATCGATGCCTATCCGCTGTTCATCTTCGCGGCGATCCTGCCGTGGAAGTGGTTCTCGAGCAGCATCGCAGACGCGGTCACATGCATCACCACGCGCGAGCGGGTGATCAAGCAGGTCGCGTTCCCCAAGATCGTGCTGCCGATATCGGTCTCGGTCGGCGGTATTGCCAACTTCCTGTTCGGGCTCGTCCCGCTGGTCGCGATGCTCGTCTTCCTCTACCCGAACCACCTCAGTGCCTGGATCCTGCTGTTGCCGGTCATCGCCGCGGTCCAGTTCGTCTTCACGGCCGGGGTCGCGGTGCTGGCATCGGCGCTGACGGTGTTCTATCGCGACATCGGCAACGTCGCGACCCACGTGCTTCGGTTGTGGTTCTACCTGTCGCCGGCGCTGTACGACGCGGAGCGAGCGACCAAACACCTCGAAGGCCAGCCGTTCCTGGTCACCATCTACAACCTCAATCCGTTCGTCGCCCTGTTCGGCTCGTACCGGAATGTCATCTACTCGGGCGGCCCGCCGGCATGGGACCTGCTCACCCTGGTACTCGCGGAATCGCTCGTCCTGATCGTCGTTGCGGTCATCATCTTCCGGCGCATGGAGCCGGCGTTCGCCAAGGTGATCTGATGGACGAGGCGATCGACGTCCGGACGCTCGGCGTCCGCTACAACCTGCGGTTGACGCGCAAGAACACCGTCCGCCAGGCCTTCCGCGGTCTGGCCTCCCGACGGCGGAGCGGGCCGACCCATTTCTGGGCCCTCCGCGACGTCTCGTTCCGGGTCCCGCCCGGCGAATCGCTGGCCGTCATCGGCCCCAACGGCGCCGGCAAGAGCACGCTCCTCCAGGTGCTCGCCGGAATCCTGCAGCCCGACGAGGGCGCGATCGAGGTGAACGGCCGGATCTCGAGCCTCCTGACCCTCGGCGCCGGCTTCGATGCCGAGCTCAGCGGCCGCGACAACATCCTCCTGGCCGGCGCGTTCATGGGCATCCCCCATGGCGACATGATGGCCAGGATGCCCGGCATCATCGAGTTCGCCGACCTCGGCCAGTTCATCGACGCCCCGATCAAGACGTACAGCTCGGGCATGAACGCCCGGCTCGGCTTCAGCATCGCCACGGCGGTCGAGCCCGATGTCCTCCTCCTCGACGAGGTCCTGGGCACGGGCGACGCGACGTTCCGGGCCAAGAGCCAGGCCCGCGTGGTCGAGCTGATGAAGGCGGCCCGGGCCATCGTCCTCGTGACCCACGACATGTCCTGGGCCCGCGAGTTCTGCAATCACGCCATCCTGCTCGAGGGTGGCAACGTGGTCGCAGCCGGCGAGCCGGATGCCGTCGTCCGGGTCCACGAGGAGCGATCGGAGGTCCGACGGGCCGGCGGCCAGCCCGACCGGCTGCCGCCGATCACCGACACCGGGCTCGAGCCGATCGCCCCGACCCGGGGCACCGCCGCGCTCATCCGGTGAGCGTGGAGTGAGCCCGGAATGAGCCCGAGCTGAGCGCGACATGAGACCGCGGTGAGTCGCAGGTGAGCCGGCGGTGAGCGCGGCGGAGGACCCGCTCGACATCCTCGTCGTCGGCTGGTACCCGGGCGCCGACGACCCCGTCGCCGGACGGTTCGTCGCCGACCAGGCCGCCGCGCTCCTCGCGACGGGGCGAGTTCGGCCGTCCGTCGTCAGCTTCGAGCCCTTCCCGCTCCACGGCGACCTCGAGCTTCGGACCGGAGCGGTCGAGGCCTGGGCGGAGATCGTGCGCGAAGCGGACGGGGACCTCGCGTCCGCGCCTCGGGGCGCCACGGGCCCCGCGGGCGTGCGGGTCGCCCGCCTCGGGACGCCGCTCGGCGGGACGAGGGTTGCCGCCCGGACGAACGCGGCGGTCCACCGGGCAGCGACGCTCCGGGCGTTCCTCGGAGGCCGGCCGGAGCGGCGTCCAGCGCTCATCCATGCCCACGTGGGCTACCCGGAGGGAGCGGCGGCTGCGGCGGTCGCGGCCGAGCTCGGCCTCCCGTTGATCCTGACCGAGCACGCGACGTACCTCGATCGCCTGTTCGCGGATCCCGAGATCCGGTCGGCCTGGCACGCCGGGGCGCGGACGGCGACCCGGATCGTCGCCGTCGGGCAGGTGCTGGCCGACCGGATCGGCCGCGAGTTCCCCGACCTGCGGGATCGCCTCGTCGTGATCCCGAATACCGTCGACGTCGATGCCTTCCGGCCGGTCGGGGTGGCCGAGCGCGACCCCGATGAGCTGCTGTGGGTCGGCTACCGGCGCGAGGTGAAGGGCATGGACGCCCTCCTGCGGGCGTTCCGGATCGCGCGCGACGCCCGGCCGGCGATACGGCTCCGGCTCATCGGCCGGTCCACGACCGAGACGGAGGAGGCCGGCTGGCACCGGCTGGCGGCCGAGCTCGGCGTCGCCGATGGGGTGGCCTTCGAGCCGCCGGCCGATCGCGCCGGGGTGGCTCGGGCGATGGAACGGGCGGCGCTGTTCGTCCACCCGAGCCGGATCGAGACGATGGGGATCGTGGCGGTCGAGGCGCTCGCCGCCGGCCTGCCGGTCGTCGCCGTCGATTCCGGTGGCGTGACCGAGGTCCTCAGGCCGGACCCGATGTCGGTCGGCGCGCTCGTCTCCGAGCAGGCACCGGAGCCGCTGGCCGCCGCGATCCTGGCGACCCTCGATCGTCGCGACGGATTCGACCCGGTCCGCCTGCGCGAGCATGTCGTCGCCCGCTACGGCGCTGCGGCGGTCGCCGCCCGGATCGTCGAGCTGTACGACGAGGTCCTGGCCGCAGCACCCGCGGCCTCGACCCGACCGCCGGCCGGAGCGACGGCACGGCCCTCCCAAGCCTCCGATCGACCCGTCGTCCTCGTCGGCTTCGAGCGGGCGGCCCTCGACGAGAAGCTCGCCGCGTTCCCCCGGGGCAGCCTCGGCGACGTCGTCGTCGCGACCTCCGGCGGAGCGGTCGCCGGGCACCCGGACGCGGAACGGATCGACGATCGACGGACGGCCGACCTCGCGGCGTTCCTGGCGCTCCAGGGCCGGGCCCGGGGACGCGGGCCGGTCGGGCTCCTCCTGGCGCCGGCCCGCTGGCTGACCCGGCGATGGCGGCGACGGGGGCTCGCCGGGCGGGTCCTCCCGGCGCTCACCGCCGCCGTCGCAACAGCCGTCGCGACAGCCGTCGATCGGGCTCCTGGTAGTGGTGCGCCACCGATCGTCGTCTGCCTCGGCGGGATCGACATCGTGGCCGTCGAGCCCCTGCGGGTCGCCGGCCGGGTGGTCGTCGCCCCGGGCGGAGCCCGCTGGCTGGCCGACCGGCGCGCGGCGACGTCGACGCCGGGCTGAGGGCCCCGAACGCGGCGAGGCTGCGCCGGCGCAGCCTCGTGCGCCGCCCCGGCTCAGGCCGTCGGGCCGAGCTCCCGGTAGAGGTCGAGCAGCTTCGTCGACTCGGTCTCCCAGTTCCAGCGCACGTGGGCCGCGCGGAGGATCCGCGCCCGGAGCTCCGCCCGTGACGGCGCCCCGAGGTCGAGGATCGAGCGGATCGCCGCGCCGATCGAGGCGGGGCTGGCCGGGTCGCACAGCGCGCCGAGCGGCCCGAGCGGATCCCCGAGCAGGATCGCCCGCCTGACGGGCAGGTCGCTCGACACGACAGGCGTTCCCGCGGCGAGGCTCTCGAAGAGCTTGTTGGGGGTCGACAGGCGGCTGTTGAGATCGGCCGGCAGGATCGCCATGACGTCGACGTCGGCACCCGCGACCCAGGCGGTGACGTCGGCGGGCGCCACGGCCGGGAGGTAGTGGACGCGTCCGGCGAGGCGGCGATCGGCGAGGATCGGCTCGATGAAGGCGGCCCGGTAGCCGAGGAAGACGAGATGGGCCTCACCGAGGCCGGCCTCGAGCATCGCCTCGGCCGTCTCCTCGAGCCCGCGGTTGGCCATGAAGCCGCCGTGGCAGAGGACGATCTGGGTCTCCGGCGACAGGGCGAGCGCGCGGCGGATGTGATCCTCGGCGACCGCGGGCGGATCCCAGCGCGGCGGGCAGTTGTGGACGGCGACGATCCGGGCCACGCCCAGCCGCCCGCGCAGCTCCCTCTCCAGAGCATCGCCGATCGTGATCACGCCGGCCGCACCGGCCGCGAGGCGACGTTCCCAGCGCGCCATCACCCAGCGAAGGAGCCGTGACTGGCGCAGCACCGGGCCCCAGGCCATGTAGATCTCGTGACTGTCATAGACGTAGCGGGCACCATCCCGGGCCGCCGCCGCGCGAGCCGCCGGCAGCGCCTCCATGTCATGGGCGTGGTGGACGTCGGCGGCCGGGGCGGCCGCGACCGCGGCCCCGCACCAGCCCAGCCACTCGACGCGCCAGCGCCGAATGAAGTCGATCCCGCCGGCGCGCACCGGGCGCCCGAGGAGCCGGTTCACGACCCCGACCCATGCCGCTCGCAGGACCACCCACGGCAGGAGCACGACGATGCCGAGCGGCGGCAGGCGCCAGGGCGCGCGCAGCGCGGTCACCCACCACGGCGAGCCGGTCGGGATCGCGACCCGGCGGATGTGCACGCCGGGAGGGGGCACCGGCTCGCCCGCCGCCGCAACGTCGGCCGCCAGCGGGGTGGCCATGATCGTGACCTCGTGGCCCGCCGCGGCGAGGCTCCCCGCCTCTCGCAGGACGCGCGAGTCGCGGGTCACGTCGTTGAGGACGTACATCACGACCCGCACGGTCAGGGTTCCCGGTCGAGCGCCGCCAGGATCGCGTCCGCCGCCCCGGCCGGTCGCAGCTCGAGCATCGCCACCCGCTGGGCCGCGAGCCGGGGCGCCACGGCGATCGGCGCCAATCGGGCGAGCTCCCGGGCCGCGCGCTCGACGTTCAGGCCCACCACCACGATCCGGCCGTCCGAGCCGGCGACGAGCTCGCCCCACTCGGTGAAGCTCCGGAGGACGAGGCACGGCACGCCGAGCCAGGCGGCCTCGCGCTGGACGCCGCCCGAATCGGTGAGGACGGCCGCGGCGTGGAGCTGGAGCGCGAGCGATGTCCGGTAGCCCTGGGGTTCGGTGATGAGGACGTTCGGGTCGCGCTCGATCGCCTCGCGGTCCATCGCGATCTTCGTACCCGGATGGAGGGCCAGGACGACCGGTCGGTCGGTCGCCGCGGCGGCGGCGAGGATCGAGCCCCACGCCCGCATCGCGAGCGGCTCGCGGTTCTCCTGGCGATGGACCGTCGCGAAGAGATACCGCCCGGCCTCGAGGGCCAGGCCGAGGCGGGCGCCGATCTCGTCGAGCACCACCGGGTCTCGGACCTCGGCCGCCACGCGCGCCGCGAGGTCCTGCATGAGGTCGCCGACGAGCGTCACGCCCTGGGTGATCCCCTCGGCCCGGAGGTTGTCGACCGCGGTGGGCGTCGGCGCGAAGAGCCACGTCGAGAGGTGGTCGGCGACGACCCGGTTGAGCTCCTCCGGCATCCGTCGATCGAAGCTCCGGAGGCCTGCTTCGACGTGCGCGACCGGCAGGCCGAGCTTGGCCGCGGCAAGGGCACCGGCGAGCGTCGAGTTCGTGTCGCCGTAGACGAGGACGGCGTCGGGACGCTCGGCGGCCAGCAGGGGCTCGAGGCCGATGAGCATGGCCGCGGTCTGCGCCGCGTGCGTGCCGCCGCCCGCGCCGAGCGAGTGGTCCGGCTTCGCCAGGCCGAGCTCCCCGAAGAAGGAGCCCGCCATCGACGCATCCCAGTGCTGGCCGGTGTCGACGAAGATCTCGTCGTGACGCAGCCGGAGGGCCGGCTGCAGGGCGGCCGCCTTGATGAGCTGGGGTCGGGTCCCGACGACGCTGACGATCCTCACGAGCGAAGGGTAGCCGGGCCCGTGGCGCCCGCGGGTGGCGGGACGACGGTCACGACCGGGCGGCCGGCACCCCGATGCCGCGATAGCGGACGCCGCCGGGCAGCTCGAGCCCGGACAACGTGTTCCGGCCGTCGACGAGGATCGCGAGGTCGGGGAACCAGGCGGGATCGAGCGTGAGCCACGTGCGATCGCCGGTCTGGGTGACGATCGCCCGCGCGTCACTCGCCGAGCCCCACGTCCATGGCTCGGCGCCGAGCGATCGGATTTGGTCGGCGGACAGGAGCGGGTCGAAGGCGCTGACCCGGGCATCGGCCGCCGCGAACGCCTCGATGAGCGGCAGCGCCCGTGAGTAGGCCAGCTCCTTCACCCCGTGGCGGTACGTCAGGCCGAGGACGAGGACCGGCGCCCCCTCGAGGCCGCCGAGCGCGTCCCGGACGGCCTCGATCGCGATCTCGATCTGGCCGTCGTTCACCTCCCGCGATCGGGCCACGAGCGTCAGCTCCGGGGCCCGCGACAGGAGGAAGTGCGGGTAGACGGGGATGCAGTGGCCGCCGACCCCCAGGCCCGGCTGGTGGATGTGGCTGTACGGCTGCGAGTTCGCCGCGGCGATGACCTCGCGGATGTCGACGCCCACACGATCGGCATACGCGGCGTACTCGTTGGCGAGGGCGATGTTGACGTCGCGGTACGTCGTGTCGGCGAGCTTGGAGAACTCGGCCGCCTCGGACGAGGACATGGCCACGACCTCGGCGTCGAGCACGCTGTCGTAGAAGGTCGCGGCCCGCGCGGTCGAGACCGGCCCGAGCCCGCCGACGAGCTTCGGGTACGAGGACAGGTTGCGAAGCACGGCGCCCGAGAAGAGCCGCTCGGGCGAGAACGCGACGAAGAAGTCCGCGTCCGCGCGGAGGCCCGAGGCCGCCTCGAGCCGGGGCTGGTAGCGACCGCGCGTGTCGCCGACGGGGAGGGTCGTCTCGAACACGACGAGGCTGCCGGGATGGATGCCGGCGGCGATCGAATCCACCGCCGAATCCATGTAGCGGTAGTCCGGCCGATGCGCGGAATCGAGCATCACCGGGACGATGAGGACGATGACGTCGGCCTCGCGGGCGGCGGCGGCGCCGTCGGTCGTGGCCCGCAGGCGGCCCGCGGCATGGGACGCGGCGACCAGCTCCGCGACGCCGGGCTCCTCGCCGAGATGCGAGCGGCCCTCGTTGATCGCCGCGACGACGGCCGCCTGGAGGTCGACCGCGATGACCTCCCAGCCGTGGCCGGCGAACTGCGCGGCGAGGGGCAGGCCCATCTTGCCGGCGCCGACGACCGCCACGGTCCCGGCCGTCCCGGCCTCGCCGACCCAGGGCGTCACGTGCCGCGGCGGGAGCACGTGGTGGCAGTCGTTGGCGGGGAGGACGATCGAGCCGCCGAGGAGGCTGGCGTCGCCGCTCGGGCGCTCGACGATGGGCATGCCGGGACCTCGTTCTGACCTGGTGGTGTGATCGGTCTCGAGGATACCTGTTCGATCGCGATGCTACCGTTGCGGCCGATGCCGCCGACTCCGCCGGGCAAGCTCCAGGTCCTCGTCGTCTCGAGCTGGTATCCATCCGCGACGGACCCGGTGGCCGGCCGGTTCGTGGCCGATCAGGTCGCGGCGCTCCACGACCGCGGCGTCGTGGCCCCGGCCGTCGTCTCGTTCGATCCCGCCGACCTCATCGGGTCGGGCCCGGTCCGGGCCCGGATCGCCCGGACGGTGCACGCCCACGTCGGCGGGGCCGTCCGCTCCACGAGCCGGCTGTTCGCGCCGGTGGCCACGACGGGACCGGCCGGGCCGGCGATCCCGATCGCCCGCCTCGGGATTCCGTCAGGACGATACCGCGAGGCCGGGCCGACGCACGCCCGGTCGGCGCGGGTGCCGGCCCTCGAGGCCCTCGCCGACCGCTGGGTCCGGGGCATCGAGGCTGACGTCGCCCGGCCGGCCCTCGTCCACGCTCACACCGTCTACCCGGACGGTGCGGCGGCGACCCGGCTGGCCCTCGGCCTGGGCTGCCCGCTCGTCCTGACCGAGCATGCCTCGGCGGTCGCCCGGCTGATCGCCGTGCCCGAGATCCGCGCCGCGTACCTCGAGACGGTCAATGCCGCGGTCCGGCTCATCGTGGTCAGCCGCTCCCTGGCCGGCGAGCTCGTCGAGGCGATGCCGGAGATCGAGCCGAAGGTCGTCGTCATCCCCAACGGCGTCTCGATGGACGACTTCCGGCCGGCACCGATCAGCGAGCGGCGACCGGACGAGCTCCTGTTCGTCGGCTATCGCAAGACCACGAAGGGGATCTCGACCCTGCTCCGGGCGGTCGCCCTCGCGCGCGGCGGGCACCCGGGCATCACCCTCCGGCTCATCGGCGGCTCCCCGACCGGCGAGATCGAGGCCGGCTGGCGGCGCGAGGCGTCGGATCTCGGGATCGCCGACGTCGTCCGGTTCGAGGGACCGCTCGATCGAGGCGGGGTCGCCGATGCCATGGCCCGTGCCTCGTTGTTCGTCCATCCCAGCCCGCGCGAGACGTTCGGCGTCGTCGCGGTCGAGGCCCTCGCCTCGGGCCTGCCGGTCGTCGCCGCCGATTCGGGCGGCGTGACCGAGATCCTCGGCGATCGGCCCGACCAGCTCGGCGGGCTCGTCCCCCCGGATCGCCCGGAGATCCTCGCGGCGGCGATCAGCACGGCCCTCGACCGGCGCGAGTCGTTCGACCCGGCGGCCCTCCGCGCGGCGGTCGAGGCGCGGTTCGCGGCCGCGACCGTCGCGGCCGGGCTGGAGGCGGCCTACGCGGAGGCCCTCGCCGGGCCGGCGCCGGCGGACGAGGGCATCGATGTGGAGGCGCTCGCCGGGTCGCCGGCGATGCCGGTGCGTCGGATCGTCGTCGCCCTCGACCCGACGCGGGCGACCGAGGCCGCCGGCCTCGTGCGCGGCCACGAAGCTCTCGACGGCCCGCCGGCGCTCGTGACGACGGCCGGCTGGATCGACCCGGGCGGCTCGTTCGAGCGCGTGGTCCGGCTCCCCGACGGCATCCGCATCTCGGGCCTTGCCGATTCGGCCGTCCTGCGCTCGGGCGGCGGCGGGCTAGGGCGCTGGCTCCAGCTCCTCCGCCACCCGATTGCGCTGGCCCGCCGGCGCGGCTGGCTCGGCGGCGTGGAACGGGCGGCCACGAACGCCGGAGACCGCGCCATCCGGGAGGCGATCCGCGCAGGCGCCGGTTCAGGGGCGGACGCGGGCGGGCCGGTCGAGCTCGTCTGCGCCGACGGCCTCGACCACCTGGCCGCCGCCGCCGTCATCGCCGAGGGCATCGCCCGCCCGACGCCCGGCGGCGTCCGCTGGCTCGGCGACGCACTGGGGGCCGTCGACGCCGCACCGGTCGCGGCGGACGAGTCGCCGGTGCGGCAGGTGACCGAATCGGCGCCCAGCGGGCCGGCTTGACGCTGGCACCGTCAGGACGGGCACCTGGTGGGCGATACGCCGGCGGCGGGAGCGTCGGACCCAGTGCCGCGAGCATGCGGCTGCGTCGATCGTGCATCCGGCGGCGGATCCGAGGGCCTTCTCGGCCGCGAAGCCACGGACTGGACGGTGCCAGCGGAATCGGCGGGCGCAGGCCTCGCGGGCGGATGGTGGGACCGGCGCCGCGACCCTGCGGACCCTAGCCCCCGCCGCCCTCGCGGCGGAGAACCTCGTCGGCGATCCGGTCGCCGACGAGGCGCCAGTCGAAGGTGGCCTCGGCGGCGGCCCGCGCCCGCTCCCCCGCGGCGAGGGTCCGGGCCTCGTCCGAGAGGAGCCCGGCGATGGCGGCCGCCAGGTCCGCCGCCCCGTCGCCACCGGCCACGACCCCGACGTCGAAGCGCTCGACGATCGTCGCCGTCTCGCGACGCGGGGTGACCACGAGCGGGCGCCCGGCGGCCAGCGAGTCGAAGAGCTTCACCGGCAGGGCCACGTCCATATACGCGCCGGGCGGGTGCGGGATGACGAGGGCGCTGGCCCCGGCGAGCGTCTCGCCGAGCCGCTCGTAGGGGGCCGTCGCGATCTCGACCCAGGGCTCGCGCCGGACCGTCTCCCGGAGCCCGTCGAGGTACGCCCGGCCCTCCTCGTTCGTGGCGACCAGCCAGAGGCGCAGCTGCAGCTCCGGCAGGGTGCGGCGGGCGAGGCGCGCCGCCTCGACGAGCAGCTCGAGCCCGCGTCCCGGCGCGGCGGCGGAGACGACCCCGATCGTCGGCCGCTCGGGCCACGGGCCGGCACGCACGACCGAGGTGTCCGTCCCGTTGCCACCGACGATGACGCGATCGGCCGGCAGCCCCGCGAGCTCGGCGAACGAGGCGGTCGGGACGACGAGCCAGCGGAAGGCCTCGACGTTGCGGCGCTGGCGCCGGGCGAGGGTCGCCAGCCAGCCGCGGTCCATCGGGATCCCGAGCGTGGCCGCCTGGGCCACGGGATCGTCGTACACGGCCACGACGGCCGGGTCGGTCAGGGCGACGGCCGTGCGGAGGACCGCCTCGCGGAGCTTCTCCGAGCTCGCGAAGCGGGGACGCGACGAGCGCCCCAGCCGGCGTGCCACCGCGCCAGGCAGGAGGCCGGCCAGGGGACCGAGCGTCACCCGGCGCAGGCCGCGGTCCGACCAGCCGTCCTCGAGCACGGTCGCGCCCGTCCGTGCCGCGAGCCGCCCGAAGACGTGGCGCCGCCGGATCTCGCCACCCCAGCGGGGCGCGCGGCCCTCGCGCAGGACGAGCCAGTCGGCTCCCTCGCCCGGCCGGGGCGTCGCCCTCACCGGAGGCGAGGGACCGCCGACGGCGGGCGCCTCACGCGGGGATGAGCGCGGCGAGCCGCCGGGCCACCCCGTCAAGCTCCCCGACCTCGCGGCTCGCGGCCGACGCGAGCAGCGCGGTCGCGATGCCGACCGCCCAGCAGCCGTCCTCGGCGTCGATCTCGGGTCGTCCGCCCTCGCGGACGATCTTCAGGAACGCGTCGTGCTCCAGGGCGAGCGGCTCCACGTTCGGGACCGCCAGCTCGACGACCTCTCCCTCGAACGTCGGGGCGTACCCGCCGATGAGGCGGGGATTCGTCGTGTCGGTCGCCCGGGTGAACGTCAGGCGCTGGGTCAGGTAGTCGAGCTCGAACATCCCCTCCTCGCCGACGACGACGAGCTGGCGACGCTTGGCCGGGGTCAGCCAGTCGACGTCGATCTGGGCGACGACGCCGGACGGGAAGTGGAGGAGCCCGAAGAGGAGGTCCTCGTGGTCGGCATGGATGCGCTGGGCGGTCTCGGCGTGGACGCGGACGGGCCGCTCACCGGCGATCCAGGAGCAGATGTCGACGTCGTGGGTCGCGAGGTCCACGGTCACCCCGACGTCGCGGATGCGGGCCGGGAACGGGCCGGCGCGGCGCGAGGTGATCGCATAGACGGTCGACAGCCAGCGCTCCTCGTGGAGGAGCCGACCCAGCTCGCGGACCGCGGGGTTGAAGCGCTCGACGTGGCCGACGGCGACCGGAACGCCGGTGGCCCGGGACGCTGCCACGATCTCGAGGGCCTCCTCGACCGTCGGCGCGAGCGGCTTCTCGACGAGGACCGCGATCCCCCGCCCGATCGCGGCGAGGGCCAGCGGCAGGTGGGCCGTCGTGGGCGCCGCGATGACGACGGCATCGAGCTCGGCCTCGGCGATCATCGCGAGCGGCTCGGCGAAGCCCGCGCCGCCGGTCTGGGCGACGGCGGCCGCGAGCGTGTCGGGGACCGGATCCGCGATCGCGACCAGGCGCGCGCGTGGGCGGCTGGCGATGACGCGGAGGTGGTTGCGGCCCATCGACCCGAGGCCGGCCAGGCCGACCCGGATCTCGCGATCCCCCGCCGGCTGCCAGAAGGCGGTCATGCGCTCGCGCCGACCCCCGCGTGGGCGGTGACGGCGCGGCGGACGACCTCGATGACCGTCGCCCGGTCCTCGTCGGTCATGCCGGGGTACATCGGCAAGGCGATCGTCCGGGCGGCCGCCCGGTCGGTCACGGGGAGGTCGGCGTGGAGCCCGCGTTCCTGGATGTACGTCTGTCGGTGGACGGGGATCGGGTAGTAGATGTCCGCGCCCACGCCGCCCTCGCGGATCGCGGCGATGATCGCGTCCCGGGCCGGGCCGACGTCCAGGGTGTACTGGTGGTAGACGTGGGTCCGGCCGTCGGGAACCACCGGGGTCTGGACCGGCAGGTCGGCGAAGCCCTCGTCGTAGGCGGCGGCGATCGCCTGTCGCCGGGCCGTGTTGCGGTCCAGCTTCGAGAGCTGGACGAGGCCGATGGCCGCGTTGAGGTCCGTCATCCGGTAGTTGAAGCCGAGCGACTCGAACTGGTAGCGGGCCCGCATGCCCTGGTTGCGATAGAGCCGCAGGCGGTCGGCCAGGGCCTCGTCGTCGGTCGTGATGAAGCCGCCCTCGCCCGTCGTCATGTTCTTCGTGGCGTAGAGGCTGAACGTCCCGTGCCCGAAGCTGCCGGCGCGCCGGCCGCGGTACGTCGCCCCGTGCGCCTGGCAGGCGTCCTCGACGACCTCGAGGCCGTGGCGATCGGCGATCGCCCGGATCATGTCCATGTCGGCCACGAGGCCGAAGAGGTGGACCGGCACGATCGCCCGGGTCCGGGGCGTGATCGCGGCCTCGATCTGCTTGGCGTCGATGAGGTACGTGTCCGGCTCGATGTCGACGAAGACGGGCGTCGCCCCGGTCGAGAGGATCGCGTTCGCGGTCGCGGCGAACGTGTGCGAGACAGTGATGACCTCGTCGCCCGGCCCGATCCCGAGGCAGGCGAAGGTCGCCATCAGGGCGAGGGTCCCGTTGCCGACGGCGATCGTCTGGCGGACCCCGCAGTAGTCGGCCCAGGCTGCCTCGAGCTCCCGGACCCGGGGGCCCTGGGCGATGATCCCGGAACGGATGACCGCGGCGACGGCGTCGATCTCCTCCTGGCCGAGATCGGGGCGGGCGATCGGGATCATGCGGGCACTCCCTGCTGGGGACGCGGGCGCTCCTCGAGCGCCTCGGCATCCGGTACGTAGACGTAGGTCCGCCCGCAGCTCGGGCAGTGGAGCTCGGGGTGGGTCGAGTAATGGGGCAGGTTGGCGACGGCCGGCGTCCCGTCGTCGGCGAGGAGACGGACGCCGCAGGCGCACATCCAGCCGATCCGCTTCGCCGGGCTGCCCACGACGAGCGCGTGGGCGGGCACGTCGCGGGTCACGATCGCGCCGGCCCCGACCGTCGCGAACTCGCCGACGTCGGTGCCGGCGACGACGACCGCCCCGGCCCCGATGGACGAGCCATGGCGAAGCCGGATCGGACTGACCGTCCAGTCGTCGGCGCGGGCGAGGTCGCCGGTCGCGGTGATCGCCCGCGGGAAGCGGTCGTTGGTCAGGATGGCTCCCGGGCCGATGAAGACGCCGTCCTCCACGATCACGCCGTGGTAGACGAGGGCAAGGTTCTGAATCTTGACCCGGTCGCCGATCTCGACGCCCTCGTCGATAAAGACGTCGCGGCCGATGACGCATTCGGCGCCGATCCGCGCCCCGATCCTGACCTGGGCTCGATGCCAGATGCTCGTGCCGGCCCCGACACTCACGTCGGCCTCGAGGTCGGCCGACGGATGAACGCGGGCGGACGGGTCGATCACGGGTGGGTGGGCTCCTGCTGCGGCGCCCGAGCCGCGCAACGACGCTCGGGTCGACCCGGCGGGGAGCCGGGCGGTCGGCCATCGAGTATAGCCGAGCGATCCCGAATGGCCCCCGCGCCCGAGGCGTCGGCGGAGGCCACGTCGGCCACGGCAGCGACGGTGTCAGCGACGGCGGCGGCCGCGCCCGAGCAACCCGGCAACGGCCCCGAACGCGGCCCCGAGGGCCAGTGCACCGCGCCAGTCGAGGAGCACCCGGACGTCGCCGCTCACGCGCTGGGCGATGAGCACGAGGACCGCGCTCGGCTTGTGGAACTCGACCTGCTGGGCGACCAGCGTCCGGACGATCGACTGCTCGACGGTCGCATGCTGGGTCAGGATCGAGCCGGCGCCGCCCTGGGTGATGCTGACCTCGCGGCCCATCGCCGCACCCAGCGCGCCCATCTCGACCGAGACGCGGTCCGCCCGGGCGACCCCGATCGCACCCTGGACGACCCGGACGTCGGCGGCATCGACTCGCCCGATCGCCCCCTGGTGAACCTCGACGGCATCTGCCTCCACCCACGAGCCGTCCTCGTGGATCGCGGGTGCCTCGACGATCTCGCCGCTGAGCGAGGGCGCGGCGACGTCGGGGCGGCGGCTCCGGCGCGGCGTGGGCGGCTTGACGGGGGTCGACGTTTCGGTGCCGTCCGGTTGGGCGGCCTTCCTGGCGGGCATCGTGCGTACCTCGAAGATTCGTCGCGTCCAGTGCCTCCGCCGGCCCCGGACCGTCGGGCCGGCGCGCACCTCGGATCGCTCGGCTATTCTGCGCCCGCCGCGGCGTGAGGTCGCCGCGCACCGGGAGGGCATGTGACGGAATCCGGCAGGGCAGCCCCGGCGCGCCCTATCCGACGCGCCATCGCCGGCCTGTTCGTCCTCGCCGCGATCGGGCTCGCCATCGGGGCCGCCGCGTTCCTGGCGTCGGCGGGCCCGCCCGCGAATGTCGCCGCGGCCGCCTCGGGGACGCTCGCGCCCGGACCGCCGACCGCCGCCCCGACGCCCACTCCCCGGCCGACACCGACGCCATCGCCGACCCCGAAGCCGACGCCGGTGCTCGTTCCGGCGCCCCTGACCGGGCTCCCGGTCAGTCCCGAGGTGGCGGCCCGCCACCCGATCGCGGTGATGATCGACGACCATCGCGCGGCCCGGCCGCAGGCGGGCTTCAACGCGGCGGCGGTCGTGTGGCAGGCACCGGCCGAGGGCGGGATCCCGCGCTACATGTTCATCCTCCAGGACGACCTGCCGGCCCTGATCGGCCCGATTCGGAGCGTGCGCCAGTACCACATCGACTGGGCGGCCGAATGGAACGCCGTCCTCGTCCACGTTGGCGGCGAGCCCGGGGCGATGGCCATCCTCCGCTCGCAGGGCAGCGGCCAGCTCGTCTGGAATGTCGACGGCTTCCGCTTCGAGGGCACGTACATGTGGCGATCGACGGACCACCGCGCCCCGCACAACGTCTACTCCGACGCTGCCCATCTCCGCCAGGTCGCTGCGGTCGTCGGGGCAACCGACGGACCGATCAGGCCGGCCTGGACGTTCGGGCGAGGCACTCGACCCTCCGCGCGACCGATCGGCACGACCCTCACGATCCATTACCCCTACGAGACGATCACGTACCGCTACGACGCGGACTCGAACAGGTACCTGCGATTCATCGACGCGGCGGCCGAGCCGCAGGTCGACGCTGCCGATGGCGAGGCCGTGGCCCCGTCCAACGTCGTGATCCTGCGGATTCCCTTCAGGCCCCTCGACGATGGCCACCCGGACAAGGACCGCCTCCTCGCCGAGGACATCGGCTCGGGAGATGCCATCATCTCGACGAACGGCAGGATCATCCACGGCACCTGGTCGAAGGCGTCGGTGACCGAGCCCACCCTCCTCTTCGATACCACCGGCCGCCCCGTCACCCTGACCGCCGGCCAGACGTTCGTCCAGGTCATCGACCTCGACTATGCCTTCGAGATCAGCCGGGGGATCACCGAGCGGGGCATCGGGACCGGGGTGCGCTAGGCGCGGGGCCGGCGAGGAGCGGCTCCCAGGTCGGCCGCGTGGACGGGCCACGTGGACGGGCCGCGTGGACGGGCTCGCCACGCCTGCCGCGTGAGCCCGAGCCCTCAGCGGCTGCGACGAACGCCGACGTCGGCGTAGATGCGCCGCGTCTCGAGCGCCACGTCCGACCAGGTCCGGCGCGGCGCGCGCGCTCGCGTCAAGGCGTGGCCGGCGAGGCGGCGATGGGCCCGCTCGTCGACCCAGATGGTCCGAAGCGCGGCGGCCAGGCGGTCGTCGTCGCGGGGCTCGACGAGGATGCCCGCCCCGCCGACGATCTCAGGCAGGGCACCGACGCTGGTGGCGACGACCGGGGTCCCGCAGGCGATGGCCTCGATGGCCCCCAGGCCCGCCCCTTCCGAGAGCGCCGGCAGGATGACGGCCCGGGCTCCCCGGATGAGCCCCGCGAGCCGCTCCTGGGGCAGGACCGGGGCGTAGGCCAGGGCATCGCCGACGCCGGCCCGCCCGGCGGCACGAGCGAGGGCCGCCCGGTCGCCCGGGGACGCGCCGACGAGGAGAACGCGTGGCGGCCACGGGACGTCGACGGGCAGCGAGCGGGGCCGGCCGGCTGCGCCGAGCGCGGCGAGCGCCGCGAGCAGCGTCGAGAGGTCCTGGCGGGCGTCGTAGCGGCCCGGGTAGACGAGATATCGATCCGGCAGGCCGAGGCGTTCGATCTCGTGGCGTGCGCCGGGATCGGTGGCGGCCGCGGGGCCAGCATCGGGGCCGGGGTCGCGTGAGGCGCCCCCATCAGGCGCCGGGCCGAACGCGGGGCGGGCGGCCAGGGGCACGACCCGGACCCGGTCGCGCCGGACGTGGAGGAGCCGGTGCACGGAGCGGGCGACGGCCGTCGTGCCGACGATCACCGCCGCGGCGTCGCGCAGGAGGCGGGCCCGGAGGCGCTGCCCGAACCTGGCCGACGGCGTGCGCTGGTAGGCGCCCGCGAGCTCCCACGGCGCGAGGTCCAGCAGGGTCACCACGATCGGGAGGCCCGAGAAGAGTGGTGGCGAGCCCGCCGCGGCGTGGTAGACGGCACCCGCGGCGCCGCCTCGATCGGCCCGCCAGGCAGCCCCGAGCGACGCCCCCCGGAGGAGGAACGGATCGACCGTCAGGGCCCCCGAGCGGAGGAATCGGGTCGGCGGCAGGAGACGTCGGCCGACGACCTCGAGGCCCACGAACGAGGTGGTCGGGTCGTCGAGGTCGGACTGGAGGAGGAAGGCGAACGACTCGCCCTCGAGCGGCTCGGCGTCGTAGGCGCCGAGGAGGCCGGCCAGGTAGGCGCTCGTCGCCGGGGCCCGGTCGGGATCCTGGAGCGGCCGGACGTCGAGGACGACGCGGACACCGGGGATCGGCTCGCCGGCGGGCTCGGTGCCGAGCGCCGTCACGACCGTCACGCGGAGCGCCGCTCCCGGAAGCGCGCCAGGAGCTCTTCCGCCCGCAGCCTGACCACGACGAGGAGGGCCTCGACGATGATCCGGCGCGACATCTTGGACCGGCCGACGCGCCGGTCCCGGAAGGTGATCGGGACCTCGGCGACGCGGGCGCCGGCGCGCGATGCGCGGTGGGTCATCTCAATCTGGAAGACGTAGCCCCCCGCGTGGATGCCCTCGAACGGGATCGAGCCGAGCGTCGACGCACGCCAGGCCTTGAAGCCGCCGGTGAGGTCGAACGGCCGGAGGCCGAGGACGATGCGGGCAAAGAGCGACCCGCCTCTCGAGATGAGCCGGCGGCCGAGGCCCCAGTCCTCCACCCGCCCGCCGCGGGCGTAGCGGCTGCCGATGACGAGGTCGGCCTCCTCCCGCCCGATCGGACCGATC
>Ga0214472_10001894_pt1 | contig 22705 bp, 21 predicted proteins | sample RVTome_6_FD_207662 | JGI IMG/M metagenome (GOLD analysis project Ga0214472, IMG submission 207662) | Soil microbial communities from uranium-contaminated site in the Upper Colorado River Basin, Wyoming, United States - RVT140D175 | ecosystem: Environmental > Terrestrial > Soil > Contaminated >...
GGAAGAATTCTCTGATGGGCAACTGCTTGAAAAGAATGGTGGGCAGGGACGGGATTGAACCGCCGACACCAGGATTTTCAGTCCTATTCCCCAGGTCGTGTAAGTGCGCGTAACTGTTTGATGTGGAACAACGGGCTCTCGACGGCGTCGTGCGCTGGAGTGTGCTGGAATGATCAGGAATGCGCTGGAGTTGGGCACAACTTGGGCACAACTTCCGCCGCCAACATGAACGCGCTTCGGCGGCGGTCGCCCCGTGCGTGGCCCCCGTCCCCGTGACATAACCTCCCAGACTCAGACACCGGCCGCCCCAGAAGCCGACGGCACAGCTTTCCCTCTTGTGCACGTCGATGCCAAGATGGTCCATGGCTGGCCTCCCCTCTCTGCGGCGTTGACCGCGGGGTGCTCTTGTGGGGCAGTCTATGCCACCACGTCAAGCGGGAGGCCAGCCGCTTCATCCCATCTATCCTCTGCTCGCGCTCTTTCAGAACGGCGAGCGGCTACGGCCCGAGAACGGCTACCCGGTGCGCCTGTTCCTGCCGGGTTATGAGGGGAACATGAGCGTGAAGTGGCTGCGGCGCATAAAGGTCACGCCGACGCCCACCATGACCAAGGACGAGACGTCTCGATACACCGACCTGCAGGCCGACGGCAAGTCGCTGATGTTCACGTATCCCATGGAGGTGAAGTCGCTCATCACGCGGCCGTCGCACGGATTGACGCATTCGTATGTAGGCGATTCCTCGTCGCCCGGCACGCTCCCGAACCAGCGTCAGAGCATTATCGATAGCCGTAGGGAGATGGAAGTCCGTCAACTCCAGTTCCATCCGCCCGGCTTCGATCTTCGAGAGGTCCAGGATGTCGTTGATCAGGGACAGCAGATGCTGTCCGGACGCGTGAATGTCCTTCAGGTATTCCTCTTGCTTCTCGTTCAGCTCCCCGAACATGCGCTCGGACAGCACTTCGGAGAACCCGATGATGGCGTTGAGGGGCGTCCGGAGCTCGTGAGACATTTTGGCCAAGATCTCGGACTTTTGCTGGCTGGCGACCTCGAGCTGGCGGCTCTTGTCCTCGATCTCCCGGAAGAGGCGAGCGTTCTGAATGGCCAATGCCGATTGCGTCGCGAAGGTGCGGAGTGGGTCGATTGTCTCAGGTGGGAAGTCCCCCGGCCGATTCCGCGTCACGCCGAGACACCCACGAGCCGGTCCTGGTGAATCATGGGCACGGCGAGTACTGCCCGATCCCCGGCTTCAATCAAGTTCGCCCGCACTCGGCTGTCATAACAGCCGGGGACGGTGATGGCTGCCGGGTAACGGCCGTCCGTCCACTCACGCCTTCCCCTCTCTAATAACGGATTCTTCGCAGCGCGGTTGCGAGCATGTTTCTGTCTGAGAGGCTGCCCGCTGGACGAACTCATCGGTCGCCTCCTCGCATTCGGACACGATTCCCCCGTCCAGCCGAGATAGTTGCACGGCCCGATACACGATGGTGGTCAGCACCGTCTCAAGATCGAGTGTGCTCTTCTCCTCACTTCTCAGGGGTCGGTCCCTAGAGGGGAGCACACTCTTTCCGGACGCGACCGGCCGGGCCGGTCGACCGTGTCGACCGCGCTACACGCGCCTCACGACGATGCGAACGACCGTGCCATGCCCGCGTGTGAGGACCGGATACGTCTGGGTCGACACGAAGTCACCGGGCTCGACCCGGTCGGAGGCCGACATGCTGACATGCACTCGCACCGAGTAGCTGTGGCGTTCGTCGATGAGTCGCGTCGCGATGTCGACCGAAAATGGCAGCACGGCTCCGGCGCGAAGGCGGACACCCTGCTGTCGTTGCTCGCCGACAACTGTCGACGGGCGGTCCGCTCGAGAAATGTCTTCCACCTGAACGATCACCAGGGCGGACACGGGGGATACGCCAGAGGTCGGCAGGACGATCTCGCCGCTGACCGTCCGGGTGTCTGCCCCGCGTCCTGCCAGGGGACTCACGGTCCTACCTGGCGGCCGGCTCGGCGCGTGCGCTGAGGGCGATGAGTGGTGCGCTGGTCAACGCGACACACGCCCGCGAACGGGCATCGGCATGCTGGGCCGTCGGGCGCGAGAGCGTCTCGCCAGGCTCTTGCGCACTCGCGATCTGAGTGGCTGGCCCCCGTGACGCGTGCCTGGCGGCGTCAGCCCTTGGACCATCCGCATGCCGGTCCGGATCGCGTCGTCGGGCACGGCTCAGTACCACGCTTGTCCTTCCCGACACAGCAGGGCCGCGGCCTCGATGTCAAGGGCCGACAGACCGGTGCGCTGGCCGATCTGCGCGTTGGGATCGGTGGGGGTAATGGTGTCGATGGCGGGGTTGATGGCGAACGCATTGCGCGGGTAGTGCATGATCGACCCGTAGTCGTACGCGCCCACGTCGTCGCCGTCGGTGATGTGCTGGTTGAATTGCGCGGCCATCCCGGCCTGAATGTTCGCCCAGTTGATGACGACGAACAGATCGCGGTCCTCGCGACTTTGCTCGTGCCACAGCCCGGCCGCATGACCGATCTCGTGAATCGCACTGCCCGTGGAACAGCCAGCGCCGAGACTGATCGTCTGTTCACCCCCCTGCATCCCCACCATGGACCAGCATCCTCCCGCATCGGTGAACCGCACATAGTTCGGGTACTGCCCCGCGTTCGCGGCGGTCCGCAGCGGGAACTGGAACGAGGTGTTCGCCTGCCAGTGGGCGATGGCGTCGGTCACCCGCTGCTGGCTTGGCAGCTTGGGGTCGATCTCATACGGGATGATGCAGTTGGGCCAGCGAAACTCGCTTCCAGTGATGACCACGCCGAACGCGATGGCTGGGTCGGCGGCGACCGTGGCCCGAGCGGTGTCCATCGCGGTCCTGACGGCCGCCACCGAGCCGATCGCGATATCGCCCTCGATTATCGCTATGCCCCCGATGTCGTAGTAGACGACCGACTTGCGTGCGAACGTGGCGCCTGAGATGAGGGCGACGCCCATGGTTGTCGAGCCGCGGAACTCGCCCGATCCCGTCTGGGATGTGGTGTGCGCTCCCTTGGCTGGCATGTATCGATCCCTCCTTTGCGGATGTCACCGCACGAGTGTGTCGTTCGACTGTGCGGGCGGTCTCGATCCGGCCCCGGCCTGTTCCGGGTACCCGCAGGTCGCTGTGACCTAGCCGGTGTAGCACTCCCGAGTCACCTCATCCGGACTCTTTCCGGGCTCGTCTGAGCCTTCGTCTCACGGGAACGTAGCGTCGGGGGCTCCTTGCCCCTCGGCCGGACAGGGGCCAACGTCCCGCGCCGTACAGAGGCGCGGGGATCAGCCCGCTCGGTGGCGCTCGGCCTCGGTCGGGGGCCGTTCCGAGGTCGGGCCACCCCATCGTGTTCACGGCTGCGCGCACCGCTCGAGGCTGCCGGTCGCGCGCCAGTTGGCATTTCTCACGAGTTCGTCGATTCGTCTGGCGTGCTGCGCATACCGCTCAAAGATCTTCACCTGGTTTCGCAGTTGGTTCCTGCGCCTGACCGCAGCCGAGAACAGGATGGTGCCGCCGTCCAGCGCGTAGCGACCGGGTGGCCCCTTGAAGGGGACGAAGCGGTAGCCGACCTCATAGCCCTCGAGCCACGCGCGAAGACAGAGTTCGTTGTCGAAGCAGATGCCCGGTTCACCGGCCCGGGAGAGCGAGTAGTCCCAGCCCCCCAGAGCCTCGTAGTGGGCTCGCCGGATGAAGTACGGTCCGACGTTGACATGGTGAACGAACCGGAATGGCCCGGGCCCCCAGAGCGGCTCGGGCTCTCGTCGATGCGGATGGAAGTGCCGGAAGCCCATGAAGCCCCCGAGGATCGCTAGCCTGGGATGCTCGTGAAACTGTGCGAGCGCCGCGTCGAGCCAGTCGGTGTCCGGCGGGATCAGGTCGTCGTCCTGGACCAGGCAGACCGTCTCGGCCCGGGCAAACCGAATAGCCCGGTCGAGAATCCTGATCTCGTGGAGGTCGTTCGAGTGAATCAGGAAGTCGTTCGGCCGATCCAGGTGCGCCATCCACTTCGCACGGGATCCATCGATCGACCCGTCTTCACACACGATCAGCTCGTAATCGCCAACACGCCTGAGCCCGGTGACGAGCTGATCGATGTTGGCCACGCGGTTGAACGAATGGACGATGAACGCGTGCTGGGGTCGGTCGTGGTACTGCGTGGGGGCCGCCTGTCGGCGGGCCTTGGCCGCCTTGACACGTTCGATCAGGTCGGGATCAAAGGGTGACACCATGTCCCTCGAGGTGGTCCCAGGGAGAGGGGTGAGGAAGCGTTAGGTCCGTGATCACGAGGTGGTGGGGCGTCGCCTGGTGCTGTGGGCCGGCGTGATGCGTGTTCGTGTGCGGCAGCTCGGGGGCGTTCAGCAGGACCGTCCGGGCGAGGCTCGACCCGTTGTGGACGAGATGGCAGCATCGGCTGAGCAAGAGGTACTCGATGACCGCCTCCTCGCCGTTTCGGGCCGCCCGATCACGATCGCCGGCGATGTAGGCGGGCATGATCCAGCCCGTGGGCCCTTGGCCCGCCGGTGCCCCGCCGCGATGTCGGATGGTGCCGTAGGTGACCACCCGGGAACCGAAGGCCCCGGTCAGGTAGGTCAGGGAGGCCTCATCGTCCGTGGCCACGAGGATCTTAGCCGTGGGCAGCATCGCCAGGAGTCGCCGCAGCTCCGTGACGTATCGCGGCAGCACGAGCGAGCCGCGACGGTGCCTGCGGAGCTCTTGGCGGGAGATCGCGTCGGTCCCGCGGACGTGCACGCCGATCACAGGGCGTCCAACGAGGTGCTCCTTAGTGAAGGTGTTCGCCTTCTCCAGGAGGTAGCGTCGTGGTCGCACATAGCGCTCCACGATGGGCCGCGCCGCCCGCCGCACGGCGTCATCGGGATCCTCGGCCAGGTAGGGGATGACGAGCGTCTTGCCGCAGAGATCGGGATGGTCCCCGAAGTTGCTGGAGACGAAGATGTCGTCGTCGACGGCGTACCCGGCGTCGAAGGGTGACGGATGACGGTCCGCGATGCGAGTGCGGACCGCCTGGGGAATGCTGGCGGCCGGACACGCGGGGATGACCGGCTCGAAGTAGTACTCCCACACCGTGTCCTGGCCGGCGTAACCGTGCGGCGTCCAGTAGCAGGTCTTCTCACGGAAGTACGCGATCGGTATGCGGTGTTCCAAAAGCGCCCAGGGAATGTTCGCGATGACCTGCTGGACGTGCGAGAACAGGCCCGTATCGCGCTCACAGATGATGTGAAGCCGCCTGGCGGGCGGGTCGACTGGCCGTGAGGTCTCGCCCATGGCGGAGCTTCCCGTAGAAGCGATTCCCGGTGGCGCCTGGCGCACGGTCACTCCAAAGTCTCCCGCGAGTCGGGGCGCGCCGACACGTACCACTCGATCGTGCGCCGGAGCCCGTCGAGCAAGGGGACGCGCGGTGACCAGTCCAGCAGGTCGCGGGCCCGCGAGATGTCGAGCGCTCGTGAGGCGACGCCTTCCGGTTTCGTCGTGTCGTACCGCACGTCCCGGGGGGTCCACTCGGTGAGCTCGAGGATCGATCGCGCGACGTCGCGTAGCGGGTGGCGCACGGCGGTCCCGAGATTGATGGCCGAGGCGTCCTTGACGGTCTCGGCGGCCCGGAGACTCCCGTCGACGATGTCGTCCACGTATGTAAAGTCGCGGTCCTGTCGGCCCGTTCCCCAGATGACGTACGGATCGCGGCGCTCGACAGCCTTCTTGATCAGGGCGATGATGGCATGCGTGTCGTTCTCCCACGGACCGTACGCCGTCACGTAGCGACACACGGACCCTTCGAGCCCGTACTGCGCGTGATAGGCCTTCAGGACAATCTCGCCCATGAACTTGGCCCAACCGTACTCGCGATCGCAGTTGGCCCAGCCGTCTTTGAAGGCGTCCTCCTCCTTCAGCAAGTAGTCGGAGCCGTAGGTCGCTTGCAGGGGCACGGGGTAGACGCACGCGGTGCTGGCGTAGTGAACATGGCGGACGCCCGCGAGGTGGGCCTGGTGCACGAGGGTCTGGTTGATCGCGAGACTCGCGCAGCAATCGGCCGGGTGCGTATCGATGTAGCCGCGACCCCCGATCGTCGCGGCGAGGTGAAAGACGACCTCCTGGCCGCGGACGACTTCCGCGGCGTGCTCGGGAACGGCGAGATCGCGGCGGAGGAGTCGATGCGGGCCCGCCCAGGCTTCACCGGTCCGCATGTCGCCCCGGACCGTGACGCCCTGCTTCTTCAGGACGTGCTGGAGATGCCGATCCGTCGACTTTGAGAGGTTGTCGGCGACCGTGACGACCGCGCCGTTCTGGATCAGCTGGTCGACGAGGTGCCCCCCGATGAAGCCGGCGCCGCCCGCGACAACGACCCGTGTACCGTGCCAAGACATGACCGCCTACCCTCCCGTCCCGTTCGGCGGGTAGGGAAGCTCCACTGGCCGTGTCCAGGAGACCCACGCTGGTTTTGCGCCGACGCCCGGTCGCATGCATGCCGCGGACCTTGTCGGCGCAGTCCGTGGCCCGCAGACGCTTGCCGGCGCGGTTTCCGCTCGGGCGCGGACGGCCACGACCCATTCGACTGCCATCGCCTTCTCGCCCGACCGAAGTGGCTCGAGCGTCTCGGGTACGTCACGCCGTCGAGGACGCGGAACCCCCCGGGGCGGTCGAGTGCACTGAGCAAGATCCGAGCTAACACGGAGGGCCTGCATGTCGGGCGGGCGCCGTTCAGGCGAGCGTCCCGAGCGTAGACGCGATACACGCCCCCCTTGGCGGAGCTTCCGCGCTTCCGCCCTCCCGCCCGATCGGTGCGCACACAACCGGCGGTTCTCGCGTTCCGTCCCCGGGTACAACGCGGACAACCAGCCTGTCAAGGGATTTCTGCAGGGTGACGGAGCGCTTGGACGGCGGTGGAACCCGCAAGACACGGGCGGGCAGGGCTCTGCGAATGCGGCGCCCGAATTCACGCTCAGGTTCGCATCGTCGGCGCGTGGCCGGTGTTGAACGCCGAAACGCTCGTCGGCGCTCGACCCGCGAACCCGTGCGACGCGGCAACGGCGATTTGGAGGATAGTCAACATGAACGCCCTCCGGCACCGCCCGCCCCCCTCGGGGCCCCCGGCCCCGTGACATAATCGCCCATTATCGGACGCTGGCCGCCCAGGAGCCGATGCCACAGCGCACATTAGCAGCCTCCTCGCGCGCCGACCACGCCCGCCCGACTGAGCGGCATCATAGGCTGGCACACCCCCGCCGTCAACCGGCCACGGACCGGCCGGATCAGCGCCGATGACGCCTCGCGGCGGAGGCACGACGGCGTCCGCCGCGCCCTCGAGGAGCCGATCAGGACGCGGCGGCGCCGGTCCTCGCCGGGCCAGAGCGGGCTAGCTCATGACGGCGACACACACATTTCCGATGCCGACGTCTCATTCGACTTGACAACTTCCGAGGAGCGTCCGACCAACTCCGGCGTTGCGACCGTTGTAGGCGGAGGGGACGAAGGAGATGCGCCAGGTTGCCTTCGCCCTCACATGACCGGTAGACTGCTGCCGCTCTGCAAGAACTTGAATTTCATTCGGCCCTTGCTGTTCTTCGCGAGCTGTCGGACCAGCTTCTCAACCTCCGCCATGTGCGCGGCGGCCTCCGGCTTGTCCGAGACGGCCTCACTGCTGTTAAACCACAGCTTGAAGTTCCCGGTGCCACTGTCGATCGCCAGGCGCCGTTCGGCGATCAACTTCACCACCCTGAGATCTGGATTCTCGTGCTCCCCGTTCCCGCAGAACACATAGTCAGTCGCAATCACGGTGTCGCAGAACTGCCGATCAACATTGTTTTCTGAGCCGTGGTGCGGAACCTTGAGTACATCAACGGTGAACGTCTGGCCGGCCGAAAGCCGGCCGGTCGCGTTCAAGCCGTCCACGATCTGATCTCCCCTGGCGTCACCAGTCAGTAGGATCGACTCCTCACCCTGCTCCACCAGCAGGGTCAGCGAGGCGAGATTCGGGGGGGTGACGCTCTCTGGATTGCCAAATGATTCCGCCTGGAGCATGCGTGCGAGCAGGAGACGGTCGAACTCGCTGGTGCCCAAACGGTCCTCATCCTTGCGCGCTGTGTCGCGGATCGTCTTCAGTGCCTCCTTGTTCTTCCTGAGCCAGTCATCCCAGTCTTCCCGCAGCTTCTTCAGATGAGCCGCAGTCGGACCGATGATCGTCACCTTCATCCCACCGATCACGACAGGCTGCTGCCCATCGCGGAGCATAAGCAGCTTCCCATTGGCTTGCGGGTTCAATGGGATGCCGAGCTGATTCGGGCCGATGCGGCGTGAGACTCGGATCGCCTCGCGGATGCTCGTCACCAGTTCAGACTGCTGCAGGCCCGCCTCCTGCATCTCCGGGAGTTCGGCACCTGATATCACGGGCGCTGCCGCCGCTAGCGCCTCCTCAATCGGCCCGGCGTTCTTCTTCAATTGCTCGTGGAAGGCGTTGTGCCAGATCGCGCCGATCTGCGGCGGACGCGGGGCGCTCGGCGCCTTGCTCGCCGCGTTCCCGTTACTTTTCTGGTATTCGTGCACTCGCCATCCGACCTCATCGTCGAGCATTCTAAGAATGCCGCCAATGTGGTCCTGATCGATATGCGAGACGTAGACGAGGTCAATCTTCTTCTTCGCCTGCCGGAGCTTGCCCAGTGCAGGCGCGACATGATCTCGATACGCAGCGGGCATCCCGCCGTCGACGAGAATCCGAGCGGTGTCCGCGGCATTAGAAAGGAGCAGGCAGTCGCCCTTCCCGGACTGAAACATCGTCAGATGCATTAGCCGAGATCCTTTCTCTCGTTGACGCGCCCGACTTCGGTCAAGCACGCCTCCGGGTCAATCACGCCGAACCCCGCGTGATTCGTCCACTCAAAACTCGCCCCCGGCAGCGGCTTCGCGGTCCGACGGAGGATGGCCTCGATCTGCGACGAGGTGAGCCGCGGCTCCATTGCGAGCATGAGACCGACCACTCCCACAACGAACGGGCTTGCCATGCTCGTCCCGGTGAGGCCAAGCCACTCGTCCGCCTTGTCTGCGAACCCTTTCGCCGCGACAATGTCCGTGCCCGGAGCGGCCACGTCTGGCTTCTGTCTCCCGTCCCGAGTCGGCCCTTGGCTGCTCGAGATGTTGATGCGGTTCCTGAACTCATCAAGGTTGGCGACTGTGATCACCCGGTTCGCGCAACCGAGTGAGCTGACCGTGGTGTCGTCCACGAGGGAGCTCTGCGTGAAAAACGATGGGAACGCCCATGCTTCCCGTTCGCCCACTCGCCCCAGCCGCTGGGGATCATCGCGCTCAATCCAGGCATGGAACCGCCCGTCCCGGATCTCGCGGCCGTGTAGTCGGACAAGCCACGCTCCGGCCGGCACGCCGACCACCGCAGTGTCCGAGAAGAATGGGCTCAGATAGAGGCTGATGTAGTTCAGGCCATTGGCCGGGTGATACACCTCGTTGTAGATGCTCAGCATGGTGCCGTCCGGGAGCATCCGGTTCTGGATGAACTCTCGCGGCTCGACGGGGCCGATCCACTCCCCACCCGGCGGCTTCAACGACACCGCAATCCGGTCCTGAGCGCTAAACCAGACCTCGAGTTCGTTCTCCGACATATCCATGATGCCGTTGCCGACCACGACCCATTCCAAATCTCGCTCAAGGCCAGCCGCGGCAATCCTGCCGCTCGAATGGATCCGCCCCATCACCCATCCCATGTCCTCTTCCGTCTCGCCACGCTCCTGACCGGCGTTGCCCGCCGCGACCGTCACCGCTCGCCCGGACGTGGTCAGGGCCGCATCGATCCACCGCGTCACGGCTGCACTCCCGTCGTGGGCGTGCCCGTTCGTCCCGAGACTGATGTTGATCGAGACGGGGACCTTCAGGTCGTCTCCCAGCGTGAGCAAATAGTCGACGGCATCCGCCAAGCGGCTGGAGTCATAGAATGAAAGGCGTCGGTCCTCGTCCTCTCTCGGGAGGGAGATCAGGACGCCGGCGATGCGCGCGTTCCGACAGATGCCTCGATTGCCGGCCGCGATGCTCGCAACGTGAGTGGCGTGAGATCCTTCGATCATCTGCGACTGCTTCTCGATGTCGGTCGCGGGAAGTCCGAGCTGCGGCGAGGCTTTGATGGCGGCGTTGAGATCAGCCTGCTGAAACTCTGCGCCGTACGTGAACTGATCCTTTGCGACCCTTGGATCGCGATCATATGGAGACTGTCGAGCATCACCGCCCTGATCCCAGATCCGGAAGAACCGGGTCTTTCCGGTAGTGTCTAGGAAGTCGGGGTGGGCGAAGTCGAATCCCTGCACGTCGATGATCCCGATGAGGACGTCTTCGCCGTATTTGTGCTTGGCGGGTTCGCCAAAGCGTCGCAAAGAGGAAGACGGCGCCGCCGGGCGGAGTTCTGCGAGGATCGGCATCGGCGCTTTCAGCGCCTCAGCAATCTCGACGTACGCCACATTCTTGTCTGCGGCGAGCTTGGGGATATCGTTCAGTTTCGTCTGCACCTGCACGATCTGCCCTCTGCGCGAGTGGGGGTTCCCCCCGGCAGGCGGGGCCTCAGCATTAGCGTCCCGGAGATACACGAACACGTTCGTCAGGACATCCCGGGAGATTTTCTTCAGGGGAGGCGCCTTGGGCTTCTTCGCCATATCTCGCAACGCGACGGGCACCGCGTCGGGACCCCTGAGCTGCGGGATCTTCTTGAGTAGTGCGGGCCTCTCGATGGCCAACGCGGCGCATCGCTCGGAGCGAACGACGTTCACCAAGGTGTCGCCGTCCGCGATCATCCGCAGCTTCGGCTGCAATTTCTTGAGGGCCTCAGTCGGAATTCGCAGTGGCATACGTCACCTCACTTCGCAGGATCGCTAAGTCTTGACACCGACCCGTCTGTCCCATTTGTTGTGACCCCACGAGCGTGCGGTCCTGGGTGCCCTGTCATAGCACGAATGACTCGTGGCATGTCGTGCCGATCCTGTCAGAGCGCGCGGGACAAGTCAAACCGGAGCCTCGAGGCGGTGAGCAGCGCGAACAGAGTGGTGAGGATGAAGAGCAGCGGGAGCCCAGCTGAACGCAGCCGCATCGTGGTCCTCCCGCAAGGCCGGTTGGTTATCTGGTAGGACGTGACGGGAGTCTAGGCGGGCTGGGTGGCCGTGTCAAAGGTCATCCCTGCTCTGACTCCGTCCCCAGCGGCCTGCCACGCCCTGGTGCGGGCTGGCTGGAGAGCCTTGGGCTTTCGAACTGAGAGGGACCTATCCCCTATCGGCAATCGTGGCCCTGGCAGGCATGGCCAGGGCCAGGCAATAGCTCGGAGGCTCTGCTCAACCACACCAAGGGCCACGTCCTGGCAATGACTACCAATTGAGACGGATGATCTCAGCCGGCAACCTCTGGCTTCTTATCGCAGCTTCCGCAAGGCGAGAACCCGGACCTCAGCGCGTTCGTGAGCTGGAATGCGTTGGAGTGTGCCTGAGGTGGGCCACATCTGGGCACAACCTCAGTTCCGAAGAACACTCATGATGGGCAAGTGGGTGAAAAGAATGGTGGGCAGGGACGGGATTGAACCGCCGACACCAGGATTTCAGATCCGACCCCATCCCCTCGCTCAGATACATGATTCGTCGCGATCTGTTGTCATTCGCTGCCTTCGACATCATCGTAGTCCTTGGTGAAGACCGTTCGAAGCACCTGAAATCAGATCACTCGCTCCGACTATAGTCCGAGTCGACCCGGCGACAACTGGTGCCGGGTCACAGAGCAGCGACGAGGGAAGCACGGGAAACATTTCGGCCGTCAACAGAAGGCCTTTCGGATGGAAGGCGTCGCGGGGTGCGACTACAACATGCTGGCGGGGGAGGACTAGGCTCCCCGCCCCGCCAGTCTGTTGGTCCGTTCCTCAGCGGCATCAGCCCATTAGCAGCTTGCCCGGCACCTCCCGGCCCATGATCTTGATCTGCTCTTTGGTGATTCCCTCCGCCACGAGCCCGGCCACCAGCATCGCGTAGCCGTCCGGCTGAGACGGGTTGCCCGTCTGGCCGAGGTCGGTGCCGAGGATGAAGTTCTCTGCGCCCACGGCCTTGATGTGCCCGGCGGACTCCTTGTAGGTCACCTGGCGCCAGTGGCGCATCCAGGCGAGATGCGCGTTCGGCCCCATGAGGGGCCCCATGGCGTCGATCTCCATCTTGGCGCCCATGGACGCCGCCTTCTTCATCTGCTCCACCGTCATGTTGACGACCTCGAACTCGGCGTGGGTGACGACGATACGGTCGCAGCCGGCGTCGCGCGCGGCCTCGACGATCGCGAGCACCTCCGTGGGTGAGGCATGGCCGGTGCAGAGCACGAGCTTCTGCTGGGCGCAGACCTTGACAACCTCGCGGAGCGCCGGCAGCGCCTTGCCGTCAGGGCCGACGAACTTGATCCCCTCGGGGGCGTCCTTGAAGTGCTTGACGTGGTTGTCGGCATCGAAGGTCGCCAGCCACACCACCCGGCCATAGCCGCCCTGCATCCGCCACATCCACTGCACCGCCTCCGGGTTGAGCCCGCCCGAGGCGCCGTTGAGCGTGATCCCGCCGAAGGCCTTGACGCCGGGATTGTGCTTGCGCACGAGCCAGGCGCGGTCGGCAGTGAGGGCCACGTGGTTTTTCAGGACCACCGCCTCCATCTTGCGCGCCATGTAGAGCTGGGCCATCTCGTCGTCGTCCACGGCGCGGCCGAAGACGTCGGGCGCGCAGTGGTTGTGGAAGTCGATCAGGCCCTCGATGGGGCTCACGGTGGGCGGCGGCGGCGGGAAGACCCGCACCTGCGCCTCGGCCGACTCCTTCAGCGTCGCGAGCGCCGTGAGCCCGACCGCGCCAGCCGCAGCCTGCCTGAAGAAGTCGCGCCGGCTCGTGCCGTCGGCTTCCGAGTCAGCCGGGGACTCGGGCTTACGGCTCCAGTAATGACCGCAGCAGTTCGTGAAACTCCACCGGGGGATGCGAAACGGTTTCATGGGTACCTCCTCGTTGGGGGGCTCAAGACATTGCAATGGTTCCGGCCGACCGTGGGTCCCGCCACAACACGGTCCGAGGCATGGCTTGGGTAACACGAAGCGGTCCCCAAGTCAAAAGGTGCTCGACGCGATGCAGCGAATCGCGGTGACCTCCCCTGCCCGATCTCCCGTGCGTGGTTCACCATGATTTACAGGGCGACCGCGAAAAGTCGCTGTCGGGGCATGAATACTCGCACCCGGGCGCCCTATCACTTCTACCCGCGCACGCTCGAACTCGCCGGCCACCACATTCGCCCCCAGCCCTGCGCGGTGAGGATAGGCAACTTGAGCACCCTCCGGCAGCGGTCGCACCCCTCGTGGCCCCCGTTCCCATGACGTCATCTCCCAGACTCAGACACCGGCCGCCCCAGGAGCCGATGGCACAGCTCATGTCCAAAGGGGTGGAAGGTTGGGCGTCTCAGTTTGAACCTTTATCGCGCTTTCTGACGAAGCCTTGCTCTTCTGCCGCAGTCTTGCAATCAGCGTAAGCATTGGCTGCCAGGATCCCGCCACGAAACATGGCAGTCGCGCCAGGATTGTCGCAATGCTTTACTTCCCCAGTAACAGGGTGCACGAAGACCGATGTCCCATCTCCCGGACCCGGAAGCGGTACGCTGGTCACACAGCCCGAGGAGAGAACTGTCACGATAATTAGAATCGTCCAGAGGCGATTGATTTGATCGAACGAGCCCCGGTGCGAGCGGCACACCGGCGTGGGCCGTGGGGGTGACCCTCGGACGTGGTCACACCCGGCGTACTGCTGGATCAACGAGCCGTAGCAGCGGTGGATTGCGTTTCTCACTCTCCTCCGGGACGTTTCTGTCGTCATCGACGCTCGTTCCCTCTCCCCGTCACGGGCAACGCGGTCTCCTCGTGCCGCCGACCGCCGAGCCCAAACCGCTCGGCCCGGCCCGACGGCTGCACCGTCCCTGCACGGATGCAGCTGAGCGCGAGAGCGTAGGCAACTTTAGCACCCTCCGGCGGCGGTCACCCCCCTCGTGACCTCCGTCCCCATGACATCAGAAGAGCATATGACTTGGTCTTCGGCATAGGCCTGTCAAGGCCATCAGACGATGTTCCATTTCTTCGGAAGCCACGGCTGGGGGGGGTGATTCCAGACATCCTTGGTATTCATGTTGCTCGGGTTGCGCTTCCTTGCAGCCGCTCTCGGAACAAGGTTTGGCGGACCGGGCAGCTTTACTGCAACCCAGATTCCATTTGGGCCGATATGTTTCTTCAGTTTTCCCCTGTAGTGCGCCAACAGAAAGTCCATGCCGACAGAGAAAAGTGGATTCACCAAGCTAAGGGCCCAACTCCTTGCTTGACGTTGGAAGAAGTTGCCTTCGATCAATCCCTCCGCCCATCTTTCGCCGGCTTCAAACCAGATGACATCGTTTGGAAGATCGTCCCAGAGTGCGAAATACTGCGTCATATAGTGGCGTTTCATGATTGACCCTCCTATTCCTGGTACAAGACGCCAAGGTCTTTACAGTAGGTCTCTAACCGTAAGCAACATTATCGCCCTCCAGCACCGGTCGCCCCGTCCGTGGCCCCCGTCCCCGTGACGTCACCTCCGAGACTCAGGTGCCGCCCGCCCCAAGAGCCCGATGGCAGAGCCTGTGTGCGACCTCCCTAGCACCGGACCGTGCTGGGACTTAGTGGCACGGATGCTGAGTTGAGCGGGAGGCCAACGCAATAGGGCGATCACATTGGTTCTGTAGTGCGGTTGCGCCACGACGCACCCACCCGAGGGGCTAAAGCTTGGCCGGGAGTCTTGACGTGACCGGCTATTCTTGTACCAGGGGGAATGAGAGAATCCACCCTGGGGAGGGAGACCGGTCATGGCAAAGAAGAGGATGAAGCCCGAGCTGCGTCACCGCGCTCGTTCACTGCTAATTCATCACAGGTCTCTGCCGCTCAGCCCACCACAACGGATCGCTGCTAGTTCTGGCCGCCCGCCGACGGAAATCGATAAGGGCACCCCGGCTCAGCTGAGCGCCCAGGGCCTGCGCCGGCCTGCCACGCCCTGGTGCGGGCTGGCTGGAGAGCCTCGGGCTCTTGAACTGAGTGGACTATCCCGTCTCGGCAATCGTGGCCCCCAAGGGTCTTGTCCCATTTGTAATACGCGCCTTCATTGCTCGGCTCGTTGTTTTCGATTTGCTTGGCTATAGCATTTGTCCAATCCTTCTCCTGTTTACGAGTGACGACCGCAATTCCCTGTGCGTACCAACAATTTGACAACATCCAGACATCGCGAGTACTCGGATTCTTTGCAACAACCACAAGTTCCATTGCCTCAAATTGCTCATTGCCTACGCCACTGCTTACGCCTCTGAAGCCAGCCTTCTTAACGGTTACCTCGGTCGTGATATTAATCGGCGCCCCGGCCGGGATCAATATCTCCTTGAACCAAAATTGCCATATGCCCAGCACAACTCCCATGACGATGATAACGGTCTGCACCCACTCGCGGATTTGAGAAGCATGTCGCGGTTCGTCTGCCATGATTTTCCCTAGTGCGTTGCGTCAGTCGACATTTCCCGGATGGAAAGGCTGACTCTGATGAGGACCACGCTCGGCTTCACTCGGAGAATGGCTTCTTGGCCGGGATTCCCGATATGACCCACGTCTCCCCTCCCTCGTGGCATTCAATGGGCGGAATCCACCCCGTCGCTCAGATCGTGCATCCTATCCAGCAGGTTAAGGGAAGTCATACTCGCGACGGTGGGAATTAGCGCGAGTACCCTAGCTGGCTCTAAGGCCAGTGTCAAGATGATTTCTGCCCTTACTCCGTGCCCTGGAAACCTGTCATCTCGGTGATGCTGACTTCCTGGAGAAACTTGGGGTTTCTAACTGAGTGGCCAGGCCGAGGACTCAAACTCCTGTGCTCCCCGTTGCCTCCGTCCTTCTCCAAAATGTCGACGACGCCTAAGTCGTCAATCCTCAACGAAAACGTGTGCGCTGGAGTGTGCTGGAGTGATCAGGAGTGCGCTGGAATGCGCCGAGGATTTTCAGTCCTATCTCATGGTCTGCGTAAATGCGCAGAAGTGTTTGATCCTGAACAACAGGCTCGCGACGGCGCCATGCGCTGGAGTGTGCTGGAATGATCAGGAATGCGCCTGAGTTGGGCACACCTTCGGCACAACTTCCGCCGCCGACATGAACGCCCTCCGGCGGCGCTCGCCCCGTCCATAGCCCCCGCCACCGGGACGTCACCTGCCATACTCAGACGTTGGCCGCCCCAGGAGCCGATGCCACAGCTAGTCGTGCGTCCCTTCTCGTGCGCCAGATGTCTTTGCAGGCTTTGAGGAAGCGCGGACCGCGACGCCGAGAAATACAACAATCGCCCCGATCCCAGCCAGACTCAGAGCTTGGTTCCGCCGCGCCGCGCGTTCAAGATTAATGAGGGCAACTCCTTCGCGCGACTTTGTGGGATCGCCTGCCCATGCGAGGAGGTCTTTCCAGACGTCTCCTGACTTAGGTGGCTCCACGAACTCCATCGGTTGGTTCCTGACGACTGTCAGGACTCCCGGAGTCATGACGAGGATGCCGAGCACAATGATAAACGCCGACATCTTACGGAGGTCCATTGCGTGTGCCCTCCATCTGCGGACGTTGTCAAATCGGACGAGACAGTCGGCATCGGATATTTGTGAGCAGCCGTCATGCGTCAGCCCCCTTGGATACGGCCAGGGCCGGTAGGACCGGGGCTTGTTGATCCAGCAGCGAGCGTAGACAACATTAGCCCCCTCCGGCGGCGGGCGCCCCCTCGTGGCCCCCCATCCCCGTGACATAACCTCCCAGACTCGGACGCCGGCCGGCCCAGGAGCCCGATGGCACAGCTGGTTGCGAAGATCTCGCGCTCGCGCCGCTGGCACGACACCGCCTTCGGCCATCGGGTCATGGACGTCTCCACTTCCCCGCGTTCTACGCCGAGGCGGCGTAACGCGAACCGAAACATTCAACGCAAAACGCAACGAACCAGCGACGGAAGAATCTACGCTCGCTACCGCGTTGGGATCGGCTGCGGGGCCCCGGTCTCGGGAACCGCGTCGAGCTCGATACGGAACCGGCCTTCGAAGCCAGTGCCGCCCACTTTGAACTCCCAGCCGGTGTTGGTCGGTGTCATCGGATCACCGACGGGCGCGCCGTCCTGGGTGACCCGCTCGCCGGTCAGGAGATACAGCTGCAGGGGCTTCACGTCCAGCAGCGCCCGAACGTAGTACTGCTTGCGGAAAACGACGTTGTCGGAGAACCCGACTCCGAACAGATCACGCTCGCCGACGTAGAAGTCGAGCCGGAGCACCATGTCGCGTTTGCCCGTGCTCGGATCCGGCAGGACCCGGCTGGCGTCGAGATACCCTTCCCAGATCAGCTTCTGATCGTCCGCCCAGGGGAAGGCGAGGTCCGCGTTGGCCTCGGTAAACTCGATGGCGCCGTTCGTGGTCTTGCTGAACGGCCCATAGCAGTTCTCGGCCTCGGGGCTCTGATGGAAGAGATCGAAGTCGACCTGGCGCGGTTTGATGGAGACGCCGAAGAAGAACTCGCTCTTGCCGAAGAAGTCGTGACCGCGGGTGACCCTCGCGTCGACCATGCGGAGCCGCGCGTAGATGTTGCCAAAGAAGAAGCGTGTGGCGATCTCGAATGCCTCGCGCGAGGTGACGAGGGAATCGGCGCCGCCGTGGCACTTATGGACAAACGTCCGCGGCGCCCCCGGGACCTGGGCATACTGCTGCTTGACCAGGCCGTCGCTGCGGTTGTAGTTCGGGCCGTATTCGTCCGAGACTGAGAACCACCGGTTTGCCCATGAGGAGACCGTGACGCCGTACGTCCTGTAGTTGGTGCCGACCACGGTGAGCAGTCGCCGGCGATCGAAGTGCTTGTGGAGGTTCACGTACGCCGTCTCGTTCGACGAATCTTTCTGGACGTCCGAATTGAAGTGCTCCAGCTCCTCCTTTGCGTCGATCCCGATCCATCGACTGAGCACCTGGAACGCGATGCCCTGATGCGGCGTTCCCAGCGTGACGACCTTGTTGATGTAGTCGTCGGCCTTCAGTCCGGCTTTGGGATACGTGCGCTGGATCGCCTCGCGCACGAGCAGGCCGCCCATGGAGTGCGCGATGATGTTCACCCTGGGCTTCGGTCCGCCTTTCTCGGCGGCGAGCGCCCGGATGAAGTCTATCAGACGGACGAGCGCCTCCCCGTAGACTGGGAACGTCCGATCGTTGAGGTCGTAGTAGCGGAAGACCCAGAGTGTCCGTGACGCGTCACGGGTGCGCTGGCGGTCACGGATGCTCAGGGCCATGGCGGGATCCAGCACGACCTTGTACGCGCTGAAGAATTCGGCCGGCAGGTCCTTCAGTTCCGCCGGAATCGTGACGCTCTCGCTCACCGGCGACGCGTAGTAGCCGACCACGTTGGTCGCGTCCTGGTACGACCACGCCGACTTCATGAGGCGCAGGATGAGACCTTCGTAGATGTAGTTTTCGCCGCGCTTCCGGGGATAGACGGTACCGTCGTTGAAGCCCTGGTAGGCGATGCGCTTTTCGTCCTCGACGCCGACCCCGCCGAAGCCGCGGATCAGGATGAGCGGCAACGGCTTTCGGGTGGGAGGCAACCATTCCGTGTCCGGCATCTCATACCTCCGTGAGGCCCGAGAGGGCACAAGGACAACCCGGGATTGTTCGTGGCCGCGGCATGGGAGGTTTAATGGCGACAGGGCATGGCAGCACCCTGGGCTTCTTCGAGGTAGTTGCCCTTCGCAACCTTCCCTTCTCCCAATCGCCCATAGGGCCCGCTCCGAAATAAGTGGACCAGATCCTATCGCCTCGTCATTGAGCGCAACATTAGCACCCTCCGGCAGCGGTCGCCCCCCTCGTGGCCCCCGTCACCGTGACGTAACCTGCCGGACTCGGACGCCCCCCGCCCTGCCCGGCGGTCCGTCAGCGACCTTCCGCCCCGCGACACCAGTGTCCTGTCGCTCAGTTCTGCTTCCCGAGCGATCGCAAGTGTTCCATCATCGACTCGACGAACGGCCGGTCCCGGGCACCCGTGAGTTCCTGCGGAAACATAACCAACACTACCTCGGCCTTCCGCTCTCTCGGTTTGATGTCCTGGAGAACGAAGGCCACGCGATGCCCCGGGATGCTCGTGTTGTCGATCAGGGGTAGGTCGTAGTAGCTCACCTCGAAGGTGAGCAGCTTGTCACGACCGGGCGCGTGAAGCTGCATCTCCACCCGGTCGTCACCGAGGTTGACGACGCGGAATTCCAGCGATGGAGCGGCGGGGTCGTTGACAAGAATCGGACTGCGGTCCATTGCGTCCGCGTCTCGGCGCCGGACCGGCAGCTCCAGAACCTCCGTGTGCGGATAACGGGTCGTATCGTAGGCTAACCTGAAGTTCTGGATCTGCTCGACCTGGCGCCTGGCCATCTTTTTAGCCGCCTTTTGCAGCCGGGCGATCCCTTCCCGGTCCCCGTCACGAGCGAGCCGAGCGGCCAGCGATTTCAGCAGCGGCGAGACGTTCAGGCTGTCGTGGAAGTTCAGCACCAGCATCTCGATCAACGGGATCTGTTCCCGGGGCTCCTTGGCGGCGGTCTCCTGATACTGTCGGATCAACGTCTCGAAGATCCTCGCGCGCATCTCCGCGTCCGACTTCTCTCGCTCGCTCAGCATCTTGACGTACAGTTCCTGCTGCTGATTCACCTTGTCCGCGTCCGCGCGACGCTGCTGGTTCACCTTGTCCGCGTCCTGGTTCACCTTGTCCGCGTCCACGCGATGCTGCTGATCGATGTATGTGATCCACGTGAACGCCGCGCCAACCAGCGGGATCAGAATCAGCGACGCCTTCTGTAGGTTGTCCAACCAGGAACCGCGGTCTGCAGCCATTGCCGCCCCCCCCCGCCCGACGCTATCACCACGGGATGGTGATCTCGCGGGAATTCAGCCCGTCGGCGATCCGAATCTCCTCTCGGTGCGTCAACCTCTGGACGATAATCGTGACGCGATAGTCGCCCGGAGGCAGACCCCAGAAGTAGAAGCTGCCGTCGCGCTTCGAGAAGTCGACCCGCGCCTGTCCGATGATATTCCCCTCGATCAGCACCTTTGCCGATGCGACGGGCTCCTTGTTCTTGTTGATGACTGTGCCGCGAAGGTCCGCCGCCTCCGCCACTGCAGCCAGACAACCCACCACGAGCAGAATCCCGCCGATACCCGTCAGCCTTCGGGCTCCGCCCTTCGCGTTCATCAGGAAGAAGCACAGCGGGTCGCGCCGCCGGCGGGCCTCGGCGCCGATCTTATTCCGCCGAGTCACGGTAAAGCTGTGTGCCATCGCCTGGATCGTCCATGCTAACGATGGTGCTTCCATTCTACGCATCACAGGCCTCCTGCAGAGCCGAATGGTGACCTGGTAGGACGTGACGGGAGTCTAGGCGGGCTGGGCGGCCATGTCAAAGGTCATCCCTGCCCGTACTCCGTACCCAGGGGCCTGCCACGCCCTGGTGGTGACTGGTTGGGGAGACTTGGACCTGGGCTCTACGGGGACCTATCCCAAGCTGGGGATCGTCGCCCAGGCAAGCACGGTCAGGGTCAGGCAAGCTCCTTTACGAGACCCGGCCCGATCTGGCGAAGACCCGGTTCTTGAAAAGCCAAGCAAGAGCTTTCGGCACGCAGCGGTGATGACTCGGAACCGCGCTGGGGCGTTCTGGCTGTGCGGGCCTGCTCCTACCTCTTGCGGCGCTTTCCGGGAGCCTTCGCTCTCAAGCGCCGATCCTTGCGTCCGAGCGCGGTGAGGAGTGCGTGATTGTTCTTCTCGATGGCCTCGGACAACCCGCCCAAGAGACCTGCGACGAGCGCGGTTTCAAACGCTTGGCCATCGTGTCCCCGGTTTCCAGACCTGCGCCGGTTCCAGAAGGGATTGTCCTTGAAGCGCCAGTCGCGGTACACGATTTTCAGCTTGCCAAGTACGATGCGTCGAACCTGTTCTTTCGTAAGGTCGATGCCTACTTTCACCAGCATGTCCTCTCCCTCCACTTGGAGCCGTGGTGTCCGTGTCAGGCTGCGGGTCTAACGGACGTCACGTTACCTCACCTCCCCGAAAATCCACACGACGCCCCCGCGGCCGCCGCCCCCCGGCGAACTTCATGCCTGTGGGATTCTCGTGCTGGCACCGGGGAGACTGTATGCCGGGGCCTCCCAACGAGCCGGGGCGGGAAGGGTTGGACAGGTGCCGCCAGCTTAGTCCGCCCGGCGAGAGGGGGCAAGGACCGGCGCAATCCAGGCGCACGACGAACACGGTGGTTCAAGACGGCCGAGAATTTGGTCAGTTATGAGGTCAAAAGCCGAGGACTAGAACTCCTGCGACGCCTGGTGGGTCTCGGCACTCGACCCGGCCGAAGCCGACGGGAGCGAAAAATAGTACCGGTAGTGCCCGGCTCAAGCGGCTTTACTCGCCCATGCCCGCCCCCTGCCGGCCACGATTCGACCCGGCTTGAGCGGGGCGATTTGAGCGGGGCGATTTGACAAGGCGGGCACTCTGACGTATGAGGGACGGGAACCGGCCATGCGATCTCGCCACCGGTCCCCGCACCGCTCCCACCCGAGCGAGAGGAGGCTTTCGTGGACATGATCCTCGGCTCCTACCCGTCTTGGTCGCTCCTCATCGTCCGGGTTGTGCTCGGCATCATCTTCTTCGCCCACGGCGCCCAGAAGGTCTTCGGCTGGTTCGGCGGCCCGGGCCTCAAGGGCACCATCGGGTACTTCAAGCAGGCCATGGGCATCCCGGCGGGCGCGACGGTCGTCGCCGCGTGCATCGAGTGCTTCGGCGGGCTGGCCATGCTCGCGGGCTTTCTCGCGCGCCCGGCCGCCCTCGGTCTCGTCGCCGTCATGCTGGTCGCCGTGGCCAAGGTCCACTGGAAGAACGGGTTCTACCTCAACATGTCGATGACGCCGGGGAAAGGCCACGGCTACGAGTTCAATCTGGCGCTGATCGGCATGGCGCTCGCGGTCTTGGTAGGCGGAGCGGGCCGCTACTCGGTGGACCGGCTCATCCACGGCTGGTAGCGCGCCCGGCGCCGAGAAGTCGAGCGAAAAGAGGCTCGGCGCTGTGGGACAGATACGCGTTCCTCTCCACGACGCGTCTCGTCCTACACCTTCGTAGCGAAGGCGCCTCAATGACCAGCTCCCAAGTGGCCGCCTCGCAGGTCGCTCCGTTATCGATCCGATACTGGTTCTTGCTCGACCGCGGTGGCCAAACGAAAGCGTCTCGACACAACGAGGAGAGTCGTCAATGCCCGTGTACGAATACCACTGTGACAAGTGTAAGCGCCAGGTCGCGCTGAGGTTGTCGATCAGCGAGCATGAGAAAGGGCACGCGAAGTGTCCAAAGTGCGGGGGGAAGAAGCTTCGGCCGCTGATCAGTGCCTTCATGTCCCAAACATCACGCAAATCCTAACCATGTCTGTCCGTCCTCAGCACCTTTGGGACTCCGCGAGAATGTCGTGGCCCCCTTGACGGTGGCTCATGTCATCTCGTGGCTACGCCGATGCTCCTTCGCAATCCGCCTGAGCCTCTTGTGAGCGTGGATAACACAAAACCCGTTCTCAGTCATGGCCTGCCTAGCCTGGGTAGTGTCTCAGATTGA
>Ga0214472_10001895_pt1 | contig 22686 bp, 30 predicted proteins | sample RVTome_6_FD_207662 | JGI IMG/M metagenome (GOLD analysis project Ga0214472, IMG submission 207662) | Soil microbial communities from uranium-contaminated site in the Upper Colorado River Basin, Wyoming, United States - RVT140D175 | ecosystem: Environmental > Terrestrial > Soil > Contaminated >...
GGCTTTCAATCAGTCGTTGATGGACCTGGGCGCGCAGCTCTGTCTGCCGCGCCGCCCGCGCTGCGACGCGTGTCCGGTGCGTCGCATGTGCCGGGCGAGGATGCACGGCGTTCAGGAGGCTCGGCCGGTTCGCGCGCGGAGGCTACCGGCGCCGCAGCGGATCGCCACGGCGGGCGTCATCCGCCGGCACGGCCGCGTCCTGATCGGCCGTCGGCCGGAGGGCAGGCTGCTTGGCGGGCTGTGGGAATTCCCGGGAGGGAAGTGCCGTTCCCGCGAAACGGCCGGAGCTTGCCTCAAGCGGGAACTGCGGGAAGAGCTTGGGATCGAGGTCGAGATGGGATCGTTTCTCGGCGTCTTTCGCCATAGCTACACTCATTTCCATGTGACGATGCACGCCTTCGACTGCCGCATCCGCCGGGGCCGACCCCGCGCCAACGAGCACACCGATCTGCGCTGGGTGACCCCCGGCCGACTCAAGGCGTACCCGATGGGCCGCGTGGCGCGGCGCATCGCCGACGTCGTCGCCAGGAAACACGGCGCGCTACGGCGCCCTTCCCGTAGGAAGCGACAGGATGGACCTACCTTCAGTCCTTGACGGGGCCAATCCGCTCAATTTCATCCTCACCCCCTACCCTTCTCCGCTTCAGCTATCGTCGCTCGCCAACGGCCTGGGCGGAGAGGGGGAGATGATTTCACGAGGGAGGGGCAGCGAAGATGCCCCTCCCTCGTGATTCCTCCTCCCCTCCCCCGAGAGAAGTTCTCATTTGACGGGCGCCCGCCGGGGGGAGGCCTTACAGGCTGCTTCGCGAGGGGAAGGGGGAGGGGGAAGACGCAGAATGCGCCCACACCATGCCCGGTCGCTGGACGCAAGTTCACGATGCGCCCGGAGTAAGGGGTAGGCTTCCATGTCCAGGCAGGTCCGCCTGCAACCCGGTGAAGTCGAGTTCGAGGCGTTCCGGGCCTCCGGGCCGGGAGGTCAGAATGTCAACAAGGTCGCCACGGCGGTGCGCCTGCGCTTCGACGTGCGCCGCTCGCCGTCTCTGCCGGAGGCAGTGAAAGCGCGGCTGTTGCAGTTGGCAGGGAGCCGGGCCACGCGAGATGGCGTCCTCCAAATCGAAGCGCGCCGCTATCGCACGCAGGAAAGCAATCGGCGCGACGCCGAGGCGCGGCTGGCGCGCCTGATCGAGGCGGCGTGGCGTCCGCCACGCAAGCGACGGCCGACGAAGCCGACGGAGGCTTCGCGACGACGTCGCCTGGAGGAGAAGAAGCGGCGGAGCCAGGCCAAGGCCCGTCGGCGTCGAATGGATGACAGCGCGTGAGGAGGGAAGGATGAACTCAGCGGTAGGGGGTTCCGCGCCGCGCCTGTCGCGGCGCGTGCTTGACCTGCAGGCCGAAGGCGCCTATCACGTGCTGGCCCAGGCCCAGGCGCTCGAAGCGCAAGGCCGCCACATCCTGCACCTGGAAGTCGGCGAGCCGGACTTCCTGGCGTCGGAGGAGATCCTCGATGCCGGGGTCGAGGCCTTGCGTGCCGGGCGTGCCCGCTACAACCCGCCCGCCGGGCTGCCGGCCCTGCGCCAGGCCATCGCCGAATTCGCCGGGCGGCAACGGGGGATCGAAGTCGCGCCGTCGCAGGTGTTGATCAGCCCCGGCGCCAAGCCGAACATGTTCTTCCCGACGCTGGCGCTGATCGAACCGGGGGACGACGTGCTCTACCCCGATCCGGGATTCCCGACGTACGCCGCCATGATCGGAGTCGCCGGCGGGCGCGGCCTGCCGGTGCCGGTGATCGAAGCGCGCGGTTTCTCTTTCGACCTGGAGGCCTTCGACCGGGCCCTGAGCGAACGAACGAGGCTGATCATCCTCAACTCGCCCGCCAACCCGACGGGAGGGGTCATCCCTCGGGAGGACCTGGAGCACATCGCCGAGGCGGCGCGGCGCCGCGGGGCCTGGGTGATTTCGGACGAGATCTACTCTCGTATCACGTTCGACGGCGGAATCGCGCCGAGCATCGCCTCCCTGCCGGGCATGCAGGAGCGCACGGTGATCGTCGACGGGTTCTCGAAGACCTACGCCATGAGCGGCTGGCGCCTGGGATATGGGATCATGCCCGAGGGGCTGGCCCGGCGCGTCGAGCTCCTGTTGACGCACGCCTACGGCTGCACGGCCGAATTCACCCAGTGGGCGGCCGTCGAGGCGCTGCGCGGCTCGCAAGATTGGGTTACGGCCATGGTCGCCGAGTACCGGCGGCGGCGCGACCGGGTCGTGGCGCGGTTGAACGCCATCCCGGGCATCTCCTGTCGCGTACCGCAAGGAGCGTTCTACGTGTTCCCCAACGTCAGCGAGCTGGGACTGCCCGTCGACGAACTGGCGGAGCGAATCTTGCGCGAGGCCGGGGTGGCGCTGCTGCCCGGCACAGCCTTCGGGGAAAACGGCGAGGGCTATCTGCGGCTGTCTTACGCAACGTCGATGGAAAACCTGGAAGAGGCGCTGGAGCGGCTGGGGCGTTTCGTTCGTGCCCTATGAAACGACGGCGGACAATCCTTCGAAGTGAAGGACGGATCGACGCTTCAGATCAGGCGGCGTGCTTCCCCATCCAGAAGCGCTTCCAATCGCCACCCGACGAACGCAGCGCCAGGAAGGCGTAGACGTTGGCCGTCAGGAAACCGAGGACCATCATCAACGCGACCCACACCCAGGCGCGCACGAGGGAGGCCTCTCGGTACAGGATCCAGCCCGAAAACAGGACGAAGCCGACCTACAGGTCCGCCAGGGAGACGATGCCCCACGGCATCGAGAGCAACAGCGCGCCCTCGACGGCGATGTCGCCCTGGGTGAAGGCGTAGGCCCGGGCGGCCATCATCGCCACCGCGCCCAAGGCGGCCACAATTGTGGCGAGAGGCATCGCTGTACTCTTCTTCGCACGAAGCGAAACGGGTCGGGCGCCTAGCCTGCCCGCCGCGGCGGAAGCGGGACGAAGGCGCTCGTCCGCTCCATGTACTCGCGGTACCCCGGCTTGCTGTCCTTGAGCGTCTTCTCCAGCATCCCGACACCGGACACACGGACCAACAGGAATGTCATGATCAGAGGGCTGAACATCGTCAATGCGCCCACGCCGGTGGCGGCGGCGATCAGGTAGAAGCTCCACCACTGTGCCGCATCGCCAAAGTAGTTCGGATGGCGGGTGTAGCGCCAAACGCCGCGGTCCATCAGCTTGCCGCGATTGGCCGGATCGGCTTTGAACCGGGCGAGCTGCCAGTCGCCGACCGCCTCAAAGAAAAAACCATAGGCCCAGACCAGCACGCCCAGGCCTTCGAGCAGGCCGAGGGACGCCGGGAGCGGGGCCGTCTCGGCCACAACCAGCGGCGCGCTGATGATCCACAAGAGGATTCCCTGGAGCAGGAAGACCTTGAAGAAGCTGACCCACCACCAGCGGGGGCCGCTCTCCTGACGCCACTTGGCGTAGCGAAAATCCTCGGGCTTGCCCCAGTTGCGCCACAGAATGTAGAGCGAGAGTCGCAAACCCCATAGGGTGACCAGTGCCGCGAGAAGAAGCTGGCGCGGCAGGTAGCCGTCGCCTCCCAGCGCGAAGGCCACCCAGGCAACGATCACGAAGCCGGTCCCCCAGAAGATGTCGACGAGGCTCGAGTTGCGCAGCGCCAGGCTGAGCAGCCAAAGCAGAACTATCAGGCCGAGGACGACGCCGCCGGCCGTAAGCCATGCGGTCACGTATGCCATCCCATACTCCTTGTGTGCCCGACCTTCCCGGCCCTACAGGACCAGCACGACGCCCAGTACGATCTCGCTGATCAGGCTGATCACGTTCGACTGGACGACCGATCGATCGACCACCATCGAAACGGCGCGCACGGCGGCGATCGCCAGGTATCCGATGCCCAACATGAAATACGCCGCGGGCCCGAGGAAGAGCGGCGCCAGGCCGAGGGCGATGAACAGGCCGCCGAGAACGGCGCGCAGTTCGCTGATCCCCCGACCGCCGATCGGTTCGAGGCCGGTGAACCCGACGGTCTTGCGCGGCGCCAACAAGACGAAGACGCCGGCGGCAGCCGTGGCCAGGGCCGCCACGACCTTGAGGATTTCCAGGATGGACATATGTCACTCCTTTGCGGCGGGCCGACGAGTTAGAAGCCGCGTCGTTACTCGGCTCAGGGCAGCGGCGGTATGGATGGTGTCGCGGGGGGTGGTCGGCATCTCGCCGGCGTCGGGCATGGGGGACTGCCTGGGGTGTGGACGGGCGTTCCTGAATTATACGGGCCGGCAGATACGGTGGGTGGATAAGCAGGAGCCCCGACCTTTCGGTCCGGGCTCCGGGGCCTCGGCCCTAGCCGCCCGGCCAGGGCTCGGTGAGCGGTTGGCCCAGCGCGGAGCTCAGCCGCTCGATGGTCGCAGCCTGGCGGCCGACGTACAGCACGATCAGGCGGCCGCGCGCCCAGAAGTTCGGTTGGTCGATCCAGGTCACCATCGTCGTCGGGTTGGGTGACCCGTCCACCTGGATCAGCTCCGACTCGGTCTGGCGGGCGGCCTCAGCGGCGTACTCGAACACCTGAACCTCTTGCCCGTCGAAGTTGAACCGTCGTCCGGTAGTCGAAAAGAAATCCTGCTCGATCGAACCGGCTTCGGGCGCTTCGACGCCAGCGGCCTCGAGATCCGCCACCAGGTCGGTGAGGGCATAAGCATCCGCGGGTGTCTGGGCGGCGCAGGCCGCCAGCAGGACGGCGGTGGCGGTGGAAATGAAAAAAGCGCGGGACATGCTGCCTCCTTTGGCGAGCAGAGTTGGTAGGATAGACGACAGGCTGGTGGAGAGAGTTCCCTTGTGGGGTGGAGCCGGATGCTGGCGGTGGGTTGGTTTTCTGCGCTTTAGGCGCTGCTGGTGGGCGACGGGCAGAAAAAGGCCCGGCCGTTGCGGCCGGGCCTTTTTCTTCGTGGCTGATGGAGGGCGAAGGCTACTTAGGACCGCCGCCCTTGCCGTGGTTTGCGGGATACTGCTCTCGCAGCGTCGTCTGCACACAGCTCCAGTCGCCGCCGCAGGCGCCGTCGAAAAGCGCCTGAACCTGCTCGACGGCGATGCCATAGCGCCTGGCCAACTGGGCCGCCGTGCGTGCGTCCTGTTGTTCCCCCTGCTGCAGTGGTCGGTTCTGTTCCCGCTCCTGCTGGCGCTCCTGCTGCTCGAGACGCCGCGTCTCGCGCGCACCGGCCTCCAGGATCGCGGGGAGATCACCGCCGTCTTCCGCCAGGCGCATCGCCTGGTGGATGTCGCCCCAGCTCAGGCCGTCGAGATGGGCCTGTACGGCCAGGTCGAGATCGGTCCCGCCCTGCTCGGCCACGCGGGCGGCGTGGTTCAGTTCGGGCAGCGACAGGCCCTGATCGAGATAGCTCTGCACGGCGGGCAGATCCAGACCGAGGCCTTCCGCCGTTCGGTACATCTGGCCGATTTCTCCGGGATTGGCGCCGGCATGGACCAGGCCCAGCGCCTCGACGAAGTCGGCGTCGAAGCGAGTGGCCATACGGACGGCCGTCCGAATATCGCCGACGGAGGCCTCACCGCTGACGACCATGTCGTACAGTTCCGCCAGGCCGACGTCACCGAGGGTCTCGGCGAAACGATCGAGCTGCACCAGCAGGCCCCACCCGGTGCCGTCGAGATGCCACTGCAGGATCTCTTCCCAAGTGAGATCTTCCATCGTCAGGGCCAACTGGTAGGCGTGCCACATCCGCCCAAAGCCCAGGTTGTGTCCGGTGAGCGAACCCTGGAACATGGCGAAGATGTCCTCGCAGGTGTAGATCTGCCCGGCCTGGGTCGGGAGGAGCGTGTTGACCCCATCGGCGATGCGCTGGGCCATCGGATGGCAGGCATCCGCCTCCGGGTCGACCACGACGACGGTCAGGATGGCCGTCGCTGTGAGGCCGCAGTTGTCGGTCACCTGGACGGCCGCTTCGTACTTGCCGCCGGCGGTGTAGGTGAAAGCCGCCGTGTCGGCACCGGCTTCGAACACGCCGTCGCCGTCCAGGTCCCAAGCGTAGGTGAAGGGAGGTTCCCCGCCGGTCACATGCGCCGTGAAGTTCAACGTCGCCGCGCCGTCTTGCAGGGTCAGGAGAGGCGGGAAGATGTCGCTGGTCAGCGTGACCTGCGGCCCGAGAATCAGCGTCCCACCGGCTTCGGCGCTCAGCGCCGGGTCGGACGAGTCGACCAGCGCCAGGGTCCAGGCGAACTCGCCGCCGGCGGCATAGTCATGCGTCGTCATGAAGGGGAACGCGGCCACACCGCTGTCGACCTGAACCTCCCCGTCGCCGAAGCCCCAGTTCAGGGTGTAGGGCGCCAGGCCTCCGGCGGCCTGAACTTCGAACGACGCCAGGCTGCACGTCTGGCTGGCGACGACTTCAACGGTGAGCCCGTCCTGCGCCAGGGCACTCACCGGCACCGCCAGCAAACCGATCAGAAGAACCGCCGTGACGAGTCGATGTCGTTGCATTTCTAGCCTCCCGGCGCTCGGCGGGATCCGCGGAGCGCCACTAAGTTGCTTGCCTACGTCGGGAAACGGGGAAACCCGCCGGGCGTTACGTCCGCGGGGTAGGACACGGGTACCACAGTGCGGCGGGGGGTCCCCAATCAAGTTATCCTTGGGGCGGCGGTGTAACGCGTGCCGGTCCGCCCCGTTCTCATGAGCGAGAAGCCCATCGACGCCGACCTGGTTGAACGAGCCCGAGCGGGCGATGGCGAGGCCTTCGGTGAACTGTACCGGCGGTACTTCGACCCGATCTTCCGCTATCTATGCGTCCGCGTGGATCGGGCCGAGGATGCCGAGGACTTGGCCGGGACCGTCTTCCTGCGGGCGTACCGGTCGCTCGATCGCTATCGAGAACGCGGCTGGCCGTTTTCGGCGTTCCTGTACCAGGTGGCCCGCAACGCGCTCGTCGATCACTACCGAAAGCGTCCGCGCGAAAGCGGCTTGGCCGAGGCGATCGACCTCGGCACAGGCCCTCGCGAGCTCGACGATGATCTGGAGCGGGCGGAACGCGTCCAGGCGATGCGGCAGGCGCTGGCCGAGCTCCCGCCCGATTACCAGGAAGTGATCCGGTTGCGGGTGCTGCTCAGCCTGCCGACGGAGACGACGGCGCAGTGGATGGAGCGCAGCCCGGGCGCCGTGAGAGTGTTGCTCTACCGAGCCCTGGCGGCGCTGCGCAGCAAGCTGAGCGAGCCGGATGAGGACTGAACATGACTAGCGACGAACGAAGCCGAGCCGATGCCCTCGATCGCCTGATCGATGACAGGGCTGCCGGCGCGACCGGGAGCGAGGACCTGGGAGCCCTGGTCGCTCTGGCGGCAGATCTGCGGAGCGACCTGGCCCCGGCGCCGGCCCCGAAGGCGCGGCGCGCCCGGGTGCTGGCCCGCGTCACGAACCGCATCGCCGCAGGCCAGGCGTCCCGCCGCCAAGGCTGGGCCTTGAGCCTTCGACCGGCGTACGCCCTGGCCGGGCTCGTGCTGGCCCTCACGCTGGCCTTCAGCGCGACGGCGGCTTACGCCTCCGAAGCCGCGCTCCCCGGCGACGTGCTCTACGGAGTCAAGCGCGGGCTGGAGGACGTGCAGCTGGTGCTTTCGGCCACGGCGGCCGGCGACTCCGGGCTGATCGAGCGTTTCGCCGACCGGCGCGTGGACGAAATCGAAACACTGACCCGTCGAGGCCGTTGGGGTGACGCTGAGCGGGCGCTGCAGGCCTATCCCGAAGTCGTCGACGAAATGCTGGCGGCCTCTCAAGTCGAGGACCTGGACTCCCAGGCCGCCCGGCTGACCCGTCACCTCGAGGTCCTTATTCGCGTTGGGGCCAACGCACCGTCGGAAGCCCAGCCGGCGCTGCTGCGCGCGCTGGAGAACGCCAATCGGGGGCGCCAAGAGGTCGAGCGGCGCCGCCACGAGCCGAAGCCCGTCCCGCCGGGGCAAATGGAGGCGGACGACGATGCGGAACGCGGGCCGAAGAAGACGCCTCCGGGTCAGGAAAGCAAGAACCAAAGCGGAGATTGACGGCTCGCCGGGCGCTCAGGCGCTGTCCGGCCGAACGGCGAGCGTGGCGATGAACGAGGCGATGTAGCGCGACAGGACGTGCTTGGGATCGACGTCCTCGTAGAAGCCGGCCAGGACGAAACCCGCTTCGAGCTGACCGGCGATCTGATCCTCCAATGTGTGACCGAACTCGAGCGGCTGGCCGGCGTCGATCCAGCGTTGTCGTTCCTCTTCCCCCAGGCTGGTCAGGTCGGAGTACGGAATGGCGTGGCGGACGACGAGCTCGCCCTTCTCTGAGCGTTCCCAATCGAAGATGTACTGCAGCGGATTCACGAAGCCGGACAGCAGACGCCCGCCCGGGCGCAGGACGCGGAAGGACTCGCGCCACACCGGATGGATATCGGGGATGAACAGGTTGGCGCACGGGTGGAAGATGATGTCGAAGGAGTCGTCGGCGAAGGTCGAGAGGTCGCGCATATCCCCCTCGACCGTTGTCAGGTCGAGCCGATCCCCTCCGGGATGCGAAGCGCGATGCGAAGCGCGATCGCGCTCGGCCACCAAGCGATCCTGATCGAGCTGTCGCGGCGAGTTGTCGAAGACCACGACGCTGGCGCCGGCTGCCGCCAGGATCGGCCCTTGCTGCCCGCCGCCGGAGGCCAGGCACAGGACGCGCGCCCCGCGGAGCTCGCCGAACCAATCGTGCGGAACGGGACGGGTGGGGGTGAGGACGACCTGCCATTCGCCGCGCCGGGCGGCGGCGATGGCCTCGGGCGAGGCGGGGACGGTCCACTCGTTCCCCGAGTCGACCTGACGGTCCCAGGCCTTGCGGTTGTGGTCGCGGATCGAGAAGTCCATTTCGAGGTCATTCTATCAGCGCGGCGCGGGCGGGGAGTGGGGCGCACCGCGGCGGCGCGGCGCGAGCGACAACAGACCCGTGATCCGGCCGAGACCCGCCTTTCCCAACTAGCCAGCGCAGGCCGTCTCATGCGGTTGCCGCCCAGGAGCCTAAGAAGCGTCTTCCAAAAGAGCCTCGAGACGACGACGCAGCTCATCCTCGGTCAGGGGCCCGATGTAAACCCCTCGGAGGAAGCCTGCGCGGTCTACGAAGAACGTCTCCGGCACTCCACGGATCCGGTAGGCCTGGGCGATACGCGTCCTGAGGTCAGGGCCGTTCGGATAAGTGATGTCGAACTCGGCAATGGACTCGAGCGCGTCGCGCTCTGTGTCAAGGTAGTCCACGCCAATGAACACGACCCCGCGGTCTCGATACTCCCGCCAGGCGGATTCAAGGATAGGGGCTTCGTCGCGGCAAGGCCGGCACCAACTCGCCCAGAAGTTGATTAGCACCACATTCCCGAGCAGATTGCTCAGCCGCGAGGTGTGCCCGTCGAACGTGGTCAAGGTGAAGTCGCGTGCTGGCCCGCTCTGAACCTGGCCGGCGCTGGCGCGCACAAGGCCGAAGCCCAAGACGCTGAGCAGCCCGATGAGGCCGGTCCAGACCAGCCAACGACGCCACGGGAGAGCGCCTCTCTACCGGTCCCCCCTCGAGGTCAGGAGGGAATTCTGAATTCATTTGGATCGAGCCTCTACTGCGTCGCGGCCTCGGCAGGAGGACTGGCGCCACTCAGCCTTCAGCCTGCCCCAACGGCTCCTCTTCCTTGAGGGGCCGCGGCGTGAGCGCGACCCCACTCTCCGGCAGGCTGGCCAAGCGCGCCTCTAACTCGGCGATCCGCGAGACTTCCGCGATCTCATTCTCTAGGTCGTCACGGTGTTTGCTCAGATTCCTGAGCCGATCGGCAGAGTTCCGCCCGGGGCCGTGTAGGGTTTCCGGGTGGCCTTGGCCGTGGTCCATCCGCCTGTTCATCATCCACATTCCAACCCCCATGGCGATGGGGCAGGCCACCAGACCTACAATGAAGAAAAGGGTTCCAGGTTCCATTTCCGTTCCTCTCTCCTAGTTGGGTCGAATTGTCTACGTGCGTACCGTGTTCAGGCCCTATTCCGCGGGTCGCCTCCATTCAATTCCCCGATTTCTTGATCGACGGTTTCGATCTCCTCCCGGAGCCGGGCCAAACGATCCGCGGGCGAGGGCGGCGAACTCCTTTGCTTCCAGGGCTACCGGAACCATGCTCTGCCCAGTTTCGACCGGGCTCTCACTGGTCGCCGGCCGCGAAACCGTTTCCCTTGCCGGCGATCAGGTCCCGGCCAAAACGACTCCGTCACGGGGTTGATTAGGAGAATGACCCCGAAGAACCAGAACAAGTGATGGTTGAACAACAAGTAGCGCGCGGGGACGAACAGTTCAGACAAGATCAGCATTGCCGGTATGCCGAGCACAGGCGGCGCCCAAAGCCTGGCACGGTTCGGCGCGGACTTCCGGTCGGGCCTTTTCACCCCCCGGCCTCGCCAGGTCCGCTTGATAGAAGTACCCCTCGCCAGACTCTCATTGATCGACCCGCCGCGCGCTCAACTGGGCGAGCCGGGCTTCGAGCTGCTCCCGCTGCGCGATCAAGAGAGCCAGGCGCTCCCCGTTGGCGATCGATTCGTCGGATGGCACCGGTCCGACGCCCTCACAACACTCGGCTGGGGCGCGCGTGGGTCGCGAAGGTGAGGGACGCCGCATCATTCGCCAACTCATCCACCCGATCCAGCCGAGATAGGTCATTGCGAACACCGCCCCGAGTGCACTGCCGAGCGGCGAACCCAAGATGTTGCCCCAGGCCGTGCCTCCGGCGGCCAGGCCAAGGGCGACCAGCCCCGCGGCGACAAGGCCTGGCAGGCAACACAGTGCGATGGGAATCCAGCGCCGGGTTGGTCTCACAGGCTCGACTCCTTCATTCAAGGATCTCCGCCGTAAACTCATCGATCTGGTCCCCGGTCATGGCCCCGATGTGAATCCGCCGGATGATCCCCTGCCGGTCGATAAACACGCTCATCGGGATCCCAAGCAGGCGGTACGAGCGCCCCACTTCTCCCGTCTTGTCCAGCAACACCGGAAAGGTCATGTTGAACTCTTCGACGAACGCCTCAACATCGGCGATCGCATCCTGAAACGTCAGGTCCACCCCCAGGATCACGAAGTCTTCGTCTTTGTGGGCCTCATAGATGCGGATAAGCTCGGGCATCTCGAGCCGGCAGGGCGGGCACCATGAGGCCCAGAAGTTGATCAAGACGGGTTTTCCACGAAGGTCGGAAAGGGTGACCTCGGCCCCGTCGAGAGTGGAGAGCGTGAAATCGGGCGCCGGTCGGCCGACCAAGGGTGCAGCTTCACCCGAAGCGTAGGCCGGAACCGAGTTTGGAGGGAGCGTCGCGAAAGGACCGGAATTGGTCCCGGCCTGCGCTGTAGTGATTTCTCCCGCAATCGGCGGCGGTTCGAGAAACGCCAACCCCAGCGTTAGTCCAATCACCAGGCCTCCCAACACGACAACGATCCCAGGCCAGCCGCGCCATCTTCGGTCAGAAGGGCTCCCTGGCAGCCTCACGCGATCCAATCCTTTGGCACGATCCCCAGGCAAGATCGTTTCTCGTCAGGTCCGTTCATCGGACCACGTTGCCCCACCGTCTCGACTGGCGTAGACGTAACCACGGTCATCCACTACAAGCAGATGGGCCGGGTCAATCGGGCTGACAGCGACTGCCAGGAAAGTCCCCTTGAGGTCCAAGGCTTCCCATGTCTCGCCACCGTCATCCGAAATGTACAGGCCTGCGTCGGGCCCCAGCGTGCTGAGGTACAGTCGAGCCGTCACGCGGTCATAGGTCACCGCGAGAGCCCCATTCCCAGGCTGCCCGGCGGCCTGCGACCAAGTCACTCCGGCATCCGGACTTCTCCAAAGCCCGGACTCCCCTGCAGTCCCGTAGAGGGCGTCGGAGTTCGCGCCAATCGCCAGGCCGTGGAACGCGACATCCTGCGATTGAAGGTGCCAGGTCGAGCCGCCGTTCGCCGACTGGAACACACCGAACCGCACGACGTAGGCATAGACCAGATCCGCGCGCTCGGGATCCGCGGCGAAGCCGTGGATGTCGAGCCCCGGAAGATTGTTTGCGACGGGCCCCCATGAACGACCGCCATTCGTGGACTTGAAGAAGACGCCATGCCCTGCCGCGTAGAGAACGTCCGGGGCAACGGCAGGGGCGGCAAGCGCCATGGCGTCTGCGTTTTGCAGGGAGGTCGGCCGCCAATTCCGGCCGCCGTCGCGTGTCACCATGAGGCCGCCATGGTGGCCGAAGAAGGCAGTCTCGGGCTCGCTCGCCGAGAAGGCCAGGGAGTGGTAGTCGGCTGTGCTAAGCCGGGCGACAGGCTTGGCGGAGGCGTTCCCCCCAGCAGGCACGAGCAACGCTGCTCTTGCAGCCCACAGGATCGCCAGGGCGATGGCCCCGCCGACTGCGAGCCAAATCATCCGACGCGTACGGTCCCGACGCCGGCGATCGCGGCGTTCTCTTCTACCCATGCTCTACCTCTCCTGGAGCGGAACCATCATCCAAATGAATAGTTCGCTCTCGATACCACCCGCCGGGTAACCCTCCTTCGAACTATCCAAAGCGGGCTCAATCGAGGCGGGTGGAACACCTGCCTTAGAGATTGCGAGCTGTTCAGCTTCCATGGACGTGGTCATCCCCTCCGCACCCATCTTCCAATTCCCATAAGTCGGCGATCGGCCCGGCGGTCCAGCCCTGGCCCGTGATCAAGTACTTGGCCTGTCCCTCGAAAGCGTACCAGCGCCAGCAAGGACAGCAGCAAGGGCCGCCTTCGTCCGAAAGCTGCATCGCCCTATCGTAGGTTTCTTGCTGCTCCTCGGTGAGGACGATGGTTCGCCCGTACCCCAAGAGCTCCTGGGCCAAGGCCACTGAGACGTCGTAGGGGTCCTCCGGAACCTGGGGGAGATTCGAATACTTCTTGAGGGCCTGCACTTGTTCCTGGTAGCGGTGGAGATCCATCGGTGTGCAGCACGAGCCTTGAAGCCGCCAGTCGGCTGAAAGGTCATCCACGGCCTCCGGCTGTAACCCGCAGAAGCTGCTCTTTTGCTTCGATAGATAGGCGAACTTCCCTTCCGAGCCCGCCACCCATTCCTGGCCCGGGAGGGTTTCTGAATTCTCGTTGGCCTGGGGTTCCGGATTGCCGCGGAAGACCTGCCCGAAGTCGAAGGCGACCAGACCGCGCGCGATCAGAAACCCTAGCGCGATAGAAAATGGCAGGCCGGCGTACAGAATGGTTCGCTTCCTCACGTTTGCGACACCTCCCCCACCTCAAACCCGTCCGGCACGGGCTCCTTGAGACCCCCGTACAAGAAGCCTCCTCACAATAGAAGCCCGCATTCAGTTGTTGGCCCTTCGGCCAATTGGCTTGGCGCCTCTGGTCTTTCGCCCCTCACGTGGCGCCGCTCCGCCGGGATCACTGCTCCTCAAGGAGGGAACGCATGTGCCGCAGCAACAGCTCGCTCAACGGGGCCGACTCCAACGGATTTCCCGCAGCATCCATCGGAGTGGAGACATACCAGCGCTTGTTCCCCCGCTGATCGATCAGGAACACTCCCGGCGTGTGCACCAACTCGCCGCCTTCCCGGGGGCGGTACACGGCGATATCGTAGGCCTCCCACACCGGCCGGAGCTGAGCTTCGGCTCCGGTGAGGAAGTGGAAACTCGGGATTTCGTTTAGCTGCCAACTCTCCGTCGCGGCGCCTGTATCTGCTGTGCGATTGGCGTCGAGGTTCACGTTGACGGCCAAGAAAACCACCGAGGCTGCCTCCGACCCTGAAAGACTGCCGTAGGCCGTCCTCAGATGAACGGACGTCAGGGGGCAAACGTCCTTGCACGTGCTGTCCATGAATGTCAGGACGACAACCTCTCCCCGGAAATCGGCAAGACTTACTTCCTGCCCGCCTTGATTCACCAGCCGGAAGTCAGCCGCCTTGCCCTGTAGGCCGGTGCCCTCGTATGGCGGGGATTCAACTTCAGATGGGGAATTGGCTTGACATGCGGTTGTCAGAATAATCAGGGCCGCGACCGCCCCGATGTGTGCAACCTGGCCGGGTGTCCATAGAGAGGGAGAGTCAGGCATGCAATAAGGGCAGGTCGTTGGTTGCCACTCTGCACGGGGCGTTGGAAGGGCGATCATCCGGGCGTCGCCCCGGCGCGGTTTATATACTATGCAATTGTAGTAGAATGAGAAGAGGATGTCAACCCGGCGGCACACCGAGGAGGTGTGCTGGCTAGCTCACTGCCATGAGGACCAAGCAAATCATCGACAGAGCACTTGCCGTGGCTGCTACTCGGGCGAGATTTGGGCGAAAGGGGACAATCTTTCCTTCGAGAAGGTAGTTGACCCGGGCGCGGGTGGCGTTCAACGAACTGAGCACCGCGTCCGTCGGGATCGCCGATATCTCCGGCGAGCTCAGCACCCGAACCAGAGCGCCGGCCAGCGGCCGGCGGCCTGAGCTTCGGATCGCAGCTCGATCGGCCGCCAGCTCTAGGTGGGAGAGAGCATAGTCGCGCAGGTCGACCACGACCGGAAAGAAGAAAAACAGATCCACAAGCAGACCAACCAGAAGCGTTGCCAATGGGTCAAAGCGCTGCATGTGATGCCGCTCGTGAAGGAGAATGGCGCGCAACTCGCCTGGGCTTGTGGACTCGACCAGCCCTGTAGAGACACAAACCCGCGGTCTCAAAAACCCGTAGCAGAACGCCATGAGTTCGCCAGAAGAGACCAGACGGACGCGCCCTGCGACCCCGAGATCTTCAAGTTGGGCCTGCAAGCCCCTAAGGTTAGAAACTTGTGCAGGTCGCAGGTTTGCTGTGAAACGCCAAGTTCTGCGCACCCTGCCGTGGAGGCGCGCAAGCGCGAAACCGAGAAGGCCCAGCGACAACATGGGGAGAATCGGGCGGAGCCAACCACCTGGCGCGGCCGTGATGGCGACGCAGAACACGCACCAAGGTCCCAAGAGGTCAGCTCTTGACGAGCCGGGACCTGAGACTCTCAAGGCGGAGAGGGCCAGGCAGGCCGTGCTCAGGCCGATTACTGCATGCCACGCAATCCGCTGCATCCTACTCATCCTTCTCTGCCGCGACTTCTGCCAAACGTCTGAGCCGCGCCAAGGCCGCTGGATCCAAACTCTCCATTTCCTTGACGAACTGGACAACCGCCACGTCGCCAAAATCCGCCAGTAACGCCCTTGAGATCTCCGATGCTAAGTCGGCCCGCAGTTCGTCGCGCGACTTTGCAGCCCGATAGAGGTAGGCCTTACCCCGTTTCTCCCGGTGCAGCAGCCCCTTCTCGGCGAGCCGGCTCATCACCGTCATGACCGTCGTGTACGCCAGCCGCCGGCGACTCAACAGACGCTGGTGGACTTGGCGTACCGTCACACTGGCGCTTGACCAGACGGCATCCATGACGGCGGACTCGAGAGGACCTAGAAACTTGTACAGGCCGCTTCTGCGCCTGCCGGAGGCCTTGCGGTGGATGCCTCGCACCATCGATATCCCTGCGGACAACTACGACGCTATTGTAGCACTTGGGTTGAGGCGTGACCAGACGTCGGCAATCCTCGGTCGTTGGAGGCCAGGGCGCCCCCACCGACGCTCCTTCCCAGGCGCGGTGCCATCTCAACAACGCCGTCAGAAACGGCCACGTTTCCCGAGGTGAAGGCGTCCATCTTCCCTCGCAATGTTCAGCGGCGGCCCATGGCTGTGTGCTTCGCCCCGTTGGCCGCCCGGTCGCTATTGCCATAACTCTCCACCTGGAACGCAGCTCCTTCAAGCAGGCCGGGCTTCGGAACCGCCCCTGGAATCCTGGGCCGTTGCCTTGCCGCCTTCCCCGTTCCCAGGAATCGCCAAAGCTGGCAACCGTGGAACTAGCCCGCCCGTACTCCGCCATTCGGCGCGCCCCGATCAAAGCTGCAACCGTTAGAATTCGTCCGGAGTGAACGCGCCGAGCCTGCCTCAGGTCGTACGCGATGGCCGCCCGACAGGGCAGTCGGCCCGGACCTCGCGCGACCATCTGTTCTCCCTCCGCCGGCTCTGGTTTCCGGCGGCGCTCCTCGTTGTCGGGCTGTATGCCGGCCTGCCCTGGCTGGCGCCCGTCTTCATGCGCCTCGGGTGGACCGCCCCCGCCCAGGTCATCTACGACATTTACTCGACGCAGTGCCACCAGTTGGCGCAGCGGTCCTACTTCCTCTTCGGATCCAAGATCATGTACGCTCCGTCCGAACTCGAGATCGCCGATGCCACGGCCGGCTTCTCGGCCCTGCGAGCATTCCGAGGCGCGCCCGGGATCGGATGGAAAGTCGCCTGGTCGGACCGGATGACGGCCATGTACAGCGGGCTGTTCGTATTCCTTGTCGCCGCGCGGCTTCTCGGCCGACGGGTCCGACCGCTCCCGGTCTGGGCATTCCTGCTGCTGCTTCTGCCGATGGCGATCGATGGAGGCACGCACTTCCTGAGCGATCTCTCGGGATTCGGTCAGGGTTTCCGCGACACCAATCTCTGGCTGGCGGGCCTGACCGGAGGCCGCTTGGCGGCGGGCTTCTACGGCGGCGATGCATGGGGCTCCTTCAACGCCACGATGCGCCTCGCCACAGGGGTTCTGTTCGGTATGGGTGTGGCGTGGTTCGCCGTGCCGCGCATCGCCGCCTCTGTGCAGGCCGCGTCCGACGCCGAGGCGGCCGACCGCCGCCCCACCGCGGCACGGGAAGCCCTGCGTGAGCGGCTCGAGCCGGTCTACAATTCGAGCATTCCCGGGTCTCGCCCGGCCGGCGCGGGGCCCCATGATGGAGGGAAATGAGATGACGATCGATCTGGTCTGCGGTATGGAGGTGGACGAGCGGACCGCCGTGCACACGTCCGTTGTGGACGGGAAGACCTACTACTTCTGCGCGCCCGGCTGCAAGCGCAGTTTCGACCACGACCCGCGCAAGTACGTCGACCAGGCGGCGCCGCCGCCGATGCACCACTCGTATCACGGCTAGGAGCACCCGGTGCCCGATCCGACGAGCCAGGCCGGCGAACGCATTCGGGTTCTCCTGGCGGACGACCATGCCGTCGTCCGCCAGGGCATTCGGCAGTTTCTCGAGGCGAGCGGCCAGATCGAGGTCGTGGCCGAGGCGGGGGACGGCGACGAGGCGCTGCGCCTCATCCGAGCGCACCTCCCCGACGTGGCCGTCCTCGACATCCAGATGCCGCAGCGGTCGGGGATCGACGTGGCGCGTGCCATTCGCGCCGAGCGCCTGCCGGTCGGCGTGCTCGTGCTGACCGCCTTCGACGACGAGCCGTACGTCCGGGCGGTGCTCCAGGCCGGCGCCAATGGTTACGTTCTCAAGACGGCCGATGCCGAGGACATCGTCGAGGCGGTCCGCTCCGTTCGCGAAGGCAAGTCGGTGCTGGACCCGGCCATCGCTCGCCAGGTGATGCGGCGCTTCTCTGGGGAAGGACCGCTCCCGCTGGAGGCGCTCACCGAACGCGAACTCGAAGTCCTGCGCCTGGCCGCCCACGGTTACACCAACAAGGCCATCGGGGTGCAGCTGTCGATCAGCGACCGGACCGTGCAGGGCCATCTGGCGAAGATCTTCGGCAAGCTCCACGCCGCCAGCCGGACGGAGGCGGTCATGCGGGCCGTCTCCCAGGGTATCATCCCGCCTGTGCTGGAAACGAACGACGACAGCTGAGACGAGGATGACGGCGCCTGCTCCCGTCCTCGCCCCCCGGCCGAAGGTCGGCGGGCGCGGCCTGATGCTGCAGCTTCTGCTCTTCGCCGTCCTTCCGCTGACCATTCTCCTTGTCGTCATCGCCTTCGGCAGCTTGGTGCTGCACTCAGAGGCGATGCGCACGCTCGTCGCCGAACGCGATGCCCGCGCCGGCCACGCCGCCGCCGATGCCATCTCCGGCCAACTTAGCCAGCGCGGCATCTCGATTCAAGGCCTGGCGGTGCTCGCCGGTCAGACGGCTGAACCGAAGGCGGCCCTGGCGGCTTCGGCCTACCTTGTCCCGGACTTCGAAGGCGGGCTGGCGATCGTCACCGCAGAAGGTCGGCTGCTGGCCTCCACTACGCCCGCCGCATGGTGGGGCGAGCAGGACATGGCGGCGTTGCTCGAACGGAGCCGGGACTCGGGTGTACCTGAGTTCTCCGAGGCCCGGCCTGTCGCCGACTCAGAATCCCCGCTCACCCTCGTCGCCTTCGCCCACGGGGACCGATCCGCCGTCGGAGCCTTTCAACCCGCCCGCTTAGCCGGGAGAATCCTCGACGACGCGTTTCCGGACGACAGCCGGTCCCAGGCCTGGCTCGTCGACTCCCAACGGCGTGCCTTGTATCGGAGCGGTTCGACCCCGTCCGGGCTGGATGTGACCGGCCATCCCGGCCTTACCGCGGCTCTGCAGGGGGAGGGGAGCGTGGCTTTCCTCGATCACGAGGGCGAGGAACACGTGCTGGCCTTCAATCCCGTCCCCCCGCTGGGGTGGGTGCTCGTGATGGAAGAGCCATGGGAGTCGGCCGACAACCCGCTTCTCCGGCAGACCCAGGCGGCGCCGCTCGTCCTGATCCCGGCTCTTCTGATCGCCCTGCTGGCGCTGGCTTTCGCCATTCGACAGGTCGTCCAGCCGCTGCGCGCGCTGGAGGGCAAGTCGGCCGAGGTCGGGCGCGGCGATTTCCAGGCGCTGGAAGACCCGGTGGGGGGAATCCGCGAAATCAAGTCGCTGCAGCAGACGATGGTGCAGATGGCTCGTCGGCTACGCGCCTACCAGCAATCGATCCGGCGCTATGCCGGCGCCGTCACCCGCAGCCAGGAGGACGAGCGCCGCCGTGTGGCGCGTGAACTGCACGACGACACGATCCAGGCGCTGATCGCGCTCGACCAGCAGACCCAGCTGGCCCAGATGGCCGTCCGGCGCAACTCGGCCGACGCCTCCGAGCACTTGGCCGAGCTGCGCCGCCTGACGCAGGATTTGCTCAAAGGCGTCCGACGCGTCATCGCGGCGCTGAGGCCGATCTACTTGGAGGACCTCGGCCTACCCGCGGCGCTTCAGATGCTGGCTCAGGATGCCGGCTCAACGGCGGCGGTGCGCGTCGAGATCGTCTCGAGCGGGGAGCCTCGGCGCCTGACGCCCGAGCAGGAAATCGCCGTCTACCGCATCGCGCAAGAAGCCCTCAGCAACGTCGTCCGCCACGCCCAGGCTGGCTCGGCCAGCGTGGAGACGCGCTTCGAGCCTCAGCGCTTCACCCTCGTCGTCCAGGACGACGGGGTCGGCTTCCCCGTTCCTGCGTCGCTGGCCGACCTCGACTCGTCGCTGCACTACGGCCTGATGGGGATGCAGGAGCGGGCGGAGCTGGTCAACGGCCGCCTGACCCTCGATTCGTCCCCCGGCGGCGGGACGAGGCTGAGTCTCGAAGTGCCGCTGTAGACACTTCGATTCCCACCGGCACCTTCCCTTTCCCCCAGCACGCCAAAATGCCTAGGCCGAAACCGGCGGTTCCCCGGGTGACGCAGGCCTTCCTTCCTCTTACAGTGCAACCGAAGGATGGGATGAACCTGGTCGTTTCCCTTGAATGCAGCGGCGAAGAAGCCGCCCAATGGGCACAAGACAGCCTGGGGCAGCGCGGGTTCCACGTAGTGCGCAGCTTCGACCTGCTGGGCTCGGCGTCGGATGCGTGCAGTTGCCCGTACCACGGCACCCCCCGCTGCACCTGCCAGTACTCGGTGCTGCTGGTCTATCCTGCCGCCGGGCCGCCTGCCGTTGTGACGGTGCACGGCCATGAGTCACACGCCCGGCTCGAGGTCGTTCTCGACGCGAACTCACCGCCAAACGCCGAGCTGGTCGACCAGATCCTGGAAACCCTGGCCGAAATTAGTATGGGCTTATGGAGCCCGTCGCCTGCTCCCCTGCCGGAGGCCGGCGCTTCCACCGCCTGAGTCCTCGCTGAGCGGAGGGCTGACGCCGACCAGGCGTCAGCCCGCAGTCGAAGCGCGCGTCCCGAACCGCCCTTCGACCCTTCGGCGAGCTCAGGGCAGGCTTCGCCCGCATCGTCCAGCCTCCCGGCCAGGGGCTCGAGGCGGGCTCCGCTCATGGAGGTTGCAAGGCTGACATCCGTCCTCCGGCGCCTGACATTTGACACGCGCCAAACGGCGGGCGCTCGCAGGGCGAAAGCCCTCTCTGCCTCCGCCCCAAATGCCCCTAAAGTTGTCTCGAAAACACAAGCACGTCCGGGAGTGACGAACTCCCAAGGAGAAAGCGTGATGAGTCGAACACTGCAGTGGGTTGTCGGGGTCTCGGTGGCGTTGGTTTCTCTGGCGATTGTCCTGACTCTGGCCGTGCCCTGGATCTCATCCTGGCTCGGATGGGGGAACGGGTACGGGATGATGGGTCCCTACGGCATGATGGGCGGCCGGTATGGAACCACGGGCGGCTACGGCATGATGGGCGGCCAGTATGGAACCACGGCCGGCGGGTACGGCATGATGGGCGGGTCCGGTAGTGGCTACGGCATGATGGGCGGGAACGGTATGATGCCGTGGAGCGGGTCTCAGGGAGCCCTGGGTTCCGGCGCCCGACTGTCGCTGGACCAGGCACGCACGCTGGCGCAGGAATACGCCGCTGCCGCCGGGGCCGATTTCGCCGTCGCCGAAGTGATGGAGTTCAACAACAACTTCTACGCCGTCGTTGAGGAAACCAGCACCGGACGAGGCGCCTTTGAAATCCTCATCGATCCGTACACCGGCGCCGTCGGTCCGGAACCCGGCCCCAACATGATGTGGAACGACAAGTACGGACACATGTCCTTCGGGGCAGGTGGAGAAAACCAGCTTTCGATGGTGGAGGCACAGGCCAAGGCCCAGGAGGCGATCGAGGCGCAGATCCCCGGCGCCACGGTCCATGAGGACGGGATGCCGTTCTACGGCTACTACACCTTCGACTTCGACGGCCCCGACGGCGAGATCGCCGGCATGGTGAGTGTCAATGGCGACACCGGCGCCGCCTGGCTCCATACCTGGCATGGCGACTTCATCTCGGAGTGGGAGTCCGAGGAAGCGCCCTCGTGAGCTGGCAGGATACCGCTGCCGACCAACCGATGACGAGGGCCGGGCGCAAGCGCGCCCGACCCTCGCTCCTTCTCGGGCTGGGCCTTGTCCCCGTCCTCCTGTTGGGTGTGAGCCTCGGAGGATGTACTCCCGGGGCGGAGATGGAAAGGATGCCGGCGGGGGTCGAGGCGGCGCCGCCCGTCGTCCGGGAAGCGTACATTTTCGCCGCCGCCCACCCCGAAGTCCTGACGCAGATCCCGTGCTACTGCGGCTGCGGCGCCATCGGGCACACCTCCAATTACGCGTGTTACGTGTCCGCCGTCGACGCCGACGGCGCGATCACCTACGACCTGCACGCAGTGGACTGTTCGATCTGTGTCGATATCACGCGCGACACGGTGCGCATGCTCGACCAGGGGTTGGGCGTGGCCCAAGTCCGGGCCCAGATCGACGCCACCTACTCGGCCTTCGGGCCTTCGAACATGCCGTAATCCGCCATGACCAGATTCCACCGCCTCCTGCCTTACGTTGGTCTCGCCACGCTGGCCGTGGCGGGGGTAGCGCTCGTCGGGTTGCCGTCGGCGGTGGTGCGATCGGAAGGGGTCGCCCGCAGCGTGCGCGTCGAAGCCAGCACCTTCGCCTTCACTCCGGCGACGATCGAGGTCGATCCCGGCGATCGGGTGACGATCGAGCTGGCCTCGGCCGACGTCGTCCATGGCCTGCACATCGAAGGTTATGACGTCAACCTGACTGCCGACCCTGGCCAACCGGCGACCGTCTCCTTCGTCGCCGATCGTCCCGGCACGTACCGCATTCGCTGCTCGGTCCCGTGCGGGCCGCTGCACCCGTTCATGTCCGGACGGCTGCGCGTCGGCCCGCCGAGCACGTTCTGGCGCGCCATCGCGTTGGCCTTCATCGCCGTCGCCGTGGGGGGATTGGCCCTGTGGCGGAAACCCGCAGGCCCCCGAGTTCGTCTGGGTCCCGCATGATGCCCATTGACCTCACCCGTTTCCCGTTTGTCCGGTCGATCCTCGTCGCTCGCGGCCCGCAGCTGGCCGTTCAGCTCGCCGCAGTGGCAGGCCTGCTCCTGGTGATCGCCGCCGGGCTACTCGGCACGCCGGTCGGCAGCCGCAATCCGGCCACGGTGCTGGTGTGGATCGCCTGGTGGGCGGCGCTGATGATCGTGGCCGTCCCGTTCTTCGGGAGGCTGTGGTGCGGAATCTGCCCTCTCCCGCTGCCCGGTGAGTGGCTGCAGCGTGGCGCGCTGCTTCGGCCGCGCGGCCGTGGACGCGGTATGGGACGGCCGTGGCCGCGGCGTCTGCGGGGGCTGTGGGTCCAGAACGCGGCCTTCGTGATCGTCGCGCTCTTCAGCCTTCCCGTCCTCACCCAGCCGCGACTGACGGCCCTGCTGCTGGCCGGCCTGGTACTCGTCGCCATCGCCATCAGCCTGGTCTTCGAGAGGCGGTCCTTCTGCCGCTACCTGTGTCCGGTCGGCGGCTTCATCGGCCTGTACGCGCAGGCGGCTCCTCTGGAAGTCCGGGTGCGCGATCCGCGAGTCTGCGCCGACCACACCACCAAGACCTGCTACACCGGCAGCGCAGACGGGTACGGTTGCCCGTGGCTCGTCTTCCCCGCCACCTTGACGTCGAACGTCTCGTGCGGGGTGTGCCTCGA
>Ga0214472_10001896_pt1 | contig 22681 bp, 18 predicted proteins | sample RVTome_6_FD_207662 | JGI IMG/M metagenome (GOLD analysis project Ga0214472, IMG submission 207662) | Soil microbial communities from uranium-contaminated site in the Upper Colorado River Basin, Wyoming, United States - RVT140D175 | ecosystem: Environmental > Terrestrial > Soil > Contaminated >...
GGGCGGGCGCACCACGGTCGGGTCGAAGGGCGTGCGTGGCATGCTCCGACCATGGCCGCCTGGCGTGACACCTCGACTGTCAACTCCAGCGACGATTCCCAGCCAGATCAAACAGGGGGGCGCGCCATGACAACCTGCGGCAGAGCAAGAGCCAGGCCGTTCGAATAGGCCGCCGGCGTCAGGCGAGCCGCGACGATAGACCGACCCAACACAACGATGCGGTCGTCGGCCGGCAACGGCGTCCGGGACGATCGCGAGGAGCCGGCGGACCTCCGCCAGCGCTGGATGAATCCGGGGAGGACCCAGGGCATCGGGTAGTCGACGCCCCCGCCACACCTCGGGCCCCGGGCGGACGTCAGGGGCCTTCCTGCGTGGGGTGGCGTGAGTGGCCAACCGCCCACTCATCGCGGCACGCGGGCGCCCTTCCGCTGCGGGTGTTGCCGGCCGGCGTGGCCGCAATGGCCGGGTAGAGTAGCGGGCATGGACCGGCCAGTCGCCGACCGCATCGCCGATGCCCGCGCAGCATTCTCCCGCCGCGCTTGGTCGGCCGCGGACGAGGCATACCGGGCGGCCGGTCCCGATGCGCCGCTCGACGCGGCGGACCTGGAGCGAGCGGCGATCGCCGCGTTCCTCATCGGCCGCGACGATGCCGCCGTGGCGGCGTGGGGCCGGGCCTATCAGGCCGCGCTCGAGGCCGACGACCCGATCGGCGCGGCACGACGCGCATTCTGGGTCGGGATGGTGCTCGTCCAGCGCGGCGAGCTGGCCGTCGGGGGCGGGTGGCTCGGTCGCGCTGCCCGCATCCTCGACGAGACCGGCATCGACTGCGTCGAGCGCGGCTTCATCCTCATCCCACAGGGACTCGGCCAGCTCGGCACGGGAGACCCGGCGGCCGCATACGAGTCGTTCTCCCGCGCCGCGGAGATCGCCCAGCGATTCGGCGATCCGGACCTCGCCGCCCTCGGACGGCTGGGCCGCGGCCGCGCCCTCATCGACCTGTCGGAGATCGCGCGAGGCGTCGGCCTGCTCGACGAGGCGATGGTCGCGGTGACGACGGGCGAGGTGTCGCCGATCATCGTCGGCACGGTCTACTGCGCGTCGATCGAGGCGTTCCAGGGGATCTACGACCTTCGTCGCGCCCAGCAGTGGACCGAGGCCCTCACCGCCTGGTGCGCCTCGCAGCCCGATCTCGTCCCGTATCGAGGTCGCTGCCTCGCCTATCGCGCCGAGCTCATGCGGCTCCACGGTGCGTGGCAGGAGGCGATCGTTGAGGCCGGAAAGGCGCGCGAGTGGCTATCGAGACCGCCGCCGGAGCCGGCCCTCGGCGAGGCGATCTACCAGCAGGCCGAGCTCCATCGGCTGCGCGGCGACTTCTCCGAAGCGGACGGCGCCTACCGCGAGGCGAACCGGTGGGGACGCGCGCCAGAGCCCGGTCTCGCGCTCCTCCGACTCGCTGAGGGTCGGACAGACGCAGCGCTGGTCATCATCCGCCGGGCGCTCGACGAGGCGAAGGGCGCCATGACCCGAGCCGGACTGCTCGAACCGTGCGTCGACATCGCCATCGCGGCTGGCGACCTCACGACCGCCCGGTCGGCCGTGGACGAGCTGGCCCGGATCGCCGTCGGGGCGGCTGTGCCGCTGCTCGGGGCGATGGCAGCGCACGCGGAGGGTGTCCTGCTCCTGGTCGAAGGCGATGCCCAGGCCGCCCTCGGGCCTCTGCGGCGAGCTGCGGCCACGTGGCGCGAGCACGGGGCACCGTACGAGATCGCTCGCGTCCGCGTGTCCATCGGGGCCGCCCTGCGACAGCTCGGCGACGAGGAGACCGCCGCGCTCGAGTTCGATGAGGCTCGGCGTGTGTTCCGGGAGCTCGGCGCCCGTCCGGACCTCGCCCGGCTCGACGCCGCGACAGGCGACCAACCCGCTCCAGGCACGCCGGACCACGGCCTCAGCGGACGCGAAGTCGAGGTCCTCCGTCTCGTCGCGGCCGGGCTGACGAATCGGGCGATCGCCGCGGACCTCGGGATCAGCGAGCGGACCGTCGACCGTCACGTGAGCAATATCTTCACCAAGCTCGACGTGTCGTCGCGAGCCGCGGCCACGGCCTTCGCCGTCGAGGCCGGCGTCCGCTGACCGGGTCGCTATGGCGCGGCCGCAGCCCGAGGTACCCATTCGACCCACGACACGATTGGGTAGTTCCGCCGATGCGCGACCGCCGGGCGCGAACCTACGGTCCACTCCTTACCCGAAGGAGTCGCCCAGATGGACCAGCGAACAGACCCCGAACGCATCGAGACCGTCGTCGTCGGTGGCGGCCAGGCCGGACTATCGGCCGGCTATCACCTTGCCCGCCGCGGGATCCCGTTCGTCATCCTCGATGCCGACGAGCGCATCGGCGATCACTGGCGGAATCACTACGACTCGCTGCGGCTGTACAGCCCGGCCCGCTCGAACGGCCTGCCCGGGATGCGGTTCCCCGCGCCGAGCTATCACTACCCGACGGGGCGCGAGATGGGCGACTACCTCGAGTCCTACGCGAAGAGGTTCGACCTCCCCGTGCGGAGCGGGACACGCGTCGACAGCGTGAAACCGGCTGAAGGCACGGCCGGCGGATTCGTCGTGACCGCCGGCCGGCGACGGATCGAGGCCGCCAACGTGATCGTCGCGACGGGCTCGTTTACGACGCCCCACGTCCCCGAGTTCGCGGCAGGGCTCGATCCGTCCATCCGCCAACTCCACTCGAGGGACTACCGGAACCCGGGCCAGCTCCGGGACGGCCCGGTGCTCGTGGTCGGCGTGAGCCATTCCGGCGCGGACATCGCGTACGAACTCGCCGGCTCACATCGGACGGTACTGTCCGGTCGATCGCACGGGGAGCTGCCGATCCGCGTCATCGATTCCTGGAAGGCGCGCCTGATCTGGCCGCTCATCATCACGGCGGCCACACACCTGCTGACCCTGCGCACGCCCATCGGCCGCAAGATGGCGCCGCAGGTACGGGCGGGTGGTGGACCGCTCCTGCGGGTCCGGAGCGACGATCTCGCCCGCGCCGGTGTCGAGCGACGGGATGAGCGAACCGTGGGCGTCAGCGACGGCAAGCCGATGCTCGCGGGTGGCGAGGTGCTCGACGTTCGGAACGTCATCTGGGCCACCGGCTTCCGCGAGGGCTACGACTGGGTACAGGTCCCGGGTTTCATGGGCCCCGACGGCTGGCCCGTCGGAACCCGTGGCGTGGTGGACGCGACCCCCGGGCTGTACGTGCTGGGTGTCCCCTTCACCTTCGGCTTCACATCGATGCTCGTCGCGGGCGCCGGCCGCGATGCCAAATACGTCGTGGCTCGGCTCGCCGACCGTTCTGCGGCGACGAGGGCGAGGGGCGGCATGCGCGCGGCGGTAATCGCCCCGTAGCCGCTACCCATGGGGCATAGCCCACGAAGAGCAGCGGGCGGGGCCACGACCCTCCCATCGTGTCGGCCGCCTCCGCCTCGGAGATCCAGGGACAGCTGAGGACGGCCGCGCGCGCCGCTCCTCGCGCGCGAGAGTCGCCGCCACGGGTCGGAGCTCACGGCTGCAGCGTGCGCGGCGCCACTCCCCTCGACGGTAGGACCAATGGGGGGGTGCGATTCGGCACCGCCAGCCGCACGATCGTCGACATCGTGACGTCGTCGCTAATCCTCCTGCTGCGTGCTCGGGCAGGCCGGGTGACTCCGGCTGCCATCGGCACCCGCTCCTCAACGACGCTCCGCGGACTCTCGGTCGCCAGAGTTGTCGGTCTGTATGCCGCGGCAGCGGCAGCGTGGATCCTTCTGAGCGATCGAGTCGTGACCATCCTCATTCCCCCCGGCGAGCCACAGGCGGTGGCCCAGTCCCTCAAGGGGCTAGTGTTCGTCACGACGACGGCCCTCTTGCTGGTCGCCCTCCTGGCGAACGAAGCACGGGCGATCCGCAGCGCGCAGGTCGCCCTCATTGCCCGGGATCACGAATTGACCGCGGCGCGAGCGCGCCTCGACGCCGTGCTCGCCAACGCCCCGCTGGCGGTCGAGGTCGTCGGGCGCGAGGGCGTGATCGAGCTGTGGAACCCGGCGGCGGAAGCCATCTTCGGTTGGCCGGCGGCAGAGGTCACGAATCGCCGCAACCCGACGGTTCCCCCTGGTGGCACTCCAAGGTATGAGGCCGCCCTCGCCGCGACGTTCGACGGATCTCCCCCTGGCCCCACCGAGGTGGAACGCCAGCGACGGGACGGATCGCCGGTCACGGTGCGGCGCTGGCTGGCGCCCTTGCGCGACGAGAGCGGCGTGAGCACCGCGGCCATCACCGTGCTTCAGGACTTGACGGCCGAGCGGGCACTGGAGGCCCGACTCGAGTCGCACGCCATGCTTGCGACCGCGCTGGCCCGGTTGACCGCCGGCGAGAACCCCCAAGCGACAGGCGCGGCGATCTGTGCGGCGATTGCGGCTCTGCCGGACTTTGAGTCCGCGGCCGTCCTCGCCTTCGGGGCAGGTGATGTGGTGACTCCACTCGCGGTCGCTGGGCCGCCGCAGCGTGCGCTCGTGCCTGGGCGACCGATCCCGCGAGCTCGGGGAAGCCACCTCCGGCGCCACGCCAAGCTCTACCCGTGGGCCGAAGCTTGGCACCCTGGGCCGGCCGAGAACGGCTACGGCGCCAAGCTTGCCGACGCGGGACTGCGGGCCGTGGCCTACGCGCCGCTGCGGGAGGACGGACCTCCGGTGGGCCTCCTGGTCATCGGCAGCAGCCGGGTCGATGGCGTCGACTGGCTGTCCGACCGGCTCCCGGAGATCGGGCAGGTTGCGACCGTCGCGTCGGCCCTGCTTGCGCCAACGCTGCGCTCCCGGTTGGCGGCCGACGACCTTGTGGCGCGTATTCGCCGGGTCATCGATGACCGCGCCTTCCAGCCCGTGTTCCAGCCGATCGTTGCTCTGGCCACAGGCGATCCCGTCGGCTACGAGGCACTCACCCGATTCGAGGACGGGCTTGCGCCCGATCTCCGCTTCTCGGAGGCAGAGGCCGTCGGCCTCGGATCAGAGCTCGAGCTAGCCTGCCTCGCTGCTGCGATCGAGGCTGCCCGCGCCCTCGACCCCGAGCTCATGCTGAACGTGAACATCTCTCCCACGCTGGTTCTCGATGACGCCGCACTTCGCCCGGTTCTGGCGTCTGCCCAGCAGAGGGTCCAGATCGAGATCACCGAGCACACGGCCATCCGCGACTACGGCGCTCTCCGGGACGCCATCAGGCGACAAGGCGAGACAGTCCGGCTTGCGGTCGACGATGCGGGGGCAGGCCACGCCAGCTTGCGCCACATTCTCGAGTTGCGGCCGACCACGGTGAAGCTTGACATGGGCCTCATCCGGGGCGTGGACACCGATGCGTCTCGGCAGGCCCTGATCGCCGGAATGACCCACTTCGCCCGCCAAGTTGACTGCACGCTCGTGGCTGAGGGCGTCGAGACCGAGGCGGAACGGCGGACGCTCATCGCCCTTGGGATCGAATACGGTCAGGGGTACCTGTTCGGCAGGCCACGAGCCGTCTGACGGCTCCCCCGGAGCGCGGATCGGGTGGACGAATGGCGCGCGTGCCCGTTTCTGGCCTTACCTGCCGGCCAGGTGCCTGCGGCGCCTGGAGCGACGCGGTATCCGACGCGTCATGAAGCCACGTCGAAGCGTGGCCTTTGCCGGGCTGATCCGGGGCGGTTGGCGATGATCCCCGCGTCTCGGCCCAGATAGACGGTCCCTGCGGCTCTACCACTGCCGGCTCCATCGGGGTATCAGGAGCGTGGCGCCGATCTCGCCGCGGCCCGACGCATCACGGGATAGGCATCGGCACCGTCACCCACGTGCCGCGCATTGGCAGCGCCCTCGACCGAGTGGCGGCAGTGGGTGGCCGCTCGCGACCGGCGGGCGCGAGAGGAGATGCGCTCGGGTCGGCCGAGCAGGAAGCCCTGTCCGAGGGTCACACCGAGCTCACAGAGCATCTCGAGCTCGGCACGCTCCTCGATCCCTTCCGCGATGGCCTCGCAGCCAGAGCGGGCGGCGAAGTGGGCGAGCCCCGCGATCATCGCCTGGCGGGTCGGATCCCGATCCACCCCGCGCACCAGGCTGATGTCGATCTTCAGGAAGTTCGGCCGGAGCTCGACGACGTGGCGAAGGCTGGCGAACCCGGCTCCGGCGTCGTCGACCGACAGGCTGACCTGGGGGCCCAGACTCGAGACCGCACGCCGGATCGCCGCGTAGTCGTCGATCTCGACGTGCTCGGTCACCTCGAGCACGACCTGCCGCCCCGATGGGCCGATCAGCCTCCGGAGCTGCGTCGCCCTGAGCAGCACGTCCGGCGAGAGATTCAGGCCGAGCCAGCAGGCGGGCGGGAGACTGCCCGCGACGGCCAGCGCCGCTCGGACGCAGGCGATCTCGAGGTCGGGCCCGAGGCCCACGGATCGGGCCTCGGCGAGCATGCGGTCGGGCGGTGTGCCGTCCGCGAATCGGGTGAGCGCCTCGTAGCCGACGGGTTCAGCCGAGGTCAGCACGAAGATCGGCTGGAAGACCGGCTCGAAGCTCCCATCGGCGAGGATCCGCTCGATCCGCTGCCGGACGCGCTCGGATCGATGGGCCGACTCGAGTCCACGGCTGAGCAGCGCGCTCGCCGTGGCGGCGAACTCGCCGACGATCGGCAAATGGTCGATGAGATGGCGCGCATACGTGTCGTCGCGGGTGCCGGCGGCGACGACGCCGAGGAGACCCTCGCCGTTGCGGATCGGGGCATAGGCGATCGCCTTCATCCCCAGATCTGCCATCGCCTGCCCGTAGGGGCCATCCTCGGGGCGCACCCGCCACACCTCGGCCCACGGTCCCTGCGAGGCTCGGTCGTAGAGGTAGGTCGCCCGGGGGAGCGGGACAGGTCGGCCGGGGGCGACCGGCAGGCCGTCGGGACCGCCTGCGGCGAGGGTGACCGCCCTTCCGGGCTCGGGGAAGTCGAAGATCGCGGCGACCTCGATGCCCGGCAGGGCCAGCAGCTCATCGCAGATCTCGGCCGCCGTCTCCGCCGTCGTCGGGCTCGGCTGGAGGCGGGCCAGCGCGGCGGCGACCTCGGCGCGTTCACGGAACTCGGCGCTGAGAGCGGTCTCGGCAGCCCGCACCGCTGTGACATCGCGCTCGATCCCGACATACCCGGTGTTCTCTCCCCCGGGGCCGCGGATCGGCGAGATCGTGGCCTCGACTTCGTAGAGCGAACCGTCCTTGCGCCGGTTGAACAGGGTTCCCGACCAGGTCCGGCCCTTCGTCAGGCGCCGCCACAGCATCCGGTAGAAGGCGGCCGACTGCCGACCGCTCTTGAGGATCCGTGGGTTCTGGCCGATGGCCTCGGCGCGGCTGTAGCCGGACATCCGCTCGAACGCCGGGTTGACGTACTCGATCGTGCCCGCGAGGTCGGCGATGAGCATCGAGTCCGACGCATGCTCGACCGCAGCCGCCAGGCGCTGGTTGTGGACCTCGCTCCGACGGAGCTCGGTGACGTCGGCGAAGAAGCCGACGACGCAGGGCACGCCGTCGATCTCCGCAGGCGATGACCGGATGTCCGCCACAAGGACCGTGCCGTCCCGGCGGAGGCATGGGACGGACCAGGAGATCCCCGTGTCTCGCGTCTTGGCCTCGAAGTCCTCGAGAATCGCCGAAACGGCCTCGGGCGGATGGATGTCGCGCACGGTGAGAGCCTGGAAGTCCTCGCGGCTCCAGCCCAGGAGGGCGGATGCGGCCGCGTTGGCGTAGCGGAACCGCCCCGTCGCCTGCTCCGCGATGAGGATGGCCTCGATCGCCCCCTCGAACACGGTCGCGTAGCGTGCCTCCGATCGGATGAGCGCCTCCTGGGCGCTCCGCTGCTCGGTGGTGTCGGCGATCGTTCCGAGCATCCGGATCGGCCGCCCCGATCCGTCCACCTCGAGCTTGCCGCGCCCGCGGACCCAGCGCTCCTCGCCGGTATCCGCCCGAACGATCCGGTACTCCCGATCGAACTTCTCGGCGCGGCCTACGACCTCCTCGGCGAAGTACCTGAGCATCTCCTCGCGGTCGTCTGGATGAACTAGCGAGGCCCAACCGTCCACCGACCGGTCGAATGTCGCATCGATCCCGAAGATCGCGTCGAGCCCTGGCGAGCTTTCCCAACGGCCCACCTCGAGGTCGGTCGCGTACGAACCGATCCGGGCAACCGCCTCCACCTCATCGAGGCGAGCGTCGGCAGGCTCATGCTGCTCATCGGGCCGAGTGCGCGCGGCGGGTGCGGCGGGGAGATCGTCGATGGGCCGGGCGTTCGTCATGAAGTGCAACTCAGAGGCCCGCATGCCTTCGAGCGCGAGTCGAGGGGCGCCGACGCCGCGCTTCGGTCGGTGCACGCGCGCACCGGGCTCACTGTCCTGCGTTGCCGATGCGATGTCGAGAGTACGAACGGTTCAACAGGCCCCGCAGAGGTCCTGTGATCAGCGCCGCCCGTGTCATTGGGCTAGCCCGCCCTGCCCTCGTCCGACCCGGTGACTGAGGCGACGAGCGTTGGGTCTGTCCCACCCTTCGTCGAGATGCAGGAGCAACAGAGCACCGTGCAGTTGGCGATGTCGAGAGGCGCCCCCCAGGCAGCGAGCGGGACGACGTGGTCGACGGTCAAGTCACTGGCTCGATGAGCGTCGCGCTGGTAGCCCGGGCACCCCGTGCTGACCATGCCAGGCCCGGAGCACTCGGGCACTCAGGCGCTGCCAGGCGCGTGTGCTGTACAGGGCGTTGTGGCGGCTACGGTTCGACTGCCGGGCGTGCTCGAGGCAGCGGCTACCCGCGCGGCTGGTGACGACACCGCAGACCATACAGAGCTTCACCACTGGATGGTCCATGGGGTGGACGACGAGGTCTATTCGCCCGCGGTGCTACGCCTGCGGGACCAACCCGCGGAGCGCACCGGGCGTCCGGGGGCCGTTTGCCTCTCGCCAGATGCCGGAAGGGCGCCTACGGTGACCGCCAGCGGGAGGCACTGACACGCGGCCCACACTCCGGCCGCCGGGACCGCGCCGAGCCACTGGCGAGACCGATCCGCGATTTCGGGGCAGGAGGGTCTCGCGGTGCGCCGGTGGGTGCTCGTGACGGCCGCGGTGGCGGCCCTGGCAGGCATCGGCGTCGCCGTGGCCCGGTCGAAGGGAGGGACAGACGTGGGTCTGCGCAGGTCGTTCGAGTACGCGTTGTTCGGGGTGCCGCATGGTCCGCTTGGGCGGGTCGGTGCTCGACTGCTGGCGAGGAAGGGTTCGTTCTATCGGGCGATGGCCGCAGAGCTGGACCTCCGGCCCGACGATGCCCTCTTGGACGTCGGCTGCGGGTCCGCGGGCCTGCTCGTCGAGCAGGCCTCGCACGTTTCATACGTCGCCGGCCTGGACGCGTCCGAGATCCAGGTCGAGATGGCCCGGCGGCGGCTCGCCGACCGCATCGCGGCGGGGACAGCCGAGATCGTCCTGGGTGACGCCGCGGCACTGCCGTGGGAGGACGGCCGCTTCAGCGTGGTCGCCTCGCTCGACACAATGAAGTTCATCCCCGATCCGGAGGCGGCGCTCCGGGAGATGGTCCGGGTCCTCCGCCCGGGCGGGCGCGCCGTGGTCACCGTGAGCGACGCGGCGAATCTCACGGTGGGCAGCACTGATCGGTCGGGCACGCTCGACGCCTGGGGAATGTGGCGATGGAGCGATGCCGACGCGCGGCGGATCACGGAGGAAGCCGGCTTCGTCGACGTCACCGTCTCCGAGCTCCCGGTGTTCTCCAAGCCCCTGACCGTCCGGGGCGCCAAGCCCGCACCGTCCGCGCTCGAGGGAGCCCCCGAGACGGCTCCTCCCGTGGAGGCGGCGGTGGGGTGAACACGCAGCTGGCCGGAGGCCACCCCTACGGGGACCAAGGCCCCGGAGCGCTGGCCGGGCGGGATGTACGTGCACGAATCCGGCGCCCCGGGCTCGCCGGCCGTCGTGTTCGTGCATGGGATGGGCCAGAGCGGCCGCGAATGGCGCGAGCACATGGAGAGGCTCACCGCGTTCCACTGCCTGGCCCCGGACCTGTCGGGGTTCGGGCGCAGCAACCAGCTGCCGCCGGCGTCGCTCCGCGAGACGGCGGACCTCCGCCGAGCTCATCGAGACGCGCGTCCCGGATCGACGGGCCCACGTCGTCGGCATCTCCTCGGGTGGCGTGGTCATCCACGCCCTGCTGGAGCGTCATCCCGACCTCGTCGACCGGGCGGTCATCGGCGGTGCCCCCGTTCTCCTGGCCGCGAGGCGCCGGGCCCCTGATGCTCCTCGTCATGACCGCGGTGTCGTCCCGGCCGACGTCAAGGTCCGACTAGGGGGCTCCAGACTCGGCACGACCAACCAGCGACCAGCCGGCCCGGTGACCGTTGGCACGACCGACGATCCCGCGAGAAGGACGAGCGAGGCCCCGGACGTCGCCATGAGGCGCGGGAAAGCATGGAGCGGACCGGGCCGGAAGATGTCGACCTCGACATGGCGATCGAGGGTCCACTTGATGAGCCGCATCTGACGGATGAGCTGGTAGAGGACGACGAAGAGGAGGGAGACCATGAAGGCCTGGGCCATCAGGACCGCGCGCAGGCGGGCTCATCCCCCGACGAGCAGCAGCGAGAGCCCGATGAACAGCGTCGGGAGGTACATGACCGCCGGGATCACATCCCCTGACGTCGTGTGCCGCGCGACCGCGATCGCCGCGATGATCGTCGCGAGCCAGCCGACGGGACTCGCAGCTCCGCCGCTCAGCGCAAGCACTGATCCGATCGCGGCGAGCGCGAAACCGGTCGTCAGCAGGAACGACGAATACAGGCCCCCGATCACGCTCCCGATGAGTGTTTCTGCGGGTTCGGTCGGCGCGCCGGCCGCGACCATCGCAGCGATGGCCGGGGTGATCCGGGTCCGGATAGCGAGGATCGCGCACCAGAGCGAACCCGCGATCGCGTAGGCGACCGCGCCCGTGGCCAGGACTGCCCGCTGGCCTTCCACGACGTCGATCGAGCCTGCCAGGACGACGAGTCCAGCAGCCGTGAACACGGTCGCGACCGTGAACCCCACGTTTGCCATCCGCCAGGCCACGCGGTGTGCGGCGACAAGCGCCAGGTGCTCTTCTCGCGGCGCGGTCCAGACGCGGACGAACGGGGGATACGCGAGGCACACCGTCCCGACGACGGGACCGGCGACCACCAACGCGGCGGCGATCGTCAAAGCGTCCGGCATCCGTGACCTCCGATCTTGAGGGTCTGCCGCGGCGATCTCACCGCCGCGGCGTGGTCGAGACCCGGACCCTCAGCCTCGGACGAGGTGGAAGGCCTGGTGGCGCGTCGGGGGCGTCTCCACGGTGTCCGCCATGCCGCCGGCCTCGAAGGCGGGGAACAGGCGCACACGCTCGAAGGTGTCCATTGCGGCGTCCGACTCCCAGACGTCGACCATCAGCACAGTGCCGTCGGCCGTCTCCGCGGCCCCGTGAAGCAACAGGCCGGGCGGGCGGTTGCCCGTGAAGGCGACGAGCCGCTCTATGGCGTCGTAGGCGTCGCGCGACGGCGCGTTGCTGACCAGGATCAGTGCCATGAGATCTCCGACTGGACTTGGTCACTAGAGTTCGCCACTAGTGAATGACTCGGCTACTATGGGCAGCGCCATGGTCCCTGTCAAGCGATCGGATTCAGGCCCGCCGTCGCGACGCGAGCGAGCCCGTGCGACCCGCCTCCGCATCATCAGGGCGGCCTACACGCTCTTCTGCGAGCGTGGCTATGGCGGCACGACGATGGCGGACATCGCCGACGCGGCCGGTGTCGCGGTGCAGACCGTGTACTTCACGTTCCACACCAAGAGCGACCTCCTCAGCAGCACCTATGACATGGCCGTGCTCGGTGCCGGCGACCCCGCTCCGCCGCAGATGCAACCGTGGTACGTGGCGGCGGTCGCCGAACCGAGGGTGGCCAAGGCACTGCGCTGGGTGGTCGAGGGCGCAGCGGAGATCGAGCGGCGCGTCACACCCCTGGACCTGACCGTGCGCGCGGCCGCCGAGAGCGACCCTGAGACGGCCGGGGTCTGGGACCACCACGAGAGGATGCGCTCCGAGGGCTACCGCGAGATCATCGATCTCCTGCGCGGCAAGTCGGAGCTCCGCCGCGGCCTCACCCCGGAGCGCGCGACGGACCTGTTGCTGCTCTACGTGGGTCCCGCCGTGTACCGGTCCCTCGTGATGGACCGCGCCTGGACCCACGCCGAATGGGTCGACTGGACCATCGCGACGGTCCTGGAGCAGGTCTTCGGTATCCGCGACGACGCGTCAGGGATCGAGACGCCAAGCTGACACGTCCCGAATGTGTCGTTCGTGCGCGCCCGAGGCCCTCCGGGCGCGCCAGGACAACGCGAGCGTTGGCCGTGGGTGGAGGGCTGAAGCCTCCGGGGCCCTGCTCCCAGCAGTTCGTGACGGGGTCTGCAGCTGCAGGGAGCCGAGGATCAATCAAGCCGACGCCGATTCGGGCCGGCACGGGCGCTGTCAACTAGCGTCCGGCTCCAGGACGGCCGATCAGGGCGCCCGATCCGCCGCGTTGCACGCTCATGATCGTGAACAGGCCGACGGAGAGGGCAAGGATCGTCACCGGCAGAAAGATCGAGAAGCCGACCACGTAGAGCGCCACGTCCAGCAGCGGGAACGCGAGAATGGCCACGCCGACCGCGCGCGGAGCCGCCCTCCGCCGCAGGAGCGAAACGCCGAGGAGGACCACCCCGGCTTGCAGGACCAGGCCCGCGATGCCGAACGCGGTGAACGCGACATCCCGGGCATTCCCCTTCCCATACGCGAGGCCACTGAAGAACCAGAACTCCGCGGCTGTCGCCGCGGCCATCCCGAGCCACCCCGCGACCGAGATCCAGAGCCAGGCGGGGTGCGAGCTCCCAAACGTGGATCGATTGGCCAAGGCGAGGGCGGGCAGGCACAGCGCCTCGAGCCCGAGGACCACCGCCATCAGCCGATTGAAGCGCTCGTAGCGCTGGTACGCCTCAGTACCTGGGTTCCCCCACGTGTCCTCGATGCCGATCTGCCCGAGCAGGCCGGCCATCAGCAACAGGCCGAACACCGCCGCCAATGTACTCGTTGCAGAGAGAGTGGCGACCACGCCTGCGTCGCTACCCGGGCGACGATTCGGTCCGGAGGAAGTCGTCACGCGGCCGTCGTCCGCGACGGACCTGGGTCACGAATGTCGAGAGTCTGGACGGGCTCGGCGCCCCAATCCCACGCGACAGACTCCATGGAGCCGCTGGGTGAACATCCGGATAGCGTGCAGGCCCGAGTCAATGGTCGGGCGCTGCGATCCCAGCCTGAGCCGTCTGGCGCCTGAGGCGGGGCCCCTACGCGCCCTACGGCGTCCGGGCGCCCGAGCTCCAGATGGGCCCGCCCAGGCAGGGCGACCGCGAGCGACCACGTGTGGCCGGACTCACGGGCGGTACGATCCCGACCGTGGACGAGATCGATCTCCGCTCCGACACCGTGACGCGGCCATCCCCCGGGATGCGTGCGGCGATGGCCGCGGCCGAGGTTGGCGACGATCAGTTCGGCGAGGACCCGACGGTCAACCGGCTCCAGGAGCGGGTCGCCGATCTGCTGGGGAAGGAGGCGGCGCTCTGGCTCCCGACGGGGACGATGGCGAACCAGGTGGCGCTGCGCGTCTTCACCCGCCCGGGCGACGACGTCATCGTCTGCCGGGAGAGCCACGCGATGTGGCACGAGACGGGCGCGGCGGCGGCCAACGCCGGCATTCAGTTCACGGAGTTGGGTTCCGGGGGCATGTTCACCGCGGCCGACTTCCTGGCGGCCCGCAAGCCACGTGGCCACCTGCTCTACCCGCCCACCACCCTGGTCCAGGTGGAGGACACCCACAACCGGGCCGGCGGGGTCGTCTTCCCACCGGCCGACGCGACGGCCATCTGCGCGGCTGCCCGCGCGCACGGAGTCGCGTCGTATCTCGACGGCGCCCGGCTGTTCAACGCGGCGGTCGCCCTGGATCGAATCCCGGCCGAGGTGGCCGGTCCCTTCGACCTCGTGTCGATCGCCCTGTCCAAGGGGCTCGGCGCCCCGGGCGGCTCCGTCCTGGCCGGAAGCCGGGAACATCTTGCGTCCGCGGTCCGGTTCCGGCGGATGAGCGGCGGGGCGATGCGCCAGGTGGGGATCTTCGCGGCCGCCGGGCTCTACGCCCTCGATCACAACCTCGGCCGGCTCGTGGAGGATCATGCCAACGCCAGGGTCATCGCCGATCGGGTTGCCCTGAGCGCTCGGGTCATCCTCGATCCGGAGACCGTCCGGACCAACATCCTCGTCTTCCGCCTCACCGATGACGGGCCGGATGCTGCGACCGTCGTAGCCCGGGCGAGGGACCGAGGCGTCCTCGTCTTCGCCTTCGGGCCTCGAACCGTCCGGGCGGTGACCCACCTTGACGTCTCGAAGGAGGCCTGCGTTCGGGCCGCATCGCTGTTGCTGGAGGCGATCGAAGCCTCAGCGTGACTCAGGCGATCCCGGCCGCCCGGGTGAGCACCAGGCGATAGCGCACGCGGCCCTCCTTCAGCCTTCGGATGGCATCGTTCACGCGCGCCATTGGCAGCTGCTCGATGCGGGGAGCGATGCCGTGCTCTTCGGCGAAGGCGAGCATCTCGCGCATCGAAGCCCGGTTCCCGAGGATCGATCCCGTGATCGAGAGCTCGTGGGCCACGAGGTCGGTCGGATTCATCGACACCTCGGGGAAGCCGACCAGGACGAGCCGGCCCCGCTTGTCGAGCGTCGCCAGGAGCTCGCCCCAATCGATGTCGCCGTGGGCTGTGCAGATCACGAGATCGAATGAATAGTCGAGCTCGCGCATCCTGGATCGGTCGCCGACGACGATGAAGCGGTCCGCCCCGAAACCCCGCGCCTCCAGCTCCTTGTCGGGCGACGTCGAGAGCGCAGTGACCTCGCAGCCGAGGGCATGGGCGAACTGGATCGCGAGATGGCCCAGGCCGCCGACGCCGTAGATACCCACGCTCCGGCGGGTCTCCGCCGCGTACGCCCGGAGCGGGGCGTAGACCGCGATCCCCGCACACATGAGCACGGCCGCGACGTCGGGGGACATCCCCTCGGGCAGTGGGTAGGCGAAGCCGGCGTCGACCGTCACCGACGTGGCGAACCCGCCATGGTGCTCCCAGGTCGCCACGTTGCCGATCTCGCAGCAGAGCTGCTCCTCGCCCCGAGCGCACCACGCACATCGCCCACAGGACCGGCCCTGCCAGCCAATGCCGACGCGCTGCCCGATCTCCAGCTCCGCGACGCCGCTGCCCCGGTGCTCGACGAAGCCGACGATCTCGTGGCCCGGCACGAAGGGGTACTCGGTGATCCCGTAGAAGTCGTCGATGGCCTGGATGTCGGTGAAGCAGAGACCACAACAGGCCACGGCCACTCGCACGTCATGGTCCCCGAGTGGCGGCGCCTCGTAGGTCAGCGGCTCGAGCGGCCGCCCCAGGGCCATGGCCGCCCAGCCCACAACGCCGGGTCCGGGCGCTCTCGACCCACGACGTTCGACCGGGCTCGTTGGAGAGACCATCGTGCGAGCCTCCACGGGGCTTGGCGCGGCCCCACGTCGCGCGTCGATCGAGATCGTGTCGTGCGGCTCGCGGCCCGGGAAGAGGCATTCGTCGCGATCCTCCGGGACCGGGCGCGCTGCGTCGTGGTCCGTGCTCGTGCGAAGCGCTCCCGGCGCACACAGAACCCGGGCCGCGAGCAGGAAGCGCGAGCCTTGCCGAGCCTGACCGTGACTTCATGACGGATGGCTTTAGCCAGCCGTGCCGGTCATCATCCAGACTCGACGCTGACGCGTGGGGCGACGACACTCCGCTCCGTCTCCGGCCACCAGGACCGCAGCGAGCCACCGACGCGACCGCCGGCAAAGGACAGCACGTGGATCCCCTGGACGAGCGAACGGCATTCCGGGCGTCGATCGGCGTTGATCGGTCGCGGGTGCCGGCCTACGTGGTGATCGCCGCGGCCGTGCTCGTGGCAGGCCTCGGGTTCCTGGCCAACCTGGCCGGCGTCGGGACAGGCGAGGCGTCGCCGCCGCTCCCGACCACCAGCGCTCCGGTCGCGGCCGCGACGCCCCGTCCCACCTTCAGCCCGCTACCGCCGCCGACGCCCGTGCCCACCCTCGCGCCCGTGGCCGCGCCGGTCACCACAGCCGAGCTCTCCCCGACCGGAGTGTTCGTGGCCGGCACCGGTGACCCGGCCTTCGGCGGCCTCGTGGCTGACGTGAACGGCACGATCTGGGCGAACCGCGCGGGTGGAGTCGCGAACGTGGACCCGCAGACCGGTCGCATCCGTGACTGGAGTCTCGCTGACGATCCGGCCTTCGCCACGTCCTCCCTCGCGCCAGCGCGCCAGGGTGGGGTCTGGCTGGTGAGTCCGGGTGTGATCCGCCTGTTCGATGGGGAGCGGTTCCGGGCGGTCATCGAGTCACCGGGGCCGGCGTGGACCGTCGTCGAGGGCTCCGACGGCAGTCTCTGGGCAACGACACGAAGTTACGGGCTGATCCGCTGGGCCGACGGCGTCTGGACCAGTGATCCCCCGGGCCGCCCGACGCGGGACGCGGCCAGCATCGCGGTCGACGCCGGCGGCCAGGTGTGGACGGCCAACTACGACCAGCGCGCGGACGGTGAATGGACCCAGCAGGGCATCTCGGCCTGGGACGGCTCGGCCTGGACGACCTTCACCGCTGAGAACCTGCCGGAACTGGCGGACCTCGGACGCTCGATCCCATCTCTGGTCGCGGCTGGCGACGGCAGCGTATGGGTTGTCATGGAGAGGCATCTGGCGCGGTTCCAGGCGGGTAGCTGGACGAGGTACGACGTGGCGGACCTCGCGAGTGGCGTGCCGCCGAGGACCGTCGACGAGGACGGCCGGCTCTGGTTCGTCCGGGAGGACTGCGAGGATTGCGGCGTTCGGATCCAGGTGCTCGACGAGTCCACGCTGACCACCTACACCGACCAGGACGGGCTGCCCGGCGCCGCTGACGTCGACTGGCCATGGGCGACGATCCTGAGCGGACCGGGCTACGTGGTCGCCGCGACGGCGGCCGGGCTGTACCGGTTGGCGGAAGGGTCATGGCAACGTCTGGAGATGTCGACGCAGTCTGGACGGCCCGCACCCGGGTCGAGCCCGACCGGCTTTGTGGCGACGATTGCGGCGATATCGCGCAACGAGATCTGGGCGGCCAATTGGCCGACCGGCAGTCCCCGGGAGGATGGGCTCTTCCGCTTCGACGGCGATACCTGGCAGCGGCAGCGACTGCCGGTCGAGGCGACCGTCGGACAGGTCGTGGTCGGCCCGGACGGGGAGCTCTGGGCGGCCACCGCCTCCGGCCCGCTGGTCCGCCGCAACGGCGACTGGATCGACCTTGGCGACACGGTCGCCAGGGTGGCGCCCGAACCAGGCGAGGACGACACCACCTGTGGAGGCGCCGTCTTCATCGGCGGCGACGGCGTCGCGTACTACGCCGGACCGCGCTCGGGGAACCGGCTGGTGTCGCTCCTGCTGGTCGGCGGCTCATGGAAAGCGTTCCTTCATCCTGCGCCGCCGCTGGGCGACCCGTGCCATGCGACGCTGGCGGTGACCGCCGACGGCGTGATCTGGCTCCTCCAGCGTGAGTGGGGCACCACCCTGAGGCGCTCGGCCGGCGGGCCGTGGGAAGTCGTCCCCCTGCCGCCCGAGGACCAGCCCGGCGTGGACACCAACGCGGCGGCAATCACGGTCGACAGGTACGGGTCCCTGTGGGCGGTGATCAACACGCACAACACCAATAGTCTTGCCATAGGCGCCGACGTGATGGAGCTGGCCGGCGGGCAGTGGGTGCACCGCGGTGGCGGTGAGGGTGTGGAATACGTCCAGGCGCTCGCGGTGCTCCCCGACGGGTCCCTGATCACTGTCGGGGACGGGATCGCCCGGTTCGATGGCCAGCGGTGGCGCCACTGGTGGCCTGGCCTCTGGTTGACCGCCGTGTCGGTTGCGCCCGACGGCGCGATCTGGGTCGCCGGTTCGAGCGTGTACCGGCTCCCGCGGTCACTGCCGTAGCTGGTCCGTCCCGGTCAGCAGCCCCGGCCGAAGCCGTAAACCTCGCGGGCCCGCTCGAGGCGAGCCACGTTGAAGCTCGGGCGTCGGACCGGAGGACATCCGGGAGGCGGGATCGAGCGGTGTAGTTCGTGTCGATGGCACCTGTCGTCGTCTCAAGATGCGCCCAGGGCCCGAGGTGTTGTCCGCGCGCGCCCGACGCCCTCCGGGCGCGCCACTGACCCAGCGGGCCTCGCAGTCGCCGCGGATCAGCCGGCGTGGACCAGCGCGACGACCTCCTCCATCCAGGCGATGGCCTCCGACCGAGGTGCGTCCGCCGGAGCGCGAAGGTCGAGCCGGACCTCCGCGAACCCGAGCTTGCCGTAGGCGAGGAGCGCTTCCGCGATGGTGCCAGGCGGGCCGCTGACGTGGAGCTCGGTGCTGTCAGCAGGGGGATCCGGCACGCCGGGGACGGCCACGGAGAAGACATCAATCGATCGCCGCAGGGTCGCCGGGTCACGCCCGAGCTCCTCGCAGGCACGATCCATCTCTGCGACGAGCTCGCGCAGCTTGACGATCCCGTCGCGCTCGCCGGTCCACCAGTTCCACTCGTCGGCGTAGCGCGCCACGAGCCGCATCGCCCTGGGCTTCCCCGCGGCGATCACGATCGGCGGCCCGGCTGGCCTGGGGCCTCGCAGGATCAGCTCCGCTCCCCGGGCCCGGTAGAACTCGCCATCGAAGTCCGCGCGCCCCGCGCGCAACAGCCCGTGGATGATCTGGATCGCCTCGGCGAAGCGCGAGTAGCGCGGATCAGCGTCGATCCCGAACAGCGGGTAATCGTCGGGGGTGTTGCCGAGCCCGATCCCGAACGTATAGCGGCCCCCGGCGATCTCATCGAGCGTCGCCGCGATCTTCGCGGTGAGCGCGGGCACGCGGTACGGGCTGTTGAGGACGGCATGGCCGATCCCGATGGTCGAGGTGGCCGCCGCGACGGCCGCCGCCATCGATACGCTCTCCCAGACGCCGAGTGACCCAGCCTCGTCCGGGTACATGAGGGCGTCCTCGAGGACGACCAGGTCGAAGCCGGACGCCTCGGCGGCAAGCGCCTGCTCACGGACGGACGACCACGATGGCGCCGGGGGCTGCGACCCGGGTCGTCCCAGCAGCCGGATGTAGAGGCCGACCTTCACTGCATCCTCCGCCTCGAGAACATCACCCGCGGAGGTCCCCTCCGTGCTCCGCCCGAGGAGGTGCCCGCGCACTCGCGTATGTCAGCGTCTCACAAGGTGTCCAGTGAACGGGAGGGTCCGGGCTGGGCGTCGAGCGGCGGTGAGCTCGACGACGCCGCGTCGGGGCCGTCAAGCCGACTGTGAGCGCGCGAGCTCCCGCCGAAGCCACACGCCCAGCGCGAGCGCCCCGACCGCCGGAACGGACGACCATGCCGCAAACATGAGCAGCGTGACGGCAATGACCTGCTGGACGTCGCCAAAGGCGTCTTCGCCGACACTCGGGCCGAGGCGCAGGGCGAGCGCCCGGGTGCTGTCGGCCAGGTCGCCGAGCGAGGAGGCGTTGCCGGCCAGCGCGTCCCGGTTCCCCTCGAGTCCCTCGGCGACGAGCGACAGCTGCGTATCGAGTCCTTCCATGCTGGCGACAATCCGGCCGACCGCGTCCGCCGACGACGACAACGGTGTCGCCCCCAGGAAGTTGACCGAGCGAAGCTGGCCCTCCAGGGCGGACAGGTCCGACCGTACCTCGGCGGTCGTGAGGATCGCGGCCGAGACCGCCTGGGCCGACTGGCCGGCGGTCCCGCTGAACGACTGCGCGGTCGTCGACGCGCCGCGGAGGACCGCCGCGGCGAGCCCCATCGTGGTCGAAAGCCGGGCGACCGTTGCCTCGGCCTCGCTGTGCAGCTCGTCGATGCGGCCAATCACCCACGCGGTCGCGCCGAATCCGATCGCCGCAACCAGGAGCCCGACCAAGCCGTAGGCAATGAGCCCTCGGCTCAGCCAGCGCCCTTCAGGTCTCGCGGCAAACGTTCTCGAGCCGGCTGTCATCCCGACCGGCGTGTCCTATGCGCGGAAACTGCCGCGCCTGAAGTACCCCAGGACGAAGAGCACGATGAGGACGACCACGACGATCCCGACGATGCCTTCCATGAGCTATCAGCCTCCAGTAGCCGAGTGTCGCGGACCAGGCACCTCAACGCTGCGCGTGCCTCAGGCCCAAGCCAGCGTGGCGCCGCGGAACGTTGGTGTCATGAAGGCCCGTCATCTGTGTCACATCGCGGAGGCCGAGCCGACCTCCGGGTAACGGAGCAGGCCTCCTCCGGGCCCGGCGTTACGATGAGGTCCGAGATCCGTCGGTGGAGGGGCCCGAGTGCCTTCAGTGACCAGGCTTGCCCGCGTCGTCCGGCTCGTGACGCTGCCCGAGACAAGGGGCGTGATCGTCGCCGCCGCCCGATCGGAGACCTTGCGCGATCTCGCCCAGCGCGCCATCGAAGACCGGGCGGCCCTGGTCCGGGACCTGCGCGACCCGGCCAATGCCCGAGACCTGATTCGCAGCGCCGCCCGGCACCCGGCCGCCCGGGAGCTTGCGACCGCCGGCCTCATGTTCCTGCCGGTTCGGTACCTCCCGCTCGGCTTCGGCAGCGACGTGGGTGAGCCGAGTGGTCTTCCGTCGGTTCGTCGACCCGCCGTCGGAGGTGCGCGCTGCGCCAGCCTTGGCGCCGGTCGGCCGCTGAAGAACGTGACCCCGGAGGCTCGCCGGGCGCGGATCCCGGCGAGGCTCGTTCGTGGCGGTCGCGAAGGGCGCGGCTACTCCCGTGCCACGGCGCCGAGATGGGCCTCGGCCTGGAAGAGGTTGAGGCCGCTGTCGATGAGGTCGATCAGGGCGGCCATCGTCCGCTCCTCCTCGACCTGCTCCTCGATGAACCACTGGAGGAACTGCAGGGTCCGGTTGTCCCTGGCCTCGCGCGCGGCGTTGGCGAGCGTCTCGAAGAGCTCGGTGACGCGGCGCTCGCTCGCCTGGGCCACCTCGACCGCCTCGCGCGCGGTCTTGTAGGTCGTCGGCGCGGCGCCGACCTGGGGAAGGCTGAACTTGACCTCGTTGTCGACGAGGAAGTTGATGATCTTCCAGCCGTGGTCGGCCTCCTCGACCGCCTGCTCGTGGAAGAACTTCGCCCAGCCGTTGAGGCTCTGCCTGGTGAAGTAGAGCGAGATGCCCATGTAGGTCTGGTGCGCTGACAGCTCGGTGCCGACCTGGGCCACGAGGAGCTTCTTCGCCGGTTCGCTGATCATGTCGGAACCCCTTCCTCGAACGACCAGGGCACGGACCGACCCCCCCCGCGAGGATCCGTTGGTTGGCGGGGCTGGGTCGGAGATCCCGAGTCTAGCCCCTCAGTCGGCGTGGAGCCGCTCGACGACCGGGGCCAGGGCGTCGAACGCCGTCATCGTCCCCGGCCCGACCATCATCTCGAGCTGGCTGAACCCGGCGTCACGGAAGGCACGGACCGCCTCCGGGATCTCCCCGACCGAGCCGGAGATCACGTCCGGGCGCAGGCCGGCCGGATCGAGCGGACGGACCGAGACCCCGACCGACCGACCGACGCCCTTCCACACGCCCCGGGGCGGACCGTCCTCCATCCGCCACAGGAGCTCGTCCGGCGTCCAGATCGTGTCGAAGCCGATCTCCTCCGCCCGCAGGGACATGGCCCGGAGATCCGACCAGCGGGCCGTCTCCCGATCCGGGCCGAACTGCATGATGGGGAGCACGATCCCGACCTCGAACGCGCCCACCGCAACGTCCTCCTGATGACAGCATCCCGAGTCTAGTCCCCGATGGTGAGCGTGATCGGCCGCGGCAGCTGCGAGCCGGCGGGATCTCCTTGCCCACCTGACGACGGTCGTCGCAAGGCTGACCTCCGTCGTATCGATTCCGACGGCCGTTGCCGCGATTCCGACGACCGTTGCCGCCAATCCCACGACCGTCGTCGGGAATCGACCCCACCGTCGACACATGTGAGGGCGGACGTGCCGTACCAATTCGCGAGCGGCGGGCCTAGCCTCGGGTCAGTGGCGTTGACGTCGGAATGACGGACGCAAGGTCCGAGGAAAGGACACACGGATGAACGGCATCGAAGCGTTCTGGGCAGTCCTGTTCTGGGCCGCGCTCGTCCTCGGCGTGGTGTACATCGGGCCCCTCCAGACCCATCACGCCCCGGGTCGGCTGACCCAGATCGTTACCTGGCTGCTGATGACGGTCCTGACGATCGCCTACGGGGGGCTGGCGATCTTCATCATCGTCCACGTCCTCCTCTTCACCCTCGGCACGGGCGCAGCGTTCTTCGGGTTGCTGCTCGCCGCGGTCCTCCTGGCCGCCACCCCGGTCGCCTGGTGGTTCGGGGTCAGGGCGGTCGTCCGGCGGATCGACCCGCATGGCCGTGTCCGCGGCTGAGCGCGAGGGACCGGTGACGGGTAACGGGTCGGGACCGATGGCGGAGCCCCTGCGGGTCCTCGTCGCCATCCTCGACTTCCCGCTCGTCAACGCCGGCCTCCGGGCGGCGATCGAGGCCGAGC